>C688J35102_120989965_pt1 | contig 17020 bp, 14 predicted proteins | sample HopSoiMetagenom2_FD_35102 | JGI IMG/M metagenome (IMG submission 35102)
AAGGGCCGAGGCCGCCGCGGCCGGCGCCAGCCATGGCTTGCAGGACGCGCTCGCGCCGATTCGCAGCGGCGCCCAGGTCATCCGCGGGATCATTTCGAGGCTGCGCGAGATCGGCGCCGACGGCCGGATCTACGATCTGATCGAGGCCCAGGTCGGAGCCATCGAAGGGGGTTGCGAGCAACTGGCCGCGCTCGACAGCGGGGCTGCGCTCGCTGCCGCGTTCGACCTGATCGATCAGCGCATCGGACAACTTGCGGAGCCCAATTCCGCACCCTCATCGACGGCTGCCGAGCCGCCGTTTGCGCCTGCCGCCCCGCCGCAAACCGAACCACAAGCCGCCGTCGATGCCGAGGCCGCGCTCGACGAGGCGGTACTGGACATGATCGCGCTGGAAATGGCGGCGCCCGATCTTGACGAGGCTGACACCGTCGAGCCTGCCGTCATGGAGACGAACTTGCCGGACGCAAGCATATTCGGCGAGACTGCCACACAGGTCGAGCCGGATCCGACGCCTCCGCCGCCCTCGCTGGGCGCTTCGCTGATCGCTAATGGCATCGTGCAGAAGGGCGATGCCGGCGCTGCCGATCCGCTGGCGCCGCTGCGGCGCATGAGCCAAGCCGAACGGATCGCGTTCTTTTCCTGATCCGCCGGTTCAGGCGATCAGCCGTGCATAAAGCTCGGCATCCACATTGCCGCCAGACAGCACGATCACCACCGTCTTCCCGCGCGCCTCGATGCGCCCGGCCAGCAGCGCGGCGAGACCGACGGCGCCGCCGGGCTCGACCACGAGCTTCAATTCCCGGAATGCGAAGGCGACCGCGGCGCCGACCTCGGTGTCGGTCGCGGTGACACCCTGCGCCAGCAGCTTTCCATTGATGGCGAAGGTTATTTCACCAGGCACCGTCGCCATCAGCGCGTCGCAGATGGTGCGCCCTTCGGCGCGGTGCGGCTCGCGCTTGCCGGCGCGCAGCGAGCGGGCGTGGTCATCAAAGCCGTCGGGCTCGGCTGACATCACCATCGCCTGCGGGTAGCGCGCCTTGATGGCAGTCGCGACGCCCGCGACCAGGCCGCCGCCCGAGGCCGGCGCGACCACGACGTCAGGAGAAAGCCCAAGCGCGGCGGCGTCCTCGGCGATTTCGCGGCCGACGGTGCCCTGCCCCGCGATCACTTTGGGATCGTCATAGGGCGGCACCAGCGTGGCGCCGCGCTTGCCCGCGATATCGCGGGCGATGGCTTCGCGATCCTCGCGGTTCCGGTCGTAAAGCACTACCTCCGCGCCAAAACCTTTGGTGCGCTCGCGCTTGGACCGCGGCGCATCCGCGGGCATCACGATGGTCGCCTGCATGTTCAGAATCTGCGCCGCCGCCGCCACGCCCTGCGCGTGGTTGCCGGACGAGAACGCCACCACGCCGCCGCCGCGCGCGTCTTGCGGGATCGACGACAGCTTGTTGAAGGCGCCGCGAAACTTGAACGATCCGGTCCGCTGCAGCATTTCCGGTTTGATCAACACCTTGCCACCGACGCGTTGATCGAGCGCCGGGCAGGACAACAGCGGCGTGCGCACCGCGAATGGCGCCAGCACGCGCGCGGCCGCGTCGATGTCGGAGGACGTCACAGGAACGGCAGACAGTGCTTTTGTCATGAACCTGTTTACCGTGAGCCGCCACCTTCCGGCAAGGCGAGGCATTGCCAAAACCGCCGTGCCGGGCGGTTCCGGCCACCGGCACTACCATTGATGAAAATGATGGATCGGGCCGTGGCCTTGCCCGACCGTCAGCCGGTCGGCTGCGGCAATCGCCCCGCTGATCCAGGTTTTGGCGTTGCGGACGGCGGTTTCGAGATCGTGACCCTTGGAAAGTCCCGCGGCGATCGCGGACGATAGCGAACATCCGGTACCGTGGGTGTTTTTGGTAGCAATGCGCGGCGCCGAGAGCGCAATGATGGTATCTTCGCGAACCAGGTAGTCGATGCTCTCCGCGCCCTTGCCATGCCCCCCCTTGATCAGCACCGCGCCGCAGCCCAGCGCCAGCAGGCGTCGGCCCTGGCCTTCGATGTCCGCCTCGCTTGCTGCCATCGGCTCATCGAGCAATGCCGCCGCTTCGGGCAAGTTTGGCGTGATGATTTCGGCGCGTGGAATAAGCTTGCTGCGCAGCGCTTGGACCGCACCAGGCGCCAGCAGCCGATCCCCCGACGTCGCGATCATCACCGGATCGACTACCAGATGCCTCGACGACCACCGATCGAGTCCGGCGACGATAGCGTCAATCGCGGCCCGATGCGCGACCATGCCGATCTTGACGGCTTTGACGTCGAGGTCGGCGAATACCGCATCGAGCTGCGCGACTACGAAATCACCCGGCACCTGATGCATGGCGGAGACGCCTTTGGTGTTCTGTGCGGTCAGCGCCGTGATCACGGATGCGCCATAGACGCCGAAGGCGGCAAACGTCTTCAGGTCCGCCTGGATGCCGGCGCCGCCGGACGAATCCGAGCCGGCAATGGTGAGCGCAATCGGGATCGTCATCGTTGGGCCTGCGGCATTGCGCAACTCAAGCGCCGTGGGTCGTCGTAGCGCGCCCGGCCATTGGCAGCAAGTTCGCTAACAAGCTATAGTCGAACAGCACGGCGCGGTTCGGCGGAGACAACAGCGATGGTTCCCTTTTTCGTCCAGATCAAGTGCAAGCTTGGGCAGTCCTACGCCGTCGCCAATGCGCTCGCGGAAGCGGAGATCGCCTCGGAAATCTATTCGACCGCGGGCCACTACGACCTGCTGGTGAAATTCTACGTCGATAACGACACCGACATCGGTCATTTCGTCAATGAGAAGGTGCAGCTGATCCCCGGCATCCAGGACACCCACACCATCATCACCTTCAAAGCGTTCGGCTCGACCTAGCACTAATCCTTCTTCTTGGGCGGCCGCGGCGGACCTTCCACGGGCGGTAGCGATTTCAGATAGTCGGCCATCGCGGTGCGATCCTCAGCGCCGAGCTGCGAGGTATTGCGGATCACGCGCGCCATCGGACCGCCGGCGGTGTCGCCGTCTGGGGTCTGCCCGGTTTCGAGGAAATAGGCAAAATCGCTCTGGCTCCAGTCGGCTAATCCCTTCTGGGTGATGTTGGGCACCCAGCCCTCGCCTTCGGGGTTGGGGCCGCCGGCAAAACGCTGCGCGGCAATGATGCCGCCGAGGAAGTTGCGCGGGCTGTGGCATTCCGCGCAATGGCCCAAGGCGTTGACCAGGTAGGCGCCGCGATTCCATTGCGCGGATCTCGCGGCATCCACCACGAATGGCTTGCCATCCACAAACAGCAATTTCCAGATCCCGATGCTGCGCCGGATGTTGAACGGAAACGGCACGTCATGGCCGCGCACCCTCCCCGTCACGGGGGAAAGCGTCTTGAGGTACGCGAATAGGTCGCGGACGTCGTCGAGCTTTGCGTGCTGATATGACGTGTAGGGGAACGCCGGAAAATAGTGCGTGCCGCTCGGTGAGGTGCCCTTCAGGACCGCGGTGACGAAGTCGGCTTCGCTCCAGCGCCCAATGCCGTCGCTCGCATCCGGAGAGATGTTGGGCACGTAGAAGGTGCCGAAGGGCGAGGGAATGGCGAGTCCGCCGCCAAGCCTGGTGCGATCGCCTTGGCCTGGCACCGCATGGCAGGAGGAACAGCCCCCGGCATTGAACACCACAAGGCCATTGCCCGGGTCCGCGGTATAAGCAGGTAACGCGTTCGCAGGGACGGCGTGTGGAATGGTCAGCCACCAGAACAGGCCGAGGCCGGCAACGCCGGCGATCAGGAGAGAGAAAAAGATTCGTCGCAGCACGCGTCCATCCATCGTCAGAAAACAGAGCTTTGTCGCCAATATGTGATAGAATCCCGGCAAATGCCGCGATGAAATTTAGGCATATCCGGCTCTCAGTCGGGAATAAAGCCAAACTAGTTTTGTTGTAAGATCGGCATCAACAGGGAGACGCCCATGTCAAAGACCAACGTCGCGCTCGCCGCGCTCGCAATCGGCACCGCGTTTGCATTCGCGGGACCGGCCTTTGCCGACAAGATGAAGGCAACGCTGGACGGCAAGTCGGAAGTGCCGCCCAATACCAGCGCGGGCAAGGGGACCGCCGATATCGACTACGACCAGGCCTCCAAGAAGCTGAGCTGGAAGCTGACCTATTCCGGTCTCTCCGGTCCGGCAACCGCGGCGCATTTCCACGGGCCTGCCGAGCCCGGCAAGAACGCCGGCGTGGCGGTCCCGATCACGAACACCGCGAGCGGCTCCGAGGGCAGCGCAACGCTCACCGACGCCCAGGCCGCCGACCTGATGGCCGGCAAATACTACGTGAACGTCCACACCGAAGCCAACAAGGGTGGCGAAATCCGCGGCCAGGTCACGAAGTAGACTGGTCTCGCACGGGAATTAAAAAGGGCGGTCGCATCGCGGCCGCCCTTTTCTTTTGGATTGCGGGTTCGCGAGCGAAGCTCGCATCCGGAACGACGAAGCCGAGCTAGCTGTTCTTCAGCCGATAGGTCTCGTGGCAGCCGCCGCATTCCTTGCCGATGCCGGGCACGGTGGCTTTCAGCGTCTCGAGATCCTTGATCTTCCCTTTCGCCTCGCTCACGACCTTGGCGAAGCTTGCGATCTTGGCATCGAAACCGGCCTTGTCTTCCCAGATTTTCGGGGACGGCTGGTAGTCGCCTTCCAGCTTCATGCCCTTGGCGCTCGCGGGGAAGGCGTTCGGGAGCTTCTTTGCCGTATCTTCGAACTGGTTGAGTGCGGCGGTCACCGCGGCCTGGTCGTAGGGCTTCTCGCCCTTCACCATCGGGGTCAGCACACCGCCCAGGTTTTTCCCGTTGGCTTTCATGAGATCCTGCGCTTCCTTCAGCGCATTCTGCTGCGCCGCAACCGCGCCAATCCCGAGCAGCAACGCTCCTACCACCACCACAGTCCGCATCATCGGCGATTTCCCCTTTGCTCATTCTGCCGGTTCACACCCGAACTTCGGCTATCCTCATTGTAACCCCGCGCCGCGCGCTTCATTCCGCGCAACGCCGGGAGTTCATAGGCTATGCCGGCGCTGATGCTCCCGGATCGCGATCCAGACCCGTTCCGGGGTTGCGGGCATGTCGATGTGATCGATTCTGTACTCGCGCCACAACCCGTCGATGATGGCATTGACCACCGCCGGGCATGAGCCGATCGCACCGGCTTCCCCCGCGCCCTTGACGCCCAGCGGATTGGTCTTGCAGGGCACGTTGTGGGTTTCGAACACGAATGAGGGCCCATCGGCCGCGCGCGGCAGCGCGTAATCCATGAAGGTGCCGGTGACGAGCTGGCCGTCCTTCGGATCGTATACCGCCTGCTCCATCAAGGCCTGGCCGATGCCCTGCATCGCGCCGCCATGGACCTGTCCGGCGAGCAGCAGCGGGTTGAGCGTCACCCCGAAATCGTCAACGACCACGTAGTTCACGATGGCGATCTTGCCGGTGGCGGGATCGATCTCGACCTCGGCCAGGTGCGTGCCGTTCGGATAGGTGCCGTCGGCGCTGGTGAAGGTGGCGCTCGCGTTCAATTTCGAGGTGTCGACGCCCGGCCGCTTGGCAAGATCGGCAAACGAGATCGAGCGGTCGGTGCCGGCGATGCGCACCGAGCCGTCGCTGATCTCCAGGTCGGCGGCGCTGGTCTCCAGGGCGTCGGCGGCGATCTCACGCAAATTCGCGCCCAGCGTGCGCGTGGCGCGCTCGACGCTGACGCCGCCGGTCGGAATCGACGCGGAACCGCCGGTGCCGAGCCCGGTTGCAATCCTGTCGGTGTCGCCCTGCAGGATATGCACCCGCTCGGGCGGCAGCCCGAATTGCTCGGCGACGATTTGCGCGTAAGCGGTCTGGTGGCCCTGCCCGCTCGACTGCGTGCCGATCAGGATCGTGACGTGGCCGTTGGGGTCGAGCGCCACATTGGCGGTTTCCTCGCCCATGGTGCCGCAGACCTCCACGTAGGTGCCAAGCCCGATGCCGCGCACCAGCCCCTGCTTCTTGGCGGCCTTGGCGCGCTTCGGAAACTCCTTCCACTTGGCGATTTCCATCGCGCGCTTCATGTGCGCGGTGAAGTCGCCGGAATCGTAGACCTTGCCGGTCGCGGTCTTGTAGGGCATCGCGCGCGGCGCGATGAAATTCTTGCGCCGGATCGCGTCCGGGCTGATGCCGAGCTTGCGCGCCGAGGCATCGACCAGCCGCTCGACCGCATAGGCAGCTTCGGGACGGCCGGCGCCGCGATAGGCATCGACCGGCACCGTGTGGGTGAACACGGTCCGCACCCGGCAATGGAAGGCCTGGATGTCATAGAGTCCGGGCAGCATGCCGGCGCCGCCATGCGGGATATAGGGACCGAAGGTCGACAGATAAGCGCCCATGTCGCCCATCAGATCGACGTCCATGCCCAGAAACTTGCCGTCTTGCGAAAGCGCCATGCGGGCGGTGGTGACATTGTCGCGGCCTTGGGCATCGCCCATGAAGTGATCGGAGCGGTCGGCCGCCCACTTCACCGCCTTGCGCAGCTTTCGTGCCGCGAATGCGGCCAGCGCATATTCGCGATAGGGAAACAGCTTCGTGCCAAAGCCGCCGCCGACGTCCGGGCAGATCACCCGCATCTTCTCGACCGGAAGGTTCAGGACGTTCTGGCACAGGATATCGCGGAGCCGATGGCTGCCCTGGCTGCCGATCGTGAGCGTGAGGTGATCGCGCTTGGCGTCGTATTCGCAGACTACCGCGCGCGTCTCCATGAAATTTGTGACGATGCGCGGATTGACGATCGACACCTCGGCGACGGCGTGGGCTTTGGCGAAGGCGGCTTCGGCCGCCTGCTTGTCTCCGATCGAAACGTCGAACAGCACGTTGCCGGCGTGATCGGGCCAGACCTGCGGCGCTCCCTTCTTCACCGCGTGGACGACGCCGATCGCCGCCGGCAGCGGCGTCCAGTTCACCTCGATTGCCTCGAGCGCATCGCGCGCCCGTTGCAGCGTATCCGCAACCACGAATGCCACGGCGTCGCCGACATGGCGTACTTCGCCTCCCGCGAGGATAGGATAAGGAGGGCCCGTGAACGGGTCGACCTCCAGATTGAACAGGCACGGCAGGCTGCCGAGTTCCTTGGTGTCGTCGGCGGTGAGGATTGCGGCGACGCCTGGGAGGCTACGGGCTCGGGCCGCGTCGATGGTGAATGTCGCATGCGCATGCGGTGAACGCAGCACCAGCGCTTGCAGGGTCACCGGCGCGTGATCGTCGGTGTAGCGGCCCTTGCCGCGGATCAGCGCGTCGTCTTCCTTGCGCTGCACGCTTTGACCGACGCCGAATTTGATGGGAGCCATTGGTTCTCCGATGAGCTTGACCTAAGCGTTTTCACCATATTGCAGCGGATCGGCTGGGAGCGCAAACGGCTTAGCCGCGCATCAACCCCCTCAACCAGCGCGCGCCGAACAGCATCAGGATCGATCCGGCGTAAACGATCGCTCCGACCGCGACCAGCAGCAGCAGTGCCGCCTCGTCGCGGAACGCGGTCAGCTGCGCAAATTGCGCAGTCGCAAACCTCGCGGCGAGCCAAAGCGCCACGGCGAGCAAAACGCCCGAGACGAGGAACTTGGCCGACGAGCGCAGCAGTTGCCGATCCAGTTCAAGATAGCCCGCCCGCACCGCAAGCACGATAACGAGCACGAGATTGACCCACGCGCCGGCCGCGGTGGCGAGCGCAAGGCCGACCTGCGCCAGCGCGCCTACCAGCGCGATCTTCAGCGCCACGTTGACCGCAACGCCGGTCAGCGCCGCCTTCACCGGCGTAGCGGTGTTCTGGCGCGCGTAAAACGTCGCCACCGCGCTGCGGATCAGGACGAAGGGGATCAGCCCGATGGCGTAGGCGGCAAGCGTGGCACCAGCCGCCGCGGCATCCGCCTTGGAGAACGCGCCGCGCGCAAACATCGCGCGCATGATGACGTCAGGCACGGTCAGGAACGCGGCGACGAACGGCACCGAGAACAGCAGCGTAAAATCGAAGGCGCGGCGCTGCGACGCCGCCGCGCCGGCGTGGTCGCCCGAGGTCAGCCGGCGCGACATCTCCGGCAACAGCACGGTGCCGATGGCGATCCCGATCACGCCGATCGGCAACTGATTGAGCCTGTCGGCATAATACAGCGCAGACAGCGCGCCCGCCGGCAGGAACGTTGCAATAATGGTATCGGCAAACAGCGCGACCTGCGTGCCCATCGAGCCGACGGTCGCCGGTCCAAGCGCGCGAAAGAACGCGCGGACGTCGTCATCGAGCTTCAGGGGCGCAAACCGCGGCAGGATTCCCTGCCGCGCCGCGTCGCCCGCGAGCAGAAAGAACTCGAGAAAACCCGCGATCAGCACTCCCCAAGCGGCGGCGTGTCCGGCCGTCGGGAAGAACGCCGCCAGCGCCAGCGTCGCCATCATCGAGAGATTGAGGAAGATCGGCGCTGCAGCGGCGGAGGCGAAACGGTGCATCACGTTGAGCATGCCGCCATACAGCGTGACCAGCGTCACCAGCAGAAGATAGGGGAAGGTTATTCGGGTCAGCGAGATCGCAAGCTCGCCGCGCAGCGGGTCATCCGAAAAGCCGGGCGCCAGAACGGCAATGACCTGCGGCATGAACAGCCATGCAACGGCCAGCAGCACGACCTGCGCGCCGAACAGCAGTGTGAAGATACGGTCGGCGAACAGTTTGGCCGATGCTTCGCTCTCGCCGTACAGATGGGCATAGGCCGGCACGAACGCGGCATTGAAAGCGCCTTCCGCGAAGATCGCGCGGAAATGATTGGGCAGCCGCAGCGCCACGAAGAACGCATCCGCCACGGGGCCTGCGCCCAGAATCGCAGCGAGCATGATGTCGCGCGCGAAACCGGTCAGGCGCGAGAGCAGCGTATAGCCGCCGACGGTGAAAATGCGTCCGAGCATCAGCCGCTTCTACAGCATGCCGCCGCGCCCGCAAAATCGGGCACGATCATGCCGCAAGCGCGGCTCGCACGGCCTCGATAATAGACTGCTGAGTCGCCTCGTCGAGATAGGCATGCATCGGCAGGCTGATGACGTCAGCCGACAGCCTTTCCGAGACCGGCAGGCCCCCTTCAGCCACCGGAAACGCCCGGTAGGCGGTCTGCTGATGCATCGATTTCGGATAATAGATCGCGGTCGGAATGCCCCTCGCCTTCAGCGCCGCGGCAAACGTCTCCCGATCGACCCCGCGCGGCAGCCGGATGGTGTATTGCGCCCATACCGAGCTGCAGCCGGCGGCGAGATGCGGCACGGTCACGAGATTGCCGAGCCCGCGCGCGTAGCGCCGCGCGATCTCGTTCCGGGCCGCGAGTTCGTCGTCGAAGATCTTCAGTTTTTCGATCAGGATCGCGGCCTGCATGGTATCGAGCCGCCCGGTCAGGCCGAGCCGGACGTTATCGTATTTGTCCGAGCCTTGGCCATGGACGCGGATGCTGCGCAACGTCGCGGCGAGATTGTCATCGTCGGTGAAAATCGCCCCCCCATCGCCAAAACAGCCAAGCGGCTTGGCGGGAAAGAAGCTGGTCGCGGTGGCAAGGCCGAAACTGCCGAGCCGCCGGCCCTTGTAGCTCGCGCCGAACGCCTGAGCGGCATCGTCGAGCACGAACATCCCTTCGGCCTCGGCGACCGCGCCGATCGCGTCATGGTCGGCGCTTTGTCCGAACAGGTCGACCGGAATCACAGCCTTGGCCTTCAGTCCGAGCTTCCGCGCGGTGGCGATACCGCGCGTCAACGCATTCGCGTCCATGTTGAAGCTCGCGTCGTCGACGTCGACGAATACCGGCGTGGCTCCCGTCAGCGCAACCGCCTCGCCGGTCGCGCAGAAGGTGAACGACGGACAAAGCACCGCGTCTCCAGGACCGACGTCCTTTGCCATCAGCACCATCAAGAGCGCGTCGGTGCCGCTGGCGCAGGTGACCACATGCTTGGCGCCGCTGAACGCGGCAAGTTCGGACTCAAGCTGCGCCACTTCGGGGCCATTGATGAACTGGCAATGCGCGAGCACGCGCCCCACCGCCTCGTCGATCGACTTGCCGAGTCGCCGGCGCTGGGCGCCGATATCGATGAACGGCACAGGGTCTGCACGAAGATGCTGGTTCATGGCGCCTTGCAACGGTTTTGGGATCGACATCGGCCGCGGTGGCTTCAGCCGGCGATGCGGCGCGGCCCTTTGCGGGCGGAAGCGGCGGCGGGTTTAGCCGGGCTTTCCAGGCAGCGGATCGCGATCTCGAGGCTGGCCACACCTTCGTCGCCGGTCACTGCCGGTGTCGCACCGGAGCGCACCGCATCGAGGAAGGCGATCAGTTCGGCGCGCAACGGCTCGTCATGGCCGACAGGAAGATGGCGCATCGAGTAGCTGCCGTCCGGCTTGAAGCCGAAGCATTCGGTGACCTGCCGGGTCAGCAGATCGCCCATCACATACTTTCCGCGGGTCGCCACCGTCACGTTGCGCGCTTTGAAGGGGGTCAGCCAATTGGTGTTGATATGCGCGAGCACGCCGGATGCCGTTCGGAACTGCAGCAGCGCGATATCCTCGCGCTCGGCGACCGCGCTGGAGAGCTGCGGCTGCACCTCGACAATGTCCGATTCGGTGAACCAGCGGATCAGGTCGATATCGTGCACGGCGAGGTCGATCACCACGCCGACATTGGACATGCGCGGCGGGAACGGTCCGACCCGGGTGATGGCGATCGAGAGAATGTCTTCACCCGTGATCGCCGCCTTGATCGCGGCGACCGCCGGATTGAAGCGCTCGACATGGCCGACCATCAGGGTCACGCCGGCGCGGCGCGCGGCGGCGACGATGTCCAGCCCTTCTTCGACCGACGATGCGATCGGCTTTTCGACCAGTACGTGAATATCGCGGGCGATGCATGCCAGCGCGATCTCGTGATGCAGATGCGTCGGCGCGGCGATGGTCACGGCGTCCACCTGCTCCCCAATCAACTCGTCGAGGCTCGCAAAGGTCCGGCAGCCGATGAACTCGGTGGCGCGGGCGCGATGTGCCGGCAAGGGATCCACGATTCCGACGAGATCGATGCCCGGCAGCCCCGCTAATACGCGCGCGTGGTTGCTCCCCATGATGCCGGCGCCGATCACGCCGACGCGAAGCATGCGCTCTGCGCCTTCGGCCGCGCGCCCCTTTGAACTCATCTTGATGAACCCCCGATAGGTCGTGACGGACAGCCGCCCCCGCGACGTCATGGCTCTCCTAGCACGGGCTCGCAAATGTGGCGAATGCCGATCTGAAGAACCCAAACACGTTTTGATTCAAACAATTACACGGTTTTGCGGCATACGGCTATCTGGCGACGCGCCTCAGGAACGCCGATAATCGTCTTCGAGACGGATGATATCGTCCTCACCCAGATAGCTGCCGGTCTGCACCTCGATCAGTTCCAGCAAGATCTTGCCGGGGTTTTCCAGCCGGTGCGTGGCGCCGATCGGGACATAGATCGATTCGTTCTCATGCACAGTCTTGACCACCTCGTTGACCGTGACGCGAGCCGCACCCCGCACCACGATCCAGTGCTCGGAGCGATGATGATGCTTCTGCAGGGAGAGCCGGCCTCCCGGCTTCACGACGATGCGCTTGACCTGGTGGCGGTCACCGGTGTCAATCGATTGATAGTTTCCCCACGGGCGGTGCACCTTGAGATGGTCCTCGGTGAGGTGGGGCGCCACCGTCTTCAGCCGGGCAACCAGCCGTTTCAGCCCGTTGGCATCCTTCTGCCGCGACACCAGAACGGCGTCTTGCGTCGCCACCACGACCAGGTCATCGACGCCTTCCAATGCGACCAGCGCCTTGTCGGTCGACACATTGCAGTTACGGGAATCCTCGAATACGGCGGCGCCTTGCGCGGCGTTTCCGTGGCTGTCCTTGCCGGACAATTCCCACACCGCGTGCCAGGAGCCGACATCAGACCAACCGCACGCCACCGGCACGACGGCGGCATGCAAGGTCTTTTCCATCACGGCATAGTCGATCGAGATCGCTTTTGCCTTTGCAAAGGCTTCCGGCTCGAGCTTCACAAAGTCGAGGTCGCGCCCGGCCTTGTCGACCGCGGCGCCGACCGCCTCCATGCTGTCCGCATCGACGCTGCGATATTCGTCGAGCAGGACACCCGCACGAAACATGAAGTTGCCGCTGTTCCAGAGATAGCCGGCCGCGACGTATTGCGCCGCCGTTGACGGATCGGGCTTCTCGACGAACTTTGCGACCAAGCGGACATTCCCGGAAACCGGCTCGCCAGGACTGATATAGCCGTACTCGACGGCTGGACGGTCAGGCTGCACCCCGAACATCACGATGCGCCCAGTGTCGGCCGCCACCAGACCTTCCCGGCAGGCGGCGATAAAGGCCGCCGTATCGCGGACGACGTGATCGGCCGCGAGCGCGAGGACCACGGCATCGCCGTCGCGGATTTGCGCGAACTCGGCTCCGGCCGCAATCGCCGGTCCCGAATCGCGACGCATGGGCTCCAGCAGGATATCGGCCTGGACGCCGATCTCGGCCAATTGCTCCTGCACCATGAAACGATACGTCGTATTGGTGATGACGACCGGACGGTCGAACAACGCCGCATCGGAAACGCGCAAGAGCGTGTCCTGGAACGTCGACCGCGGCCCGAACAACGGCAGAAACTGTTTTGGATGCACCTCGCGCGACGCCGGCCACAGTCGGGTGCCGGCGCCGCCGCACATGATCAAAGGGATAATTCGCCTGTCCATCGAACCTCGAATTTTCGCTGTCAAACTCCGTAGTGACCGCGATACCACGCAACGAATTCGCGAACACCGTCCTCGATCGACGTCTGCGGCGCAAAACCTGCGTCCCGCATCAGATCGCCGATATCGGCAAAAGTCTCGACGACATCCCCGGGCTGCATCGGCAACATCTCCTTGATCGCCGCCAGCCCCAGCTCTTTCTCGAGAACCGCCACAACGTGCCTCAACTCTTCCGGGCGATGGCTGCCGACATTATAGATCCGTGCCGGCGCGCCGCCGGCCTGCTGCGCGCCCCGAGGGATGTCATCGATCAGGCGCAATATGACACGAGTAACATCGTCGATATAGGTGAAGTCGCGGCGCATGTTGCCATGGTTGAAGAGCTTGATTGGCTTGCCCTCGGTGATGGCCCTGGCGAACAGAAAGATCGCCATGTCGGGCCGTCCCCAGGGTCCGTAAATGGTAAAAAACCGTAAGCCCGTGACCGGCAGCCGATAGAGATGGCTGTAGGAATAGGCCATCAGCTCGTTGGCTTTTTTCGTCGCCGCGTAAAGACTGACGGGATGATCGGTCCTGTCATCGACGGAAAACGGCAGCTTCTGGTTTGCACCGTATACCGAAGACGACGACGCATACATCAGATGCTGGCAGCCATGGCGCCGGCAGCCTTCCAGCACGTTGAGGAAGCCCTCGAGATTGGCATCCGCATAGGCGTGGGGGTGGTCGATCGAATGGCGCACGCCTGCCTGCGCGGCGAGATGGATCACGACCGGAAACCGATGCTCCGCGAACAGCTCGTGCGTTACAGGCCGGTCCGCCAGATCGGCATGTACGAAACTGAATCGCGAATCTCCGCGCAGGATGCTCAACCGTGACTGTTTGAGGGCGGGATCGTAGTAGTCGTTGAGGCTGTCCAGACCGACGACCACGCGCCCCTCCGCCAGCATCTGGCGCACGATATGAAAACCGATAAATCCCGCCGCGCCGGTAACCAGTGTCGCGTGATCCGACATGTACTCTCTCAAGCAAATCGAAGGCTCGGCTCTGCTTCATCGCGCCGTCGAGGCCTCTTTACCCGCCGCCACAAGGGCGCCGCAATAGCCGTTTGGAAGCCTATTGCCAGACCGGCGTCAAAACCATACCAAGACGGGCAAAGTCCGGCACGGCCGTCAGATTTGTGGCTCCTGTGGCCCCCCTTGAACCCAACGAGCGACGATGACATGCGCCGCATCCTGCTTTCAGCCGTCAAAATCCTCGTTTCCGCGGCGCTGCTTTATTTCGCGCTGCGCAAGATCAATTTCTACGACCTGGCATCGCGATTCGACGTCGAGAGCCTGGGTTGGATCGGCCTGGCGATCGCGGTCGCCTTCCTGCAGATTTTTCTCGGGGCGTTGCGGTGGCGCGAAATCAGCGCGGATTGCGGCGCCCCCCTGCCGATAACGCAGGCGTTTCGCTTTAACTTGATCGGAACGTTCTTCAATCAGACGCTGCCCTCCTCGATCGGCGGCGATGCGGTGCGGTTGTGGCTGGTGGCGCGCGGCGGCGCCGGGTGGCGCGCGGCGACCTATTCCATCTTCGTCGATCGCGCGATCGGCCTGATCGCGCTTGCGATCGTCATCATCGCCAGCCTGCCGTGGAGCTACAGACTGATCGGCGACCCGCAGGGCAGGTCGGCACTCCTGTTGGTCGATTTTGCCGCTCTCGCGGCAGGAGCCGGGTTTCTCATTCTCGGCAGGCTGCCGTGGCCATGGTTGAAGCGATGGTGGGCGACGCATCATCTTCACGCCTGCTCAGTGATCGCGAACCGGCTGATTTTCAGCCGCGCCCGCGGGCCGAAACTGGCGGTGCTCTCGCTTCTCGTTCACGTTCTTGCGGTCGTCATCGCCTGGTGCGTGGTGCAATCGATTGCCGCTCCCGTGCTTTTCGGCCAGGTTTTCCAGCTCGTCCCGCCGGTCATGCTGATTACGATGCTGCCGATCTCGATTGCCGGCTGGGGCGTGCGTGAGGCCACCATGGGGCTGGCATTCGGATATGCGGGCCTCGCGACCGCCGAAGGCGTCAACGTCTCCCTTTTGTTCGGCTGCGTGTCGTTCATCGTCGGCGCATTCGGCGGTTTGGTGTGGATTGTTAGCGCCGAGAAGCGGGCTCGGCATTCCGCGCCGATCGAGGTACCGGGGTGACAAGCATCCCGACATGTTCATAAACGGTTTTTGACAGGTCTGCTTCGCCTCGGTAACGTCGTGCTGTCCCGGGTTGCCAATGAAGATCAGCGTCGTAACAGCCAGCTACAATTCCGAGGCAACGATCGGCTTCACCATCGAATCTTTTCTGGAGCAAACGTATCCGGAAAAAGAAATGCTGGTGATCGATGGGGCGTCGAGCGATGCGACCGTCAAAACCGTGGAGTCGTTCGGTTCGGACGCGATCCGCGTTTTCTCGGAGAAAGATAAGGGCGTCTATGATGCCATGAACAAGGGCCTTCGTCTGTTTCAAGGCGACGCCATAGGATTTCTGAATTCGGACGACACCTTTCACGATTCCGGCATTCTTGCCGACATTGCCGCGGCACTGCAGAATAGCGATATCGTGTACGGTGACCTCAACATGGTCACCGACCACCAAACCAAGCGCCTCAGGCGGTCCTGGCGTGGCGGAACCTTCAACCGCTATTCGTTCCAGCTCGGCTGGGTGCCTCCCCATCCCACTTTTTATATGCGCAGGACGGTGGCCGAAAAGGTCGGCGAATACGACCTGAAATACGTGACGACCGCAGACTATGACTACATGCTGCGCGCGCTGGCATTGAACGATTTCCGCGTGCGCTATCTTCCCAAGGTCATTGCCGACTTCCAGATCGGCGGCATCAGCACCAGAGGCTGGCGCGTGACGCTGCGCGGAAACCTGGAATGCTTGCGGTCACGCCGGGAGCATCTGCATGCCCCGCCGATTGATCCGGCATTTTTCCTGCGCTTCGCGCGGCGGATTTTCCAGCTTCGCAAACTAAGCCTGTAAAACAGGCCCTCTGGGCGCCGCAGCCTCGGCCGGCGCGGCTAAACCGAATTCGGGCACCGCGTCCTGGAGCACCGCCCTGATGGTAGCCTGGTCGTCCTTGGCAATCGCCTGCTCCAGCGCGCAGATCCACTGCCGCAATATCTCCGTCGGTGGCTGGTTCGGCTTTGCCGCCATAATGCCGGCGACGCCGAGTTCGATCGTAGGCTCTTCGCTGGCGAACAGAATTTCGTTCAGCCGTTCTCCCGGCCGCATTCCGGTGAAAACAATCTCGATATCATGGCCGGGCTGCAGGCCGGACAACCGAATCATCCGCTCGGCAAGATCGACGATTTTAACCGGCTGTCCCATGTTGAGCACATAGACCGAGACGTCCGGCCGCACCGGCGTCAGGGCGTGCGCGGCAGCGGTCATCACCAGATCGCAAGCCTCACGAATGGTCATGAAATACCTGACCATCTCGGGATGGGTCACCGTCACGGGGCCGCCCGCCTCGATCTGGGCCTTGAATTTGGGCACCACCGAGCCGTTCGACGCCAGCACGTTGCCGAACCGCACCGAGATCAGCCGCATTCCCGGCTTGCCCTGCGCTTGCTCGGCCAGATCGTGATCGAGCGCTTGGCAATACATTTCCGCGAACCGCTTGGTCAGGCCGAGCATCGAAACCGGCTCGATCGCCTTGTCGGTGGAGATCATCACCATCGCATTCGCACCGGCCGCCAGCGCCGCATCGGCGACATTGATGGAACCGAAGATGTTGGTCTTGACGCCTTCGCTCCAGTCGCGTTCGAGGATCGGCACGTGCTTGAGCGCGGCGGCGTGAAAAACCAGATCGGGCTTGAACTCCCTCATCAGCCGCATGATGCGATCGCGGTCGCGGATATCGGCGATGCGGCCTTCGATCGCGACGTTGCTGTTCTGCGCGGAAAGCGCCTCGACCACGGCGTAGAGCGCCGGCTCGGAATTTTCGATCACCAGCAATCTGGCCGCGCCGAAGGTCGCCACGCGATTGCAGATTTCGGCGCCGATCGACCCGCCGCCACCCGTAACGATGACCGAGGTGTTCTTCACCAGTGCTTCGAGCCGCGCATAATCGATCTTTTCGCTCGGGCGCAACAGGAGATCCTCGACCGCCACCGCGGTCAGCCGCGGCGCGTCGCCGCTTTCCAGCGACGGCAACCGGCTGACGATCAAGCCGTGCCGGCGCGCCCGCATCAGCACCGATTCGG
>C688J35102_120989964_pt1 | contig 17008 bp, 17 predicted proteins | sample HopSoiMetagenom2_FD_35102 | JGI IMG/M metagenome (IMG submission 35102)
CAACCTATGTGGATAAGATACTTCACGGGGCTTCGCCGGCCGACCTGCCGGTCCAGCTGCCCATTAAGTTCGAGCTGAGTATCAATCTCAAGACTGCCAAGGCGCTCGAGCTCACTATTTCACCTGCGCTGCTTACCGTCGCCGACGAGGTGATCGAGTGAACGTAGGATGCCGGCCGGGCCGACGATGTCCGTCCATGAACGCAAAACAGACCTTTCACTCGTCCGTCCGGACTTCTGAGTCTGACCCAGAGCGGGCGTCCGTGGCGCGCTGCGGCAATGGTTTTGATGCCGGTTTCACCAAAGCACTCGATGTGTATTACGCTTTTTGCCAGCGATGGCACGAGGCGCTCCGTCGGAGAGACAGATGCGAAGACGACAGTTCATCACGCTTGTCGGCGGCGCGGCGGCCTTGCCGCTTGCGGCGCGCGCGCAGCAGACAGCAAAGATCCCGACCATCGGCTTCATGGGCGTGAGCACGCAATTAGCCTGGAGTCCGTTCGTTGCTGCGTTCGAACAGCGCCTGGCTCAGCTCAATTGGATCAACGGCCGCACCGTCGCGATCGAGTATCGCTGGGCCGAGGGACGCAGCGAGCGGTTCGCCGAAATATCCGCGGAATTCGATCGGTTGAAGGTCGATGTCATTTTGACCGGCGGCAGCGCAGTGCTGGCAGCAAAGCGAGTGACCCAAACCATTCCGATCGTCTTCGCGTTGGCCAACGATCCGATTGGCGCCGGGCTGGTTACGAGTCTGTCGCGACCGGGCGGAAACGTCACTGGCTTGTCGCTGCAAGGCCCCGACATCGGTAGCAAGCGACTGGGACTGATGCGGGAGGCTTTGCCGGACCTGCGCCGGCTCGCGATCATGGCAAATCCCGCGTCTCCTCAGGCGGCCGCGGAATTACAGGAAGTCAAGACAGAGGCCGTTGACCTTGGCCTCGATCCAGTCGGAGTGGAAATCCGTCGCGCGGAGGATTTTGCGCCCGGGATCGACGCGCTCAAGGGTCGCGCCGACGCGCTCTACGCCTGCGCCGACGCGCTGGTCAGCGCCAATGCGGCGCGGATCAACACGCTTGCGCTGACGGCGCGTCTGCCAGGACGGTGGCTTCATGTCCTATGGGCCGAATGTCCCGGAACTGTTCCGGCGCTCGGCCGAATTCGTGGACAAGATTCTACGGGGGGCCAAACCGGCCGATATTCCGGTCGAACAGCCGACCACGCTCGAACTGGTCATCAATGTCAGGACGGCGAAAGCGCTCGGCCTTGCACTATCCTCCACGCTGCTCGCCACCGCAGATCAGGTGATCGAATAGGCCGTCAGGGATTTCTGTTTCCGGGCACTTAGCGCACAGGCCAGGACCGCGCGGCGGACTCCGGCCGTGAAGGCAAAGCAGACATCGATCGGACCGGCGGCCAAGTCCGTTAACCCACCGGAACGGCCTTAAGACGTGTGTCGAGTCCTCAACCCCCTAGCTGATCCCCGGCGGCCATGCTTTGATATGTCGGAACAACCGAGAGCCGCCAGCGACTCATGATGGAACTTTGACGGTGATTGACGGGAGTGCCCAGGCTCCTCGCCACGTCGAGGCTGACCTGCAGCGCAGGCTCGACGGGGCTCTTGCGCAACAAGCCGCCACTGCCGGCGTGCTGAAGCTGATCAGCCGTTCGACCTTCGATCTGCAAGCGGTGCTGGACACGCTCGTGACCTCGGCCGCGCAACTCTGCGCCGCCGATGCCGGGATCATCTGGTTGCGCAAAGATGATTTATATTTCACGCCGCCGCCGCTTCAGGCTACTCCCAGCAGGAGATGGCCTTTTTCAGCGATCATCCGAGAGGCATCCACGATAAGTCGCTGGCCCCCAGAGTGCTGCGGTCACGCCGGACCGTGCATATCCCCGACCGTTCGCTGGACCCGGAGTTCGCCTTTCCGGGCGTATCGAGCTTGGCCTCCACCCTGCTCGGGGTTCCCTTGCTCCGGGACGACCGGATCGAAGGCGTGTTCACGCTCACTCGCTCGAACGTTGCGCCTTTCACGCCGAGCCAGATCGAACTCGTCGAGTCCTTCGCCGATCAATCGATGATCGCGATCGAGAACACCCGGCTGATGCATGAAACCCGGGAGGCGCTGGAGCGGCAAACCGCGACGGCCGACATCCTCAAGGTGATCGCGAGCTCGCCCTCCGACGTGCAGCCGGTGTTCGATGCCATTGCGGCGAGCGCCAATCGCCTGATCGGCGGCTTTTCAGCAACAGTCATGCTGTTCGTCGGCGACGCCTTACATCTGGTTGCCCTCACCGGGACGAACGCCGCGGCGGACCAGGCGCTGCAAGCGTCGTTTCCCCGACCGCTGGCCGACTTTCCGCCTTTTAAGCTCGTTCGAGGCGGTGAGACCGTCGAGTTTGCGGATACAGAGGCGGAAAATGTCCCTCCCGTGAACAGGGAATTGGCGCGATTGCGCGGTTACCGAAGCATGCTCTTCACACCGTTGATGAGCAACGGGGCAGCTGTCGGCATCCTCAGCGTTACGCGCGTGAGACCGGGCACGTTTCCCACGCATCACGTCCAGTTGCTTCGGACCTTCGCGGACCAGGCGGTCATCGCCATCGAGAACGCCCGCCTGTTCAACGAAGTGCAAGCAAAGACCCGCGATCTTTCCGAGGCACTGATTTATCAAACCGGAAGCGCGAATATCTTAAAAGTAATTGCATCTTCCCCAACCGATGTCGGGCCGGTTCTCCGCGCCATCGTCGAAAGCGCCTGCGAGCTTTGCGAGGCCTATGATGCCCTGGTTCGGCTGAAGAACGGAGACGATCTGGAATTCAGCGCGCATTTCGGCCCGATCCCGGTGGCGGCAGGCAGCTTGCCGATTAGCCGGAACTGGACCGGCGGGCTGGCCGCGATAGAACGAAAGCCGGTGCATATTCATGATTTGCTTTCTTCCGAGGGGGACCCGTTCCCGGAAGCCCAGCGACGCGCAAGGGAATACGGCCATCGTACCATCTTGACCGTGCCGATGCTGCGCGAGGGGGAAACTGTGGGCGTCATCATTATCCGCCGCAACGAAGTGCATCCATTTACAGACAAACAGATCGCCCTCTTGCAGACCTTCGCCGACCAGGCCGTCATCGCGATCGAGAACGTGCGGCTGTTCGACGAGGTGCAGGCAAGAACCAGCGAACTGTCGCAGTCCCTCGACGATCTGCGAACGGCGCAGGACCGCCTGGTGCAGACCGAGAAGCTCGCTTCGCTCGGCCAACTTACCGCCGGGATCGCCCACGAGATCAAAAATCCCCTCAACTTCGTCAATAATTTCGCCGCGCTCTCGGCGGAGTTGACTGATGAGCTCGACGAAACTTTGGCCCCGGCTCCGCTCGATCAGAAGATGCGTGGCGAAGTCGGCGAGTTGACGCACATGTTGAAGTCCAACCTGGAAAAGGTCGTGCAGCACGGCAAGCGCGCCGACTCGATCGTCAAGAACATGTTGCTGCATTCGCGCGAGGGTTCCGGCGAACGCCGCGTCTCCGACGTTAACGCCCTCGTCAGCGAAAGCCTGAACCTCGCCTATCACGGGGCGCGGGCCGAGCGATCCGACTTCAACATCTGCCTCGAGCAGGAGCTCGATCCGGATGCGGGGTTGGTGGACGTATATCCGCAGGAATTGACCCGCGCGCTGCTCAACCTGATTTCCAACGGCTTCTACGCGGCGGTCAGCCGCAAGATGGAATCCGACGGCAACCCGTTCGAGCCGGTGCTCAGCGCTGCAACCAAAAATGCCGGGAGCGCCGTCGAAATTCGAATCCGCGATAACGGGACGGGTATTCCCGCCGAGATCAGGGAGAAGATTTTCAATCCGTTCTTCACCACCAAGCCGACGGGAGAAGGCACCGGGCTTGGCCTCTCCATGACCCACGACATCATCGTCAAGCAGCATGGCGGCCGCATCGACGTAGCGACCGAACCGGGGTCATTTACCGAGTTCATCATTACCTTGCCACGGGCCAATGGGGCGACAGGCAACTCGCAGCGCCAATGAGCGGCTATCGGCCCCCAGGATGGTTGAAGCCTTCCCGAAACCCCATAGCTTTGCCCGCGGGTTGGAGATGGGTTTCGCTGCGCTCACCCAGACATCGGCCCTGCGGGCAAACGCTGGCCTGCAATCCGAGGGAACCAATGCATCATCGAACGAATAAAACGCACCGATCCACGCGGCGCGAGTTCCTCCTTCTCTCCGGGGCTGCTCTGGCGATGGCTCGTCCGGCATTCGCAGATCCACAGAAGCCGAAGATCGGCTATCTGAGTTGGTTTCCGGATTCGATGAAAGACGATCTGGAGCGCTTTCGCGAGGGAATGGAGAGAGTAGGATACGCCAGACAAGACTACGTGCTCGAAGGCTATTTCACCGGCGGAAATCCGCAGTTAACCCGGGATGTGGCCCGGAAGCTGGTCGAGGAGCCGGTAGACGTTTTCGTTGTCGTCGCAACGCCAGCCATTCATATCGTCAAGGCAGCGACACAGACGATCCCGATCGTGATGTATACCGCCAACGCGCTCGCTACCGGACTGGTGCCGAGTTTATCGCACCCCGGTGGCAATCTGACCGGTGTATCCCTGTTGCTGACCGACATGGCGGGCAAGCGGTTGGAGCTGCTCCGGCAGATCGATCCCGGCCTCCACACTGCAGCCTTCCTGGGCTCCACGAAGGACCCCAACACTGTCAATTTCGTAAATGAGACCCAAAGAGCGGCCGAGGCGCTTGGCATCAAGCTGGTGGTTAAATTGGTCGACGGACCGCAGGCGCTCAATTCGTCGATATTCGAGGCAATGAAGGCCGAAGGCAGCCAAGCCATCATCGCCCAGCCTATTTTCGTCGGATATCAAAAAGAAATCGTCGCGATGGCGATGAAAGATCGGCTGCCCGTGATTTCCGACTGGGCAGCGTTTGCGAAGGCAGGTGCATTGTTTACGTATGGCGCCAGACAGGAAGCAGGGATGCGGCGAACAGCCTACTACGTCGATCGCATCCTGAAAGGCTCCAAACCAGCCGATCTAGCAGCCGACCGAGTTCGAGCTGATCGTCAATGCGAAGACAGCGAAGCTCTTAGGCTTGAACGTACCGCAGTCTCTACTTACGCTCGCCGACGATATTATCGAATGAGAACAACTGAACCATAGGACAGCGTAGCGCCGGTGAGCCAACGGGTCGCGCGAACGCGCGCCCGATGATGAACTCCGCGACCCCGGGGACCCTCGGATTTCGCTGACGCTCATCCGAGCTACGATACTGAACCTTAGCGGACCAGCGCTGCTCGTCTACTGATGTACTCTTTGGAGGTGGACAGAAGGGCCAGCCAGCCACACCGGCGCGCCTCGGCTTCGTGTTGCGAACGACGAAAAGGTGGCCCACCTTCCAATCGGCGAATGACGGGCTTTTTGGCTCCCCTTTGGTCGGTCCTTGACGCTTATTCCATCTTTATGATTGACTGAGGCGCATCTTTTCTAGGGAGCCGAGCATGAAGAAAATCATCGTTGTTGGTCTTGCTATCCTCGCCGTCTCTACGTCTGCCGCTTTGGCCAAGAGCCACATGAAGAAGCCGAAGGCAAGTCCCGCCGCCGCCAGCACCACGAGCGCCAGCCCGTTCATGGGCCAGGTCAGTGCCGCCGACCGCGAGATGTATATGAAAAACAAGCGTGACTCCGGTGTGAAATAGCAGTCGCTTTCATATTCGGAAAGCTCGTTAGCGCCGCCGTGTCCTTGGACCGGCGGCGTCGACTTATGTCGCGCCTTCCCACCTCAACCGCAGCACGCGTAGCCCGGGTGAGCGCAGCGACCCCGGCGCCAATCCGCGCGAGTGGTCCCGGATGTCGCTAACGCTCATCCGGGCTACGAACCTCGACCAACAGCGCGCCGCATAACCGCCGCGCACCCTCACGAAACATCATGCAACTCCTTCTCCAGCGCCGGCCCCACCGCGAACTCCGAGAACCGCACCCGAAGCCCGGCGCGCTCGGGGGTGCAGCACATCGGCCCCACCGCGTAGGAAGCCGCGCGGGGGAATGGCGCTAATCTCACCAACCGCCACACCCGCCCGTCGCTGGAGACCTGCAGGCGGAGCACGCCGGATTTCACCGTGGCGCGCAGCCTGAAATCCGCCGGATCGCCCTCGAAAATGCCGGTGGCCCAATCGGAGCGTCCGAGCGTGAGCACGCTCGACAGCCAGGCTCTGCCGTCCGACATCTCGACGCCGGCCTTGACCCAGTTGGCCGCGTCGATCCGGACCATGAGGCCGGCCTGGTCGTATAATTCGTCGTAGCGGGCCGCGACCCGTAGCTCGGCGGTGAAGTCGCCCGCGGTCGCGCAATGAAAGAAATGGCCGCTGTCGCGCGTAAAGCCGTAATGCGTCTCGCGCCAGAAATCGGTGTTCGCGTCGGTGGTGACGGTGAGCACGCCGTCCTGCAAATTCCAGTCGCTGGGCTCGTTGAGCCAGGTGCAATGCTCGAACATCGTTCCTCTCCGCCGATCGGCCCTTCCGCGATCATCAAGACATGGTGAGTGCGAATCTCCAACGTTGCTAGCTTTCATCGTCTAGCCATCTGCCCTGTGTGGGATCCCATCGGTGCCGCATCGCGAAGTGCTTGCGCATTTCAGCAAGCCGCTTCTTCTCGGTTCGGCGCATGTGCCATTCCACATAGACCGGATAGAGCGCAATGAAGATGGAGATGCCGGCAAAGATTCCCCACATAGGCATTACCTGGTTTGCTGCCGGCGCCACTCAAACACGGCTTCACAATGATTCATAGCGGCCCTTGCTGAGCACCTGTTCGCGGAGCAATTCGAGCCATCTCCTCTCAACGCTAGTCCGAATCCCTATAGGAGCAGGGACTGCGCTTCGCCTTCATTCACAGCCATCCCATCCAAATTGCATGCAAGCCGCCGGTCCGTACCAGCTACGTCGGGCAGCCGACAGAGACGTTACACTTAGAAGACCCCGACAGCGTGCGGAAGGCCGGCCGCTGTACCCGCTGAATTCCGCCAAGCAAGCAAGGAAACCAAATGGGGCAAGCCCAGCCGCTAAGGGAAGCGCGGCACTAGCCCTGTACGTCCGCTTCCGGTTGAGGAGCTGTTAATGAAAGTCTGACCGAGGTGATGGAGTCACTTTGGCGCAATGGGACTTTTGCGAGAACAGGAAATATTGGGAACCACCTGATGATCGAGACTCGGTCCGCGCCTCGTTTCCGCGTGACGAAGCCCGGCAGGATTGAAGACGCCGGGTTCGCGATATCCTGCACAATTCGTGATCTATCGGTGGCCGGCGCGAATGTGGAAGTTACGGAACTAAATACGAAAGTCATCCCTTCGACCTTTGATCTGATTGTACCGGAGGATGGACTGACGCTCGGGTGTCGCATCGTGTGGCGCAAGCCATTTCGAATCGGTGTCGAGTTTATCTAGACCTTCCTTGCGTAGCGGCGTCCTTCAGCGGCTATTCAATAGGGAGAGATTAGCCATGAACTCAGTAGCAACCAACCTTTTACCTCGCACCTCGAATTTCCTGCTCTGGAAGTCACAGTCGCTTTAATCAGTGCTGATCTTCAGCGGCGCTGGTTTGGTGGCGTCCTTGTCGGTTCTGATTTTAAATCAGCAATTTTCCTGGGAATGGTTCGCGGCCGTCTGAGCGTTCGCTTCGACCACTCCGCCCCTGCCGCAGGGCGGCGACGAGCCCCGTTTGACTGTTGAGGACAAAAACGTCCCCTTCTTCCCTCTGTTCACGCCGCCCCGCGGACTACATAATCACCAGGCGGAGCTGGGAGCTGGGCTATGAGGCGACGTGATTTCCTCCTTCTGTCAGGCGCGGTGATTTGGCCGCGGTCGTCGCGAGCGCAGCAGGCCGCCGCACCGGTCGTCGGCTTCCTTCACAGCGGATCGAAGCTGCGATCTCCCCACATCAGAGGCTTCGGAGCTGGCCTCAGCGAAATCGGTTTTGTGGAGGGTCAGAATGTCACGGTTCAGTACCGGTTTGCAGAGGGCCGGTACGATCAACTCGGAGCGATGGTCGCGGAGTTCTTGAACGCAAACGTATCCGTCATCGTCGCAGTGGGCGGCGTTCACACCGCCATCGCGGCAAAGTCCGCGAGCACCAGCATTCCAATCGTGTTTGCGAACGGCAGCGACCCCGTGCGGTTCGGGCTGGTAGAGAGCCTCAACCGGCCAGGCGGCAACATGACGGGGGTCAGTCTCTTTACCGCGACCTTGGAAGCAAAACGGCTCGGGCTGCTGGCTGAACTGGTCCCCGCCGCTCGCAGCTTCGGAGTTTTGATCAATCAGGCGAACGACAATGCGGAGATGCAGCTAAAAGACGTCGCCCAGGGTGGCGTGCTGCTCGGCCGACCGATCAGCATACAGAAGGCCAGCAACGCGCAGGAGATCGAGGCGGCCTTCGCCACGTTTTCACAACAACAGATAAACGCGCTGCTCGTGGCTTCCGACCCGTATTTCTTCGGAGAGCGAGAAAAGATTCTCGCGCTGGCGGCCCGTTACAAGCTTCCGGCCATCTACGAGTGGCGCGAATTTGCAGAATCAGGAGGTCTCGCGAGCTATGGCACCAATCTTTTCGACAACTATCGGATGGCCGGCCAGTACGTCGGGCGTGTGCTGAAAGGCGAGAAACCGGCGACGCTCCCAGTCTTCCAAGCTACCAAGTTCGAATTTGTGATCAATCTGAAAACTGCAAAGACGCTCGGTCTTGAAGTCTCACCGACCGTGTCTGCACGGGCCGATGACATCATAGAGTGAGCCCGAATAAACCTGGCGCCGTCGGCAGGTCCTCCGCTCCGGGTGGCCAACTGCCGCCAATAGACGAACTTTGAGGTTACCGTTGATGCGACGGCGTGAATTCATAACAGGCACAATATCTGCGGCCTTGCTCGGGCCCGCGCTCGCCCAGCAGCGCGCGATGCCGCGCATCGCCCTTTTCCATCCGGCCATTCCTGTGCATCTCCTGACCGAAACCGGCGGAGGCACGGCATGGCAAGCTTTCTTTGGCGAGCTCCGTCACCTCGGCTATGTCGAAGGGGAAAACCTGGTTGTTGATCGCTATTCGGCCGAAGGACATCATGAGCGCTACGGTGAGATCGCCCGGCAGATTGTGGAAAGCCGTCCGGGAGTCATCGTTACAGGGCCCAATCCACTGGTCATTGCCTTCAAAACCATTACGAACTCAACTCCGGTCGTTGCTTTTATGATCGACCCACTTAAAGCGGGGTTGGTTGGAAGTCTGGCCCGGCCCGGCGGCAACGTCACGGGTATCACTCTTGATCCAGGCATCGAGCTCTGGGGCAAACGCCTCGAGTTGCTGAAAGAGGCCGTCCCATCGACGACTAAAATCGCCTTTCTCGGTATGCGAGAGGGCTGGGAGGGTCTGTTCGGGCAGGCCATTCAGGAAATCACCGACCGGCTTCGAATTTCGCTGGTGTCAATCTTACCGGAGGGCGGGACAACTGCTGAGATCGAGCGTGCCTTCGCCGAGATAGCCAGGCAGCGACTGGATGCCGTACTGGTCAGTGGGGAAGGCGATCTTTACGCAAATTGGCGACTTATAGCCGAGCTTGCCCGGAAATATCGTTTGCCCATGATGTCGCCTTATCGGGATTACGTCGATGCCGGCGGACTGATGGCCTATACCGTCGATTTGGCGGAATTGATGAGGCGGCTGGCCCGCGAGGTGCATCAAGTTCTTAAAGGGGCGAAGCCTGGGGACATCCCCATATATCAGCCCACAAAATTCGAACTTCTGATCAATCAAAAAACCGCCAAAGAGCTCGGCCTCACCATTTCGCCGGGGTTGTTGTCGCGTGCCGATGAGGTGGTCGATTGACAGGTCCGTCGCGGGCACCTGTTCGGCGCCGTGGCAATTCGGCCGCCGCCAACCAAACGAACTTCATGAGGCGCGGCGTCCAGGGCCGGTAATCCCGCGCCCGCCAGCTCTCTTCGATGTTGAAAAAGTATCACGTCGCCCCGACGTGTCGCCGACGGCCTCCTCGGTCATGACTTTGAAGCTGAGCAGTGCGACCCACCCCGGCGGGACTGGGTCGGCAAAATGGCTGTCCTCTTCGCCCGTGAGTCAAGAAGCGACGGGAGTGGTTTCAAACATAACTTGTGTTGGATGGAACTTGTTGGGGCAGTTCTCGTTTGTAAAGCGATCCCCCAACGCGGCGGATCGGCTTACGGCCACCATCAGCAGCACGAAATGATCGAATCCGTCTAACCACAGGCCTGTTGTGCCTGGTGGAAGCGGCGGTTGTCCTCTTGTCTCGTCCCGCGGTGCCCCTCGAAGTGGCAAAACTCGCTCGCTTCGCCGGATAAAGTAACTTGAGCGTCGCCCTATCAAAAATTCACGCGTTTAACACATTGAGAAAACTCCGATGATCGCTTCATCTTCATCCGCTCCCAACCCTGATCAAATCGACGTCTTGAGTCGTGCGGCAATCCGGGAGGAGATCGGCGATCGGCTCCGCATATCACTGCCGGCGGAATTCGGCCGATTGCCACAAAACATGATGATGCTCATCGAGCAGATGGCATGTGGTCAGGCTCCGATATCGCCCATCAACCGCAAACGCGAGGTCTCACAATGAACATGTCCGGCGAAAGCCTGTTAGTTATTTTATTCGTGGGGGTGATTGCAGGGTGGGTGGCAGGGCAGCTCGTGCGAGGGGCCGGTTTTGGTCTCGTCGGCGATCTGGTTCTCGGCATATTGGGCGCCTTCCTGGGAAGCTGGTTATTACCCCGTCTGGGCATCCATCTCGGTGCCGGGATGATAAGCGCGATTATCAACGCGACGCTGGGTGCGGTGCTGCTTCTGCTGATCGTGCGGCTTCTGCGCGGCGGCAACGGATGGGGACATCGGTTCGGCGGTTGGGGTCGGCGGTGGTAGCCGAACCAGGTTCGGCGGTGATAGCCGAACCGGGCGGGCGGATGAGCTGACTTCGCTGGCTGCGAAGCGCGCGGAACAAAGGCGACTTGCAATGATGGCGTTCAGAATATTGTTCCTCGCAGCGCTGACAGCATCCGTCGCTGTTACGGAGGCCATGGCTGAGTGCGAGATCGCTGACGCGAGGCTCGAGGAGGCGGTTCAGCAAAATCCGCGCCTTCGCGGTCCAGCCAACAGTCAGTCGGTGCGCGATCTTCGCAGTTTGCGGGACGCCGCTTTGACCCTTCGATCTTATGGACGTCATGAAGATTGTGAGCGTCTCCTCGCCAACATTCGCGAACTGATCGCGGGACCGCCCATGGGTTCGTTGGGAGGTAACGACGAGGACGAGGCCGACAAGCAAAATGCTGCTCGCGAACCGAAAATCAAGCGCGGAGCATCTTTAGGCAGCCGCGGCAACAAGGACGCCAAACCGTTGATAAGGATCGATCAACTTGCGCCAGGTCTGAGGACGGACGAGATGATCGGAGCGGAAGTCCGCAGTTCCGATGACAAGATCGTCGGTGAGGTACGCAACATCGTTTTCGGCACGAAGGACGGGCGAGACTACGCGATCATCGCGTCTGGCGGATTTTTCACTGCCGGAAAGGACAGCATCGTAGTGCCGATCCGGGCTCTTAAAGTCACGCAAGATCGCTCCAGCTTCTTCCTTCCCATTATCAAGGAAGTGATGAAAACGGTGCCGGTCATGCCTGATCAGGACTATAATTGGCTCTCGGACCAGGCTTGGCGTGTCCATAACGACGCTTTTTTTGAAAAGCCCTGACATCCGCAACCGGATTGCGGCTGCCTCGCGCGGAACGAAGCGTTGGTAGTAACGTTGTGATACGTCGTCACTCGGGCAGTTGATACGGGAAGCTGATTTGAAGCTCTCCGTGCATGGTCAGCACTCCCGCGCAGTGACGCCCAACCTTGAATTGGCGATTTCATGCAATCCGAACCGAGCCCGGTCTCGCGGACTGCTCATGCTTTTCTCAACAGCCAGGACGAACTTCCTTACCGTCGCCGGCAGCAGGCCCTGCTCCGGGAATTTGGAAGTGCTGCATTACAGAGCCGCGATCTTCGGCATATCCTTCAACTGGCCACAGAACTCTGTGCCCGCGGTCTGGGATGTTCCTACGCCAAAGCTCTGGAATACGTAGCGGACGAGAAGCGTCTGATTGTCCGCGCCGGCATCGGCTGGCCCCCCGGGACAATCGACCATGTTTCGCTCGGCACCGATATTGAATCGCCGGCGGGCTTCGCCTTTCAAACCGGGCAATCCGTTATCTCCAATCACTTGCGCGAAGAGACGCGCTTCCGAACCCCGCATCTATTGGCCGAACACGGCATCAAACGCGCCATCAACGTGCTCATCAGGCGAGGGGGGCACGGCGATACGCCATTCGGCGTTCTCGAGGCCGACAGTCCGGATCCGGGGCAGTTCGACGACGCCGATGCCGATTTTTTGGCAGGCTTTGCCGGCTTGCTCGGCATCGCGATCGAACGTCAACATGCCGACGCTAAACTTCAGGAAGCCCTTGATCACGAGGCGCTGCTGACGCGTGAGATGAGTCATCGGGTCAAAAACAGCCTCACATCGGTGGTCGGCCTGCTACGGGTCCAAGCACGAGGTTCGGAGTCGGCTGACGTCAGGAACGCGCTGGAAAATGCAGCCATGCGCGTTTCGTCCATCGCCGAAGTCCATGATCATCTCTGGCGGGGCAGTAAGGTCGGATTCGTCGACCTCTCCGATTTTGTCAGTCATCTCTGCCAAAACCTTCAGGCTTCGGCGCCCGAACACGGGCTTCAATGTCATTCCGACCCCGTCGTCATATCCGCCGACAAGGCCATTCCCCTGGGCTTGCTTGTCAACGAACTCGTCACGAACGCCATTAAATATGCCTATGTCGATGGACCGGGCGTTATCAGGGTAGACGCGCGGGAGATCGATGGACACCTGCTCGTTGAGATTTCTGATGAAGGCGCGGGGCTACCCGAAGGATTCGACATTAACCAGCCCCGGACCAGCCTGGGGTTCCGGGTGATCAACGGCTTGGTCCGGCAGCTGATGGGCGAGCTGACAATCTCAAAGAACACACCAAGAGGAGCGCTATTCACGATCAAGTTCCCCCTGGACCAGCCCTGAAAGAACTTTGGTGCGAGCTGAAGCCCCAGCACAGGGCAGCGGGTTAATATCGCCCATTGTGAGTTCTGTTCAATGCCTTTGATTCCTTCACCCATCCGCGTCCTTGTTGTCGAAGATGAAACGCTCATTCGAATGGATGCGGTCGAGATACTCCGCTCGGCGGGATTCGACATTCTGGAGGCGGCCAATGCCGACGAAGCCATTCAGATGCTGGAACGCCATTCCGATATTCGGCTTGTATTTACCGACATCGACATGCCCGGTTCGATGAATGGCTTGAAATTGTCCGCGGCCGTCAGGGACCGGTGGCCGCCAGTCAAGATCATCGCGACTTCAGGACATTTCAAAGTACAAGCCACCGATCTTCCGGTAGACGCCCGATTTATCCCGAAGCCCTATCAACCAGCGCAAATCATCAGTGCCATCCGTGAGCTTACGAGTGCAGCCTGAGGGTGCGAAGTCCACGGCAGCCCGGCTGGTCGTTACAGTTGGCGGTGAACGGCACCCTCCAGCTTCAAAGATTGACCCAATGTCTCGATCAGCTCCCGGCCGCTGCGCTGGAAGGTCGTGGAACATTGTTCCCCGCAACATGTTGCCCCTGACAGTCGCCTTCGCAGCCGTCCACCCATCACCCCCTGGAGCGTAAGATGAGCAAACGGCCACCCGCAGCAGCGTCAAAGCACGCCGGCAATGCGAAAATCACCGCGAAGGCACAACGGCCGAAGCCTGTTCTTGGAAGCGCGAAGCTCAGCGCCCGGCGCGTCGTTGAGACAGCCGCGAGTGAATTGCGGCCCAATGCTCCAACCGCTTCAGAACAAGCCGCTCCTCGTCTCGAGATTCCTGCGGAAGAACGTCAAACAGCCCCCCGTCGGGAGAATCCGGCAGCAGCCCTCGAAGATGGCGCGAATGACGGCATGACGTACGCCGCAAGCAGAGGCCTTCACTTTTCTTCGGCCACTGCAAACATGCAGAGCTATCAAGCACGGCTTCTGGAGATCTCGCTGGCCAATATGCAATTTGCCTTTGAACTCGCGCACCGGCTCGCGACGATCAAATCGCCGCTCGATGTTTTCGACGTCACTGCGGAATTCACAGGCAAGCGGATCGCACTGTTTCAGAAGCAAGTGTATCAATGACCCAGCCGTGTCGCTGAGTGGCGTCATTCACCGGGCGTCCTCCTCCGTGATGACCTTGAAGCTGACCAACGTGTTCGGTCCAAAGGTCTGCGTGATCGGAACATCGGAAGCATCGCGGCCTTGCGCGATCAAAACGCGGCCGACCCGCGGCACGTTGTTGCGCGGATCGAACATCCGCCAGTGGCCGCCGATATAGGCTTCGAACCAGCCGGCGAAGTCCCCCGCCGGCCACGGCTTCGGCGTGCCGATATCGCTCAGATAGCCGGTGCAATAGCGCGCAGGGATATTCATGCAGCGGCAGAACGTGATGGCAAGGTGAGCGTAATCGCGGCAAACGCCTTTGCCTTCGTTATAAGCCTCCCACGCAGTTTTGGTCGCCCGCGCGTACTCGTATCCGAAGGTGATGTGCCGATGGACGAAGTCGCAGATCGTCTGGACGCGATCCCACCCGGGCGGCGTGTTCTCGAAGAGTTGCCAGGCGACGTCCGAAAGCCGGTCCGTCTCGCAATAGCGGCTGCCAAGGAGATACACCAGCGTGTCGGCGGGCAGTTCCTCGACGGCGTGCTGAATGGAGGAAGGGTAGCTCGGGTCGGGCAGACCGCTGTCGCGAACTACGCCGTCGGCCGCGAGACGCATCCGGCCCTGAGGGGCGACGATGCGGCTACACCAGTTGCCGAACATGTCCCGATAGGGGGTGATTTCAACCGCCGGATCAGTGGTGAGGAAGTCGGGCACAATGATATCGGAGGCGCGGCTGAAATGAGTCCCCAGCACCATGATCATGGGGGTAGGTTGCGGAAAGTCGTAAAGCATTTCAAATCCGACGCGGAGCTTCATTCTAAACGCTTTCCTGCCAATGACTCGATATGGCTACGGCAGGTGCTGCATACAAGGCATTTACCTTGGGCAGCTGCTTTAGCAAGCGTAGCCCGGCTACGAACCGGACCTCGACCGTGCGGCCGCTTGTTCGCCAGCATTCACGGCCAGTTGCGCATCGAACGCCCGCCGGTAAGCCGGCCGCGCTTCGCCGCGCGCTACATAGGCCGCGAGGTTTTGATGCTCGTCCAACAGACCGGACGCCTTCAGACGGAGCAGCACCGACACCATCATCAGGTCGCCCGCGCTGAACTCGGCGTCGAGCCACGGGGCATCGCCGAGTCGGCGGGACAGCTGAGCCAGCCGGTGTCGAACACGATCCTCGAGGAGCGGGATGCGCTGCGCGGACCAGGGCTTGTCGGCCTCGAACAGCCTCGCGGTTACCAGTTCGAGGATCGGCGGCTCGACCGTGCTGAGCGCCGCGAACATCCATGCGATCGCGCGCGCCCGGGGATCGGCATCGTCCGGCAGCAGGCCGGCATGACGCTGCGCGATGTGGAGCACGATCGCCCCGGTCTCGAACAGCACGAGACCGGCTTCCTCGTAAGTCGGAATCTGCCCGAAAGGATGCAGCGCCAGATGCGCGCCCTCCTTCATCGCCGCGAACGAAACCAGCCGCACGTCGTAGGGTTGGCCTGCTTCCTCCAGCGCCCAGCGAACCCGCGTATCGCGCGCGAGCCCCTTGCCGCCATCCGGCGAACGCTCAAAGGCGGTGATCGTGATCGTCATCGTGAGACTTCCCTTAGGTTTTCGGCAGACACCCTTAATCGAGTCGCTCGCCGCAAGCGTAGCCCGGGTGAGCGTTAGCGACACCCGGGACTTTATCCGCGCGAGTTGCCCCGGATGTCGCCAACGCTTATCCGGGCTACGATTTTGTCGACAAAAATTGCGCGCTAATGCACCGGCTCGGCGGCAAATCTCGGCGGCTTCTTCAACAGCAGTACCGTCAGGCTCAGGCCAAAATAGAACATCGTCAGCATGAAGAAGGCGTCGCCATAGCCCATCACCACCGCCTGGCGGTGCACGATCTGGGAGAGTTGCTTCATGGCCATCAGCGAGGCGTCGCCCATGCCCTGCAGGCGCTGCGTGAACAGGTTCAGCGTTTCGGTCGCGGTGGTATTGCCCCAGGTGACGCGGTCGTGCAGCCGCGAGATGTGCAGGTCGGTGCGCTCGTTCAGCACCTGGTTGATCACCGCCAGGCCCAGCGCGCCGCCGAGGTTTCGCGTCAGGTTGAAAAGCCCCGCGGCATTCTTGAGCCGCTCCGGCGGCAGCGTGCCGAGCGCGATGTTGTTGGTCGGCACCATCGCGAGCATCATGCCGATGCCGCGCAGGATCTGCGGCACCAGGAGTTCGTAGAAGTCGTAGTCGCGGGTGATCCAGGTCATCTGCCACGAGCCGAGCGCGAAGATGACGATGCCCGATGCGATGATCAGGCGCATGTCGAACTTCTGCATCAACCGCGCGACCACCGGCGCGGTCAAAAACATGGTGATGCCCGAGACGAACATGGTCTCGCCGATCTGCAGCGCGTTGTAGCCCCGCACTTCCGCGAGATAGCGCGGATACATGTAGGTCAGGCCATAAAGCCCGATGCCGACGCAGAACGAGATCAGGCAGCCGACGCCGAAATTGCGGTTGGCGAAGGTACGGATGTCGACGATCGGCTCCTCCGCGGTCAGCACGCGGTAGAAGAACGCGATCGCGGAAACCACCGAGATCGCCGCGCAGGTGGCGATCGTACTGTCCTGCAGCCATTCATAGCGCGCGCCCTCCTCCAGCACATATTCGAGCGTGCCGAGAAACGCCGCCATGGTGATCAGCCCCCACCAGTCGAAGCGGTCGAGCAGCGCGAAATGCGGCTCGTCGAAATCGACCAGCGC
>C688J35102_120989963_pt1 | contig 16979 bp, 18 predicted proteins | sample HopSoiMetagenom2_FD_35102 | JGI IMG/M metagenome (IMG submission 35102)
AGCCGGTGATCTTCATGGCGCCCCGCCACGACGACTGGCGGGTGCAGACCCCCGACGGCTACGCGGCGCAGGTGGGCGGCGCCGAGAGCGTGTCGAGCGACGCGGCGGGGGCGTGGTGGGGGGCGCGCGGGGTCGGCACCATGCCGCACGCCATGATCGCCGCCTTCGCGGGCGACACGGTGGAGGCCACGCTGGCCTTCGCGCGCTACCTGCGCGACGAGGAGCCCGGCGTCGCGATCACCAGCCTGGTGGACTACGACAACGACGTGGTCGACACCTCGCTGCGCGTCGCGCGGGCGATGCGCGACGAGTTCGGCGACGGCGCGCTCGGGGGGGTGCGGGTGGACACCAGCGAGCGCCTGGTCGACGCCTCGCTGATCGGCGACCCCGAGGTGTGGGGACGGGCGCGGCTCACCGGCGTCAACGCGCACCTGGTGCGGAAGCTGCGCGCCGCGCTCGACGCGGAGGGCTTCGGTTCCGTGGGGATCGTGGCGAGCGGCGGCTTCACCCCGTCGAAGATCGCGCGCTTCGAGGCCGAGGGGGTGCCGGTGACGGCGTACGGCGTGGGGAGCAGCCTGCTGGGGCACAGCGACCCCTCCAGCGGCCTGCTGAACGACTTCGACTTCACCGCCGACCTGGTGAAGCTCGACGGCGAGCCCGAGGGAAAGGTGGGCCGCAGCTATCGAGAGAACCCGCGCCTGGTCCGCCTGGACTGGCCGCGGACGCTGCCGGCCGCTGCAGGGTCCGCGAATGCGCCGTAGGTGGAAAGTCCCGCTTTGCTCTCACAGGGGTCACAGGGGTCGCGGAGGAACGGCGGATGCTCCCCTGCGACCCCTGTGTCCCCCGTGAGAGAATTCTTTTGCCGGAGCTGACAAGCCATGACGGACCGAACCACGCGCATCGGCTGGGTGGTCGACGCGCAGAACGACTTCCTGCTCCCGCCGGCCGAGGGCGGGCGCCTGTACGTCCACGACCTCTTCGACGAGAAGGACGAGGGCGCGCGGCAGGCGCTCCCGTCGCTGCGGCGGGCGGTGGAGTGGATGCGCGCGAACTGCGAGCTGGTCGTCTACACCGGCGACTGGCACGCGTACGGCGACGCGGAGATCGACCCGCTGCACCCGGATCCCGCGAAGGAGACCTATCCGCCGCACTGCATGGGGATGTCGGACGATCCCGCCGAGCGCGCCGGCGCGGAGATCCATCCCTCGATCCGTCCCGAGAATCCCCTCGTCCTCCGCCGCGACGCGACGGAGGACGACGCGCGGGAGGCGGTGGAGCGCGCGCTGACGGAGCGGCGGCCGGTGTTCATCCAGAAGGACCGCTTCGACGTCTTCCGCGGGAACCCCGCGGCCGACGCGTTCCTGGCCGAGCTACGGCGCCGGCTGGGGCGGCTGGACGTGTACGTGGCGGGGGTGGCGCGCGACGTCTGCGTGAAGCACGCGGTGGAGGGGCTGCTGCACCCCTCGCGCGGGTGCCTGGTCACGCTGGTGACGGACGCGACCTGGGGGCTGGGGCTGGAGGCGGAGGCGGAGAGCCTGGCCCGGTGGACGCGCGACGGCGCCGCCCTGCTCACCACGCGCGGCCTGGAGCTCCGGGCCGGCCTCTGACGAGCTGGCCACGCAAGTCCATGGGAACGCGGAGATCTCGTCGCATCACTCTGTATCCCCGTGTCTCCGCGTGAGATGCATTCATCGGACTCTCACCTTGCACCGGTCATGGACGCATCGCTCAAAGACCGTATCGAAGTCGTGGACGGCGACATCACGAAGCTGCAGGTCGACGGCATCGTGAACGCCGCCAACACCTCGCTGCTGGGCGGCGGCGGCGTGGACGGCGCCATCCACCGCGCGGCCGGTCCGGAGCTGGCGATGGAGTGCCGGATGCTGCACGGCTGCCGCCCCGGCGAGGCGAAGCTGACCGGCGGCCACCGCCTTCCGGCGCGGTGGGTGATCCATACCGTGGGCCCCGTATGGCAGGGCGGGGAAAAGGGCGAGGACGAGGTGCTCGCGAACGCGTGGCGCAACTCGCTCAAAGTAGCTGCTGACAAGGAGATGGAGACGGTCGCATTCCCCTCCGTCAGCACCGGCGCGTACGGCTTTCCGCTGGAGCGCGCCGCCGCCATTGCGGTGCGCGAGGTGGTGGAGTTCCTCGGCCGGAACCCCTACCCGCGCAAGGTGATCGTCTGCGCATTCGGCCCCCGGGCATACTCGACCTACTTGACGGCGGTGCATGCGGCGCTTTAAATGGTGCGCACATGGAGCATTGCAGTCCATCCACCATTGAGAGCCCATGGTCCGCCCGCGCCCCGGCGCCGGCGCGGACGCCCCGACGCCCGAGCCTGGAGAGCCCATGGAAGAGCTGCAGGAAGTCAAGGCGCTGCTGGACGAGATCAACGAAGCCATTTCGGGATACGATCCCGTTCTCAAGGAGAGGGCCCGCGACCTCCTGCTGGAGCGCGCGTTCGGCGCGCGCGCGGCGCGGGGCGGCGGGCGTGCCGCGGCCGGCGACGAGAGCGAGGGCGCAGCGGGCGAAGAGGCCCCGCGCCGCCGCGGCCGCCCGCGGGGGAGCACCACCACGCGGCGGGCGACGGGCGGCATCTCCTCGCTGGTGGAGCGCTGGAAGCCGGAGACCATGGCCGAGCGCGCGCTGCTGGGCGCCTACGTGCTGGCGCGCGGCCGCCCGGACCGCACCGTCACCAGCCAGGCGATCAACGCCGAGCTGAAGCGCAACGGCCTCCCCGTGCCCAACATCACCCGCGCCATCGAGTCCAACCTGCGCGCCCGGCCGCCGCTGATGGTGCAGAAGAAGAAGATGGGCACCACGCGCCAGGCCCGGAAGCAGTACGCGCTCACGCAGGAGGGAGCGGACCTGGTGGAGAGCAAGCTCGGCAACAGCTGAGCGGGACCGTGTCACGCAGAGACGCGGAGACGCAGAGAGACGGCGCGTGGACCTGCCCCGCTTTGGTGGACACCGGGTTAGTGGGAATCAAGCGGCTTTGGGAAGCGCCGCGCGCGGCGCTTCCCAAAGCCGCTTGTCGAATTCCGCCGGCGTCAGGTACTCCAGGCTGGAGTGCCTGCGCTGGCGGTTGTACCACACCTCGATGAACTCGAAGATCGCACGCCTCGCCTCGTTGCGCGTGTGCCAGTCCTCATCCTGGATCAGCTCGATCTCCACCGTCGCGAAGAAGCTCTCCGCCACCGCGTTGTCCCAGCAGTTGCCCTTGCGGCTCATGCTGACCACCGCCTCCCGTCCCTCCAGCAGCGCACGATACTCGTTCGAGTCGTACTGAACCCCACGGTCGGAGTGGTGCAGCAGCCCTTCGCCCGGCTGGCGCCGCTGGAGCGCCATCTCCAGGGCGTCGACCGCCAGCGAGGCCTCCAGCGTCTCGCCCATCGACCAGCCGACGACCAGCCGTGACGCGAGATCCAGCACGATCGCCAGGTACAGCCAGCCCTCGCGCGTGGGCACGTAGGTGATGTCGGCCACCCACGCCTGGTCGGGACCGCCCACCTGCTCGACCGCAAACTTCCGGTCGAGCACGTTGTCCGCGATCGGGTAGGCGTGATTCGAGTTCGTCGTCACCCGGAACCTGCGCCGCTTCTTCCCACGCAGCCCCTCCTGGCGCATCAGCCGCGCGACCCGCCTGCGGCTCACCTGCTCGCCGCGTGCCTGTAGCTCGGCGTGCACCCGCGGGCTGCCGTAGCGGCCGCGGCTCATCCGATAGATCGCCCCCACCTCCACCTGGAGTCGCTCTTCCTTGCGTGCCCGTGCGCTCGGCTCACGCACTCGCCAGGCGTAGAAGCCCGAGCGCGTCACCTCCAGCACACGGCACATCAGCGTCACCTCGAACTCCTCCCGGTGCCGCTCGATGCAGGCGTACCTCACCGCGACTCCTTCGCGAAGTACGCCGCCGCTTTTTTCAAGAAGTCCCGCTCCTGCTTCACCACGTCCAGCTCACGCCGCAGCGCCCGGATCTCCTCGTCCTTGCTCGTCAGATTCCCGTTGCCTGGGAATACATCCCCCTCGCTCAGCCCCGCTCGACCCTCCGACTGTCGCTTCCACGCGCGCAGCATGTCTGGACGAATTCCCACGTCGCGCGCGACGTGCTCCAGTTTCTTCTCTCCACTCGTCGCCAGCCGCACCGCCTCCACCTTGAACTCGCGCGTGAACTGCCTTCGCTTCTGTGCCATGGATCACCTCCTTCGCCCCAACCTACAGGCTTATTGGGGTGTCCACCAACGGGGGGCAATCCCAGCGAGCTCTCTCTCTGCGTCTCCGCGTCTTCTATGAGAAGGCTTTCTGTGTCAAGGCCACCGTGGTGGCGCCGCGTGTGCAGCAGGTGGGGAAGGGCGGCGAGCGAAGCGCGACGCTGCGCACCACCGGCGGCGTGACGCTCACGGTGGGCGCCGGGCCGCGGCCTCTCCGCGGCCTACGCGAAGCCTGAGCGGTTCCTGGACATTCTAACGGCCGTTTCACGCAGAGACGCAGAGGAACGGAGAGAACTTCAACCGATTGTTTGCAGTTCTCTCGGTTTCTCTGCGTCTCTGCGTGAACCGTTCTGTAAGGGATTGGGGACGAGCGTGACTCACAGGATCGAGCAGGAAGCGATCGAGAGCGCGGCCAGGATGCGCACCACCGATCCGCTGGCGGAGCACGTGGTGATGGTTTCCATCGACGCGCTGCGGCCCGAGTTCTACTGCGACGAGACGTGGCCGGCACCGACGCTGCAGCAGCTCGCCTTCGAGGGGGTCACGGCGGACGCCGTGCGCACCGTGTTCCCGGCGCTGACCTACCCCGCGCACACCACGCTGGTGACCGGCGCGCTCCCGGCCAGCCACGGCATCTTCCACAACCGTCCCTTCGTTGCGGAGGGGCGCTCCGAGGCGTGGGCGTGGGAGGCGTCGCGGATCCGCGTCCCGACGCTCTGGGACGCCGTGCGGGCGGCGGGCGGGACCACCGCGTCCGTCGGCTGGCCGGTGACGGTGGGCGCGCCGATCGACTGGAACGTCCCCGACGTCTGGCCGGAGACCTACGTGCAGGCCGATTTCATCGCGCCGGTGCGGGCGGCCACCACGCCGCCGGGGCTGTTCGAGGAGCTGGAGCGCGAGGCCACGGGGCGGCTGCGCGGCGAGAACTTCGGGCTGGGGTGGCTCACGCGCGAGGACCGGGTGGGCGACGTCGCCGCGTACCTCTTCGAGCGTCATCGCCCCACGCTGCTGCTGATGCACCTGATCGGCACCGACCACATGCAGCACGAGCGCGGCCGCAACAACCCCATGACGCGCCGTGCGGTGGGGGCGGCGGACCGCGCCATCGGGCAGGTGGTGGAGACGGTGGAGCGGCTGGAGCTGCGCGACCGTGTGGCGTTCGTGGTCGTGGGCGACCACGGCTCCATCAACCGCCACACCCAGCTGCGTCCGAACGCGTGGCTCGCCGCCGCGGGGCTGATGGAGGACCGCGCCGACCGCGGCGACTGGCGCGCCACCTTCCACGCGGACGGCGGCTCCGCGTTCCTGCGCCTGCGCGACGCGTCCGACGCCGGGTCGGTGGACGATGCGCGCCGCGCGCTCGATCATCTACCCCCCGGCGTGCGGCGCCTCTTCCGCCTGGTGGAGCGGCCGGAGCTCGACGCGCTCGGCGCCGACCCCGAGGCGGCGTTCGCGCTCGCGGCCATGCCCGGCGTGGAGTTCTCGGACGTCCCGGGCGGTCCTGACGTTCGGGCGGTCCACGGCGCCACGCACGGCTACCTCCCCGGCGAGCCGCAGATGCACACCGGCTTCGTGGGCGCCGGCCCCGGCCTTCGTCCCGGCGCCAACGCGCCCCTGCTGCCGATCGAATCCGTCGCCCCCATCGTCGCCGCGCTCCTCGGCATCCCCTTCGGCGCACCGGACGGCGTCGTCTTCCCGGGGCTCCTGGGCGGATCCTGATTCCGCCGCCGTAGCGGAACGATGGACGACGCCAAGCAGAAACGATGATCGGACGCCGCCCGGCCGTGAAGCCGCGGCCGGGCGGTGGGTGATGCGACTTCGTCGAGGCGTCGAGGCCGGCGAGCGGGAAAGGAAGCGCGCGTCGGCGGCCCGCCTCGGCCGCCGACGGCTGCGCGGGGTCAGGGCTGGTGCTCCTGGATGCTCTTCAGCAAGTCGGCGGGGATCGTCGGGTCCACCCGCTCGATCGACGGCGTCTGCGGCACCGTCCGCCGGAGCGTGGCCACAGACACGTGCGGCCAACTGAGGCCGTTGAAGTTCAGGAGCACGGTCTGCGTGTACTGCAGCTGCAGATAGTCAGGGTGGCCCTGCGCGCCCTTCACCGTCTCGATCCAGAAGATGGCGGTCACCAGCGCAGCGTCGGCGTTGGGAGGCGACGTGGGCGTGCCCTGCAGGAACGCGGTGTTCGCCGTCCCGCCGCCGGCGATGTGGGAATGCGGGTCGGACGTGATCTCCAGCACCGTGGTGTGCGTGATGGTCTGGCCTGCGATGGCCGCGTGCAGCACCGAGTTGGGGTTGTTCACCATCGCCTGCGTGATCCCCGTCATCTGCGCCGGCGGCGTCCGGAAGGGCGTTGGCTGCGACAGGTTCGACTCGGGGAAGGGGATCTTGTTCGCCGGGTGGCCGATCTGGAACGGCGTGATGTCCACGGGGGCGAAGGTGGGCGGCCCCGCGACCGACGCGGCGACGCCCTGCGCCAGGATGGCCGTACCATGGGGGATGGAGCCCAGGCGGGCGACCGTGGGGGGCTCTTGCGGGTTGGTGGTGGCGGGCACCGTGAGCCAGATCCCGGGTTCGAAGTGCAGCCCCGCGCCCACGTTGTGGTCCTTGATCTGCTGCAGGTAGTGCACGCCGAACATGTTGATGTCCTGCTGCAGCAGCCCGCGGTTGGGAATCGGCCCGCTGATCTCCTCGATCTGCAGCGTCTCGTTGGTGAGGTTCAGCTCCAAGAAGCGGTCCTGCCCCGGCGCGTGAAACGGGCGCCAGATCTGGTTAAAGCCTTGCCCCACCCACGTTCCGGGCAGGCTCACCAGCGGCCCGAGCGGGTGCGCGATCTGCGGGAACGGAAGGTGGACCAGGTGCTCGATCTCGGGGAGCGGACGGAAGGTGAAGTCCGGCGCCAGCTGCATGCTCATGGTATCCTCCGCTTGAAGTGACCTAATGGGTATGGTGGGATCATTACAAAACCCATTTAATGCGCGCAGGTCGCCCAAGTCAAGACATTTTTGGATACAGGGGGCGGGTTCCAACCGTAGTCTTCTCAATCCGGGGCATCCGCTCAAAGAAAACCGCCCCGACCGGTGTAGGTCGGAGCGGCTCCATTGTGTCGAGGCCCAGACCCCGAAGCTCCGGCTCGGGCTCAACCCTCTCCTTCGACGCGCCGGACGGCGTGGTCTTCCCCGGCCTGCTGAGCGGCGCTTGATTCCCCGGATGCCGCGGAACGGGGTATGCGGCGAAGCGGAGTGGAGCGCCGAATCGACCGCGAAGCAGGTTCCGCGGGCACCCACCGGCCCCAGGAGAGCGGCCCCAGTCCCTCCCGTCATTCCGGCCCGGGGGACGGCGCACCGTCCATCAACCGGGGAGGTGCATGATGCGGAAGCTGAAGCTGAGCCTCGACGAGCTGCAGGTGATCACGTTCGCGACGGACGCTGCCGGACTCGCCGACGGCACGGTGCTCGGCAACCAGACCGAGCCCGACTCCGGCACCGTTCCGTGCACGGGTACGCACTGCACCTACCCGGTGCAGCTCTGCCGCACGCACAACGCGGACGAGAAACCCGCCGACGGGAAGCAGAAGCGGTAACTGCCAACGGCCGTTTCACGCAGAGACGCAGAGGAACCGAGAGAACTTCAACAGCGTGTTTGCTGTATCTCTCATACCAAATCCGGGTGAAGAGTGGTGCTTCGAAAGCTTGGGTCCGAGGGCCGGCTATAGATCCTTCGGCCTGTAAAGTACTCGCAGTCGAATGTTGCTGCGTGACCGGCCTCAGGATGACGTCTTTAAGATGGTCGCGGAACAACGACTGTTCAGGAGGATGTGGTGTCAGTTCCTCTGCGTCTCTGCGTGAAACGTTCAGTAAAAGCATAGGCACAAAAGAAGAACCGCCCCGACCGGTGAAGGTCGGGGCGGCTCCGGTTCACGACGCTCGGGGCTTAGCCCAGGCGGGTGACGTTCTCGGCCGCGGGGCCCTTGGCGCCCTGGACCACGTCGAACTCGACGCGCTCACCCTCGGCCAGCGAGCGGAAGCCGCTCCCCTGGATCGCGCTGTGGTGGACGAAGCAATCCTTCTGCCCGTCCTCCGGGGTGATGAAGCCGAAGCCCTTGGTGTCGTTGAACCACTTCACGGTGCCGGTCGTACGCATTTCCCAACTCCTAGCGATGTTTACTGACTGCCGAGGCCCGGGTATGTCCGTACCAACCAGCCGTCCGTATCCTGCGGGCAGAAAGCCCCCCGCAACGGGCTCGCGAAAAACGAAAAAAGGACCGGGGACGATGAAGCTGTCCAGGTCCTTTCGCACGCTGGCCCGGGCGCCGTTGCGCCCGGCTGTTCTTCGCTGGACACGAATCTACCCTGTCCGGGGCGTTCGCGCAACCCCCACCCCGGGCAGAGCCCTTGCCGCGCCTTGGATCGGCGCTCAACGCCGCCCCGGGAGCGCCTGCCGCAGCGCGCTCCACTCGCCCCCGCGGAAGAAGCGCGTCAGCATCAGCAGCAGCGGGAAGGCGAGCAGCAGCAACAGCTTGACGCCGACGGTCGCGCCCGCCGTCTGGCTCCAGCCGTGCCCCGCCAGCCATCGGTCCGCGAAGAAGATGGCGCCCACGATGGCGCCCAGGTGCACCAGCCGCATCCACTCGAAGGGGACGGGGTAGACGCGGTTGCTCTGCCACGCGCCCAGCGCCGCCATCAGCGCGTAGCTCGCCGGCGTGGCCCACGCCACCGCCACCATCGAGTGCCGCACCGCCACCACGCAGATCGCCACGTTGATCGCGGCGCCCGCCCCGGCGATCCAGGGGAGCGCGCCCGTCTTCTTCTCGATGTACAGCCCCGCCGTGACCACGGCGTACATGGCGCTGAACACGTAGCCCAGCAGGATCACCGGCATGATCGGCAGCCCCAGCCAGTACGAGGGCGACTTGGGCCACGCGTAGACCTTCGGGATCCCCGCCAGCGAGGGGACGAGGAGCGCGAGCCCCAGGAAGGCCACCGCGCACACCAGCATCACCGCGGTCAGCACGCGCGAGAAGAGGCGCGGCGCGTGCGGGTCGCGGCCGTGCTGCAGGCTGAACGGCGTCCACGCCATGCGGAACATCTGCGCCACAAGGAGCATGGCCACGCCGAGCTTGTAGTTGAAGTTGTAGATCCCCACCACGTCCTTGGTGCCCATCCGGTACACCGCGTGCGCCACCCGCTCGGGGAGCCAGTTGAGCACCATGCGGTCGCCGTTCTCCACCACCATCACCGCGAACATCGCGGGCATGATGGGGAGCGCGTAGCGCCAGAGCGGCCCCCACTCCGCGCCGCGCAGCAGCCGCGGGCGGAAGAGCCGGCCGATCTCGCCCGCGAAGAGCGCCAGCACCACCAGGTTGGCGGCCAGGTTGGAGATGAAGATCCCCTCCACGCCCCACCGCAGCTTCGCGATCAGCACGATGTTCAGCACGATGCTGACGGCCACGAAGAGCAGCCGCAGCACGGCGTAGCGCTTGGCGCGCGCGGTCATGCGCAGGTGCGCGTAGGGGACGGCGATCAGCGCGTCGGTGTAGACGATGGCGAGCAGGTAGAGGAGCCCGTCGAGCGGGATGTTGAGCGCCCGCGCGAGCCAGGGCGACGCCACGAAGCCCAGCAGCATGGCCGCCGCTCCGGCGAAGGCCACGATGGCGAACGACATGCTGAACGCGCGCTGGCGCTCCTCCAGCGGCCGGCCCTGCACCGAGGCGGCGCTGCGCATGTAGGCCACGTCCATCCCCCACAGGAACACGATGGAGAGGATGGGGACGTAGGTGTAGACGGCGCTCTGCACCCCGTTCTGGGCGGTGGTGAAGTAGCCGACGTACATGAACTGCAGGAGGTAGCTCAGGAAGCGGCCGAACACGGAGCTCAGCCCGTAGATCAGCGACTCGCTCCCCAGGCGCTTGAGCTTGCCGGCGAAGCCCGCGCCGCCCCCCGCCGGCGGCGCACCCTGCAGCGGCGACTCGCCGGCCCCGCCCATCGCCGCGGCGGCGCCGGGCGCCTCGCCCTGCGCGGGCGGCTGCGTGTCAGCGGCCTGTGGCATCAGCAGGGTCTCGTCGTCTTGCGCCGGCGACCGGGTGTCACCGGTCCGTGGCATCAGCAGGGTCTCGTCGTTGTCGCGTTCGATGTCGTTCATCGTCTTTCGTGAAAACGCGGACGGGGTTCGGCCACCCGCCCGCGGCTCGTCTGCGCAGGGATCTCGATCACCCGACGCCGGAGGCAAACGCGGGGCCGCGGCGGCGAGCGACCCCCGAGGCGGAACGATACCCGCGTCCACGCGCCGCGGCGAGGGCATGGGGAGCTCGGGACGGGCGGCGGCGCGGCGGACGCACCAATCTTGTCACTCCTGCCCCCCGCGGGTAGATTCCGCGCCCTCTTTCCCGGCCCGGCGCCGGGCGGCACACGCGCTCCGGCGGGCACTTTCGGGCGATGGAACGGCTCACACGCGCACGGCTCGACGAGATCCTGGAGAAGAGCCGCGGCCTGCGGGTGGCCGTGGTGGGCGACGTGATGCTGGACGTCTACCTGGTCGGCGCCGTGTCGCGCATCTCCCCCGAGGCGCCGGTGCCCGTCGTCCACGTGACCGAGGAGCGCTTCGCGCTGGGGGGCGCGGCGAACGTGGCGGCGAACGTGGCCGCGCTGGGCGCCGAGTGCCACCTGGTGGGCTACGTGGGCACCGACGACGCGGGGCGCCACATCCGCGAGGCGCTGGGGGCGCTGGAGGGCGGACGCGTGCACCCGCGCCTGGTGGAGCGCCCGCACCGGCCGACGACGACGAAGACGCGCGTGGTCGCACGCCATCAGCAGGTGGTGCGCTTCGACCGCGAGCACGCCGACGACCTGCCGGACGACTGCGCCGACGAGCTCTGCGCGGCCGTGCGCGCCGCGGTGGCGGCCTGCGACGCGCTGGTGCTGGAGGACTACAACAAGGGCGTGCTGGTGCCGTCGGTGATCCGCGCGGCGCTGGGCGCGGCGGCGGAGGCGGGGATCCCCAGCGTGGTCGACCCCAAGTTCCGCAACTTCATGGCGTACGGCGGGGCCACGGTGTTCAAGCCGAACGCGCTGGAGCTCGGCGCCGCCCTCGGCTCGCACGTCCGCCCCGACGACGACGCCTGGCTGGAGGATGCGCGGGCCCGCGTGGACGCCGGGCACCTGCTGCTCACGCTGGGCGAGGGGGGGATGGCGCTGCGGTCGAAGGACGCGCCCACCTTCCGCATCCCCACCGTGGCGCGCGAGGTGTTCGACGTGAGCGGCGCGGGTGACACGGTGACGGCCTTCGTGGCCGTGGCCCTCGCCGCCGGCGCCACCATGGAGGAGGCCGCGACGCTGGCGAACCTCGCCGCCGGCATCGAGGTCGGCAAACCCGGCGTCGCCGTGGTCACCCCCGACGAGCTGCGTGAGATGGTGTCGGAATAACCGAAGTGCCAAGTGCCAAGTGCCAAGTGCCAAGTGCCAAGTGCCAAGTGCCAAGTGCTGGGTTGGGAGCGCTTCGGCGGCCGTGGCGCCCTCTCCCTGCGCCTGAGAGCGCAAGCCCTCTCCCGTACCGGGCGAGGGGCCGTGAACTCGGCACGGGCGCGGCCTGCGACGGCTTTTGCGATGTAGGCGCAACGCTGCCGGTAGGGTCGCGCACCATCGGCTCGGCATAGTCCGCGAAGGCGGACTTCGTGCCGTTGCAGCCCCGGGTTTTGAACCCGGGGGACGATGCCGACGCTGCACATTGAATCCCATCAACCGAAAGGTTTTTACGCATGGCAGAGCTGCGGACGGTACAGACGGACCAGGCGCCCGCCGCCATCGGCCCCTACAGCCAGGGGATGGTGGTGCACGGCCTGGTGTTCACCGCGGGGCAGATCCCGCTCGACCCGGCCACGATGGAGCTGGTGCAGGGCGACATCGCCGCGCAGACGGAGCGGGTGATGGCGAACGTGCAGGGCGTGCTCCAGGCCGCCGGCGCCGACCTCTCCACCGTGGTGAAGACCACCGTCTTCCTGCGCGACATGGGCGACTTCGCCGCCATGAACGAGGTCTACGGCCGCTGGTTCGGCGACCACAAGCCGGCGCGCTCCACCGTGCAGGCCGCCCGCCTCCCGCGCGACGTGGCCGTCGAGATCGAGGCGATCGCCGTGGTGCGCGAGAGCTGACCGACGCAGGCTCCGCGGGCGCCGCGCCGCTTTCCGGCGAGGCGCCCCTGATCCTTTTTCCGAACCCGTGACTCCCGAAGCGAGCCTGATGGTCAATCCGCACATCTTCCGGCAGTACGACATCCGCGGCGTGGTCGGCAGCGACGTGACCCCCGAGGTCGCCGAGTCCATCGGCCGCGCCTTCACCACGCTGGTGCGCCGGCGGCTGGAGAACGTGAACCCGGTGCTGGCGCTGGGGCGCGACAACCGCCTGAGCAGCAACGAGCTGGCCGACGCCGTGAAGCGCGGGATGGTGGCCGCCGGCGCCCAGGTGATCGACGTGGGGCTGGTGCCCACGCCGGTGCACTCCTTCGCCATGGCGTACTGGGGGACCGACGCGGGGCTGCAGGTCACGGGGTCGCACAACCCGCCGCAGTACAACGGGTTCAAGATGGCCATCTCCGGCGGCTCCATCTACGGCGAGCTGATCCAGGAGGTGCTGCGCATCATCCAGCAGGACGACTACGAGAGCGGCGAGGGGCGCGCCGAGAACCGCGCCGTGCTCGAGCTCTACGTGCAGGAGGTCGCCGCGAAGTTCTCCATCGCCCGCCCGGTGAAGGTCGTCGTGGACTGCGGCAACGGCACCGGCTCCATCATCGCCGTGGAGCTGCTGCGCGCGCTGGGGCCCAACGTCGACGTGATCCCCATCTTCTGCGAGAGCGACGGGACCTTCCCCAACCATCACCCCGACCCCGTCGTCGACAAGAACCTGGTTGACATCATCGCCAAGGTGAAGGAGACGGGGGCGGACCTGGGCGTGGCCTTCGACGGCGACGCGGACCGCATCGGCGCGATCGACGACCGCGGCGGGATCGTGCGCGGCGACACGCTGCTGCTGCTGTACGGGCTCGACCTGATCGAGAAGCGCGGGAAGGGGCAGAAGGTGGTGTTCGACGTGAAGTGCACGCAGGCGCTCCCCGAGGTGCTGGAGGCGGCCGGCGGCGTCCCCGTGCTCAACGCGACCGGCCACTCGCTGATCAAGAAGCGGATGAAGGAGGAGCACGCGCTGCTGGCGGGCGAGCTCTCCGGCCACATCATGTTCGGCAACGACTACTACGGCTACGACGACGCGCTCTACGGCGCCTGCCTGCTGATCGACATCGTCGCGCGGCGGCGGGAGACGCTCGGGGAGTGGATCGACACCTTCCCGAAGTTCGTCTCCACCAGCGAGCTGCGCTACCCGGCCTCGGAAGAGACCAAGTTCCCCATCGTCGCCCGCGCCGTGGAGCACTTCCGCGCGGGGCACGAGGTGGTGGACGTGGACGGCGCGCGCGTGCTCTTCGGCGACGGCTGGGGGCTGATCCGCGCCTCGAACACCGAGCCGGTGCTGGTCGCCCGCTACGAGGCCCGCACCCCCGAGCGGCTGCGGGAGATCCGCGCGGAGATGGAGGGCTGGCTGGCCGGCGAAGGCATCGGCGCGGCCACGACGGGGCACTGAGGGACCCCCGCGCATGCCCCCGATCCCCGAGCGGCCGGCCGGCGTGCCGGAGGGCGAAGGGCCCGCTCCCCCTCCGCGCCGCCGGCGCTCGGCGGCGCTCTGGCTGGTTCCGCTCGGCGCGACCGGCGTCTTGATGATGCTGGCCTGGAAGGCGTGCTGGAATTCGCTCGACGACCGGCCGGACCCCTCGTGGGACGCGGACGCGTTCGTGGTGTCGGGCGAGTTCCGCGCGGACGGGAGCTGCACCGTGCTGCTGGACGGCCAGCCCGTGGCCGCCGTCGACACGCCCCACACCGAGTACGAGCACGACAACGCGACGGGCATGACGCCCGAGGGGCTGTCGGTGCACCAGGTGAGCTGCCGCATCGCCGCGCCGTTCAAGGCCGGCGCGCCTTTCGATCCGCGCAACTTCTGGGTGTGGGGGCCCGTTCCGACCGGCGAACCGCTCCGCCCCGGCCGCTACCGCGTAGTCGAGGAGGCGCTGGAGCCGGGGGACACCGCGGCGATGGAGATGGCGCTCTTCCATCCCCGCTTCGACGAGCAGCCGAAACGCGCGTACCTGGTGGGCTACCGCGGCTACGTGCGCATCGCCAGCGTCGACAGCCCCATGGTGGTCGGCACCTTCCGCGTGGTGGCGCGCCGGAAGCGCCGCTCGCCGATCGAGTAAGGGCCGCCACCGGACCGCAGCCTCCCCGTGCACCTGTCCGTAACGGATGCAACGGAAGAACTCGCACGATGAAGTCCGGCGGCGGCCGAAGGATCTACCAATTCGGCCGATTGGCGGAGCATTCGACGAGCAAGGCCAAACCGAATCTCTCACAGAGGTCACAGGGGGCACAGAGGAACATCCGGTGCAGTTCCTCCGTGTCCCCTGTGACCTCTGTGAGAGCCATTTAGTTTCGTTCCGTAAGAGCCGGGCCCGCGCGTAAACAAATCTCTGGCCCGAGGTCGGCCTTCAGCCTATCCTACGCGCAGTCCGCGTGGTCCCCGCCAATCCCACCGCCCCGTTCCACCGACTCATGCTCCCCAACCCCCACGCCGCTCCCCGTGCGGCGGCCCTGATCGCCTGCGTGGCGCTCGCGGCAGCGCCCGCCGCGGCCCAGGTGCAGGTCACCGTCCGCCCGCTCGCCCCGCCCGAGGCCTTCTTCGTGGCCGACCTGCTCCCGGGGAGCTCGGCGGCGCGGCCGGACCTGCTCGGCATCACCCTGGTGCTCGGCGACCCCGCCACCGGCGCCGCGGCCCGGACGGGCACGGCCGCCGGCGCCCAGGCCGCCGGGCCCACCCTCTCGCTGGAGATCGCGGTGGCCCGGGAGAGCCCCTCGCCCGCCCAGATCTTCCGCGGCACCACGGACCCCTTCGTCCTCCAGCAGCCGGTGCGGCACGTGACGCTGCGCGAGATGGCGTCGCGCGGCCGCGACGTCTCCATTACCGACTTCACCGTCGACGACCAGGCGACGGAGGGCCCCGGCGGGCGGAGCGGGCGGCTCCCCCCGGGCACCTACCGGTTCACCGTCACCGTGCGCGACGCGCGCGGCGCCGTGATCGACGACGACGAGCTGCGGATCACCTTCTCCACCGCCTCGCGGGTGGAGCTGCTCTCCCCCGGCGCCCCGGCCGACCTGCCGCCCCCGGTGGTCCTCGGCCCCACGCCGCGCTTCCTGTGGAGCGGCGCCGGGGCGCCCGATGCGCGCTTCCGGGTGCGGGTGGTGAAGGTCGACGACGCCGGCTCCGCTGTGGAGGCGCTGCAGTCCGGCTTCCCCGCGTGGGACGCGACCGTCACCGGGACCTCGGCCTTCTACCCCGCGTCGGTCGAGGCGCTGCGGCTGGAGCCGGGCGCCACCTACGCGTGGCAGGTCACGCGGGAGCTGAGCACCTCCGGGGGGACGGAGCGGGTGGAGAGCCCCATCTACTGGTTCCGGGTGGGCGGCGCGGGCGGGGCGCCCGCGGCCGGCGCGCTGGAGCTGCGCTTCGCCGCGCTCCTGCGGGCGCTGGGGCTCTCCGAGCTGGCCGGGTTCACGCCGGTCGGCGCCACGCTGGAAGACGGGCGCCCGCTCCCCCTCGACCGGCTGGAGGAGCTGCTGGCGGCGATCGAGGCCGGCGAGGTCGCCGTCCTTTCCGTGCGCGTTCGCTGACCGGGGATGCCGACGATGATCAACCGCGCAAAGCTGGCCGGCGTCGCGCTGGCGGGATGCCTGGGAGCGCTCGGGGCGGGGCGGGCCCAGGCCCAGCAGGCGGACGTCGCCCTCGTCTACCGGCTGCTGCAGGAGGGGCGGATGCTGGTGATCCCGCGGGGCGGCCAGGGCGGCCCGGCGCAGATCGGCCAGCGCCTGCACAACGGCGACCAGCTGGCCACCTCCGAGAACACCCGCGCCGCCCTGCGCTTCACCGACGACGGCTCCATCCTGCGGGTGAACCCCAGCTCGCGGGTGCGCCTGACCTCGGGCGACGAGCGCGGGGTGGTGGTGCGCACCCTGGAGCTGGAGTTCGGCGAGCTGTGGACGCGGGTGAACCACCACGAGGGGACCACGCTCCGCGTGCGGACGCCGGCCGGCGTGGCGGCGGTGAAGGGCACCGAGTTCGTGGTGCGCGTGGACGAGCACGGCGTGACCACCGTGCTCACCCTGGAGGGGGTGGTCGAGTTCTTCAACCAGCGGGGGCGGGTGGACCTCCCCGCCGGCAGCAAGGTGACCGTCGACTCGGCGTCCGCGCCCCGCGCGCAGCCCGCGACCGCCGCCGAGCTGCGGCAGGGGGAGGCGGCGGGCGGCGGCGAGGGCGGGGAGGTGCAGGCCACCTGGGTGGAGGTGCTCCTGCGCGACGCCGCCGGCCAGACGCGCACGCTGATGCTGCGGGTGCCCGCCGACGCCGTCCGACGGGTGGAGGGCCGCCCGTGACCCTCCCGACGCGCTGCGTGCTCGCGGTCCTCGCCACGCTGGCCGCCACCACCTCCATCCACCGGCTCGCCGCGCAGTCCTCCACCTCCGAGGCGCTGGTCCTCTCGCCGGAGCCCGGCGAGCGGGTGCCGGCGGACCAGGTGCTGGTGGCGGTCACGCTCCCGCCCGGCACGCCGGGCGCGGACTCGGTCTCCGTGCGCGTCGGCTCGCGCGACGTGAGCGCCGAGGCCGTGCTCCAGGGCGGCGTGCTCACCTGGCGC
>C688J35102_120989962_pt1 | contig 16951 bp, 17 predicted proteins | sample HopSoiMetagenom2_FD_35102 | JGI IMG/M metagenome (IMG submission 35102)
GGCCCAGTCGGGGTGGAGACCATGGCCGCGGCGCTCTCGGAGCCGCGCGACGCCATCGAGGACATCATCGAGCCGTTCCTGATCCAGTGCGGCTACTTGCAGCGCACCCCGCGCGGCCGGCTGTTGACCTCGCACGCCTTCAAACACCTCGGCCTCGCCGAGCCCGCCCGCGACCCTGCGCAGTTCGGGTTGTTCGGGGACGGCGAGGAGGACTCTTAAGCTTTCGCCGCGAAAGCGGAGGCCATTGCCTCGTGGATCGATGCGGCGAAGGAATGGAAGCAGGAGGTTCCGAACTGAGGCATGGAAAAGAGCATCGAATGATGCTATACTCCGTGCCTGGTCGGAGCCCTTTTCCATGCGTACAACCCTTACCCTCGATGACGAAATGCTGGCGATCGCCCAGGAGCTGACGAACATCGATGAAAAGTCCGCCCTTGTCAGGGAAGCACTCAAAGCTTTGATCGAGCGCGAGAGCGCGCGACGTCTCGCCCGGCTCGGTGGCACCTCACCCCGACTAAAAGCCCCGCCGCGCCGTCGTTTCGGTAAATGATCCTGGCGGACAGCTCGATCTGGGTCGATCATTTGCGGCGCAAGGACGCGGCGCTGGAGGCTCGACTCGCCGAGCGCAGCATCGTGATCCATCCGTTCATTATCGGCGAAGTGGCGCTTGGATACCTCGAACGTCGCGCGGAAGTATTGCTAAGGTTACACTGGCTTCCCCGCGCAACAATTGCCGAGGCGAGCGAGGTCCTTCGCTTTATCGACCGCCACAGGCTGATCGGAACCGACATCGGTTATGTCGATGCTCATTTGCTGGTGTCGTGTCGTCTCACTCCCGATACCGCGTTATGGACGCGCGACAAACGACTACACGCCGTCGCTACCGGACTTTCACTCGCGGCCGCGTTTTGACACGGACCTCTTCATCAATGACCTCCTCCCTCGACGGCGCCATCATCGACGGCCGGCATCATATGCAGATCCGGGTCTACTACGAGGACACGGATTTTTCCGGCATCGTCTATCACGCCAACTATCTGCGCTTCATGGAGCGCGGGCGGACCAATCATTTGCGGCTGATGGGCGCGGAACAGCATGCGCTGTTTGCGCAGGCGCTTAAGGAGACGCCGGGCTTCGCTTTCGTGGTGCGCTCGATGCAGATTGATTATCTGAAACCCGCCCGGATGGACGACGTGCTCGACGTGGTGACCTGGCCCACGGAGGTGAAAGGCGCATCGATCGTACTCGGGCAGGAAGTGCGGCGGGACGGCGAATTGCTGGTGAAAGCGCAGGTGCGGGTCGCCTTCATCTGTAACGGCCGCGCGCAGCCGATTCCGAAAGCGCTGCGCGCGTTGTTGAAGGCGGATGTGGGCTGACTCCAACGTAGCCCGGGTAAGCGAAGCGACAACCGGGATTCCCGGATGTCGCTGCGCTCATCCGGGCTACGATTGCTCACGCCGCCGCCTTGTGGCGGGCGAGTTCCGCCTTGTACAGCGCGAACTCTTCGGCGAGCGCCTTGGCGATGCTCGGCCGCGCGCGGGTGCGTTCGTAATAGGCCTTGAGGTTCGGCCACCTGGCCAAATCGATCGGCGGGGTCCCCATGGTCCAGTTGATCACGGTGACCAGATAAGCGTCCGCCACGCTGAAACGGTCGAGCAGGAATTCGCGGCCCTCAAGGTGACTGTCGAGATAATCCAGTCGCGACAGGCCCTTTTCCAATGCATAGGTCTTGGCGTCCGCAGGCGCCGTTTTCGACAAGAGCGGCGCGAACAGGCCCTTGTGCAGTTCGGTGCCGATGAAGCACAGCCATTGCTGCAGCTTCGACCGCTCCATGCCGGCCCTCGCGCCGATCCCGGCATCGGGGAATTGCTCGGCGACGTATTGCAGGATCGCGGCGTTCTCGGTGAGGATGGTGCCGTCGTCGGCACGCAACGTCGGCACGAGGCCGAGCGGGTTGATCGCGTAGAAGTCCGATCCATCCGCCCGCACGCGTTTGGCCGCCGCATCGACTTCGAGATAGTTGGCGGCGCCGTCGGCTTCATACAGCACGATGCGGGTCGCCATCGAGCAGGCGAGCGGCGAGAAATATAGGTCCATCTTATGCCTCCTTGGTTGATTTTTATACTGTTCCGCATAATATAAGCCACGTCAAGGAATTTTTTGCGAGATGGTACAAAAAAAAGCAAAGCCGCCTGCCGAAGCGGAGCCGAAGCGCCGCGGCCGCCCGCGCGCCTATCAGCCGGAGGTCGCGCTCGCCAAAGCGCTGGATCTGTTCCGAAAGGACGGTTTTGCGGCGACCTCGCTGGACGATCTCTCCGCCGCCACCGGGATGAATCGCCCGAGCCTCTACGGCGCGTTCGGCGACAAGCGCGAGCTCTACATCAAGGCTTACGCGCGCTACCGCGCCGACGCGCGCGCGGCGATGACCGATATTTTCAAGACCGAGCTGCCGATCAGGAAACGCCTAGCGCGCATCTTTGCGGCAGCGCTGGACATCTATCTTTCCGGCGAGAGCGGCCCGCGCGGCTGCTTCACCGTGATGACCTCGGCCTCGGAGGCGATCGCCGATCCCGAGATCCGCAGCATGGTAAAAGACGGATTCGCGGAGCTCGACAAGGCCTTTGCCGCGTGCTTCCGGATCGCGAAGGAAAAAGCCGAGCTGCCGGCGTCGAGCGATCCCCATGTGCTGGCACAACTCGCCTCCGCTACCATCCACACCATCGCCATCCGCGCCCGCGCCGGCACCCCCCGCAGGGAGCTGGAGGCCATCGTCAGGGGCGCGATCGAGGTGATGTGTAACGGAGCGCGGTGTTCGTAACACCCCTCCGACGGGAGAGGTGAACGAAGAGCTCACTCCCTCTTGCCGCGCACGGCGGCGGCGACCAGCGCCACCAGCGAGGCGGTGGTGTAGGGCTTGGCCAGCCATCCCAGCGGCGAATAGGGCGCGGCGCGCTTGCGGGTCGATTCGTCGTCATGCGCGGTCGCGAAAATGCAGCGGATGTCGAGCTCCTCGTACAATTCGCGCGCCGCATCGATGCCGTCACGCTTGCTCGCCAGCCTGATGTCCATCACCGCCAGCACCGGGCGCTCCTTTTCCGCGAGCGCCACCGCCTCTTCGGCGGTCGCCGCGGTGCCGATGACATGGAAGCCGGCGGCGGAAAGCGCGGATTCGGTCTGCATCGCGATCAGGAAATCGTCTTCGACCACGAGGATGCGCGCAGGTCCCTGCTCGTCCGGCTTCCGATCCATGGGCTGCGCGCCGGGCTTGGCGTCCGGCCGGTGCGCAGGCGTCATCGCCACCCGTTCGACGACAGGAGAGGAGCTCACGATGCCCGCTCCGCGGCGAAGCGCAACGTCACCCTCGAAGGATTGCGCGTCACTTCAATGTCGCCGTGGAGCTGGCGCGCCAGTCCGAGCACGAGCTGCAGGCCGGAGGATGCTTTGCGCACCTCTTCAAGTTCGAATCCTTCCCCGTCATCCTCGACCGACAGTTCGAACATTCCATCGCGCTCTGTCAAGCCGACCCGAACCGCGCATGGGTCGCGATCCCTGCAGCCGTGCTTGAGCGCGTTGGTGATCAACTCGTTCAGGATCAGGGCAAGCGGCATCGCCACGTCGTTCGAAAGCACGCCGTTGGCCGGCCGGCACTCCAGCGCCACCGCGGCCGGCAGCGTCTGCTTCACCGTCTCGCACACGGCCTCGAGGAATTCGCTGGCGTCGAACCGGATCGCATCGGCCTTGCCGTAGAGCACGCGTTGCGCCGCCGCCATCGCCGCGACCCGGCTGGAGGCCTCATCCAGCACCCGCCGCGCTTCCTCGCTGCGCGCCGCCCTGCTCGCGGTAAACAGCAGCGATTGCAGCATCTGCATGTTGTTCTTGGTGCGATGATTGAGCTCGTCGAGCAAGAGCCGCTGCTGGGTCTCCGCCTGGCGCCGCTCGCTGATATCGACCAGCATGTTGATGGCGCCGACCACTTTGCCATCGGCGTCGCGTAGCGGCGTCGGGAATGGAATGAAGGGAATCCGCGTGCCGTCGGGCCGCTCCGCGATCGCCTCGGCGTTGCGGATCGCGCGCCCTTCCTTCAGCGCAACCGCCATCGGGCATTCGTCATGCGGCAACGGCGATCCATCGGGACGATAAAGCTTCCAGGTCACGCACCACTCGTCGCTGCCAAGCTTCGGGGTGCGGCCGGCGAGCTCGACTGCGGCCTGGTTGAAATAGGTGATGCGGCCCTTCGCATCCGTGGTGTAGATCGCGGCCGGGATCGCCTCCAGCAGTTCCTGCAGATGCTGCTCGCTTTCGCGCAGCTTCCGCTCGGAGACGATACGGTCGCTGATGTCGCGGGCAATCTTCGAGGCGCCGACGACACGCCCGGTGCGGTCACGCATCGGCGAGACGGTGAGCGAAATATCGAACAGCGTGCCGTCCTTGCGGCGGCGCACCGTCTCGTAGTGGTCGATGCGCTCGCCGGCGCGGATGCGGGCCAGGATACCGGGCTCCTCGTCCACCCGTTCCGGGGGCATCAGCATGGTGACCGGCTGGCCGATCGCCTCGCTGGCGGTGTAGCCGAACAGCCGCTCGGCGGACGCGTTCCAGGTCTGGATGACCCCGTTCAGGTTTTTGCTGATGATGGCGTCGTCCGAGGTCTCGACGATGGAGGCAAGCTGCAGCAGCCCCTGCTCGGCGGCGCGCCGCGCCGCCTCGGCCTCCAGCCTGGAAATGCCGAAGCTGACCTGGCGCGCTAGCGTCAAGGCGACTTCCAGCTCCGCATCGGTGAAGCCGTGCGGCGCGTTGTAATACGCCATGAACTTGCCGGCGAGCCGGCCGCTATCGACGATCGGGATGAAGGCGACGGCGCCGATCCCCTCGGTGGCAATTGTCTCCTTGAGCTCGTCGGAGAGGTTCGAGGCGCCGATGTTCTCGAAGTACACCGGACGCGGATCCTTCTCGTCGCGGGTCCAGGGTGAGTGGCCTTCGACCGCCCGGCGATAGCCGTCGGACAACCCGCGCCAGGCGACGAAGCGCATCGTTTCGCCGTCGTCGAACAACAGGATCGAGGCGCGCTCGCACGACAGCGCCTGCGTGATGGCATCGAGAGCGACGTCGTAGACCTCGGCCACGCTGCGCACGTGCTGCAACCGTTCCGACAAGGCGAACAGCGCGGCCTGTTCGGTCATTCGCCGGGCAAGTTCCTGTTCGGCGCGCTTCCGGCCGGTGATATCGTGCTGCACCCGCACGGCGTAAAGAAACTTGCCCGCGGCGTCGCGAACGCTCGAGGACGCGACCTCCGCCCAGAAATGCTCGCCGTTCTTGCAATAGATGCGCTTCTCGACCGTATAGCGATCGATCTCGCCGATGCGCAGGCGATTGAACTGCGTCCGGTCGGCGTCGATGTCCTCCGGCAGCGTCTCGTGGAAAATCGTGCGCCCCAATAATTCGCCGGCGGAATGACCGGTCAGCTCGCATATCTTCTGGTTCACCCTGAGCATGCGGCCCGCGGCGTCCACCTCGACGAGCCCGGCGCCGACATGCTCGTAAGTCGCAGCCAGCCTGGCGTCGCGCGCGCGCACCCAATCCTGCGGCCGCGCTTCGGCGCTGTCGATGGGGCCGCCGCTGCGTTCGTGGAAGCAGTTGATCGCGCCTGCAACCTTGCCATCCTCGCCGTAGACGGGAGTGATGTGCACCTCGGCCCAGACCTGGGTCCCGTCGGGCCGTTCGATCCGGCCTTGCACGCCGCGCAGCGGCATGCCGGTACGCAGCACCTCGGCCATCGGCGTTTGTTCGGGCGCAATCAGGCGGCCGTCGAGGTAGAGTTTGAAGGAAGCGCAGAACGCCTCGGCGTCATCGCCGATGCGCGGCGACCTGCCCCACAATTCGGCGGCGCGCGAATTGTGCCACAGGATGCGGCCGTCGGCATCGCAGGCATAGATCGCAAGCGGCAGCTGTTCGATGAAGTCCGAGGGTGGGTTACGCCAGGCCTGCAGCGGCAGCGACTCCAGAACATCAAGATCTGGCGTGGACCGTTTCTGTATATTCATCCTCGACCTCTGCACACCGCATGCCCCCTGCGGCGCGCGGAAGCTAGTATAGATCATGCGGGCGCTCAATCCGACCGTTCCGGCCTGAAACCCGCCAAAACCTTCGATAACGAGGACACCCCCGATATGGTTCCGCCACATCGCCAACAATCGGCAATTTCATTGATGCCTGCTGTCGGGGACCGGGTAGTCTCGTTCGTCTTGCAACAAAGAGGCCTTTCGAATGCTCTATGCCATCCTTTGCTATCATGATGAGGATTTCGTCGGCTCCTGGTCGAAGGAGCAGGATGCCGCCGTGATGTCCAAGCTCGCCGTGGTGCAGGACAGGCTCGCCAAGCAAGGCCGGCTCGGGCCGGTGGCGCGGCTGTTGCCGACCACCGCCGCGACCACGCTGCGCAAGGAGGATCCGCCGCTCATCATCGACGGCCCGTTCGCCGAGACCAAGGAGCAGTTGCTCGGCTTCTATCTGATCGACTGCAAGCACCTCGACGAGGCGCTGGAGATCGCGCGTGACCTCGGCAAGGCCAATCCGGGCGGCGCCTATGAAATCCGTCCCGTCGGCTACTTCGAGCCTGGGAGCGTGAAACCGTGACCGACGTCGGCTGGATCGATGCGGCGCTGACAGCGGCGCGTCCCCAGGCGCTCGGCGCGCTGCTGCGCTATTTCCGCAATCTCGACACCGCGGAGGAGGCCTTCCAGAACGCGTGCCTCCGCGCGCTGAAAAGCTGGCCGCAGAACGGGCCGCCGCGCGACGCCGCCGCTTGGCTGATCATGGTCGGCCGCAATGTCGCGATCGACGAACTCCGGCGAAGCCGCAGGCAGGAGACGCTGCCGGCGGAAGAAGCGATCTCCGATCTCGACGATGCCGAGGACGCGCTGACCGAGCGGCTCGACGGCTCGCATTACCGCGACGACATTTTGCGGCTGCTGTTCATCTGCTGCCATCCCGAACTGCCTGCGACCCAGCAGATCGCGCTGGCGCTGCGCATCGTGTCGGGGCTTAGCGTCACGCAGATCGCGCGCGCGTTCCTGGTCAGCGAGGCGGCGATGGAGCAGCGCATCACCCGCGCCAAAGCCCGCGTCGCGGCAGCGGGCGTTCCATTCGAGACGCCAGGCGCGGTGGAGCGCGGCGAGCGGGTCGCCGCGGTCGCGGCGATGATCTATCTGATCTTCAATGAAGGCTATTCGGCCGGCGGCGATACCGCGGAATTGCGCGCGCCGCTCTGCGAGGAGGCGATCCGGCTGGCGCGGCTGTTGCTGCGGCTGTTCCAGAGCGAGCCGGAGATCATGGGCCTGACCGCGCTGCTGCTACTGCAGCACGCCCGCGCCGCGGCGCGCTTCGACGCCGATGGCGCGCTGGTGCTGCTCGACGACCAGGACCGGGACTTATGGAATCGTAACCTGATCGCCGAGGGCCTCGCCTTGATCGACAAGGCGATGCGGCACCGCGCCGGCGGACCCTATCAGATCCAGGCGGCGATCGCCGCGCTGCATGCGCGCGCGAAACGCCCCAAGGATACCGACTGGGTGCAGATCGATCTTCTCTACGGCGCGCTGGAGCTGATCCAGCCGTCGCCGGTGGTGACGCTGAACCGCGCCGTCCCGGTATCCAAGGTGCGCGGCGCGGAGGCGGCGCTAGCGATGATCGAGCCGCTGGAGCTGCGCCTGCAAAATTATTTTCATTTCTTCGGCGTCAAGGGTGCGTTCCTGATGCAGCTCGACCGCAACGAGGAGGCGCGCATCGCCTTCGACCGCGCCATCGCGCTCGCCAACACCGCCGCCGAAGCCGCCCATATCCGCATGCATCTCGACCGACTGGCGCAGGACAGCAAGCGCAAGATCGGGTGAGATGGAAAGCATGGCGCTGCTGAAATCACCTCTCCCCGCAGGGGAGAGGTGATGCGAGCCGCTTGAGCTTTCGAACTACGCCCTTGTGCGCATCCGCGATTTAAGTCTGAAAAACTCGGCCCGGCGGCAGGATGGCCGATCGCCTTCGGGGATCAAGGCTTGCCTTGGTCGCATCTGTGAAGGACGAGAGTTGCGAAAACCTAAGCCCGCGCGTCAAATCGTCCGGCCGAATTTCTGCTCCATCGCGCGCCGCGTCCGGACCGTATCGCCGCCGGCATCGATCTCGACATCGCTCCAGCGCACCACCGCGCCATGCGCGACAGCGCTTTTCAGCCTGACCCCATGCGCGAGCCCGATCGGCAGCGCGCCGGCTTTAAGGCTGGCCTCGGCCGGCATCAGCCGGCCCCACACCGTATAGCCGCCCTCGCCGTCAAGCGTTTCGCCGGCCCGCAGGTCGCGCTTGGCGACCGCGGCGACGTCGCCGCGAAACGCCTGCGGCTGTCCTGTCGGCTCGCCCCGCAGCGCCGCCGACAGGATCGAGATGTTCAACTCCAGCCCGATCAGGTGGTAGGGCTTGTACATCGCGGCATAGCGGCCAGAGGCATCGGTCTTCAGGCCGTATTGCCTGAAACAGTCGGCCGCGTAATCATTCGGCGCTTCCAGCACGACATAGACGCCCCAGCGCAGGTCGCGAAATACCGGACGGCCGTCGCGCTCCAGCGACGAGACGACTTCGACCACGCCGGATTTTTCCAGCACGCCGCCGCTCTCACGCGGCCGCATCACATGAGGCAGGTCGTCGACGCCGCAGGGTGGAAACAACAGTCCCTGCGACGGCACGTCGAGGCCGGTGGCGTTGGCGATCGCGGCCATCTCAATGGCCGACTTGGTGCCGTCGAGAAACGAATTGAACATTTGCGGGTTCATGCCGGCGGACTGCGCCTCGGCGGCGGTGAGGCCGTAATGGCTCCAGACGTCCGCAGGCGTGACGTCGTGATAGGCGGGCAGGTACTTGGTGCCCTTGCCGGCCGCGACGACGCGGAAGCCGCATGCGCGCGCCCAGTCCACCATCTCCGCGGTCAATGCCGGCTGGTCGCCATAGGCCAGCGAATAGACCACGCCGGCGCGGCGCGCTTCGTCGGCGAGCAACGGCCCGGCCAGCACGTCGGCCTCGACATTGACCATCACGATGTGCTTGCCGGCGGCAATGGCCGCGCGCGCGTGCCTGATGCCGACCGCGGGGTTGCCGGTGGCTTCCACGATCACCTCGATGCCAGCCGATGTCGCCGCCGCGCCATCATCGGTAAATCGCGTCGCGGAAATACGCTGATGGTCCCAGCCGACGGTGCGGCAGGCCTCACGCGCGCGCTCCGGGTTGAGATCGACGATCACCGGCACGTCGAGGCCCGGCGTATGCGGCACCTGCGACAGGAACATCGAGCCGAATTTTCCCGCGCCGATCAGCGCCACGCGCACCGGCTTGCCGGCGGCGGCGCGCTGTTCAAGCAGGTGATGGAGGTTCATGGGGAGGATGCTTTCGTTGCTGCCGTGTCCCGGACGCGCTGCGGCATCCTTTATGCCGCTGCGCAGAGCCGGGACCGTACCAAGCACCGGCGCTCGTTACGATCCCGGCTCTGCAGCGCACCAGGCCGTGAAGAACGGCGCGCTGCGCTGCGTCCAGGAAACGTGAGCAGAGGCTACTCCGCCGCCTGCCGCTGCGCGCGGGCGAGTCGCAGCAGGGCGTCATCGTCAACGGTCTGGATCGGCGTGAAGTCGCGGTGCGCGATGTAGTCCGGCCGGGTCGGCGTGCGGACATAGTTGGAAACCGCGTTCAGCGTCAGATAGACGATCTTGCGCGGGAACGGCGTGATGTTGCCGGCCGAGCCGTGCACCAGGTTGCCGTGGAACATCAGCATGCCGCCGGCCTTGCCGGTCGGCGCCACGATGCCGCCTTCCTTGACCAGCCGCGTGACAGTTTCTTCATCCAAAGTCCACAGCGGATAAGAAGTGGTTTGCAGATCGTGCGAGGCTTTGAGGTCCCCGGCGTGCTGGCTGCGCGGCACCAGCATCAAGGGTCCGTTGATGTGCATCACCTCGTCGAGGAAGATCGCGATGTTCATCGCGCGCGGCTCGGGCATGCCGTCGTCGCGCTTCCAGGTGCCGTAGTCCTGGTGCCATTGCCAGACATCGCCGGTGAACGCCGACTTGGCGTTGATCTTGTACTGGTGCATGTAGACTTTTTCACCGAAGATCTGCTCGACCGGATCGATCATGCGCGGATGGGCGCCGAGCAGCCCGAACGCCTCGTTATAGAGATGCGCGGCAAAGGCGGTGCGCGGCGCGCCGCTCTTCTCGCGCCACACCTCCGGCCGGTTGGCGTCGTAGATGCCAACCGCCTCGCGCGCGAGCAGCGCGACCTCCTCCGGGGAGAACAGTTCGGGCAGGAACAGCCAGCCTTCCTTGTTGAAATCGTCGATCTGCTGCTGGGTCAGCTTCATGGCGTTTCCTCCTGATCTCGTTCGGTCTATGCGGCACGTCCGATGACTGGTGCCGAGGATAGTGCAGATGCGGGCTGCGGCAAATCGCGAAGAAAAAAGTCACAGGCGTGCTTGACAGATTTCCGTTCCTGAGTTAAATCCTAATCAAGGTTTTTGGTCCCGAAGCAGTCATGGATGTCGCGGGGCGGAAATGCTGGTGACGAAGGTGGAGCGCCGGGAGGCGCAGCGCCCTAGGTCACTGGGCGCGCGCGGCCTCACCTTGCCGCGCGAGGTGGGTAATCCCGCCTCATAAGGGGTGCCTAACGCAACACCCCTGGCGCCTCCCGCCGCTCCATCGCCCTCGCGATCTCGCAAGGGTCACGGGCAAAGCTCGGACGCAAACGCGCCGCGAGACCGCGGAACCACGCCCGTCATTCTAGGGCGGCGCGCAGGGGCGAACCCGGAATCTCGATGTAGTGAACCTCTTCTGGATTCCGGGTTCGCGCCGAAGCGGGCGCGCCCCGGATGACGGGGGAAGTCGGAAAGCGGGTGGAAAGCAGGAATTTCCAAGTTCAGATGTTGCGAAACATCGTACACTGAAGCGAACACATGGAGCGCGCCATGAGCCATCATTTTGCATTATTCGACACCGCGATCGGCCGTTGCGGGATCGTGTGGGGCGAGCGCGGCATCAGCGCGGTGCAATTGCCGATGCCGAGTGAGCAGAAGACCCGCGCGCGGATCGGCCAGCGCCATGGCGGGATCGCCGAGGCCTCGCCGCCGACCGACGTGCAGCGCGTGATTGCGAGGATCGTCGAACTGCTCGAGGGCAAGCCCGACGACCTCACCGACGTCGCGCTCGATCTGGAAGGCGTGCCGGAATTCGACCGCGGCGTTTACGAGATCGCGCGCAGCATTCCGCCCGGCAGCACCATGACCTACGGCGATATCGCCAAACGGCTCGGCGGGGTCGAGCTGTCGCGCGACGTCGGCCAGGCGCTCGGCCACAATCCTTGCCCGATCGTCGTGCCCTGCCATCGCGTGCTCGCCGCCGGCGGAAAACCGGGGGGATTTTCCGCCAATGGCGGCGTCGCAACCAAGCTGAAAATGCTGGCGATCGAGGGCGCGGCGGTGAACCATACGCCGAGCCTGTTCGATCAGCCTTAAGCGGCGGGCGGCAGGGATATCCTGACCGACGGCCGCGTCAGCATTCTTTCATGGAAGGCATCGAGATTGGGATAGGCCTTGCGCCAGCCGCAATCGGCAAAGCGGAAGTCGGCATAGCCGAGCACGCAGACCAGCGCGATCTGCACGATGTCGAGCGGCCGCGACAATTTTTCCGGCTGGCTTTCAAACCGCGCCATGCCTTGCCAGGCCCTGTTCCAGTGGTCATCGGTCCAGGCCTGCCACTGCAGGCCCTGCGGCCGCACCGACTTTTCGTAGCGGCACAGCAGCATCGAATCCAGCATGCCCTGCAGCAGCGAATGATCCGCCTTGACCTGCCAGCGCGTCGGGCCGGATGCCGGAATCAATTTTCCGCCGCCCGCGAGTTCGTCGAGATATTCCGCGATGACGTAGGAATCGAGAACCACGTCGCCGTTGTCGAGGATCAGCGCCGGCAGCTTCTTCAGCGGCGTGATCCGCGCATAGTCGTCGTTCGGCGTGCCGGGGACGACCGTGGTCGGAAGGAATTCGATTCGGTCGATCAGGCCAAGCTCGATTGCGGCAATGCGCACCTTGCGCACGAACGGCGACGACTGGGAAAAGATGAGTTTCATGGGAAGTACCTCAAATCATTTCAGACAGCACACTGCCGTCATCCTGAGGAGCCGCGCGCTTGCGCGCGTCTCGAAGGATGGCCGCGAGTCCCTTGTGGCCGATCCTTCGAGGCTCGCCGCTACGCGGCGAGCACCTCAGGATGACGCTAGCGTATGTGGCGCAGCGGTTACGCCGCGACGATCTCCTGGCGCTGCTCGCCGAGGCCCTCGATGCCGAGCGTGACCACGTCGCCGACATTGAGGAAGGTCGGCGGCTTCATGCCGGTGCCGACGCCGGGCGGCGTCCCGGTGGTGATGATGTCGCCGGGCAAGAGCGTCAGGAATTGCGAAACGTAGGAGATGCATTTCGCCATCGAGAAGATCATGGTCGAGGTCGAGCCGGTCTGGCGGCGCTGGCCGTTGACGTCGAGCCACATCGACAGCTTCTGCACGTCCGGGATCTCGTCCTTGGTCACCAGCCAGGGGCCGAGCGGCCCAAAGGTGTCGTGCGACTTGCCCTTGGTCCATTGGCCAAGGCGTTCGATCTGGAAGTTGCGCTCCGAGACGTCATTGCAGACGCAGTAGCCGGCGACGTGGTTGAGCGCGTCAGATTCGGAGACATACTTGGCACGAGTGCCGATGATGGCCGCGATTTCGACTTCCCAGTCGAGTTTTGTCGAGCCGCGCGGCTTCTCGACCGGGTCGTTGGGACCGCTGAGCGCGGTATTGGCTTTCAGGAAGAAGATCGGCTCCGCGGGAATCGGATTCCCGGTCTCCTTGGCATGATCGATATAGTTCAGGCCAATCGCCACGAATTTCGAGATGCCGGTAACCGGCGCGCCTAACCGCGGCTTGCCATCCACGGCTGGAAGTTTCGAGGCGTCGAGCCCGGCGAGCTTCGCCAGCGACGCCGGCGCATAGGCTTCGCCGTTGAGGTCCTTGATCTGCCCCGACAGATCGCGCAACTGCCCCGTTTTGTCGATCAGTCCGGCCTTTTCCTGGCCAATCGCGCCGTATCGAACAAGCTTCATCCTGGGTCACTCCCTTACCGGTTTTGGTGCTTGGGGGGCTTCATGGAACAGCGCGCGGCGAAATTCAACTGTCCTGCGCGCAGGGCAGCTCAAACCACGAATTTGAAGGCGTCGCCATCGCGCCGGATGTGGCCAGCGCTGAAATGCCCGCCAATCACCAGGGTCGCGGTATCGGCAAAGCGTGAGAACAACTCGCGCCGGGTCGCGGCCGACTGGACCGGATCGAAGTCCGCGGTCGACGACCAGTCGAGATGCGCCATCTGGCAGGGATGATGGGCGACGTCGCCGGTCAAAAGCGCGGCTTCGCCGTCGGACTGGATGTGAAGGCTCATGTGGCCGGGGCTGTGGCCCGGTGTCGGAATCAAGGTGATTTCATCGCAGACGCGATGGTCGCTGGCAACCAGATCCACCTTGCCGGCGTCGGCGACCGGCTTTACCGAGTCGTTGAATACCGCAGCCTTGTCAGGCGCTTCGCTGTGATCGCGCCAATGCTCATATTCGGTGCTGCCGAACACGTAACGGGCGTTGGGAAATGTCGGGACCCATTCGCCACCGACCAGCCTGGTGTTCCAGCCGACGTGATCGACATGCAGATGCGTGCAAAGCACGGTGTCGATGCTGTGGGGCGGAAAGCCCGCGGCGGCCATCTTCTCGAGGAAGGGATCGTTGCGGTTATTCCAGGTCGGGACGTTGCGACCTTGCTTGTCGTTGCCAAGTCCGGTGTCGACCACGATGCGGCGCTGAGGCGTCTCCACGACCAGCGCGTGGATCGACATTTTCAGGCGGCCTTCCTCGTTGGCGAAATGCGGGATCAGCCAGGGCAGCTTGCGGATTTCCTCGTTGCCGGCGAGCGGCAGGATGAAGCGCGTGCTCCCTACGGTCTCGAGCTCGACGACTTTGGTGATCCTGATCTTGCCGACCGTCCACTGCATCCGAGGTTTCCGCATTTTCTTTTGTTGCGGGCGAACATGCTGGTTTCCGCGAGCGCCTGCAATGGATCATCCGCGCCTGCCGCGCGTTATGGCTTGCAAAGCTCAAGGAGCGCGCGATGCCAGAATTATCGATTTCGGCGGAAAAAGTAGGTTTTTTGATCGAGAAGGCGCGGGAATTCGACGTCAAGGAAGTCGCATCGGACCCGGATTCCGGCTCCAACGCCGCCGACGACAATATGATCGACGTGCTGGAGGACAACGGCAACGACCCGGTGGTTCGCGAGATCGCCGGCTTCGTCGGCGCGCTCACCGAAGACGAGCAGATCGACCTGATCGCGCTGATGCGTCTCGGCCGGGGCGATGCAACGATCGAGGAATGGGCCGACCTTCGCCGCGAGGCAGCCGACGCCCGCGACGTACCCACCGCACGCACGCTGCTCGGCGAGCCGATGCTGGGCGACTTTCTTGCCGGCGGTCTCGACGCGTTCGGCCTGAGCTGGGCCGACGAGCGCATCACGCCGGTTACCTAGTCATTCCGGGGCATGCGCCTTCGCGCGAACCCGGAATCCAGAGGTTTTGCCGTGGTGCTGGATTCCGGGTTCGCGCCGAAGAGGCGCGCCCCGGAATGACGTATTTCTTCTACAGCGTTCCCGGAAAGGCGCCGCCGTCGAGCAGGATGTTCTGGCCGGTGATGAAGCCTGCCTTGGCTCCGCACAAAAACGCGCAGGCATAGCCGAACTCTTCCGGATCGCCGAACCGCCCGGCGGGATTGAGCTTGGCGCGCTCGGCGAGCAATTGATCCACGCTGATGCCGCGCTTCTCGGCATCCATCTTCGCCACCGGGCCGCGCAGGCGATCGGTATCGAACGGCCCCGGCAACAGTCCGTTGATGGTCACGTTGGAAGCCACCGTCTTTCGCGCGATGCCTGCGACAAAGCCGGTGAGGCCGGCGCGGGCGCCGTTGGAGAGACCGAGCACCTCGATCGGGGCCTTCACCGCGGCCGAGGTGATATTGACGATGCGGCCGAATTTCCTCGCCATCATGCCGTCGACCGTGGCCTTGATCAACTCGATCGGGGTGAGCATGTTGGCGTCGATCGCCTTGATCCAGTCGTCGCGGGTCCAGTTGCGGAAATCGCCCGGCGGCGGGCCGCCCGCATTGTTGACCAGGATGTCCGGATCGGGACAGGCCTTCAGCGCCGCGTCGCGGCCGGCGGGCGTGGTGATGTCGCCGGCGACTTCGGTGATCGTGACCGACGGATTCGCTTTACGAATGTCCTCAGCCGCCTTGGCGAGCGCCTCGGCGCCGCGCGCGGTCATCGTGACATGCACGCCTTCTGCGGCCAGCGCCGCGGCGCAGGCGCGGCCCAATCCCTTGCTGGATGCGCACACCAATGCGCGACGACCTTTGATTCCGAGATCCACAGTTTCGCTCCCTTGCATTTCGTCATGCGAGGGTAGCGAAGCAATCCAGCAACGGCAAGAAGACTGGATTGCTTCGTCGCAAGCGCTCCTTGCAATGACGCTCAATGCAGCCGCAGGTCCGCCTTGATCATGTCGGCGGCCTTTTCGCCGATCATGATGGTCGGCGCATTGGTATTGCCGCCGATCAAGGTCGGCATGACGGAGGCGTCGACGATCCGCAAGCCCTCGACGCCATGCACCTTCAGCTTCGGATCCACCACGGCCATCGGGTCGTCGACGCCCATCTTGCAGGTGCCGACCGGGTGATAGACGGTGTCGACGCGCGCCCGCAGTACGGCGCGGATATCCTCGTCGCTTTCGATGCCCGCGGTGAACATGTCCTTTTTCTGTAAGGACTTCATCGCCGGCGTCTGCATCAGCCGCCGCGTGGTCTTGTAGCCCGCCACCATCGATTCCAGGTCGTCCGGATCGCCGAAGAAGTTCGGATCGATCACCGGCGGCTGCATCGGGTCGGGGCTCCCTAAGGAAACGCTGCCGCGGCTCTTCGGCCGGAGCAGGCAGACGTGGCAGGAAAAGCCTGAGCCCCAATGGCGCTTGCGGCCGTGGTCGTCGACCATCGCCATGCCGAAATGCAGCTGGACGTCGGGCAGGTCGAGGTCCGGCCGGGTCTTCAGGAAGCCGCCGCATTCCGCGAAGTTCGAGGTCATCGGCCCGCGGCGCTCGCGCCGGTACTGCCCGATGGCGCGAAAGATGCGCGGCAGTCCCTTGAACGATATCCCGGTGAAGTTCGGATCGTCCGAGGTGTAGCAAAAAATGAAGTCCGGATGGTCCTGCAGGTTTTGTCCGACGCCGGGCAGATGATGCACGGTTTCGATGCCGTGCCGGGCCAGCACCATGCCGTCGGCAATGCCGGACAGCATCAGAAGATGCGGCGTGTGGAATGCCCCGGCCGCGACGATCACCTCGCGCCCTGCGCGGAACTGGCGCAATTCCTTGCCCTGGCGAACCTCGACGCCGACGGCGCGCTTGCCCTCGAACAGGATGCGCGTCGCATACGCCTTGGTCTCCACCTTGAGATTGGCGCGGCTTTCGATATGCGGATGGATATAGGCGCGCGCCGCGCTCCAGCGCTCGCCGTTCTTCTGGGTGACCTGATAGGTGCCGAGACCCTCCTGCTCCTCCGCGTTGAAATCCTCGCGGATGCGGAATTGCGCCTCGCGCGCGGCCTGCAGGAAGATCTGCTGCACCGGATTGTCGGAGCACAGTTTGTTGACCGCGAGCGGGCCGCCCTTGCCGTGATAGGCGCCGTCGAAATCGGCGTTGTCTTCCGAGCGTTTGAAGTAGGGCAGCACGTCAGCATAGGACCAGCCGCTGTTGCCGAGCGCCGCCCAGTGATCGTAATCGGCGCGGTGGCCGCGGATATAGACCATCGCGTTGATGGCG
>C688J35102_120989961_pt1 | contig 16912 bp, 20 predicted proteins | sample HopSoiMetagenom2_FD_35102 | JGI IMG/M metagenome (IMG submission 35102)
GGCCGCGATCTCCCGGTTGTCGGCCTTCACCAGGTTCAGGTGCACCATCCCCCCGTAGCTCTTCACCCAGCGGCCGCCGGCGAACCCCGCCATGGCCTCGGGGCTCGCGGCCACCGTGCCGGTGTCCTGCACCACCAGCGCGTCCTGCGGCTTCTCCACGCGCTGCGCGGTGGGGTCGGCGATGCGGGCCATCACCGAGTCGCGGTTCAGCGTCTGGCCGGTGAGCTGCCAGCCGCCGCCCGCGAACGACTTGACGTCGATCCAGAGCGGCCCGCCCGGGCGGCCGCCCACCGTGGCGTTCTGGCGCGCGTCCGCGTCGGCGAAGCGCACCAGGTCGGGGAGCAGGGCGTAGTAGTCGCGAGGCGTGTACTGGGTGCTGCTGCACGCGGCGAGGGCCGCTGCGAGCAGCGCCGGGGCGGTCAGGCGGACGCGCGTCATGCCGTCTCCGATCGGGGTACGAAGCGTGGTCGATGTGCCCTGGACTGCATCCCGCGCGCCGGAGGCGGCGGCCGCCCTCCCGCGGGCGGTGCGGAGGCGATACAATCCCCGCTCCCGTGGGTTCCCCCGCCGCAGACGAGGCCGATGAAGTTCTGGAAGCTCACCCCGCGCCACGACACCCTCTGGTGGTGCGTGGACGGGAAGGACCCCTGGACGCCCTACCGCGAGCGCGCGTTCGGCTTCGTGGTGCGCGCCCCCGACGCCGAGCAGGCGCGGTGGCTGGCGCACGAGGCCGGCGGGCTCGAGAACGAGACCGTAGACGGCGTGGCGCCCTGGCTCGACGCGAACTACTCCACCTGCGAGGAGCTGCGCGAGGACGGGGGCGCAGAGGTCGTCCTCGTGAACTTCCGCCACTGAGCCTTTTACGGCAACGGCAGCCTCACGCAGAGCCGCAGAGACGCAGAGGGACGCCGCGAGCTCTCTGCGGCTCCGCGTCTCTGCGTGAGACCCTTCCGTGAAACTCTCCCGCGCCCGGCCGCGTAGGGAGCGCCACGGAGGCGGTGTTCGAACCCGCTCCGTCACCGAGCATCAACCAGAGCCACAGGCCAGGACGATATGCTGGAGCAGATCCACACCCCGACCGAAGACATGCGCGTCACCCGGATGATCGTCGCGCTGAGCACGATGGCCTTCGCCGTCTTCACGCTCGCCGCCGCCGCGATGTAAGCCGATCTCTTCGCGCAGGCAAGGAGGCCATGGAGAACCGCGGTTCTCCATGGCCTCCTTCGCACTAGGCACTAGGCACTAGGCACTAGGCACTAGGCACTAGGCACTAGGCACTTTCCTTATCAAACCCAGGTGCTCTGGATTTTCCCGACCGCGGCGATGCGGTCCTCGGCCAGGCGGTCGGCGGCCTCGTAGGTGGGGAGGCCCTCGGCGGCGCTCAGCTCGAAGAGGCGCAGCAGGGTGTTGTAGATGTCGCCCGCCTTGCGCATGGAGCGCTCCGGCGCCCACCCGTTCAGCTCGCCGCACACGTTGATCAGCCCGCCCGCGTTGATCACGTAGTCTGGGGCGTAGAGGATGCCGCGGCGGTGCAGCTCGTCGCCGTGGCGCTCCTCGGCCAGCACGTTGTTGGCGGCGCCGGCCACGATGTCGACCTTCAGCACCTCCAGCGTCTGGTCGTTGATGGTCGCGCCCAGCGCGCACGGCGCGTAGACGTCGGCCTTCACGCCGTAGATCTCGTCCGGGCCCACCGCGGTGGCGCCGAAGTCGTGCACCACCTTGGCGATCTTCCCCTGGTCGATGTCGGTCACCACCAGCTTGGCGCCGTCGGCGGAGAGGTACTGGCAGAGGTAGTAGCCCACGTGCCCCACCCCCTGCACCGTCACCGTGCGGCCGGAGAGGTCGTCGCTGCCGTGGCGGTGCTTCGCCGCGGCCTTGATCCCCTGGTAGGTGCCGTACGCCGTCACCGGCGAGGGGTCGCCGCTCGTGCCCGGCAACCCGGTGACGTGCTGCGTCTCCATCGCGCAGTACTCCATGTCGTCGGGCGAGGTGTTCACGTCCTCCGCGGTGATGTAGCGCCCCTTCAGCGTCTCCACGAAGCGGCCGTGCGCGCGGAAGATCTCCTCGCGCCGCGTGGTCTTGGGGTCGCCGATGATCACGCTCTTGCCGCCGCCCAGGTTCAGCCCCGCCACCGCGGCCTTGTACGTCATCCCGCGCGAGAGGCGCAGCGCGTCCACGAAGGCCTCCTGGTCGGTGCCGTAGCTCCAGAAGCGCGTGCCGCCCAGCGCCGGGCCCAGCACGGTGTTGTGGATCGCGATGATCCCCTTGTAGCCGCACGACGGCTCGTGGCAGAAGACCACCTGCTCGTGCGCGTGCTGCGAGATCAGCTCGAATAGTTCCATGCCCGTTCCGTCTTCCGGGTTTGGGTAAGGTCGGTGCCGGAGGTGCCCGGCGGGTGCCGCTGCTCTTGCGCGCCGGTCGATCTCCGGCGGCGCGCTACCGGTACAGCTCGCGGGCGATCACCGTCCGCTGGATCTCGCTCGTCCCCTCGTAGATCTCCGTGACCTTGGCGTCGCGGAAGAGCTTCTCCACCGGGTACTCCTTCACGTACCCGTAGCCCCCGAACACCTGGATCGCCTCGGTGGTCACGTACATCGCCGCCTCGCTGGCGAAGAGCTTGGCCATGCTGGCGATGGAGCTCACCTTCTTCCCCGCCTCCTTCAGCGCGGCGGCGCGGTGCAGCAGCCCGCGGGCCGCCTCCACCCGCGTGGCCATGTTGGCGAGCTTGAACTGGATCCCCTGGAAGTCCTTGATCGGCTTGCCGAACTGCCGGCGCTCGGCCGCGTAGGCGATCGCGTGCTCCAGCGCGGCCTGCGCGATCCCCAGCGCGAGCGCGGCGATCCCCATCCGCCCGCCGTTCAGCCCCTGCATGGCGTAGATGAAGCCGTGGTCGGGGTCGCCCAGCACCTGCTCGTCGGGGATGAACATCTCCTCGAAGGCCACGCCCACCGTCTCCGAGGCGCGCTGGCCCATCTTGTCTTCCTTCCTGCCGACCCCGTACCCCTGCGTGTCGGTGGGGACGATGAACGCGCCGATGCCGCGCGAGCCGCGGCGGTTCGCCGGCTGGTCGGTGCGCACCATGGTCACCACCACGTCGCCGAAGCCGCCGTTGGTGACCCACGCCTTGGCGCCGTTCAGCACCCAGCCGCCGTCGGCGCGGCGCGCCTGCGCCTGCATGGACGCCGCGTCGCTCCCCGAGTCCGGCTCGCTGAGCGAGAAGGCGCCCAGCAGCTCGCCGCGCGCCATCGGCTTGAGCCAGCGCTCCTTCTGCTCGGCGCTCCCGTTGGCCAGGATCATCTGCGTGGGGAGCGAGTTGTGCACGCTCATGGCCACGGCCACGCTGGCGTCGCCGCGCGCGATCTCCTCCAGCGCCACCAGGTACGAGAGGACGTCGAGCCCCAGCCCGTCCCACTCCTCGGGGATCAGCATCCCCAGGAAGCCGAGCTCGCCCAGCTTGTCGATCACCGCGCGCGGGAGCTCGGACTCCCGGTCCCACGCGGCCGCGTGGGGGATGATCTCGTTCTCGGCGAACTCGCGCGCCAGGTCGCGGATCTGTTCCTGTTCCGGGGTCATTTACGTCGCAGTGCGGAAGTGCGTGAGTGCGGGAGTGCGCTCACGGTCGTCCCATTCGCTCCCGGGGGATTTGCTCAACCACTGGACAAATCCACCGAGGCTCTCCCTTCAACCCCGCCCGTCTCCCTCTCCGGCCCGCGAAAGGTCGCCAGGATCGATTCCTCCGCCCCGCCCTGCAGCTGGCGGCGCGCGGCGGCGAAGGGGTAGACCTCCTCCGCGCCGACCCGCACCGACCACGCCCCCGTCGCATCGCTCCAGGCGCCGCCGCGCGCGGCGATCAGGCTCTCGCCCAGGACGGCGCCCACCAGCGCGGTGTACGGGTCCAGCAGGTCGTCGCCCACGGGGCGCGCGTTCTCAACGAACTCGTGCACGAACGCCACCATCGCCTCGCCGTACTCCGTGGGCCCGCCGTTCGCGGCGACCACGGAGGCCAGCTTGTCCGCCGTCTCGCGCAGGGACTCGGGGGTGATGACGGGCCTTTCGGCCTCCGCCTCCCGCTGGCTGCCCCCGTTCCCCTGTCCCCTGTCCCCCGCTCCGTCCCCTTCGCCCTGCAGCGACCGGAACATCGCCAGGATCGACCCCTCGCCGTCCCTGAGCTGCTCCATCGCCTTGCGGAAGGGGTAGGCGCGGCGGCCGTCGGCCAGCTCCACCATCCACTCGCCCTCCTCCTCCACCCAGGCGCCGCCGAGCACGGCCAGCAGCGTCTCGCCCAGGTACGAGCCCACCAGCGCGGTCTGCACGCGCAGCTGGTCGTCGGATTCCACCGGGCGCACGGCGTCGGCGTACTGGTCGGCCCACGCCACCCCGCTCGCGTCGTACGCCAGCTCGCGTCCCGCGTCGTGCGACAGGCGCACGAAAAGCTCGGCGGCCTGCCGGAGCTTTTCGCTCACGTCAGGCCACGTATGAGTAGAAGCCCTCGCCCGTCTTCCGCCCCAGCTTCCCCGACGCCACGTACTTCCGCAGCAGCGGGCAGGGCCGGTACTTGTCGTCGCCCAGGCCGCGGTGCAGCACCTCGAGGATGGCCAGGCAGGTGTCGAGGCCGATCAGGTCGGCGAGCGCCAGCGGGCCCATGGGGTGGTTCATCCCCAGCTTCATCACCGTGTCGATGCTCTCGGCCGTCGCCACGCCTTCCATCAGGCAGAAGACGGCCTCGTTGATCATCGGCATCAGGATGCGGTTGGCCACGAAGCCGGGGTAGTCCTGCGCCTCGGCCACCGTCTTCCCCAGCCGCTCCGAGAGGGCCACGATGGCGCTCGTGGTCTCGTCCGAGGTCGCCAGCCCGCGGATGATCTCCACCAGCTTCATCACCGGCACGGGGTTCATGAAGTGCATCCCGATGACCTTGTCGGGGCGCTTCGTGCGCGCGGCGATCTCGGTGATGGAGATCGACGAGGTGTTGCTGGCCAGGATGGCGTGCGCCGGCGCGGCCGCGTCGAGCTGCTCGAAGATGCGGAACTTGAGCTCGGTGCTCTCCGTCGCCGCCTCGATCACCAGGTCCGCACCGGCCACCGCGGAGAGGTCGGTCTCGGTGGCGATGCGGGCGAGGGCGGCGTCGCGGTCGGCCTCGGCCAGCGCGCCCTTCTTGATCTGCCGGTCGAAGTTGCCGGCGATGGTCTTCCGCGCCGCCTCGAGCGCGTCGGCGCGCACGTCGATCATGGTGACGTCGAAGCCGTTCTGCGCGAAGACGTGGACGATCCCGTTCCCCATCGTCCCCGCCCCCACCACCGCCACCTTCCGGATCTCCGCCATCGGTCGAAAGCCTTCCCGCAGTCGTTCCGTCCACCGGCCCCGGCTCAGTCCAGGACCATCCAGAGCACGAAGTAGATGACGATCAGGCTCCCGCCCGCCGCCACCGTCCATCCGCCCGCGTTGCGCCACCGCCCGGCCGCCCGGTTCGCGCGCGACTGCCGCTGCCGCTCGATGGCGAGGGGGGCGCTCTTCGCCTCCACCACGTCGCGCACCCCGAGGAAACGGGAGCCCAGCCACCCGCTCAGGCCGAAGAGCACGAGCATCACCCCGGCGCAGAACACCGTCAGCAGCCAGATGCGCGTGCGCTCCACCGCGGGGTCGAGCCCCAGCGCGCCGAAGGGGAAGAGCAGCGGCACCAGCGCTGCGAACGCCGCGGCGGCGAGCACGGCGCTCCCCCAGAAGCGCAGCCCCGATCGCGTCACGACCCCTCCCCGCGCGGCGGCAGCCGGTCGTCCACCAGCGGCCGCAGCGCGCGCATGGTGGGCGACTCGCGGACCCAGCGCGCCCGCAGCAGGAGCAGGGTGAGCAGGACGATGACCAGCGTCGCCACCACCCCGCCCTCCGGCCCGAAGTCGCCACCGTTGAGCCACCGCGGCCCGATGGACACTTCGTCGTAGAGCGGCCCGTCGCGCCGCAGCCCGCTCACCGGGAACTCCAGCAGGGCCGCCATCGCCCAGTTCCACCCCAGGTGCAGCGCGGTGCAGAACCAGAGGGAGCGGGTGCGGAGATACGCCCACCCCAGCATCACCCCGGCGGCGAAGATGTTCGCCAGCGCCACCGCGTCCACGGCGGGGTTGCGCGCGTGCGCCAGCGCGAACGCGGCCGACGACAGGAGCACCGCCGGCCAGGCGCCGATCCCCTGCACCAGCGCCTGGAAGCCGTAGCCGCGGAAGAGCGCCTCTTCGGCCGCCGCGGCCACGGCGAAGAAGGCGAAGCCCTGCGCGAGCGAGGCGACATATTCGGGCACGCCGCCCCCGTCGGCAACCCATCGCGCGCTTCCCGCCACCGCAAGCACACCCCCGGCGACCCCGATGGCGCCCATCCCCAGGAGCAGCCCGACGGCGGCGTCGCGGGGGGCGGCGGGGTCGGCGGCGTACCCCAGCGCGCCGATGGGGCGGCGGTCCACCCAGGCCAGCAGGAGCCACCCCGCGAGCAGCGCCGCGGCGAGCTCCACGCTCACCTGCGCCGCGAAGGTGGGCCGCACCCCCGCCGCCGCCACCGCCGTGCCGAGGAGGACCAGGAAGCAGGCGACGAGCCCGGTCCACATCGCGATCCGCCACCCGGCGCGCACCCCGTACGGACCGAAAAACACGTCTCTCACAGAGGCCACGGAGGACACGGAGGACGCGACCCGGCGGCCCTCCGTGTCCCCCGTGACCTCCGTGAGAGATCGCGGTTCCCTGCCGTCAGACACGCTCGACCGAGAGCGCGACCGCGTCGCCGCCACCCAGGCAGAGGGTGGCGAGGCCGGTCTCCTGGTCGCGGTCCTTGAGCGCGTGCAGGAGCGTGGTCAGCACCCGCGCGCCCGAGGCGCCGATCGGGTGGCCGAGCGCCACCGCGCCGCCGTTCACGTTCACGCGGTCCCAGTCCCACCCCAGCCCGGAGCCGTCGGCGAGCGCCTGCACGGCGAAGGCCTCGTTGGCCTCGATCAGGTCGTAGTCGCCGATCTGGGTGCCGCTCTTCTTCATCAGCCGCTTCACCGCCTCGATGGGGGCGAAGAAGAGCTCCTGCGGGTCCACCGCGCCGGTGGAGTAGGCGGTGACGCGCGCCAGGATGGTGAGCCCGTTGGCGCGCGCGTACTCCTCGCTCACCACCACCACCGCGGAGGCGCCGTCGTTCATCGAGCTCGCGTTCCCGGCGGTCACGACCGGGTCGGTGACGTCCTTCGGCGCATCCTTGGCGAAGGCGGGCTTGAGCTTGCCGAGCGTCTCGGCGGTGCTGTCGGCGCGGGGCCCCTCGTCGGTGTCGACGAGGGTCGGGCCCTTGCGGCCGGGGACCTCGACGGGGACGATCTCGTCCTTGAACTTGCCGGCCTCGATCGCCGCGGCGGCCTTGCGGTGCGACGCCGCGGAGAACTCGTCGGCCATCTGCCGGGTGATCCCCGCCTTCTTCGCCGTGTACTCGGCGTGCCCGCCCATGTGCACGTCGCAGAACGAGCACCAGAGCCCGTCGCGGATCAGCCCGTCCACCAGCGCCTGGTCGCCGAACTTCACCCCGTTGCGGTAGCCGTAGACGTAGAAGGGGGCGTTCGACATGCTCTCCTGCCCGCCGGCGACCACCACCTGGTTGTCGCCCGCGCGGATCGACTGCGCGGCCAGCATCACCGCCTTGAGCCCCGAGCCGCACACCTTGTTGATGGTGAGCGCGGAGACGGACGACGGCAGCCCGGACTTGATGGCGGCCTGGCGGGCGGGCGCCTGCCCGACGCCGCCCTGCACCACGTTCCCCATGATCACCTCGGCCACGTCGTCGGCCGAGACGCCGGCGCGCGCCACGGCCTCGCGGATCGCCACCGCGCCCAGGTCGGGCGCCGAGAGCGACGACAGCCCGCCCAGGTAGCGGCCGATGGGGGTGCGGACCGCGCTGACGATCACGGCCGTGGTCTTCGGGTCGCGTGCGATATCGATCATTCCAGCTCCCTGGGTGAGTCGTTAGTCGATGCCCCGGCGGATGAATCCGCGGTTTCAACCGCCCGATCCCCCCGCCTCCTCCAGCCGCGCGCCCTTCCCGTCCGCCACGGCGTAGCCCCACGGGGTGAAGGGGTCGTGCGTGCTCACCAGCAGCCAGCGCCCGGCCACGGCGCGCTTCAGCAGCGCGCGCTTGCTCTCCAGCGTGACCAGGGGCTCCACGTCGTAGCCCATGATCCAGGGGAGCGGCAGGTGCGCCATGGTCGGCACCACGTCCGCCAGGAAGCACGCCGTCTCGCCGCCGGACGTCACCAGCACCGACTGGTGGTGCGGGCAGTGGCCGGGCGTCCGGTACACCGAGACGCCGGGAACGATCTCCCCATCCCCCTCCACCAGCTCCAGCCGCCCCGCCTCCATCACCGGCGCGTAGTTGTGCGGCAGGTAGCTGGCGCTGGTGCGCTCGTTGGCCCGGTGCGCCCACTCCCACTCGCCCCGCTGCACGTGGTAGCGCGCACGGGGGAAGGAGACGCGCACCTGCCCCTCGGCGTCGCGGAAGGTGTTCCCCCCCGCGTGGTCGAAGTGCAGGTGCGTGTCGATCACCACCGAGACGTCGGCGGGGGAGAACCCCGCGGCGGCCACCGCCTCCTGCAGCCGGTCCGGCCAGCGCGCGTCCGACGCCGCGTTGTCCACGCCGTAGATGTCGATGAACTTCTCGTTCTCCTTGTTTCCCAGCCCCGTCTCGATGAGGACGAGGGCGTCCGGCGTCTCCACCAGCAGGCAGCGCAGCGCCAGGGGGATGCGGTTGCGCGCGTCGGCCGGGATGCGGCGCTCCCAGAGGGGCTTGGGGACCACGCCGAACATCGCGCCGCCGTCGAGGCGCTGCACCCCCGCCTCCAGCGCGTGGATGCGGAAGCTCCCCAGCGACCGCGTGCGCACCAGCGTGGTGGTGGCCAGCTCCGGCTCCGTCACCACGCGCTCTCCATCGAGGTGGGGGTGGCGGTGCGCTTCTTCTTCCGCCGCGCGCGGCGGCGGAGGAGGAGCTGCAGCGCCTCCCAGTCGGCGGCGTCGCCGCGGTCCTCCACGAGGTCGATCAGGCGCAGGAGGATGCGGGCGGTGGCCACCGCGTCGTCGAGCGCGCGGTGGCGGTTCTCGATCTCCACCCCGAAGTACATCGCCAGCTGGTCGAGCTTCCGCGACGGCAGCTCGGGGAGGAGCTTGCGCGCCAGCCGCACCGTGCAGAGCTGCCGCCCCACCGGCGAGGTGCCCGTGGCCTGCTGCATCTCATGCGTGAGGAAGCGCCAGTCGAAGGCCGCGTTGTGGGCCACGAACACCCGCCCGTCGATGGTCTCCGACACGCGCGCCGCCACCTCGTGGAAGTGCGGCGCGCGGGCCACCATCGCCTCGGTGATCCCGGTGAGCGAGGTGACGAAGCGGGGGATGGCGCGCGCCGGGTTCACCAGCGTGGCGTACGTCTCGGTGATGCGCCCGCCGCTCACGCACACGGCCGCCACCTCCGTCACCCGGTGCCCGCGCAGCGGCGAGCCGCCCGTGGTCTCCAGGTCCACCACCACCCACTCCTCGTCGCGCAGCGGGCGCGGCGGAAGGGCGAGCTGCCCCGGAGAGGCGAGCGGCGGCGGCGAGGGCGCGGCCAGCGACCACACCCCCGCCGCGGAGACGGCGAAGCGCGGGTCGGTGCCCAGCAGCGCGAACACCGCGGCCGCCGCGGCGCCGTTCGCCTGGCGGATGCCGAGCACGCGCGACGCCACCTCGGGGGTCGAGGCGGGGGCGGCGGAGAGGAGGTCCAGCGCGGTGCGCACCAGCACCCCGTCGCGCTCGAAGCGCACCCCGTCCAGGGCCAGGGCGTGCGCGCTCACCAGATGTCGTCGCGGCAGACGGGAAGGGTCATGCAGCGGCCTCCGCCGCCGCCGCGCACCAGCTCGGCGCCCTCGAAGCCGATCACCGCCCGGTCGCCCTCCTCCAGTTCCACCTCGCCGGTCAGGAAGTCGATGGCGTCGATCACCCGGTAGCCGCCCGCGCGCTCCATCTCGCGCATCGTCCCCTCGTTGCGCGTGTAACCCAGCACCACCCCCGGGCGCACCGCCACGAAGTTGCACCCGCTGGACCACTGCTCGCGCTCCTGGCGGGTGGGGTGAGAGCCCCCGCACCAGATCGGCTCCAGCGGCAGCCCCACCCGCTTCAGCCCCGCGAACACGTCGTCGAACGCCTTCACTCCACTGCCGTCGGGCTTGTAGTACAGCACCGGCAGCCGCGCGGGGCCGAAGAAGTAGGGCGGGTACACCACGCACTGCTCGCGGTCGACCATGGTGAGGATCATGTCCAGGTGGATCGCGGGGCTCTCGGCGGGGAGCACCACCACCAGCACGTGCTCGACCCCCGCCTTCCTGCGCAGCCCTTCCACCAGCCCCTCGATGGCCGCCGGGCTGCTCCGCTCCGAGAGCCCCACCATGGCCAGGTCGGGGCGCAGGATCAGCACGTCGCCGCCCTCGATGGTGTAGTCGCTGCGGTGCTCGTCGGTGCCGTCGTAGATGAACCCCTCGTTCTTCAGGTCGGGGTGGTAGACGAAGAGCGCCTTCATCAGCAGCTCCTCGGTCCAGCGCACCGCGTAGCGCATGGCCCCGATGATCACCGCGTCGTTCACCACCATGGCGGCGTCGCGGGTGAAGAAGAGGTTGGGGAGGGGCGGCAGCTCGTAGCTCACCTTGTGCAGGAGCTTGGAGATGGGGCCCATCGGCGCCTCCACCCCCTCCACGAAGCGGCGGATCAGCTCCTCTCCCTCCATCTCCGCCAGCTCGCCCACCAGCGGCTCCGAGCTGGCCACCTCCATCACCCGGCTGACGAGGAAACGGCGTACCTCGGGCTCGTCCACGATGTCGGCGAGCAGGTCGCGCACGTCGAGCACGTCGCAGAAGCGCGCGAGGATGGCCCGGAAGCGCTGGTGCTCGCGCCGGGCCTGCTCCAGGTCGATGATGTCGTCGTAGAGGAACTGCTCGCGGTTGGACGGCGTGACGGCGAGCAGCTCGGCGCCCGGGGTGTGGCAGATCACCGTCCGGAGCGGCCCGATCTCGGAGGTGACGCGCACGCGCGGCTTGGTCGGGCTCGAATCGGCTGGCATATGGGGATGAAAATAGCCGCCCCCGGCGAGGGCGGCAACGACGCGACTGCGACCCGCGATGAACGGATACAAAGAGTGTTGGACCGGGACCTGGCCAAGCCGGAGGCACCTGGCCCGTGCGGCGGAGCCCCGGCGGCAGACCAGCCGCCGACGGCTCGCGATATGAATTCGGGGAAAAAGTGGACACGGTTGACAGCCACGGCGGGACCGGATTAACGTGCCGAAGAGCAGCCTCACTTTCAGCCGGTGCGCCCGCAAAGGCGACGATGCCGCGTCTAGCCTCCAGCTCAGGCCTGTCGGACCCACACGCAAGCGAGTTCGCCTTCGCGCACATGCAGTACGCGGCGCGGCGGGAAGTCGCGCTCGGCATCACGGTAGAGCAGGCCCGGGCGAGGGGCGTCCTCTCCTCCGGGCAGCGACTTACGCCGATCACCGCCGAGGCACTCAGCGCCTACCGAACGCAGTGGCATACAGCGCATTGGAGCGGGCACGGCGGATGGGACTGGGAGGAGAAGGCTCGCAGATACGCAAGGAAGCCGCGTTCGTTCCATGCGGCCTTGTGGTCTGGGCAGGAACTATGTGGGCTGTGCATCGGGTCCGTTTGCAAGAGCAAGGCACATCTCGTTCTTCACTTCATGGAGAGCGCACCCGATCCCGGCCATCCCCTCCGCGGATCGATCACGGAAGTCATGTTCAACGCCGCCCGCAACTATGCGCTCGCGCTCGGGGTACCGAAAATCTACCTGCGCGATCCGCTGCGCGGTGTGCGAGAACGCTATACGGGCTACGGGTTTTCACTTGCCTTCGAGTATCGCGGCTCGCTATACTTTCAACTTGAACTCGCATAACGAGAGGTCCGGATGGGTATCGCGCGAACGCAGGCGGAGACCCCTACGCCCGCAAGACTGGCGCCTCGCGGCGCCGAGCGGACTCGGGAAATCGAGCGGATCGCGGCGGAAGCCCGCGCGCGAATCCTCAAGGCGCCGAACCCGTTCGATTCGTTGACGCCGGAGCAGCGCGCGCAAAACCGTGCCTCGTTGGAGCCGGAAATTCTTGGGTCCGGCCCCCAGCGAAGGATCCGCTGACCCATCACACCACAACATTGATCCAAACGGACGAGCGCTCCGGCAACGATGCCGGAGCGCTGCTGCTTTCCACAAGGTTGCTTCGCCAGCGGCCTTTCGCCTACGCCTTCCCGTTGACCAGCGCGAAGGAGAGCCCTTCGAGCTCCAGGGTGACGTCGACGTTGCGGAGGGTGACGCCGCGGGGGACGCGCAGCCGTGCGGGGGCGAAGTTGAGCAGCGCCTTCACGCCGGCGGCGACCACGCGGTCCACCACCCCCTGTGCCGCCTCGGCGGGGACGGCGACGATGGCGATGTCGACGTGCTGCTCGCGCAGGGTGCGGTCCATCTCCTCGTCGGCGAGCACGGTGAGGCCGCCCCAGCTCTGGCCGATCTTCGCGGGATCGGCGTCGAACACGGCGCGGATGTCGAAGCCGCGCGCCTCGAAGTCGCGGAAGCTGGAGAGCGCGGAGCCCAGGCGGCCCGCGCCGATCACCGCCACGTTCCAGGGGCGGGTGAGCCCCAGGATCGAGCGGATCTCGCGCAGCAGCTCGCGCACCGAGTAGCCCATCCCCCGCTTGCCGAACGAGCCGAAGAGCGACAGGTCCTTGCGCACCTGCGCCGAGGTGGTCCCGCCGCGGCGCGCCAGCTCCCCGCTGGAGATGGTCTCCGCGCCGGTGGCGGCGGCCTCCTGCAGGAACCGCAGGTACAGCGAAAGCCGGCGCACCGCCGACTCCGAGATCTTCTTCATGCCACACGACCCATGGCGAACCTCTTGTGAAATCATTCACAAGATAGGGCCGCACCGCGTGCTCGTCAACCAACGACAATGGCGTCTGCAGTTACCCAGGCTCGACGCGATCGCGAAGCACCAGCTATGCGGCTGCGCCGTTGGGACGGCCGATGTAGTCGAGGTCGTACTCGGCGTCCGCGAAGCGCGCGGTGACGCGCAGCTCTCCGCCCATCGCCTCAACCACGTCGCGCAGCGTGCTCACGTGCAGGTCCGCCCGCCGCTCCATCTTCGACACGTTCGACTGGCGGATGCCGAGGCGCTCGGCCAGCTGCTCCTGCGTCAGCTTCCGCGCCTTGCGCAGCTCGTTGAGCTCGATCGCGGCGAGCATCGCCTCCGTCTTCCGCCGCGCGCGCTCGATCGTTTCAGGCGGAAGCGTCGCCTTCAGCTCACTCCACTTCTTCATCAGATCAGCCCTTCCTTTCGCAACGTGTCGAGGTGATCGGAATAAAGCCGGTCCGCCCTGGGAACGTTCACCTCGTACCAGCGTGGATCGCCGGTCTTGTCGCCGCCCAGGAGCAGGATCGCAGTCCTCCGCGGATCGAAAGCATATAGCACGCGGAGCGGCGCTCCCGCCTCTTGCACCCGGAGCTCACGCATCCGCCCGTGTCGGGAGCTCATCACCTTCGTGGTTTTCGGGAAGCCGAGATGCGGCCCGTGATCCACCAGCAGGTCGACGTTCGCCGCCACCTCTTCCTGCGCGTCGAGGTCGAGTTCCCGGAACCATAGCTCGAACTCGTCGGTGTACTCCACGTCCCACGCCATGGAATCTACCTCCTGTAGAATAGTCTCTCAAGGGCATAAGTAGGAATGGCCGAGGCGCGGGCGTCCGGCTTCCCTTGCACGGCGCAAAACGTAGCCTGGACCGAGCAGAACGATACGCGCTGGACACGGAAAAACTACACCCCAAACGACAGATGGGCGAACGCGTCTGCGCTCGCCCGTTCATATCCGTTCAAATTCAGCCGGGTCACGTCTCACGCAGAGCCGCGGAGACGCAGAAGGGGGTGCGGCAGCGTCTCTGCGCCTCTGCGGCTCTGCGTGAGATTGCAGTTAACCAGACCCAAGGCGATCGCGAAGCACCCGGGCGAGGTCGATGAACTTCTGGGGGGAGAAGGTCTCGGGGCGCTGCACCAGGTCCATGGCGGCGGCACGGCCGACCGCCGCCACCTCGTCGACGGAGAGGTCGTAGGCGTCGCGCAGGATGCGCTGGAACTGCTTGCGGCGCTGCTGGAAAGCGGCGCGCGTGAGCTCGCGCAGCGCCCCCTCGTCGTCGGTCGTCAGCCGCGGCGGGTCGTGGGGGACGATCCGCACCACGCTCGACATCACGTCGGGGACGGGGCGGAAGGCGTCGCGGCTCACGTTCATCACCCGCGAGACGTCCGCCACCGACTGTACGCCGACCGCGAGCGCGCCGTAGGTCTTGCTCCCCGCCGGCTCCAGGATGCGGTCGGCCACCTCGCGCTGCACCATCAGCACGATGGCCGCCGGGCGGGGGCGCCGCTCCAGCAGCCCGAAGAGGATGGGGGTGGTGATGTTGTAGGGGATGTTGCCGATCACCTTCAGCCGCCCCGGGTCCGCGGAAATCCGCTCCAGCGGCACCTCGAGCACGTCCTCGTTCAGCACCTGGACCGACGGGTCGCCCGCGAACTCCTCGCGCAGGCGCGCGGCCAGGGCGTTGTCGAGCTCCACCAGCACCAGCCGCCGCACCCGCCCGGCCAGGTGCCGGGTGAGCGCGCCCACGCCGGGGCCGATCTCCAGCACCTCGTCTTCGGGGACGGGGCCGAGCGCGGCGACGATCTTCCGCTGGACGTTGGGGTCGACCAGGAAGTTCTGCCCCAGCGCGCGCTTGGCGCGGGGGAGGTCGTCCGGGTAGGGAAGCTGGCGGAGCTCGCGGCGGGAGGGCACCGGGCTAGAAGCGCACCAGCAGCGCGGTGCGGTCGTCGGGGGAAACGCTGCCGGCCTCGCCCACCCGCGCGAACAGGCGGCGCACGATCTCGTCGGCCGGGCGGGCGCGCAGCCGCAGCACCTCGTCGACCAGCACCTTCTCCCCCTCCACCTCGCCCCGCTCCAGCGCGTCGGAGAGCCCGTCGGTGAAGAGGAAGAGGAGGTCGCGCCCCGCCTCCCAGGGCGCCGTCGCCTCACCGTAGGTGGAGCGGTCGACGATGCCGAAGGGCGGGTCGGTGACCGCCAGCCGCTGCGGCTCCCCCTCGGGGGGGACGCGCCAGGCGTGCGAGTGCCCCGCGTTGGCGTAGGCGATGGTCCCCTCCGCCGGGTCGATCACCCCGTAGAAGAGGGTGAGGTACATCTCGGTGGTCTCCAGCTCGTCGATCAGCGCCAGGTGCGTGCGGCGCAGCACCTCGGCGGGGGGATCGCCCTCGCTGGCGTGGATGGCCACGGCGCTCATGGTGAGCGCCATGATCAGCGCCGCGCCGAAGCCGTGGCTGCTCACGTCGCCGATCAGCACCCCCAGGCGGTTGCCGGGGAGGCGGAAGAGGTGGTAGAAGTCGCCCCCCACGCTCTCGGCGGGGACGCATCGGGCGGCCACCTCGGCGTAGCTGGCGAACTGCTCCAGCGGGGGGAGGAGCTTGAGCTGCAGGTCGTGCGCGAGCTCCATCTCGCGCTCGATGCGCTCCTGGCGCAGCGACTCCTCGATCAGCCGGCTGTTCTCCACCGCCGCGCCGATCTGGCTGGCGATGGCCGAGAGGAGCTTGAGGTCGCCCGCGCTGAAGCCGCCGGGGCGCCCGGTGAGGTTGATCACCCCCACCCGGCGCGCCTCGCCCTCGGGCGGGGTGTAGCTCACGGGGACGGAGAGGAAGGCCCCCTGCAGCGGCTCCATCGCCTCTTCGCACTCGCTGCGGGCGTAGACCTCGCCGGGGGCCAGGAGCACGGGGCGCCCCTCGCGGAAGACCGCGGCCGTCACCGAGCAGGGGTCGGCCACGGGGATGGGGCCGCTGTGCCCGCCGCCCCCCTCCGCCGCGGTGAGCTCCAACTGGTCGGCGTCGGCGTCGTGCACCCAGAGCGCGGCGCGGCTGGCGCCCAGGATGCTGGCCACCTCGGTGATGATGGTGCCCGCCGCCTGCTCCAGCGAGATGATGGAGCCCAGCGTCTCGCTGATGGAGTAGAGGAGGTTGATCTCCTCGTAGCGCTCGGAGATCTCGCGGCTGAAGGAGCGGATCTCGTCGTCATGGCGCGTAACGCGCGCCAGGGTGCTCGCGAGGAAGCGCGCCGCGCCGGCGGCGAGCTCGGGCGCGGCGCCGGGGATCTCCAGCCGGTAGCCGGTGCCCGGCACCTCGGCCGCCTGCTCCGAGGGGCCCGTGGCGATGCCCCCGTCGCCCAGCACGGCGCGCCAGCCGTCGCCGGCGCGCGCCCAGACGGTCACGCGGTCGCCGAAGGCGCGGCGCAGGTCGTCGAATACGTCGCGGGTGGGCCGGGCGAGCGCCGGGGGAGCGGCGGCGGCGGCGGGCATGGGGAGGGCTACGAGGCCCGGGGGAGCGGCTCGGCGCGGTAGAGCACCAGGCGCACGCAGTTGCCGCACCCGGCGTAGTCCACCTCGTCCATCAGCTCGCGGATCAGGAAGATCCCGCGTCCGCCCGGCTCCTCGAGGTTCTCGGGAAGGGTGGGGTCGGCCACGCCGCCGGGGTCGAAGCCGTGCCCCTCGTCGCGCACCACCACCGCCACCTGCTCGGGGGCCAGGTCCACCTCCACCCGCACCCGCTTGGCGGGGTCGCGGTGGTTGCCGTAGATCATGGCGTTGGCCAGCGCCTCGCTCACGCCCACGCGGAAGTTCAGCGTCAGGCGCGAGCCCTCGTAGCCGTAGTCGCGCAGCCGCCCGGCCAGGTAGCCGATCGCCGAGTCGATCAGCCCCAGGTCGGTGGGGAGCTCCAGGGTGAAGTGGGTCCCGCCGCGGGCGTCGCGGCCGCGGTCGAATGGGTTCATGCGGCCCGGCCTCCGGGCCCGCGGACGCGGAGCGGGGCGC
>C688J35102_120989960_pt1 | contig 16879 bp, 17 predicted proteins | sample HopSoiMetagenom2_FD_35102 | JGI IMG/M metagenome (IMG submission 35102)
CGGGCTGCAGGCGGGGCTCGCCCGGTCGATCGCCCAGTCGGTGACCCGCAGCATCGCCGAATCGGTCGAGCGCGCGCGCGCCGGCGAGACCGACGCCCGCGACATCGTCGACCAGACCTTCGACGCCTTCGGCCGCGAAGGCGCCGGAGCGCTCGCCGCGTGGATGATCCTCACCGGCAACCGCGACGCATTGAACCCCATCCTCGATGCGCTTCACGACCTCGTCGCCCAGTTGAGCGCCGGCCATGAGGATCATCAGGTCGCCGAGACCACCCTCGCCCTCGTCCTCACCGCGCTCGGCGATTCGCTGCTCGGAGCACCGATATCGGAAGCTCTAGGGCTCAAGCGCGACACCGCTCGCGAGCTCGCCGCCGACCGCCTCCGCGCCCGTCTCGATCTCTATCGGCAGTAGCTTCTCGCGCCCGGTTGGTGCAGCTTAACGGCCGTGAAATCGCGTAGCGAAACATTCCTGAAGCGCCTGATGGGCACCTGCGTAGCGTCCATCGAGGAGCTTGGCCCGGGCGTGATCACCGGCGCCGCCGACGACGATCCCAGCGGTATCGCCACTTACTCTCAGGCGGGTGCGCAATTCGGCTATGGCCTGCTGTGGACGATGGTCCTGACCTACCCTTTGATGTCCGCGATCCAGCTGGTCAGCGCGCACATCGGCCGGGTCACCGGCGGCGGCCTCGCCAAGAACCTCGTCCAGACATTCCCGCGCGCGCTTGTGTCGCTGCTGGTCGTGCTCCTACTCGTCGCCAACATCTTCAACATCGGCGCGGACTTGTCGGCGATGGCCGCGGGCGCCGAGTTGATCGTCGGCGGCGGCCGCCACATCTTCGTCGTCGGATTCGCCGTGCTGTGCATCACGCTGCAGCTGTTCGTGCCTTACCAGCGCTACGCGCACTTCCTGAAATGGTTGACGCTCAGCCTGTTCGCCTACGTCGGCGTTCTGCTGCTCGTGCATGTCGACTGGCCGGCCGCGCTGCTCGGCATGGTCCGGCCGCGCGATTTCAGCCGCCCGGCGATCCTCACCATCGTCGCTTTGTTCGGCACGACGATCAGCCCCTATCTCTTCTTCTGGCAGAGCTCGCAGGAAGCCGAGGAAGTCGCCGTCCACCTGCGCGAGAAGCCGCTCAAGAAAGCGCCGGGGCAGGCGCCCTCCGAATATCGCAGGATCCGCCTCGACACGCTCGTCGGAATGGCCTTCTCCAACCTAATCGCGATCGCCATCGTGATTGCCACCGCGGCGACCCTGAACGTCAGGGGGATCACCGATATTCAGTCCGCGGCCCAGGCCGCCGAGGCGCTACGCCCGGTCGCCGGACGGTTCGCTTTTGCACTGTTCGCGATGGGGCTCATCGGGACGGGCCTGCTCGCAGTTCCGGTGCTCGCCGGATCGGCCGCCTTCGCGGTCAGCGAGGTGCGCGGCTGGAAGACGGGCCTGGAATATCAGCCTCGCCAGGCGGTGAGGTTCTATTCGATTATCGTGGGCGCAACGGTCATCGGCGTCGCTCTCGATTGGTCCGGTCTCGACCCGATCAAGGCCCTGTTCTGGAGCGCGGTGCTGAACGGTGTCTCTGCTGCGCCGATCATGGTTGCGATGATGGTCCTCGCCTCCAATCGCAAGGTCATGGCGCGCTTCGCCGAACGGCCGCTGCTCCTGCTGTTCGGCTGGGCCGCGGCCGCGGTGATGGCCGCCGCCTCAGGCGCACTGCTGTTCGACGCGATTGGGCAGTTCGTCGGCTGACTAACGGAAGTCGGCGCGGGCCCGCGTCCCCTCGCATTCGGCGCGGTCGATTTGGTCAAGCAACGAAGAAAACTGCGTCGCGTCCTCGATTGGCCACGCATGCGCGAACGCAGGAATGAAGACCGCACGGTCACGGCCTACGGTCAGGCCTACGGCCACCACGCCCTCGTGAATATCCAGCCCGTGCGGGAATTGATCCATGTTAGAGTAACGTTCTCCTCTGCGCGAAGTGCCAACCGTTTCACCAGCAACAATTTCTGGGAACCTTGAGCATGGGATCGGCATCCAATGCCGTGGACACCCCAATTGAGTGTCGACTTCTCGCAAGGGGACGATCATGAAATTCACTTCCGCATTGTTCAGTGCCGCCATTTTTGCCGTAGCAACGCCCGCAGTCGCAGCGGCCGGGCCAACCGATCCGCAAATCGCGCACATCGCCTACACCGCGGGTGTTATCGACATTGCTGCCGGCAAGCAGGCGCTTGCGCGCTCGCACAACAAAGCCGTCCGCGCCTTCGCGCAGGAGATGGTCCGCGACCACAGCGCAGTGAACGACAAGGCGCTCGCGCTGGTGAAGAAGCTGCACGTGACGCCCGAAGCGAACCCCACAAGCGCCGGGCTGAGTAAGCAAGCCAAGGCGACGCTGGCTAAGCTGAGTCACCTCAAAGGCCACGCGTTCGACCGCGCCTACGTCGCCAACGAGGTCGCCTATCACAAGACGGTCAACGGAGCGCTCGAATCGACTTTGATCCCGTCCGCGAAGAACGGCGAGCTGAAGTCCCTCCTCGAGACCGGCCTCACTTTGTTCCGCGAGCATCAGCAGCATGCGGAGAACCTCGCCAAGGCGCTGAAATGATCATGGGCTCGTGGCGTCGCCCCTTGTTCGCCGCGAGCGCCGGGGCGCTGGCGCTGGCTGCCCTTTCGGGCAGTCCGGCGGCAGCGGCCCCGCACACCTACACAATCGTCATTGACAAGATGAAGTACGGTTCGCTGCCGGCCAATCTGCACAAGGGCGACACGATCATTTGGGCAAATCGCGACTTCATCCAGCACTCGGCAACCGCCGCCGACCACAGCTTCGACCTCAACTTGCCCCCCGGCAAGGCGGGGAAGATTGTGCTCACGAAAACCGGCTCGATTCCGTTCGTCTGCCGCTACCATCCGGGCATGCGCGGCGTTCTCGTCGTCAAATGAGCTGAAACATGGCGGCACAGAGCCAGACTGCTGTTGATTATCGCGGGATGGGCGACGCCGAGCTCGCGCGCCTCTGCGCGGCTCGCGACCGGCGCGCGATCGAGCATGTGATCACAGCCAATAACCAGCGGCTGTTCCGCACCGCTTGGAGCATCCTCAAACACCGCGCCGAGGCGGAGGAAGCGGTGCAGGCGGCCTATCTTTCGGCATTCGCCAACATCGGCGGGTTCGAAGGGCGGTCGTCGCTCTCGACGTGGCTCACCCGCATCGTCGTCAATGAAGCGCTCGGCCGGCGGCGATCCGAAGAACGCCGCCGCCGCCAGCTCGAACAGGAAGGTGTCGCAGTGCTGGACACATACCGCGAAGCGTTGATGCGCGGCTCCGAAGCGGATGCTCCCGATGTCACGGTCGCCCGTGAGCAGATTCGCAAGCTCCTCGAGCAGGCGATCGCCGAGCTTCCGGACGATTTCCGCACGGTCTTCGTGCTGCGCGAGGTCGAAGGCCTCAGCAGCGAGGAAACCGCCGCGATCCTCGACGTGCCCGTCGCGACCGTGAAGACGCGTCTCTTCCGCGGGCGCCAGCGTCTGCAGCAAAAGCTCGCCCCCGAGCTGTCGGCGACGCTGAGCGGCACGTTTCCCTTCGCCGGCGTCGATTGCGCCGCGATGACTCGGCGGGTGATAGCCGCGCTGGGACTCTAGCGCGGACGCACCGGCCCTTGAATGTTGCGGGCGGACGCCAGATTTTGCGCGGACCATGCCCGCGCCCGTCCCCGAATGGCAGCATTTGGCGCTCTACGCAGTCGCCGCCGCGCTGCTGCTGACGCTCATCATGCGCCTTCCAGTCATCGGCCGCGTCGTCCGTTTCGCCTTTTCGCTCGGGCTGCTCGCCTTCTTCATCTACATCGTCCTCCAGCAGGCGCCCTATCAGCCGGAGCTCACGCGCTTCACCGCCGCGCTCGGGCTCGACAACCAGCAGGTCGCGGGCAGGGAGCTTCACGTGCAAATGTCTCCCGACGGCCACTTCTGGGTGGTCGCTTCGATCAACGGCGTGAAGCGCCGGATGCTGATCGACAGCGGCGCGACGGTCACCGCGATTTCCGACGGCACTGCTCGGGCGGCGTCGGTCGACGCGAGCACTGGACTCGCTCCAATCGTTCTGCAAACCGCCAACGGAATGGCGCCGGCGCGCACCGGCTCGATCGACGAGCTGCGCGTCGGCAATATCATCGCGCGCAACCTGAAGATCGTTACTTCGCCGGGCCTCGGCAGCATGGACGTGCTGGGGATGAACTTCCTGTCGAAGCTCGACTCCTGGCGCGTCCAGGGCCGCACGCTCGTCCTTGTACCGCATCATCCGCAGGCCGGCGCTAAGGCCTAGCTGCGCCTCGCGCATCTCTTCATCAAGAGCCGCTTGAGCATGACAACCGCCGCCAGCGTCAGCCAGACCATGACGCGCTCCCGCGGTCGGGCGGCACTTGCCTGTTCCTGCTGCCGCGAGCCGCTTCGATCAGAGCAACCGCCCGTTGGGCTGTGTCGTGCTCGTCAACCCGGCGGAGCTGATAGAGCTGGTTCGTTGGACAATCGTTGGCGAGCTGACCGCGCATCAGACGCGGGGTGATGGTCACGACTTCGATCGAAGTTCCTTTGACTTGCTCGGCCAGCGCTTCGGAGAGGCGCTCGAATGCGCCGAGTGAGCTGGCGTACGGAAACATTCCGTCGGTCGCGACGAAGCCGCCCGCGGGCGCGATATTGATCAGCAATCGCCGCCCGCTCGTCCGGCGGAGCAGCGGCATGAGTGCCCGCGTCATGCGCATCATCGCCAGGGCGCGGACGTACCCGCGGCCCGCCGCGTTGATCAGTACGTCGATGCTCGAGAATTTCTCGTCGATCTCGGCGGCGAGAATGGCGACGCTATTGTCCTCGATCGCGTCGCAGAAGCGGGCGAACGCACCCAGCCGCTCGGCCGCTCCGGTCAGGGCGATGCCGTCGATGTCGCAAAGCAAGAGCTCGGCCCCCTGGCCGGCGAGCGAGTCGGCGCAAGCCAGACCCACGCCGCCGGCCCCGCCGGCAATCAGGACGCGCGGCGGCCGCTCGTGAACGGGGCGGCTCACGAGCGAAGGTTCTCAAAACGGTTCGGCAGACCACGCGACAACAATAGTTTTCGCCGCCCGCCGGCGGCGAGCCGCGTTATTATTGTGGACATATGGAGATGCACCTTTTAATGCAACGTGGTGTTGCGTTAGTGGAAGGCCGACAGTGAATCAACCCTCGACTCCAATGCATACGAATTCACGCCGTCGGCCGGGCGGGCGGACGGCCGACGTGACTCGCCGGGTTCATGAGGCGATCATTCAGCTGCTGATCGAAGAAGGGGTGCAGGCTTGCACCTTTTCGGCGGTTGCGGCCCGCGCCGGAATCGAACGCTCGACGCTCTACCGCCGCTTTCCGGACAGGTGGGATGCGATCATCGACGCCATGATGGCGCGTGCTGCTGCAGACGTCATGCCCGACCTCCGCGACAGCTTCGCCCACGATCTCACTTCCGTGCTGCGCAAGCTGCGGGACGCGCTGGATTCGCCGTTTGGCCACGCCCTTCTTGCGGCGGCAGTTGAGCTTCGGTCCGCTCGCGACGGCGATTATCCACGCGCTTACTTCGACCGGCGGATGGCGCAGCTCGAACCCATGTTCGAAGCGGCTATCGCTCGCGGAGAGCTCCCCACGGAGGTCGACCGGGAAGCCTTGTTCACCTTCGCCGCGGGATCAATCTACTTCCGCACGTTCATTGCCGGACGAGGCGTCGATGACGAGTTCATCCACTCGGTCGTGGCCTCTGTCTGCTGGCTCTATTGCTCCCCCAGCGTCGCCGCCAAACTTTCCCTGCCCGGCCGCATCGCCTAACCGGCGCATAGAATGCATTTCCTTGACCAAGCCAAGATCTACGTGAAATCCGGCGCCGGCGGACCGGGCGCGGTCAGTTTCCGGCGCGAGAAGTTCGTCGAGTTCGGCGGGCCCGATGGCGGCGACGGCGGCAAGGGCGCGGACATCGTCTTCGAAGCCGTGCCTGGCCTCAATACTCTGATCGACTTTCGCTACACCCAGCATTTCCGCGCCCCGCGCGGCAAGGGCGGAGCGGGGTCCAACCGCACCGGCGCCGGCGGCGCTGACCTGGTGATCCGCGTGCCCGTCGGCACCCAGATTCTTGCCGATAATGACGAACGCACCTTGCTCGCCGATCTCACCCGCGAGCGCGAACGAGTCACTCTGCTAAAGGGCGGAATGGGCGGACGCGGAAACGCGAGTTACAAGACCTCGACCAACCGCGCCCCGCGCCAGCACCAGACTGGTGAGCCAGGCGAGGAGATGTGGGTCTGGCTGCGGCTCAAATTGCTCGCCGACGTCGGGCTCGTGGGCCTCCCCAATGCCGGAAAATCGACCTTCCTCAACTCGGTCAGCAACGCCGCCGCCAAGGTCGGCGACTACCCCTTCACGACGCTCCGCCCGCAGCTCGGGGTCGTCCGCCACAAGGGCCGCGAATTCGTCATCGCCGACATCCCCGGACTGATCGAAGGCGCGGCCGAAGGCGCGGGCATCGGCGACCGCTTCCTCGGCCACGTCGAGCGCACACGGGTGCTTCTGCACCTGGTCGACGCATCCGCCGACGATCCCGCCGAAGCCTATCGCGTCGTCCGCGACGAGCTCGCCGCTTATGGCGCGGGCCTCGAACTGAAAGGACAGATCGTCGCTCTGACCAAGGCCGATCTCCTCGACAAAGCAGGGCTCGGCGAAGTGGCTCAGGCCGTTGAAGAAGCGGCTGGGTCCAAGCCTTTGCCGGTCTCCGCCCCGCTCGGCGAAGGCGTCGAGCCGCTGCTCGATCGGATCATCGAGCTGCTCGGCACGGCCCGCGAGGAGGAGCGCGAAGAGACTGCGGCGGAGCGTCCCTGGTCTCCGCTATGAGGCTCGCAATCACCGGCGGCACCGGCTTTGTCGGCTCACACCTGATCCACGCCGCGCTCGCCGCTGGTCACGAAGTGCAGGCGCTGACCCGACGTGAACAGCCGGAGCGCGAAAGCGTTGAATGGATCGGTGGCAGCCTCGATGACCGCTCAGCGCTCGAACGGCTGGTCACCGATGCCGACGCGATCGTCCATGTCGCCGGCGTCATCAACGCGCCCGATGCTGCCGGTTTCGAGCACGGCAATGTGGCGGGCACGCTGGCGATGCTCGCCGCCGCGACAGCTGGCGGGGTCAAGCGTTTCATCCACGTGTCCTCCCTTGCCGCGCGCGAACCGAAGCTGTCGCTCTATGGGGCATCGAAGGCCAAAGCCGAGGAGCTGGTCCGCTCATCGGGTCTCGACTGGGCGATCGTGCGCCCGCCGGCAGTCTACGGCCCCGGCGACAAGGAGACGTTCGAGCTGTTCAAGATGGCGAAGCGCGGGCAGATCTATCTGCCGCCGGCCGGCAAGCTGTCGCTGATCCACGTCGACGACTTGGCCGGGCTGCTGCTCGCGCTTGCTGCCCGTGGCGGGCCCGCGAAGCTCGTCGTCGAACCCGACGACGGGCGGGCCGGCGGATGGGCCCACCGCGAGTTCGGCGACGCCCTCGGCCGCGCCGTCGGAGTCGCCGCGCGCACCATCTCCACACCCCGTTTCCTGCTCGCCCTCGGCTCAAGGCTCGACCGCATCGTTCGTCGCGACAAGGCAAAGCTCACCCCCGACCGCGTCGCTTATTTCTGCCACCCCGACTGGGTCGCAACGCCCGAGCGTGCGCCTCCCCCGGGTCTGTGGCGCCCCCGCATCAGCACCGAGCAAGGCCTCAAGGACACGGCGAATTGGTACCGCGAGCAGGGATGGCTGTAGCGCCGGTGGCGACGTTTACCGATTTTGCCTCTATTGCGCCCATGCGCGCGCCAGACACTCGTGAGGCAATCGTCCATCCCAACTATCTGCTCATCTACCGCCTCATCGCTGCCGAAGTCGAAATCCTCAGCCTCGTTCACGCGCGCCAGCAATATCCATGGCCGCAGACGCGCCCCATTCGCGCCCCATTGCGTTGCTTAAGCGGAGGCTCAGCACTAACGAGCCGAGCATGTCCGACCGCCAGTCCACCTACGCCAAAGTCACCGAGCTGATCGTACCCTTCAACAAGAAGGACGTCGCGATCACCGAGGCCACGCGCTTCGCCCAGGATCTCGAGTGGGACAGCCTCACCGTCCTCGATTTCGTCGCCAATATCGAGGACGAGTTCGACGTCCTCATCTCGATGAACCTGCAGGCCGAGATCGAGACCGTGGGCCAGCTGGTCGACGCGCTGCAGCGGCTGATCGCCCAGCGTGGCTGACCTCTTTTCCAAGTTCGACGCACTGATCGAGCAGCGTGAGACGTTGCTCGAAACCGGGCTCACCGATCCGTTCAACCTCGTCATGGAGAGCGTCGAAAGCCCGACCGTCGCAATCTGCAACGGCAAGCGCACGATCCTGCTCGGCACCTACAATTACATGGGCATGACCTTCGATCCCGACGTCATCGCCGCGGGCAAGCAGGCGCTCGACGAGTTCGGTTCGGGCACGACCGGCAGCCGCGTCCTCAACGGCACCTATGTCGGCCACCGCGCGGTCGAGCAGGCGCTCCGCGACTTCTACGCCATGGACCACGCAATGGTCTTCTCGACCGGCTACCAGGCGAACCTCGGGGTCATCTCCACCATCGCCGGCAAGGACGATTACATCGTCCTCGACATCGACAGCCACGCCTCGATCTACGACGGCTGCGCGCTCGGCAACGCCCAGATTGTCCCCTTTCGCCACAATGATATCGAAGCGCTCGAAAAGCGGCTGAAGCGCATTCCCGAAGGCGCCGGCAAGCTGGTCGTGCTCGAAGGCGTCTATTCGATGATGGGTGACGTCGCGCCGCTGCAAGAGATGGTCGCCGTCTCCAAGGCCAACGGCGCGATGGTGCTGGTCGACGAGGCGCACTCGATGGGCTTCATCGGCGAGCACGGCCGGGGAGTGGCGGAAGCCCAGGGCTGCATTGAAGACGTCGACTTCATCATCGGCACCTTCTCCAAGTCGGTGGGCACAGTCGGCGGCTTCTGCGTCTCCAATCATCCCAAGTTCGAGATATTGCGCCTCGTTTGCCGCCCCTACGTCTTCACAGCATCGCTTCCGCCCTCGGTGGTCGCCACCGCCGCGACGTCGATCCGAAAGCTGATGGATTCGGCCGACAAGCGCGCGCATTTGTGGGAGAACAGCAAGCGCCTCCACGCCAGTCTCAAGCAGCTCGGCTTTACGCTCGGCACGGACGCGCCGCAGTCGGCGATCATCGCCGTTATCATGCCTGATCTAGAGACCGGAGCGGCGATGTGGGAGGCGCTTCTGAACGAAGGCCTTTACGTCAATCTCGCCCGCCCGCCGGCGACCCCCGCCGGCATGACCCTGCTGCGTTGCTCGCTCTGCGCATTGCACAGCGAGGACCAGGTCGGCGAGATTTTGGGTATGTTCGCTGCGGCAGGCCGTGCAACAGGTTGCATCAGCTGAACAAAATCCGTGGAACCTTTGGGTTTCGCCGAAAGGTTAACGGGGCTAAACTGTCCGCATGAGGGTTGGGGACGAGGAAGAAATCCGGTTCGACTGGCGCCGGGGCGGAGCCGCGGCCGCTGGCTTGGTCGCGGCCCTGATCCTTGTCGCCATGGTGTTCATGGTGAAGTTCGCCAACGACGCCCGCGAGCAGGCCCTCAGCGCCGAGCGTCACGCTTATGAGGTGGCGCTCATCGTCCGCAACGTCAGCGCGAATGTGTCGCGCTCCGAAGCCGCGCTCGCCCGCTTCGTCCTCGACGAGAATGTGAAGACCAGCGGGAACATCTATGCCAGCGATTGGCAGCTCGCCGGCCACCAGATCCAGCAGCTCAACGAGCTGATGAAGACCGATCCAGCGCAGCAAAAGCGCGTCTGGGCCGTGAAACGGCTGTACGATCGTCGCGGCGGCGAGCTCGCACTCGCCGCGCGTGCCGCTCTGGCCAAGCAGGGCGACGCCGGGATCAGCTACTTCTACCAGGCGGCGACCAAGGGCTCGGGCAAGGAGCTCGATGACAAGCTCGAAGAAATCATCCGCGCCGAGCGCCAATCGCTGCGGCAGCGAATCGAGCAGAGCGAGATTTTCTCGGCGCAGGCCGACCGCTTCACCGATTATCTGAGCTGGCTCGGAATCCTCGTCGGCCTCGGCGCGGTCTTCCTTGGCGTCGTCGCCGTTCAGGCGCTGCGCCAGAACGCGGCCGCGCGCCGGCGGATCGAATCGGAAGCCGAACGCGCCGAAGTGCTGGAGCTCGCAGTGCGCGAGCGCACGCAGGAGCTGTGGGAAGCCAACCAGGCTTTGAAGGCCGAGGCCGCCGAACGCGAGGCCGCGGAGGCGCAGCTTCGCCAGGTCCAGAAGATGGAAGCGGTCGGCCAGCTCACCGGCGGGATCGCGCACGACTTCAACAACATGCTCGCGGTGGTCGTCGGCGGCATCGACCTCGGCCTCCGCCGCCTCAATGGCCCGCGCCGCGAGGTCATGATGCACCTCAACAATGCAATGGAAGGCGCCACCCGCGCTGCTGCCCTGACCCGCCGCCTTCTCTCCTTCGCCCGCTCCGAACCGCTGCTCCCCGAGCGCGTCGACAGCAAAGAGCTGATCGGCGGGATGTCGGACCTGCTCGACCGCACGTTGGGCGAGCGCATCCGCGTCGAGGTCGACCTCGCGCGCGACACCTGGCCGATCTACGTCGACTCGCATCAGCTCGAAAACGCAATCGTCAATCTCGCAGTCAATGCGCGCGACGCGATGGACGGCCAGGGCATGATGCGCATCGCCACCGAGAATGTGAAACTCGCCGCCAACGAGGTCGGCGACATTCGCCCTGGCGATTATGTGAAGATCAGCGTCACCGACACCGGCTGCGGAATGCCGCCCGAAGTGAAGGAACGGGCGTTTGAGCCGTTTTTCACGACCAAGCCCGTCGGCAAGGGCACCGGCCTCGGCCTAAGTCAGATCTTCGGCTTCGCCCACCAGTCGGGCGGCGAAGTCGGGATCGAGAGCGAAGTCGGCCGCGGGACGGTCGTTTCGATCTACCTGCCGCGGACCAAAGCCGCGGCTCATGTCCGCATCCATCCGGCCGTCCACCGGGCCGATGCGGACGTGCACGTCGCCGGAGCGAGGATCCTGCTGGTCGAAGACGATCCGCGCGTGCGCTCTGCGACCGTCGATGCGCTCGAGGACCTCGATTACGAGCCGGTCGCGTGCGCCAGCGGCGCCGAAGCCATCGCTCTGTTCAACGCTCAGGAGTTCGACCTCGTCATCACCGACGTGATCATGCCGGAAATGACCGGCCCCGAACTGATCCGCTATTTGAAGCGCACCTCGCCGCGCGACTTCGCGGTGCTTTTCGTCACCGGCTATGTCGGCGAAGGAAGCGACGACCTTCGCGGCAACGAGCTGCTGCGCAAGCCTTTCACGGTCGGAGCGCTTGCAGGGGCAGTCTCCGCCGCACTCGCCCGAACTGCTAGCGAACCGCCCCGCTCTTCAGCAGGCGGGGCAAGAGGGTAATCGCGGCAAGCAGCGGCCAGCGCCGCTGCCACGGCTTCAACTGGATATTGGTGCCGGCGTGGCGGTTGATCTTCCACGCGATGTAATCGGCGCCCCCGGCAAACGTGAAGCTCGCCTTGGCAAGGCGCAGGACCGAAAGCGTCTTCCCTTCGAAGCGCCGCCACGCCCAATTGCCGGAACTTGGGATCGTCTGGACGGCGGTCAAAGCCGGACTGGTGAACCGCCGATAACGTTCAAGGTCCACATCGACCACCGACTGCGCGCGACCTTTGCGCTCGGCGCGCAGCTCGGCGGAATAGGTCAGCGCGAAGGCTCGCCGCCAAAGCGCCAGCGGCTCCTCTCCGGGCTTCGGATCAGCCGCAGCGAGCAGTGTCGGCACCGCGCGGCTCACAGCGTCGATGGCACGACTTTGTGCCGCCTCGTCCACAGACCACACCAGCCGCGCCGGCTGTGCGAACCGCGCCCATACCGACACACTGCTCGTTTCCGGCCCATTCAACCGGTGAAAATCCGCCTCGCTCAGCACCGCGTACTTCGCTGCGAGGCCGTCGCTCTCGAAATAGAAGACGTTGGGCGGGATCAAGCGGTTCGCCGCAGACAGCCAGCTTTTGCCGTACGCCGCGCGGTAATCCGAAACGATCAGATAGAAATCGAGCATCCGCCCGGTGAGCTCGCGCTCGCGCTCGCGCAGGCAAGATCCGTAGAACAGAACCGCCCGGCTTGTCGGCGCATGCTTTCGCGCGATCGCCGCTGCCATCGCCGCAACGCGCGGATCGACGGGCAAGCCCAATTCTTCCGCCACGAGCGCGCGCAGCTCAGCCATGAAGCGTAACTACGCCGCCAGCTTGACGAACGACAGCGGCAACGCGGGCCTGAGATTGATCGGCCGCCCCTGCTCGGCGCGGAAGGTCTCGCCATCGAGGATCACGTGGCTGCTATCGCCCTCGATAGTGATCTCGTCGGCTTCCTCGAAATGCACGCCCCTCACCGGCGACCGCCCGAGCGTTCCGGAGAAGCTCGCCGCGAGCCCGCGGATCAGTGACATCGGCCGCTCCTCGATCGCCAGCAGCTTCAGCGCGCCGTTGCGCTTTCCGCCGAGCTCGCTCTTCAGCAGCAGCTTCTCCAGCGTGGTGACGGCAAGCAGCGAGAATTGCCCGCTGAGCGGTTTGTCACTGTCCCGCACCGACACCCGGAGCGGTGTCGGATCCGGCGGAAGGAAGCTCGCCTTCGCCTTCAAGAACCACTTGGCCAGCAAGGCAAACGCAGTGATTCCGTGGGAAACCCCAGTCGGCAGGCCGAGCGGATAAATCTTGTCTCGGCAATAGAGCAGAGTGTCGGCAAGACCGGCGCCGCCCAGGAACATGCCGATGATCGGGCGCTCGTCGCCTCCACCATGGCGCAACGCGATCAGCTCGCGCGTCACCGTATAGGGTGCGAGATCGGTCCGGGCGAGCTGGATCAGCCGCTCGAGCGCCGCGATCGGGTCGCCGCGCGCGCCGAGATCGAGCGCGATCAGGTTGGTCTTGCCGCTCGGAAGCACCGCAACTGGCGGCGGCTCGCCCTGGAAATAGCCGCCATTGTAGATTTCCGTCAGCGCCGCCTGGACGGTGCCGTCGCCGCCGTTGATCGCGAGCACCTTCGGTCGCACCCGGGCGATGACCTTCATCGCCTCGCCGATCTGATAGGCGTGCTCGACCTCATAGTGGAAGACATCCGGGTGGTCCGAGCAATATTCGCGAATGCGCGAGAGCTGGGCGACATTACGCGACGACTTCGGATTGGAAAGCAAGGCGATGCGCGGGCGCAAGGTCCGGTTAAGCGCGGCTGCAGGCCCGCTCCACGGGCACACCTCGCCCGCAGGCTGCGTCATCTCGGCCGTGGTTAGCGATTTCACCATGAATTCACGTGACCATAAGCTATAGGGCTCGGGCGTACGGGCGCGCCTTCGCCGGAACCCATCAAAGAGAGACTTTGACGGGCCCCCTTTGCGAGGACCCATCCGTCCACTTTCGAACCTCGGCTGCCTTTGCGGCCAAATGATGGTGTTGGGACGGACAGAATTGCGGCAAATCGGCCTCATTGACCGTTATCTGGCCCGCTCGATCGCGGTTCCGCTGATCGGTTCGCTGATCCTCGCAGCGATGCTTCTGCTGCTCGACAAGATGCTGCGGCTGTTCCAGTTCGTGGTCGATTCCGGCGGCCCGGTCAGCGTCGTCTGGCGGATGCTCGCCAACCTGCTGCCCGAGTATCTGTCGCTAGGGATCCCGATCGGCCTGATGCTCGGAATCCTGCTCGCCTTCCGCAAGCTCGCTTTGTCATCGGAGCTGGATTCGATGCGCGGTATCGGCGTCGGCTACGGCCGCCTGCTGCGCGTACCCTTCGCTTATGCAATTCCCTTGGCCATCATCAATCTCGGCATCGTCGGCTATCTCGAGCCCTACACCCATTACCGCTACGAGGGCTTGCGCTTCGACCTGAAGTCGGGTGCCCTCGGCGCGTCGATCAAGGTCGGCGAGTTCAACCAGCTCGGCAAGCATCTGACGGTCCGCATCGACCGCAGCGAGAAAAAGGGCACCCAGCTGCACGGGATCTTCGTCCAGATGGACGATCCCAACGGAATGTCGGTCGCAGCGACCGCCGAGCACGGCCGCTTCCTTTCTACAGACGACCCTGACGAGATCGTTTTTCAGCTGACCAAGGGGCGGCTGGTGCAGGAATCGCCCAAATTCCCGGCACCCAGGACGCTGGCCTTCGATCTCTACAATTTGCCGGTGAAGCTCCCCGCTATCGACCAGTTCCGCCGCCGCGGCGGAACCGTGTCGGACGAGCTGTATCTCCACGAGCTGTGGCAGGTCGGCTACGGCGGGCGTGCGCCCGACGCGCACCAGATGCTCGAAGCGCAGGCGGCGCTGAACATGCGGCTGGTCGAAGTCGTAATGATGCTGATGCTGCCGTTGCTTGCAGTCGCGCTCGCAGTGCCGCCCAAACGAAGTACCTCTTCGCTCGGCATCTTCCTCGGCATCCTGATCGTGGTCGCCTATCACAAGGTCAATCAATATGCCGAGCAGGCGGCGACCAACGGCCAGGTGAATGCCGTCGTCGGACTCTGGTTTCCGCTCGTCGTGCTCACCGGCCTCATCGTCTGGATGTACCACGTGCTCGCACACCGCCCGGGCGGCCAACCGATCGGAGCTCTCGAATGGTTCGCCACCAGAACGATGCGGCGCATTCGCGCGCTCATGCCCAAATTCGGTGAGGCATGATCAACGTCTCGTTCTTTCCGTCGCGGCGGCTCGCGCTCTACATGGTGCGCCTGTTTCTGACGCGCAGCCTCGCAGTGCTCGTCGCCTTGGTGCTGGTGCTGATGACACTCGACCTTCTCGGGGAATCGGGCAAGATCCTCGCAGTGCCAGGCAACGGCGACGCCGAGCTGTGGCGCTACGTCAGCTTTCGCATTCCGCTGCTGGTCTCGCGCTTCCTCCCATTCTCGGTGCTGCTCGGCACGCTCATTGCTTTCGTGGGTCTGAACCAGCACAGCGAGGTGGTTGCGATGAAGGCGGCGGGCCTCTCCGCGCACCAGATCCTCGCCCCTTTGGTCGTCGCCAGCATCGGTATCGCCGCCGCCTTGTTCGTGTTCAATGAGACCGTGGTCGTGAATTCCGCCCGCGTCGTGAACGCCTGGTCGGACAACGATTACAAGCCGATCCCGCCCGACCGCGGAATCCTCTCGAACGTCTGGGTGCTGAGCGGCGACGATCTGATTCGCGCCGGCATCGTCAACGGCCGCGCGCCCAACCTCATTGTCCGCCAGCTGATGATCTACGATCGCTCGGGCGGCGTCCTGCAGCGGGTGATCCGAGTCGCCCGCGCCGTCCCGCTCCCGGGCTCGAAGGGCTGGCTGCTCGACGATGTGCGCACCTACGACGCCAATATGAACCTGGTTCGTCACCAGCCGCGGCTGACCGGCCTCCAGGGCGTCACCCCCAGCCAGCTGACCATCGCCAAGGTCGATCCGACCGACCTCGATTACTGGACCTTGAAGCGCCGCATCGCCGAGCTCGAGGCCGCCGGCCGCCCGGCTGACGAGGCCCGCGCCGGTCTCGCGCACAAGATCTCCGGGCCGATCTCGACCTTGCTAATGCCTTTGCTCGCAGCGATCGCGGCGTTCGGACTCGCCCGTTCGGGGCAGGTTCTGCTCCGCGCATCCGTCGGAATGGCTTTGGGCTTCGCGTATTTCGTCGCCGACAATTTCAGCCTGGCGATGGGCAATGCCGGCGCCTACCCGCCCCTCGTCGCCGCCTGGGGACCGTTCCTGCTGTTCCTCCTCATCGGCGAGACCGTGCTGATCCGCACCGAGGAGTGAATCGTCCAACTTCGTGACGACGCCACGCAAGCGAGTTGCATCCTCGGCCGAAATGATATTCCCTGCGTTTCGAGCGGACTAAGGGGGAGAGTTCCGTCATGCGCAACGGGGGCACGGGCGCAACGTCACCGAACGAGAATGAGCTCGCGCGGACTGCCGCGGGGACAGCCAGAGCCCAGCTCGCGATCGCCATTTGGGCAGGATGGCACATCATCGCGCTTGGCCTGCTCATGGCATCCGCGGCGTTCAGTCTGCCCGACCCGACGGCGATCTCCTCCGACAAGATCCAGATCCTGCTGCTTGCCCTCGGCTACCTCGCGCTTTCGCTGTACATCGTGCCCGCGGCGGCGCGCTCACGGATCGAGCTCTACGCGCACCTCCTCATCGCGGCGGTCGCCGGCTTCGCCGGAGCCTATCTTGCGCTGCGCTTCATCCACTTGCCGGCATCGTTGTGGATTCTCGGGCTTGGCGGCTGCGCTGCGGCCGTTGCAGCGCTCATCCCTCACGTGTCGCTCAAAGGCCAAATCGCCGCCGCCGTGGTTCTTGTCGCTGCCGCTGCAGGGATCGTCGCTGGTCCGCGGCTGATGCCCGCCGGCAGCTCGGACGAGAAGAAGTCGATCGACACGGCTTTGTACGGCGTCAATCTCGACGTCCGAACCGGCCTGATCCCCCACCCCGGAGCGGATACCGGCGCGATCGAGAGCCATGGTTCCGGAATGGTGCTGCTGACTGGTGACGGCAAATTCTATTGGATCTCCGACACCGGCGGAAAGCTTCGCGCGGACCCGCTCAAGATTCCTTCGCCGATGGACCGGGCGGCCTATTTCGCCAACTTCAGCGATCCAGCCCGCGCGCCCAGACTCCGCATCACCGACCTCATCTTTGATCGCTCGCGAGGTTCGAACGCGCTCTACGTCGCGCATCAATCGTGGCACGCGGACCAGCGTTGCTACACCCAGCGCGTCTCCATGGTTCCGCTGGCCTGGTCGGCCGACGG
>C688J35102_120989958_pt1 | contig 16848 bp, 11 predicted proteins | sample HopSoiMetagenom2_FD_35102 | JGI IMG/M metagenome (IMG submission 35102)
GATGGGTGAGTGCATGAACTGCCACCGTCAAACCAACGCGAGTATTGACTGCGGCTCATGTCACGAGCCGCGCTAAAGCGCGTCTTCATCATTGACGCGCTCGAAACGGCGCTGTAAACTGAGCGCAAGACGTGGTTAGTCCGTAGTCCCTACAAATTGCACTTGCAGAGATTCCGCGGGGAGAGAGATGAAAAGTAGATTCGTGCACTTCGTGCTGGCAGCGCTTGCCTGCAGCACATTAGCCGTGGCTCAAGAGTTCCGGGCCACCGTGACTGGACAGGTAACTGATCCAACCGGCGCCGGCGTGGCCGGTGCCAAAGTAACAATCCAGAACGTCCAGACAAATGAATCCCAGACGCAGATAACGAGCGACTCCGGTAATTATACGATCTCGTTTCTGGTTCCGGGAAATTACAAAGTTACGGCGGAAGCGCCTAACTTTCAAACCGCAGTCAGACCCACGGTTGAACTGCATACAAACGATAAGCTCACGGTTAACCTTCCTCTGGAATTAGGCCAGAGTCAAAGCATCGTAGAGGTAACTGGGGCCGCACCGCTGCTCGAGAGCGCATCTGCCAACCGCGGCGATGTCATCGAGAATATGCGCGTGACCGAATTGCCGCTCAATGGACGGAATCCGTTCTCGCTGGTCAACCTGTCACCCGGGGTCATCTTTGCCGGGAACCCGCAGTTCACGCGCCCTTTTGACAACGGCGACAATGTGAACTTCTCTATCAATGGCGGAGTTCGGCAGACAAACTCCTGGCTGCTGGACGGCGTGCCGGATGATGCTGTTACTGACACCGACACGCAGAGAACGCGGGGCAACCAGAACGTTGCCTACATACCCACGGTGGATGCGACACAAGAGTTCAAGGTGATGACGAACTTCTATGACGCGCAATACGGGCGCACGGGCGGCGGCATCATGAACGTAACCACGAAGAGCGGCGCCAACGACTTTCACGGGACCGGTTACGAATTCCTGCGGCGATATCAGCTAGACGCGAACAGCATCCAGAACAACAGCGCTGGCCGCCCACGATACGGCGTCGACCCAGTTACGAAAGAGAACCTCGGCGGCCATAGTTTAGACCAGTACGGAACGCAGTTTACCGGGCCAGTTTGGATTCCGAAGGTTTACAACGGCAGAGATAAGACGTTCTTCTCGTTTGGTTGGGAGAATTATGTCGAAACGACTCCTTCCCCAATTCTGACCAGTGTGCCGTCGGCGGCTATGCGGTCCGGTAACTTCTCCGGAACGGGCGTAAGCATCTACGATCCCTTCTCTACGCGTGTGAATCCGGCATTCAACGCCGCCCTGGCCAACAGCGTTACAAACCCTCTGTACATTCGAACGCAATTCCCCGGCAACGTCATCCCGACAAGCCGAATGAGCCCTGTCGGCCTGGCGATCATCAACGCTTATCCTGCCCCGAATACTGGAGCCCCCAACGCGGTCACCAATAACTTCATTGCGAGCCCGAATGTCAGTTCGGATCACTTCCGGAACTGGATTGGCCGTGTTGACCAGAACTTTGGTGAGAGAGAGCGCATGTTCTTCCGCTATGCGCACAACAGACGCAACCAAATCGATAACGGCGCGAATGGCTTTACAGGGCCCGGCCGTGACGCACAGGATCCGCTTGTTCGCATTAACGATAACGCCGTTGCGGACTTCCTGACGGTTCTTTCGCCGAGTACTCTTATCGATCTGCGGTTCGGTTTCGCACGCTTCATCCAGGCGGCTTACCGTACCAGCGTTGAGGGATTTGACGACACTCTGCTCGGCTTCTCTCAGAACTTCTCAGCCAACCAGCGGTTCGCTGCCCTGCCACCGCGCATCGGTGATCAGAGCGCAAACGGCAACGGCTCGAACGGAACCTATCCCCTGTTCGGCACCCGCAACTCGAACTCGAACATCACGAACTTGCTTAGCTTTAACCCCAGCATTTCATACGTTCGGGGCAGGCAGTCTATCAAGTTCGGCGGCGATCTTCGGGATATCCGGACGAATATCGCAGGGGGGTCTTTCCTGTTCGGTTCTGGATTCTTCAACTTCACGCCAGGGTTTACACAGGCTCTTCCTGAATTTGCGAGCACAACGTCCGGGAATAGCATGGCTTCATTGCTGCTCGGAACGCCGGCTAACGGCATTCTCCAATATGTGCCACAGCTCGCGTTCCGCTGGGGCTACTATGGCATGTATCTCCAGGACGACATCAAAGTCACTCAGAAGCTGACCCTCAACGTCGGTCTCCGCTACGACATTGAAGGATCCCCGGACGAGCGATACAACAGGCAGAACCGCGGCTGGGCCTTCAATACCCCAAGTCCACTCGCCAGCTTAGTTTCCGGAGCTAATCCCGCGAATTGCCCGTCTTGCCCGAACCTTACGGGCGGACTTCAGTTCGCCGGAAGCAACGGGCAGCCTCGGGGCGTCTACAACATTCGTTATGGAAATCTCCAGCCCCGGATTGGCGCAGCTTACTCCCTTACGCCTTTGACTGTCATCCGCGGCGGTTTCGGTATCTTCTATCTACCGACTGCCGAATATGGCGGCGCCTTGGGCTACGCTGCTGATACCAATTACATCTCGACACTTTCCGGCGGCGGCATCAACAACTTCATTCCAGCAACCAGCTTCGCTTCCGGCAATCCCTTCCCAGCTAGCAATAGCCCGGCGACAAACGGTCTGCTGTTGCCAACCGGATCGGCGCTGGGGCAGAACACGGCCCTAGGAAACAACGTCATCGCCAGCAATCCTAACCACGACATCCCACACGTTTATCAATATTCGATCGGGATCGAGCGGCAGCTACCCTGGCAGACAAGGCTCGAAGTCTCCTATGTCGGAAGTCGGTCCTATCACCTGAACATCGGCGACAATCAGGTGGGCAACGCACGGAACATCAACGTACCTTCGGTTGCGCAGTTGCAGCTTGCGCAGCAGAATCCTACGTATTTCACTACGTCGGTTCCCAATCCCTTCGCCGGCCTCATCCCGAACAATGCGACGTTGAATGCGGCCACCGTTGCACGCCAACAGCTACTGCTGCCGTTCCCGCAGTTTGGATCCGTCCAATACGCGTTTGAATCGGTCGGCAAGTCCTGGTACGACTCGCTCCAGGTTAGCGCCCAGAAACGCTACAGTTCTTACCTCGTTCTGGCACTTTCTTACACCTTCTCGAAAAATCTGGACGCCATCAATTTCCTGAATGGCCAGGATCCAAGCCCGGTCAAGGAGCTCTCAATTTCGGATCGCCCACACCGTGCGGTTCTCAGCGGCGTTTACCAACTGCCGTTCGGAAGGGGCCGCAAGTTCCTGGGCGGTGCTGGCCGCTGGCAAGAACTGGCCGTAGGCGGTTGGGAATATAACTTCATCGGCACGCTTCAATCGGGTACACCGTTCAACAATCCCACGAACGTGGATCAGATCGCAGACCCGACCATCAGCAATCCGAGCTATAGCAGCGAGTTCAACACCTGCGTTCAGCAGACAAACGGCAGCAGCGTAACACCTAACGCAACTCGGACCGCTTTCGTGCCCTGCACCAATCCCGCTTGGCGCGTACGCGGCCCAAACACGTTGCAGTTCATCCAGTTGACCAGCCCGGTACTGCGCAATCCCTGGAGAGCGCAGTGGGACATGTCCCTCAACAAGCGCTTCAATTTCAACGAACGCATCAATGCCCAGTTCCGCTTCGAAGCATTCAACGTGTTCAATACGCCGATCTTCGGCGCGCCGAACAACAGCACTACGAATCTGAATTTTGGTTTCGTTGCGGCGAACCAAAGCAACTTCCCACGTAACGTTCAACTTGGGTTCAAGCTCAACTTCTAAGTCGTTGACACGATGCTCATGGGCAGAGGGTGATCCTCTGCTCCGTGAGTATCACGACCAGGAGTGGGGTGTGCCCGAGTTTGATAGCACCTCACTGTGGGCGAATCTCATGCTGGAGGGTTTTCAGGCCGGGTTGGCCTGGATCACCGTTCTCCGAAAACGAGACGCCTTCCGCGAAGCCTTCCAGCAATTCGACCCGGAGCGTGTCGCTCTCTTCGGGGAGAAAGAAGTGGCGACACTGCTCAACAATGGCGGCATCATTCGATCGCGTGCCAAGATTCAAGCAACAATCGATGGGGCTCGCTCGTTCCTTGCCATGCGCGAAGCCGGCGTTGACTTCTCCCGTTGGGTCTGGGACTTGGCGGGTGGAAAACCCATTCAGAACACTGCTCCCGCTCCTACCACTTCGCCCCTTGCGGCAACCTTTTCGAAAGGGTTAAAGGGCCGCGGTTTTAAGTTCGTAGGGCCCGTGATTGTCTACGCCTGGATGCAGGCAGTTGGCATCACCAACGATCACGCCCCGGATTGCTTCCGCCGCGAGTTTTGCCGCAACGCGCTCGTGTCTTGACCCGCCTCGAATTCTAGTCCTCCTCCGTTCGTCCCTCACTAAGCAACCGCCTGCTCGCATTATTTCGACTGAGCCAAACCGTACGCCCCCGCATCCACCGTATACAAACTCGTTGAGTCAGAACCAGCGATGGAGAGGATAGCAGTGGATAGCAGTGGATACCTCGAGGGTGGTTGTTGTTGCCGGAGTTCACGGAGTCAGTGGAAGAGCCGCCGCTGAACATTGGAGCCAGGCTCCCCGTACGACCGTCTACGGCCTGTCTCGTCGAGCAGCGGCAGTGCCGGACGGTGTCCGTCCGGTTACGGTGGACTTGCTTGACATGGACGACGTGAGGTCGAAGCTGGGTGCTATCGAGGGTGTCACACATGTCGTTTTCGGAGCATATATCGAGAAGGCAACGGCTGCAGAAAAGTCCGCTGTGAACGTGGCACTGCTGCGCAATCTGCTTGACAGTCTTGAGGCACAATCCAGGGCTCTTGAACATATTACGTTCTATCAAGGGGGCAAAGCCTACGGCGCGGATCTTGGCCCGTTCAAAACGCCCGCGCGAGAAGACGATCCACGGCTCATGCCGCCGAATTTTTATTACGATCAGGAAGACCTCCTGCACGAACGGCAGCAGGCCGCCGATTGGCACTGGACGGCCCTTCGCCCGGAGGCGATCTGCGGTTACGGGACTGGAAATCCGATGAACCTCGCTATGGTTATCGCGGTTTATGCGACGATCTCCAAGCAGCTTGGATTGCCGCTTCGGTTTCCGGGCACGGAAGCCGCCTATCGAGCGCTCTACCAGGTAACCTCGGCAGATATTCTCGCGAGCGCCACAGTATGGGCCGGCACTCACGAACCCGCCCGCGACGAAATCTTCAACGTCACGAATGGCGACTACTTCCGCTGGCAAGACATGTGGCCTCGCATTGCGAAGATGTTTGACATGGAAGTCGCGCATCCCGTTCCGACTCCATTGGCGGTCTACATGCAAGACAAAGGAGCGCTTTGGGAGCTTATAACGCGCGAACACAACCTGCAACGCATTCCCTATTCGCAGCTAGTTTCCTGGGCATTCGGAGACTTTATCTTCAACAGCGGCTTCGATAATATCTCGAGCACAATCAAAGCGCGGCGGGCCGGTTTTCACGACTGCATCGACACCGAAGAAATGTTCCAGCTCTTCTTTGAGCGGCTGCGGCGTGAAAGGGTGATACCAGCTAACCTTTGATAACGCCCATCGGCCGCAAACGCGCCACTTTCTTCGCCAGACCGGCGTTGTGCACTACTTCGATCACTTCGTCAACGTCCTTATAGGCTTCCGGCAACTCTTCCAAAATGCCATCTCGGGATTCGCTGCGAACCAGGATCCCTGCATCCTCGAGTTTCCTTCGTTCCTCGGTGATGTTCTTACCCTTACGCACCGCAGTTCGGCTCATGAGGCGTCCCGCGCCGTGACACACGCTGGCAAAGGTCTCGGCCATTGCTCCCGGCTGGCCAGTCAGGACCCATGAGGCGGTTCCCATACTCCCGGGAACAAACACCGGTTGCCCAATATCCGCGTAAGAGGGAGGCAACTCCGGATGCTGCGCAGGAAACGCACGCGTCGCACCTTTCCTATGCACCAACACGTTTCGGCGCCGGCCGCCAACGACATGGGTCTCCTCTTTCGCAATGTTGTGGCAGACGTCATAGATAAGCTCTAGTCGGACATCCGTGCCGAACACACGACCGAATGCGTCGCGCAGAAAGTGGAGTATGCCTTGACGGTTGGCCCAGGCGAAATTAGCAGCAGCGGCCATTGCGCCTAAGTAGGACTGGCCTTCGCTCGAACTAATCGGAGCACACGCGAGTTGCCGGTCAGGCAATTGAATGCCGTATTTCGGCATCACCTGGTTCATGAGTGCGACATAGTCGGTACACACCTGGTGGCCAAGCCCGCGAGAACCTGAGTGAATCAGAATAACGACCTGATCCTTCTCAATCTTCATTGCGGCAGCCGCAGATGCATCGTGTACACGGTCGACGTACTGAATCTCGAGAAAGTGATTGCCGCTTCCGAGCGTTCCAAGCTGCGGAGCGCCTCGTTCCTTTGCACGATCAGACACTTTTCCCGGGAGTGCGCCCTTCATGGCTCCTCCTGCCTCCGCCCGTTCGGTATCGCCCGCCTCGCCGTAGCCGTGCTCCACCATCCAACGTGCCCCGTTCTCAAGAACCTTATCGATATCGCCGTGTTTCAATTTCACGCGCCCTTCGGTCCCGGTGCCACACGGGACATCTCGGAAGACCTGGTCGATCAACTGTTTCATACGGCCCTTCACATCCGCTCGCGTCAGAGTGCTCCGCACGAGCCGTACGCCGCAGTTGATGTCAAATCCCACACCACCGGGCGAAACGACACCCTCTTCAACATCTGTAGCCGCTACGCCCCCGATCGGAAATCCGTATCCCTGATGAATATCAGGCATGGCCAAGCTTGGCCCTACAATTCCCGGCAATGTGGCCACGTTCACCGCCTGCCCTAGCGACTGATCTTTCTTTACGTGCTCGATAAGAACCGGGCTCGAGAATACAAGGACATCCGTGCGCATTCCGAGTGTCTCGTTTCGAGCAATCCGGTATCGGTAATCGTCCAGCGCATCCAGCTTTATCTCAGACATCAACAAATACCTCGGCAATCCACTCTGGCCCCGTTTTCGATAAGAGCAGTTGGTGATAGGTCACAGCTTTGACCGAAACTCGAACGGGGTGTTTTTCCGGTGTACGGTGCTCACCTGTCGCTTCGCATGACAAACGAAATGGTTCCTGGAATCTGACCGCAAAGGAATCGAAAACGATCCGTCGAGTATCCACGTAGTAGAGAACCTCATTCAGCCAATTCACGAGCAGCGATTCACGATCACTTCCCTCCGCCTCCAGATCCCATCGTTGGTTCCGTTCGACATTCGAAGGATCCAGGATGATCGAGATGAGAGCCCCGGCGCAGTTGCCAAATAAGTCTTCGAGAGAATCTCCCCAAGCGCGAAATCCAACATCAGCCGGATGCTCCAAGATCTCGAAATTCATAGAGACGACGTTCAGCTCCTATGCCCTTGTGCGATCTCTTCCGCGAGTATTCGGTTTCGAATTGGCTGGCGCGTTTCGTGAGCGCATTGGCGTGCTTTGAGGATGAATTTCTCGCAAGCAAGGCTAAAGTTTAAGAGTAGGAACAAATAAACATGAGCACATCCACCATTCCGCAAACCAGCGCGGGGCAAACACCGAGTACGTTTCCAGCAAGAGCATACGCGGCTCAGAGTTCCACTTCTCCGCTATCCCCGTACCGGATCCAGCGCCGCGAGCCGCGGCCGGAAGACATACAGCTCCAGATCTTGTACTGCGGCGTTTGCCACTCGGACTTACATCAGGTAAGGAACGAGTGGGAGAATGCGGCACCCACAGTGTATCCGTGCGTTCCCGGACACGAGATAGTCGGTCGAGTGGTGAAAGCGGGAAGTGCTGTCAAGAAGTTCAAAGAGGGTGACCTCGCGGCTGTTGGCTGCATGGTCGATTCCTGCCGCGTCTGTCCGGAGTGCAAGGATGGCTTGGAGCAGTATTGCGTGCAGTTCCCGGTGCTTACATACAACGGCCCGGACAAGATTCTCGGAGGAATGACCTATGGAGGTTACGCAGATTCCATCGTCGTTGACGAAGCCTTCGGGCTTCGCGTGCCCGAGAACCTTGACCTTGCCGGGACAGCGCCACTCCTGTGCGCTGGTATAACAACGTATTCGCCCCTTCGACACTGGAAGGTCGGCAAGGGACAGAAGCTGGGCGTTGTGGGCCTTGGCGGGCTTGGACATATGGCCTTGAAGTTCGGCAGGGCCTTGGGCGCACACGTGGTGCTGTTTACAACCTCGCCAAACAAGGCGCAAGATGCGTTCCGGCTAGGGGCACATGAAGTCGTCGTATCCAAGGACCAGGCCCAGGTACAGAAGCATGCGGGAAGCTTCGATTTCATCCTGGACGCTGTCGCGGCCGACCACGATCTGAACCTCTATCTGAACTTACTGAAGCGCGACGGAACCCTCACGCTCCTGGGAGTACCGCCCAATCCAGTGCCGGTGGCAGCCTTCGGTCTCATTGGTGGCCGAAGGCAGGTCGCAGGGTCTTTGATCGGCGGCATTGCCGAAACGCAGGAGATGCTTGATTTCTGCGCCGAGCACGGGATTACTTCTGATATTGAGCTGATCCGGATGGGCGAGATCAACGAAGCTTACGAACGCATGCTCAAAGGCGAAGTGAAATACCGATTTGTGATCGATATGGCATCTCTCCAATAAGTTTTCAGCCAAAGTCGCAGAAAGAGGCGAAAGTGCTCAGAACACCTTCGCCTCTTTCCGGGCCAAATACTTCGTTCTGCCGGCTGAGTGGCACTACGGCAGGCGAGCAGTACGAGCGGACAAAGCGCCATACCGCGGAGCCGGCCTAGTCAAGTTCCCGGATCCAGATATTCCGAAAGCTGACCGGCTTGCTGGCGTCTCCATGGGCCTGAAGCTTAATTGGAGCCCTGTCGTACGCCTTGTAGAACGGCTTTCCGATGTAGAGCGTTTCACCCTTCACCTCGAAGTGATTCTCGACGAGAACTCCGTTGAAGAGAACTGTTACGTACGCTGGCGTCTTCACCGAACCGTCATCATTGAATCGCGGCGCGGTCCAGACTACGTCGTAGTAATTCCATTCACCGGGCTTGCGGCAGGGATTTGCGAGTGGAATGGCCTGTTTGTAGATACTGCCCGCTTGCCCGTTCACATACGTTTTGTTGTTGTAGGAATCGAGAACCTGCAATTCATAGCCCGCGTCCTTAGGTCCGGTGGATGCAAGGAAAATACCACTGTTTCCACGAGCCTGGCTCGTACCTGTGATGTCCTCGGGCACTTTCCATTCCACATGAAGCTGATAGTCTTTGAACTTTTGCTTCGTTTCGATATTGCCGACGCCCTTTTCCTTGTTCACCGTCAACACACCGTCCGCCACCGTCCAGCGTGCCGGTGATTTGCTATCGCTCGCCAAGACCCAGTTGTCGAGATTCTTGCCATCGAACAGCGCGATGGCGTCCGAAGGCGGCTCAGTATTGTGAGCGCCCGGCGTGACAACCTTCGGAACCGGTTCCCATACTTCGGTATCGGCTGGTTTTGCTCCAGGTGTCTGCTGGGCCGAGGCGATTGCAGTGCCCGCGAGGAGGGCTGCGAACATAGAAAACTTCGAGATCTGAATGGGCATTACTTTACAAGACTATATACCCATTCCGGCGGAGTGGAGACGAGAACGTGTTTCGAGTTCCGCATACCACGGACCGCTCCGCAGGTCCCTGGGTGCGCCGTCCAGTTGAGTCGGGCGATTCTCGCTTACTTCGTTCGGAACTCGCCGCCGGGCTGTTCTACCATGCAGTTCACGCGATAGTGATAGACGGTGCCACTCGCTAGCCCGGAGAGATGAACGGTACGCGTACGCTCTTTCCCGGGATCCGGCACGCGCTTGAAGTCGTCGACCAGCTTCGCGTCCTTACTGGAGTAATCGACCGGACAGCCTTGTCCATCGGGAGCGGTAAAACTGATATCTGCTGAATCCGCCGTGATTCCGGCGGGTTCTTTGAGCGTCACTTTACCCTGTGCGGCCTCGAGCGCGTCGATGTCAGCGCCAAGGTCCTTGCTATCGCGTGTCCTGTTCCTTGCCATTGCCCTTACGCCTGCATCTGGGCGAAGCCGGAAGTTCGGCTTGCCGCTTAAGCTCATCCAGCCAACCGCATTCATGTTGCCCGGGTTTGAAGGAACAATGTTTTCACCACCGGGCCACCAATCCTCAACTTCCCGGCGTCCCGTATCGGCCAGCAGGAGGTTATTGGCAAACACGTGACCGGGCAATTGGCAATCGGCGAAGGCCTTCCCGGCAGGGCGGTTCCCGCAGGAGCTAGGCCCACTATGGATGGCACCGCCCTCCTGGCGAATGCCGGGATCGCCATTGCTGAGGTAGAAGATGTTCTCGGTGACCTTGACGCCCTCGACGCGATTGTCAAAGAGGTACAGGATCGACGGCGCCCGGCCGGTATTGCGGTAAATCGTATTGTGTTCGAGACGGGCGTCCTCATACCCAATCGCCTCCGATACCCAACCATTTCCCGAATTGAAGCCGCCGATCTTCGACCAGTAATTTTCCTGAATGTCCCACCCCAGGTTGTTGTGAAACCAGAGACGAATGGGCGGTTTCGTCTGGGTGCATCCACCTTCGGTCGACGACATACCAACCATGATCCCCGGTACGTGCTGAAAGGTTGTATTTGTGATCTCTGCATCCCGGATGCCCTGGTCGCACACGCTGGTCATCGCGAGTTCCTGGCTGGTACCGATCGCCATGTTGAAATTCCCATCGAAGATCAGACCGTCCAGCTTGATCCGTTCTCCGGATTTCCATTCGAGGGGCTGGCGATTGCGATAGATCAAGCCATTTGTAGGCGGGATGCCGGCGGGCCGCCGCTCGTCGGGAACGGAGCCGGGCGGGTAGGTATACATGTGCTCCAAAGGTACATGGAAGGTGTCGCGGTGATAGTAGTAGTCGCCCCGCACCCAATGCTGCTGCGAGTACCCTGGGCCGTGCGGATTGCCTGAAATGGCGAGCCCACCCTCGTCATGATGCAGCAGGTTACCGGTCCCGGAGAAATAGTTGTTCTCGAAAAGGTACGGACCGGGTCCGATCCCGGCTACGAAGCACTGGCACCCATCGGTGCTGAGCTGCCACGATTGCTCGTCCCCGTTCTTTATCTCCGTCAGCTTGCCACCTGTAAACTTCAGGCACGCGATCTCTCCAGCGGCCGTGTTTCCGTCCACATTCTTCGGCCACGCATCGGAGAAGTTGCAGCTTCCGTTCCCGGGCTTGTACTGAGCCAGAGCGTGTATGGCGGCCGAACCATAATCTGCGTTCTGCAGCAGGTTCGTGTTGTACCAGAACGGTGTTTGGCGAACGAAATAGGAAGCAGTATAGATTGTGCCTTCTGCGACCCCAACGGGCTTCTCAAAGTTAACGCTGATCCACCCCGAGCTTTTCTCCGCCGATGTCCCGGCCGTTGCTAATCTCTTTCCGTTCTGATCCCAAAGCGAAACGGTGTGCGAATCTGTTTTGTCCGACGGCGGCTTGTTAAACCTGACACCGCAAACGAACCCGGGTACAGTCGCCCTGAAGCGAGTTCCCAGCTCGTACGTGTTTGGCCCTCCCGAACGGAACAATGACGGGTCGTCGAAGATTGTCTGCGGGCTCGAACACGACGGTGAGGTAGAGAAGATCGGGTCTACTGCGAACGAGTTGTCCCCGTTCAACTCGGTTGGAAATTCGGATGATCCGACATGGACAACCCCGGCGCCATTGCTTTCCGTTGTGTAGACGCGGCACGGGCCGCCGGAACAACTGCCCGTTACTCCAGGTGGGAGCGCAACGTTCAGTTGAGATCCGTCCATACTCGCGTAGACAAATCCGCTGCCGTCGCCCGTCCCGGAGATGTTAACCGTTACCGGCGACTTCTGAACGTATTTGTGAAGTCCGTTCAGATGATGCTCACCAGGGCTCACGACGAATTGTGTGCCGCTTTTCCCGCCCGGCTTGGCCACCAGACCCTCGCGAACACTTTGGAAGATATCGAGATTGTCGAAGTAGCTGTTCATCCACGCGACATTGTGCCCGTCCCACATGACAGTCTGAAAATAGCGATTCGGTGAGCCCTGACCGTGAAGGTACGCCCGGTCGAACACAATATCCTGGCTCGTGTTGGGAACGGTTAGGAAGCGATTCCAGAATGAAGGACTCGTGCTCGTTTGCGCATCCCGGCTATTCAGGCTTGTGAACTCGATTCCCTCGATCCAGGTGTTCGCCAGCATGTGCTGATCATTACCGTCGTTGTTACCCAGATTCAGAAGAACGATAGGGGCACCGTTCGGGAGAGCCCCGCCCGAGGCCATGGTTGCCCCGGGTACGGTCAGAACGAATTTGGGCATTTTCGATGACCATTGCGGGCCAATGCGTGTATGTTCGGGTGCAAATTGCGCTTCCGGAGTCGAGGTTCGAATCACAATCCAATTAAGCGGCCGCGGATACCGAACAACATAGAGCCGGTTACCCAAGCCGGCGTTTGCAAACTTCATCAACTGACTCCCTGCACCGCCAAAGGGCGCCGTGCAGGTGAGCTGAAACGAATCAGGATTAGACCCGGTTTTGTGCGCGTAATAGACAACGCCGCTCAGAATTCCAGTGCACTTGGTCGGCAGTTCCAGGATGTCGCCCGGACTTCCACTCGAAGGGTCCGTACCCGGCAACGATGAGTAGCTGGCCCCGAAGATGAGTTGCTGTCCTTCCTTGAATCCGGTGTTAGGGATCGTGATGGTGCTGTTCTGCGCCGTGACCATACCCGCTGTGAACACGTACAGGTCTGGAGGGTTTTCCTTAGGTTGGTAAAGGCTTTCGCAGCTTGTCGATGGGCTTAGGTTCAACACCGTCCCCCACTGATTCTGGTGTTGAATGGCCGCATCCCACTGAGACTGAAAATCACTGCAATCGTCTGCGATGCGCACCTGATGGTACTTCGACGTGTCCGGGTATTCGGGATGATATTCAACCGGGGGCAGCGGATACGCCGGGTGAACTTGGGGCTGCGGCAGAGTCTTCACCGTGATTCCCTGGCCGGACGAGTAGTTCCCCCGCCCCGAACCATCATCGTGCGTCGCGACTTCGGGACAGATGCGGTAGTCGGTGTCGGGCTGCAACCCGCCCAGAATGATTTTGAATCCCTTCTGAGGCCGATAGTTGCCGCCGGTATCTCCTGGATAGCTGCTTGGCTGCACGAAACCGCCCTTCCCGGAATCGCAGGAACCTTGCGCGGTGGGAATGTAACGGATTCGAACGTTGTTCCACGGTGCCGAAACGTCAAAGTGCAGCAGCATGGTCGAGTGGCTCAAATCAGTGACCGTGATATTCGAGACGGCCGGATTCTGCGCCGAGGCAACGCAGGTCAGAACACCGAGGAAGACGAGAGATGCTTTCATACGGCTGGAGCAACGAGGCGAAGGGTGCAGGTTCATTATTGAGGCCGCAACCTACCTGGCCCACGTCTTTAGGATGCCTTACGCCTGGCCGAACTTCGGTCTGCTACGCCGGCTGGGATCAAAAAAGTTTGCAGCTCTCTGCGTTTCTTTCACTAGCTGCGGGGAGACTTTTCGTTCGCTGTTGGCGAAATTGTAAGATGATGCGTATGTCGCACTTCTATCGACAGCTTCACGATCGTGAACTTCTAGTGCAAGGCGAACAGATCTTACGTGAAATCGATCGCAGGAAACTGTTGGAAGTTCTTCTCCTGAGTGACGACGAAGAACACCAGGAAACCCGTGACGCGGTTTTCCCTCGACGCTTGACGTCGATTGCCATTGACAAGGGTAAGCTGATGCTCTCCGTCGAACGAAGTTTCTTTCGGCCTTTTTAGAAGTCGTTCCAGAGGTACTGATTGTAGACTTCGTGGTGGTATTGCACTTCCGGCACCTTCACGAAATTGCCCAGCAGGCGAGCACAACGATCGGCTGAACTCTGCTTCAGATCAGCGTAGCGCTCCTTCACGTCATCGCCGAGCAGTTTCGTGATCCACTCCGCATTCCGGAAATTCGCAAGCGCATCGTAGATGTTGTCCGGCAGGAACCTCTGTGCGGAACGTAGATTCTCGACTTTGGCGGTGTCGCCCTCGAGACCGGTGCGGAAGATCGAGAGTAATACCAGGTACGGGTTCGCGTCAGGTCCAACCGAACGGACTTCTACCCGGGAGCTTCTTTCATTGCCGATGGGAATTCGAATCATCGAACCACGATCGACCGCGGACGCTTTGATCTGATTCGGAGCTTCGAAGTGCGGGTCAAGCCGCCGGTACGCATTGACGCTCGCGTTCAGCAGCAGGCAGATATCGTTGCCGTGCGTGAGAATGCGATCGATAAACTCCCAGCCTAACTTGCTTAACTTCTCTTGTCCTTTGGGATCCCAGAACAGGTTTGCTCCGTCTTTGGTGATGGAAACGTTCGTATGCATACCGTTTCCGTTGACACCGACGACCGGCTTCGGCAGGAACGAAGCGGTTAGCCCCATTTTGGTGGCGACCTGGCGACACACCAGCTTGTAAAGCTGAATCTGATCGGCCGCCGTCACGACTTCCGCGTAGCTATAGTTGATTTCGAACTGCGAGGGAGCGACTTCCGGGTGGTCCTTCTCGTTCTGAAAGCCCATGGCGCGCTGCACGTCTGCGGAACTGTCAATGAACTGCCGCAAGGGATCGCCGGGGAGAGAGTGGTAGTAGCCGCCGGTGTTCACGTAATCGAAACGGGCCTTTTTATAGAAGTTGCGCTCCGCATCGACACCCTCGAAGAGGAACCCTTCGATCTCGTTCGCGGCATTCAGGATGTATCCCTGCTTCTGCTTCAACCCTGTCGCATAGCCCTTCAGAACACCGCGGATGTCGGCACTGTAAGGCGAGCCATCCTTATCGATCACCTCGCCAAAAACCAGAAACTTGCCTGGTCCGAAGATATCGGACGGCGGCAGGTAGGAGGCCCCCCAGTCGAGACCTAGCCGGAGATCGCTTTCCCGTTGCGCGGTGAATCCTCGGATGGAAGACCCGTCAAACGTAAGGTTGTCCCAACTCTTGACGAGAAATTTCTTGTCGTAGTCGAGCATGTGCAGGCGACCTTCCAGATCGCTAAACAGCACTGTGACGGCTTTGATGCGCTTCTCGTCATTCAGAAATTTCAATCTGGCTTCCTGAATCTTGTCCGTGGAAAGAGTTTTACGCTCTTCCTTGAACTTCAGGTTCATGTCTTCTAATTCGGCGTAGCTAAGGCTCAGGCGGTCTTGCAATTCGGTCGGCATTCAGCTCCTAAACTTGTGTCTACGAACGGTTCGATCCACGCGAGAAGGCGACGGAGCCTGTACGCACTGAATTATTTAATTGGAATGTCCTACAGGGCCACTGAGAACGAACGAAGTCATCAGAGACCGAAGCTTCGAACCGCTGTAGTTCTCTTCTTGAGGATTTTACCAGTCTAGCGCGCTACGCGTGCCTCGATGTACCCGGATGGCTCGTCTATCGGAACGAAGATCTGGTTAGGGTTGTCGAGCCCAAACCGTTCCAAATCGACAAGAAGGCAATGCTTATTCGGTAGAGTCAGGTGAATCTCCTCTACGAGCGGGCACTCCGAAAGCACTCCTTCGGCCATAGCAAACAACGTTTGCTGGACCGAGAGGCTGGAGCGTCCGGCGAAAACGTGAAGCAGGACATCCCGGACTTTCGCGAAATTGGCATCGAAATCAATGTCCGGACGGGAGTAGGACCAATCCCCTGAGACCACGGTCCCGAACAAACGGTCGTTCGTTTCCGGCAAGGTCGTGAACTCGTCTTTGATAAATCCGGAAAAGGCGGAATTCGCAGTCTTCAAAACCTGCAGGGCTCGAAGTCCGGACCTGACTTTTTTTGCTGTTCGGGTCGCAACGATTTCTGCAGTACGGCGCTCCGCTCCCGAGTGCCTGAACGCTGACGGGCTGTCTCCGATGCGCTCCCACGGAGCCTGTTCGATCTGAACCGTCGCTTGCTGAAGCTGTGGCAAGCGCAACAGGAAATGTGCGGATATCATGCGCCCGAAGGTTTCTATGTCGGACCAGCGCAGCTGTTTAGCCAAAACGTAGATCGTATTCTTCATCGTGTCCGTCGGAAGGACCGAGGCATTGGATCCCGTCAGGTATGGATCCGCGAAATCTCCCTCGAAGAAGACGCTGATGTTCAGCTCCCGGAGCTGGTGCTGCGCCTGGGTACGATCGACTTGCGTCAGGCGGACCGAGGTCTTCCCGTACCTGTCGAATCTGAGTTCAGCCATGTCTAACTCCCCCGGTACGTTGTGAACCCGAATGGGCTGATCAGCAGAGGTATGTGATAGTTCGATTCCGGTTTTTTCACCCAAAACGTCACGGCTACCTCAGGGTAAAAGCCTTCAGGCCAGCGGCTGCCCACGTCGAAGAGGATTCTGTATTGCCCGCTGACCAGAGGCGTTTCGGGCGGCAAAAGCGCGGCGATGCGCCCGTCCGCATTCGTCCATGCGGACGCCAATTCTTCTCCGTCGCGATAGAGATGAACCTGAATGCCGGAGGCCGGACGTCCGGCAGCCGTATCGAGAATATGAGTCGAAATTCCACTCATCGGTCTATCAATTTATTCAGCCGTAGATGAACAATTTTCATTTGTTCCTCTCCGGCGACTCGTATTTCGTCATCGGGGAGATTGTACAGGCGTTGTTCCAGCGACATAAGCATCTCGTCCGCAGTCTTGCGCGTCGCGCAAATAATGAAAATGAACCCGAATCGCTCCTCATAACGGCTATTGAGCCGACTGAGGCGAGTTCTC
>C688J35102_120989956_pt1 | contig 16815 bp, 7 predicted proteins | sample HopSoiMetagenom2_FD_35102 | JGI IMG/M metagenome (IMG submission 35102)
GCATGCGGTACACCGCAACGTCCCCGGACAATCCTGTGCTATCAGACGTAGACTTCGATCGCGCTTACCTGGATCCTTTGTCAGGTGTGCTTGCAAATCATGTATATAACTCGCTTCTGACCGGCCGGCCATATTTTTTACAAATGATCGACGATGCGAAGATCGCCATCCAATTTGCCGAGCGTAAATTGCAAACGCACATCACGGGCGTGGTTGGCTTTGGAATGGCGAACACCTTGGCAAATGCCATCTCAGAAGTGGATCCCAAACTGAAACTGTTAGAACCGGATCGCACAGATGTTCTCAAGTGGTCCGATCTTGTGGAGCGGAAACAGGAGCTATGGCCTGTTCAATACTTGTTGCCAGGTGGCGCGTATATTCACTGATCCCAAAAATTAATCGATGAACTCCAGGACCCCAAACCGTTCGGGGACGTGAAAAGTCGTGCCTGAGGGGATTGTGCTCCATGCCAGAAACTGCCGGTGTTCGTCGCCACCTTGCCCGGCAGCGCGAAAGAAATTGACGCGCCACTTCGCCCCAGACTTCAGTGCAGCAACTTTCATCGATCGTAGAGGTATGCGCATCTCCATCGCCCAAATCCTCATGGTTGAATCCACTTTACTGGCGTGCGAAAATCCAGAATTCCATGCAGCATCGTTGAAAGGTTTGTTCGTCTTCTCGATCTCGAGATCGATCCATTGATTATTCGGCGCAACCTCGAACTCATAGTAATGCGTGATTCGCTCCGGCTGCGGATTGAGAAAAACCTCGGCGACATCGCGATTCCACAATTCCCATCGCTCCTTAGCAACGTCTTCGCCTTCGTAAACATTCAGAGTGTCGAAGTGGCACGAGAACGCGAAATAGACATAGCTGTCGCTCCAAGCGGATGCAACGCGTGTGGCTAAATTCGGGTAGTGATGCAGTCCCGAGGAGTCGTGATCGAATTCGGCCCACTCCGCGTTATTCCAAACATCTTTCTTCAGGTCGGCATCCATATCAAAATCCGAAATGGTGTGCTTCGCGCGAATCTTTAGGTGACTGGAGTATGTGGTGCGATCGTCCGCACGTACGAAAGACAGCCGATGCAGCAGATAAAAAGTTGCCAGCACGATTAAGACTGTAATGCTGGTCGCTTTCCTTAAATTCACGCGTTTCCCCTCAAGTCTCTGGACGTTTGTGATGATGATCGAATGGTTTGAAACCATGCCATTTTGACAAGCGAAAGTAAACGATATAGAAAGAAGTCAAACGCAACGGCTCATAGCTCAGGGAGGACTGGATGACAACACTCACGCGGAGGCGCTGGTTGGAAAGTATGGGACTGTTAGCCGCAGCAGGTTCGGTCCCTGTGCCCAGCGCTGCTGCTCAACTCACCTCTCCCCAAGGGGCGGGAAAAATGAAACTGGACCTTTCGCAGTTTCAGCCGAAGAGCATGCTACATGTGCCGGAGACCAAGGTACCGCGTGCCAAGTATCCGGTGATCGACATTCACACGCATCTCTCAATCAGAGCAAAGTCGGTAAACGGCGTCGGTCTTGGCGAGCAGATGGACTTCCTGGCTACGCCCGAGACTCTGCTACCGGTAATGGACAGTAAGAACATTCGGCTGTTGGTGAACCTTACCGGGGGGTCCGGGGCTGGGCTCGATGCTGCCGTGAAAAGGTTTCAGCAAGTGCACCCAGATCGATTTCTGACATTTACGGAACCGTCGTGGGACCGCACCAATCACCCCGGCTACAGCAAGTTCCAAGCAGAAGAAATCGCGCGCGCACACAATGCTGGCGCCCGTGGACTGAAGATTTTGAAAACATTAGGACTGTATCTTCGCGAAAATGTCACCGAAGGTCCGCTGGTCAAGATCGACGATCCTCGCTTCGACTCTATGTGGGACGCGTGCGGATCACTGGGTATGCCGGTGGCTATCCACGTTTCCGACCCCGAAGCTTTTTTCCTGCCGACCGATCGGTTCAACGAGCGTTTCGAAGAGCTCAATAATCACCCTGACTGGTCCTTTTACGATCACGATTTTCCGAGTAATGCGCAACTGCTGGAGGCGCGCAACCTCGTAATCGCCAGACATCCAAAAACTCAGTTCATCGTACTCCACGTGGGCAACGATGCGGAGAATCTAGCTTACGTCGGTGAATGCATGGACCGTTATCCGAACATGAGCGTAGAGTTGGCCGCGCGGATCGGAGAACTGGGCCGTCAGCCGAGGACGTCGCGAAAGTTCTTCGACAAATATCAGGATCGAATCCTGTTCGGCACAGACGCTGTGCCGAACGGAACGGACACTCCGCAGCAGATCTTCGGCGCGGAGCTCTACGAGATCTACTATCGCTTCCTCGAAACCGAGGACGAATACTTCGATTACGCGCCCGCTCCGGTGCCGCCGCAAGGGCGCTGGCGAATCTACGGCATTGGTTTGCCGGACTCGATTCTGAAGAAGGTGTATTACGAAAATGCGGCGCGCGCGCTGAAGATCAGCATTTAGTCGATTGCGATTGCAGGCGGATATAGCAGCTTTTACGATCGAATCATCAAAAGCGCCAACGATGCCTGTGAACTAAAGGGGAAAAGGAAAGCAGAGTATGCGGAATTGGTTTGTAACCGTTGTGCTCACAGTTCTCGCTGCGACTCCCGCAGCAACAACTGATCGCCCCGGAGATTTTCGCATCATTGGCCCGGGCGGCGGAGGTGCGATGTTCCATCCTACTGTGGGCCCTCACGATTCAAATACGGTGGTGCTGAACTGCGATATGACCGGCGCGTACATCAGTCACGATGGTGGCAAATCCTGGCGCATGTTTAATTTGCGTGGAGTCGTGCAGTTCTTCGTCTTCGATCCAAAATTGCCGCAGCGTATCTATGCTTATGCCACCGGTTTGTGGCGCAGTGACGACAGCGGCCAAACTTGGAACCTGATTTACCCGCAGCCCGCCACCATAAAGGGCATCGAGATGGCTTCGGATCACGCTGATGAGGAATTAATATCCGATAGTTCGTTCGGCAGCATGACGGCTATGGCCATTGATCCGGACGATTCTCAAACGCTGATCGCCGCAATGGTAGACAAGGCGAAAGGTAGTCGCGTTGCGCTCCTGGAGTCGAAAGATGGTGGCCGCCAATGGCAGAAAACAGGAGATCTCGCTGAGCCCGCAATACATCTTTGGGTCGATCCACATTCACCAGCGGGTAACCGGACGTTGATCCTCGCCACTACGCATGCAATCCAAGTCAAGAACCTCGGTGGCATGCATAAGACTAGCGGCCCCTCACCAAAGTCGATCACTTCGGTTTCTGCTGGGTTTCGATCCGATGGCGGGTCTTTGATCTACGCCATCGCGGATGATTCCGCATTTGTGTCCGGCGATGAGGGGGCGCACTGGCGAAAAATTACGCTAGGCACTGGTGGCGGGAAAGTGCGCGCGGTCGCCACCAGCATGAGAAACCCCGACACCGCCTACCTTTCGTATCGCGATTACGCCGAAACCGGTTTGAAATATATGGGTGTTGCGAAGACGTCGGACGCAGGCCGCACGTGGCAACTCGTCTGGAAAGAGGACATCAACAAAACTGCAAAGCGGGCCGCAAACATTCACGACGCCTGGATCACTGAGCGCTTTGGTTCCGACTGGGGAGAAAATCCCCTCGACCTCGGAGTCGCCGATCAGGATCCCAATCTCGCTTACGGTACGGACCTCGGGCGCACGATGCGCACCACGGACGGTGGCGCAACATGGTTTGCTGTTTATTCCAATCGCAACGGAGAAAAAGGCTGGACTACCACCGGACTCGACGTCACCACTTCCTACGGCTACCACTTCGATCCCTTCGATCATAATCGCCAATTCATCTCCACGACTGACATCGGTCTTTTCCGCAGCGAAGACGGTGGTAAGTCCTGGCTCAGTTCGACAAAAGGAGTGCCCGCGGAATGGACGAACACCACCTATTGGGTGGAATTTGATCCTAAGGTTCGCGGTCGAGTGTGGAGCGTGAACAGCTGGACGCATGATTTGCCTCGGCCGAAGATGTGGCGTCGAGGTGCTGTTAAAAAATATCGTGGCGGCGTGTGCATCAGTCGGGACGGCGGAAAGACGTGGACGAAATCGAACGAGGGGATGGAACAAACGGCGGCCACTCACATTTTGCTGGATCCCTCCAGTCCAGCAGAGGCTCGCGTACTCTATGTCGCAGGATTCGGACGCGGCGTTTACAAAAGTGTCGATGGCGGAAAGACCTGGACGTTAAAAAATGTCGGCATCACGCAGCAACAGCCGTTTGCATGGAGAATTGTTCGCGATAGCAGTGGCACGCTCTACGTGCTGATCGCACGCCGATCGGAAAAAGGAGAAATCGGCACCAAAGGCGATGGCGCACTCTATCGTTCCACTGATCGAGCGGAACACTGGCAACCCGTCGCGCTTCCCCAAGGGAGCAATGCGCCGAATGGCTTGGCAATAGATCCCGAAAATCCGCTGCGATTGTATCTGGCCACGTGGGCCGTGGAAAAAGGCCAACACGGCGAAGGCGGCGGCATCTACATTTCTGATGACGGAGGCAAAGATTGGCGGCCGAGTCTGGATCGAGACCAACATATTTACGATGTCACCATCGACCCGCGCGATTCAAAAATACTTTATGCGTCCGGTTTCGAGTCTTCTGCGTGGAGATCCATCGACCGCGGCGAGCATTGGACGCGCATCCCCGGCTTTAATTTTAAATGGGGTCACCGCGTGACGCCGGATCCTGCCGATTCTAAGAAAATTTACATCAATACTTTTGGTGGAGGAGTGTGGCACGGCTCAGTGGATGGGCCCGACCGCTTTGTAGATATCGCCACACCCGAATTACAGCCGGGGAAACAGGAGCGATAACGCTGGATTTTCTACAGGGAGACAAATTATTCGCTCACGAACAGCTTGGAACGGCGATCACCCTTGAGCATCAAATGGGAAATGCTCGTGCTCAATAATCTGCTGAAAACTGGCGTCCGATTTCCATCTTTGTTGATACTGATTCTGCTCCTTGGCGGCGCTAAGGCTGATGCTCAGGTTCGAGTGTGGCAAGGTGTTCTGGAAATTCCCGTGTATGAGGAAGGATCTCCCGACCCCAACCCTCCCTTCGATCAGTTCGCGGGTACTCGCTTCAACTATCCATACACGCTTCGCCCGGAAGTCACCGACCATCGAGTCGTAAAGAAGTTGCGGACAATTTATCTCGAGAATGAGTATTTGAAATGTTCGGTGCTGCCCGACATCGGCGGCCACGTCTATACCTGTGTCGATAAAATCAGCGGCCAGCCGATGTTTTACGACAATTCCTCGATTAAAAAAGCTCGAATCGGATATCGCGGCGCATGGGCCGCTTTCGGCATCGAGTTTAATTTCCCTGTTTCACACAATTGGGTTTCGATGTCGCCTGTGAATTTCGCCTATTCAAGTCACGGCGATGGCAGTGCGTCGGTCACGGTCGGGAACGTCGATCGAGTGTACGGAATGGAATGGACCGTGGAGCTGATATTGCGTCCAGCCTCCACTTTGCTGGAGGAGCGTGTCCGCCTCGAAAACCGCAGTGACGTGCGCCATCGATTTTACTGGTGGAACAATGCTGCCGTGCGTATCTGGGACGATTCACACATCGAATATCCCATGCGTTTCGCCGCAGCCCACGGTTTTGCGGAAGTCCAGCGCTGGCCCGTGGACGCCACAGGAAAAGATCTAAGCATTATCAAGAATCAGACCGACGGACCCGTCTCTCTTTTTGTTCACGGAAGCCGCGAAGATTTCATGGGTATTTGGAATCCTCACACGAACACCGGAACCGCGCATGTCGCCGATTATGCATCCCTTCCGGCAAAAAAAATTTGGTCGTGGGGAGTCGATGCAGACGGCTTGGAATGGCGAAAGCTTTTGTCGGACGACAACAGCGCCTACGCCGAGGTGCAAGCGGGCCTCTTTCGCAATCAGGAGACCTACGCCTTCCTGGAACCCCGTCGATGCATCGCGTTCAGCGAATATTGGATGCCCGCCCGCGATACCGCAGGAATTTCGCGTGCTAATTCTAACGGCGTCCTTCATCTGCAACGAATAAATTCCGACCTGGACATCAGTCTCAACGTGAATCAGCGAATCGCGGGGGCGAAAATCAAGATCTCCGATGGCCAGACTACGGTTCTGTTGGAAAAGGAAGATCTGGTTCCGGAAAAAACATGGAAGAAAGTAATGCCAGCGGCTAGTGAGACACGCAAATACACATTCGTACTTTCGAATGCCGATGGAAAAGAACTGTTGCGACAAACCGAGGGAGAATACGACTGGTTGCCCGAATCGCAGGTAAAGGTTGGGCCGCAACAAAATTACGTTGTCCCATCCGAAAATGCCAGGAACGAAGACGACTGGCTAGAAGCTGGTAATGACGAGGAATTGAACGGGAATCTATTGGCCGCGCGACAAACCTATAGCAATGGGCTGTCCAAGTTTCCCCATAGCTATCAGCTGATCAAGGCCGCGGGTCGCCTCGACACAAGCCTCTTGCGCTTTGAGGAGGCACTCCCCGCTCTGGACTATGCGCATCAGCGCAACACCACCGATGGAGAGGTCTCCTACTACTTGGGCATCGCCTACGAGGGAGTAGGACGTGAGAAAGAGGCTGTCGATGCGTATGAATCGGCCATGCGTTCGCCGGAGCATCGGAGCGCCGCGGCAATGCGTCTCGCCGAACTGTCGGCTCGTCAGGGAAATCTCACAAAAGCAGCAGATCTCCTGGCGGAGAGCGTCAAGTTGACAAATGGGGATTCCCGAGCTTTAGAAGAACAATTCGCTGTCACAGGTGCCACTCCAAACGCCTCAGTGGTGGCGACAGCCGCGACCGAAATTTTAAAACGCCAGCCGCTGAGCGATTTCCTACGCGAAGAGATCGGCAAGCCTGACCTCGTCCATCTTGCCGCCGATCCTTATCGCGTCCTCGATCTCGCGGCCGAATACGCTCGGCTAGGTCTCTATCGAAAAGCACTGGCAGTTCTGTCCCGCCAGTACCCACGTGTGGATTCCGACGAAAGCGAGCCGGGAGCGGTTTTACCGCAACGGAATCCTTTAGTCGTTTACTTCCGCGGATACTGTCGTGAAAAACTGGGACAATCGGGCGCAGAAGACTATGCGATGGCATCGCAGTTATCCTCGTTGTATATCTTTCCGAGTACGATTGAACACAAGCAGGCTCTCGAAGCTGCAGTGCATTCGAATCCAAACGATGCCACCGCGCAATATTTGCTGGGTACCTGGTATTTCTGCCGTGCCAAAACTCCCGAAGCACTACAAGCATGGCAGTTGGCCCGCAAACTAAACCCGAAGCTCCCCGCTCTTCAGGCCAGCCTGGCCCTGGCGCTGCTGAGAGTGCAGCACGATTTCGCCGGTGCACTGGAAGTATTCGATGAAGGAATTCAGGCTGATCCACGAAACGTCGTCAACTACTTCGGTGCGACCTCGGCATCCACACTTCTAGGAAAGTCAGCTGAAACTCGCGTTCGAACATTGGAGCGCTATCCCGACACGAAAGAAATGCCCACGCCGCTTGTCTATGAGCTGGCATTGAATCGTGCCGAAGCTGGGGCTGCCGACGCCGCAGCCTCATTGTTCAAGAATCGGTTTTTTGGGGGCGAAGAGGGCGGCACCAACGTCCGCCAGGTCTGGATAGAGGTAAAACTTCTGCAAGCGCAAGAACTCGCAACGAAAGCTCGATGCGACGAGGCCATCCGCACAATCAAAGAGATCGCTTCCCCCGTTCCCGGCCTTGCATTCACGAAAGACGGCTTGGACACCTTCGTGAATTCAGCGCGCGCCAGCGATGCCGAGGGAGAGGTTTACGCGTCATGTGGAAAACACGATGAAGCGATGACGAAGTTCAACGCTGCCTCACGCGCAACGGGAGCCAGTGAACTCCTTTGGGCTTGGGAGGCCGCAAAAAAGCAAAGCAACTTTGACGCAACGCCATGGCAAGACCGGCTACTCTCCGCTGCATCGCAAGCTGACGCCAACGCCCAGCACAGTTCCTATCCGGGTTGGTGGTACTACAATTCTGGCGCACTCTTGATTGCGGCGGGACGCCTGGAAGAAGGCAAGCGCGCGTTGCAAGAAGCCTTATTACAACCCGACGCTCTCCTGTCACATCATTTTGCTCGCCTTGCAATGGCAGATCTCGCGCCTTAGCGCCCACGTTTTTTAGGCTGTTTCGTATTCTTTCCCTCGAACTTCTGGCGCCTTCGTTTTGCTTGCGTTTGCTTTCTTATCGTGGTACTCCTTTTTCACGCCGTTTTTGGGGAGGTCCTCTATGTCCAGGTACCTATATCTGCCGTTCTTCATCGTATTGGCACTGCTTTGTACCTCTGCTGGCTTGCGCGCCCAGGGAACCGATCTTGGAACTATCCGCGGAACCGTGACCGATACCACTGGCGCGATCATTCCAAGCGCCAATGTGACTGTCACCGATGTGCTCACCGGCCGCGATCGCAGTACCCAAACGAATGGCGATGGCTACTACGAAATGTTTGGTCTCAATCCCGGCACCTACAAAGTGACCATAACGGCGCCCGGCATGTCGAAAACGGAAATCACCAACGTCTTGATCAAAGGCAGCGACTCTGTCAGCGCCAACGCCGTTCTCAAAATTTCTTCTGCTCAGGAAAGCGTTGTCGTCAACGTCGAATCCGCAGCAATCGATACGGAAGACCAAACCATCAGTCAGACCCTCGACAACAAAGCGGTGATCGATCTTCCCCGCGACAGTCGCAACGTCTACTCTTTCCTGTACCTGAATCCCAACATCACTCAGGCCGATGCGGACGGCAATTTCAAATTTATCGGCGCCCAAAGCTATGGCGCCAGTTTTTCGCTTGACGGTCAGCGCTCCAACGGTGGCATCTTCGGCCAGCCGACGCAAAGCCAGCCGTCTCTGGAGGCTGTAGGCGAAATCAATATTTTGACCACCGATTTCAGTGCGGAATACGCGGGCATCGCCAACATTCGCGTGAACACCAAGCGCGGCGGCTCCGCCTATCACGGCTCGGCTTTCTACAACAACAAGAACGCCGCTCTTGCAGCGTGGAAGTTGGACGACTTGAATGCCAAAGCCGCCTTCGTCCCGAACGCAACGCAATCCACTTATCCCAATCCGTACTTCAACATCAACGATGTCGGCGGCTCAATCGGTGGACCAATCCCCGGACTCAAGAAAACCTGGTTCTTCGCGGCCTATGAGCGCGACTGGACAATCGATCAGATCAAGATTCGGGACAATCGGGCGGTTCATCCCGATCTTTACACCGGCGATTTTTCGCAGCTGAACGACTCCGCCAAGCCACTGGTGCCCGCCAGCATTATGCTCACTCCCGCGGAAATCGCCAATAACACCATCACCGACTCTGACGGAAATATGCGCTTCGTCACTATCCCTTCGCGGCTTCTGAATCCCACGGTGCAGGCGCTGATTAATAATTATTTTCCGAAGGTCGGGTTAACGGCCCCCATCAATCCCGCGAGTGGTCGCCTACTCGGCGGTTACAACACCATTTTGCCGTCACGCTCTGTGACTGATACCGGAACGCTGCGCATCGATCACGATTTCGGCCAAAATGACCATCTCTATGGCGTCTACAATGTTTCTTCGCAACCCAGCGCAACCGCCGCGGTCGCGGGAAGTTCCGCCGAATACACGGGCTTAGGTCTCACACAAAGTGATCGGCGCAATCACACGGTTTCTTTGTCTTATACGCATTCCTTCTCTCCCAGTTTCATCAACGAAGTTCGAGGCGGCTTCAATCGCCAAGAACTCCTCCTTCACAGCAACACTACTCTCGAAAGTTTCCTCGGTAGCATCGGCTTCGATGCTTCCGACATCGCGGCGTATGGCGCCGCCGTGGGTCCCGGTGAACTTTCCACCTTCGGTCACATGGCCATCAATTTCAGCAATACCTTTACGACCTTCAACAACGGCGGCCGCAATACCTTTCGCCCGCTGACACAGAACCTCGTCACCTTTGGCGATACGCTCACCTGGATCAAGGGCAAGCATGCATTCCGGCTGGGTGGAGACTTGGTACGCAACGCCGCCCTCGACGGTTTTGCGCTCAATCGCGGCAACCCTCGCGGCTCGATCACTTACGCCGGCACTGGGACGAATCCGTTCACCGCATTTCTGTTGGGGCTTCCGGCTACCAGCACTTCCAATGTGCTGCAGCCGCGTCCTCCGATGGATGTCCGCAACTGGGAGCACGGATATTTCATTCAGGACACCTGGAAAATTAACTCGCGACTCACCGTCAATCTCGGCCTGCGCTATGAGCTGATCACTCCGTTCACTGACAAAAACGACCTGATCGCCAACTTTGATCCCAATTTTGTGGACCCAACCACCGGTCAACAAGGCCGCTTTGTAATTCCGTCTGACAAGACCTTGCAGTTTTTGGATACGCGTATCGTGGATTTTGGATTTGCGTTTGCAAACCAGTACAGCTTGGGACGCGGTACTGTACGGGCAGACAAGCACGACTTCGCCCCACGCGTCGGCTTGGCGTATCGCATCGGTGACAAATCGGTGATTCGCGGCGGCTACGGAATTTACTATCCCACCTCCGCAGCGCAAGGAATTCGCGATCCCATCGCTACTAATCCTTTCAATCAGGGCGTCACAAAACGCAGTGTCGCCGGAAACCCGCTGCAGGGATGGCCCGGAAACGGTGTGGATGGCATCAGCCCTCTCTCTGGCGGCAAAGTAACCGCCGGATTTGGCGGCACTCCGGCCGTAAACCTCGTACCCTTCGACATTCGTCAACCGCGCATTCATCAGTACAACGCCACATTCGAACGTGAAATCGGATGGGGCAATGCGGTGCGTTTGTCTTATCTCGGCTCCACCATGCATGGCCTGATCGCCGGCAAAGATCTCAATCTGATCGCGCCCAACGACACTCCCTTCGGCACCAACACTGTGGACGATAACGGCGAACCGAACGGAATCTGCGATCCCGTTAACAATGGCGATTGCGGGCTGTCCAACGAAGACGCCGCTCGCTATCGGTTTCCCGCGCTCGGTGATTTCTTGCTGAGCTACGGCAACTACGGCCATGCCCAGTCAAATGCTTTCCAGGCAAACCTGGAGCATAAATACACGCACGGCTTCCTTTTCAATGTCTCGTATACGTACCTCGATCAGAAATCGACGGCGCTCGATACCGGCAACTCCAGTCTGGGTGGCATTGCGTACAATCCTCTGACGCCAGACAGTGACTATGGCATCGACGGATACGTTTCCAAGCATCGCGTCGTCGCGTATGGCGTCGTGGATCTTCCGGTGGGACGCGGCCGTCGTTATGGTGCTTCCATGTCTCGCATCGCGGATTTCATCGTCGGTGGATGGCAGACCAGTTTCAACATGTTCGCGAAATCGGGAACGGGCTTCACGCCGTTCTGGATCTGCGACGACTGCAATCCGCTTGAGCCCGGTAACATCGGTATCTCCTCTGTGGATGCCGTCGGAGACTTCAACTCCGAACCTTCTTATCGTCCTGTGGTGCTAAGCAGTAACTTCAACAAGCACAATGGCGATCAGATCTTTAACCCCGCGGCATTCGGCCCTCCTCCCGTCGGTTCCGACGTGTTCAGCAATTCGCAAATCGCGAAGCGCAACATGTTGTGGGGACCCGGCACCTGGGGTTTGAATCTCGGTGTTCACAAAGATTTTCACGCGACCGAACGCCTCGCTCTTCAGTTCGGTGCGGACATCAACAATGTCTTCAACCATCCTCTGTTTTCGCCGAATGCCGATGCCGGCGGAGGCGGCGGCTCGTTCGCACTGCTGGGCGACTTTGTCATTCGCGTCGATCCCGTCACCGGGAAACTTCTGCCCATCGATCCGACTCAGGACGTAACGCCCAATCCGGACTTTGGCCGCCTGATCAGCAGCTTCACTCAGGAAGGCATCGACAGCCGCAGAACAGTGCGACTACGCCTGAGAATCACGTTCTAGCTGTATTCTCAGTTTCAGCTTTAGCGTTTTTGATATCCAGCATAGGGTTCTACGATTCGCGCCGGACTTCTCTAGGGTCCTTGTCGTCTCGCAGGCCTTGGAAACTTGCGTGACGCAAATGGTTTCCGGCCGTCCACTCGGTGAACTCGACCTGCGCTACCAGTTCGGGTGTCAGCCAGCAACATTCTTTCATGACTTCCTTGGTGATCGCCTTGCCGCGACGTGCGGAGGGCCGTTCAGGAAGATTCGCGAATGGACACTCGCTTGTACCCAGTCCTTTAAACCTCTTGGCGACCTCTCGTCTCAGGAGCGGCGTGAATCCGTTCTTCAACTTGCCGATGAAAATCAACTTCGATCCATCGTAATAGCCAACCAGCAGTGAGTCGAACACGTGTGGACCGGGCAAGTAGCCACCGATCACAAGCTCCTGTCCCGGCACCGTCTTATATTTCAGCCACGCTCCGCTTCGCTCACCCGATTCGTAATGGCTAGCCACGTCTTTGGCAACAATGCCCTCCAACCCTTGCTCTCGCGCCGCGCGTACAATGTCGCTGGCAGGAAAATTGAATATGGGAGACAGACGAACGGGATCACGCAATGGCGCAACAGCTTGTTCAAGAAACACGCGGCGCGCAGACAGCGGCAGCCGCATCGTATTCTTTCCCGCAAAAGCCAACACGTCGAATGCGTAGAAATAGAGCTGATTCGCCTTCGCGCGCTGCAATGCGTTGAAGTTGGGTTTCCCGTTCTTCTCTAGCGCCACGATTTCGCCGTCCAGTATGGTTTCGGCAGCAAGCTTCTCGAACGCTGATGCAATCGACGGATATTTCGCGTTCACACGATTACCGCGCCTCGAATAAAGAGATCCGCTGGTGGCGTTCTTAACAAAGAGCGCCCGGTATCCATCCAGCTTGATTTCATATTGCCAGTTAGCGCTCACAGGCACAGTTGACGTGGCCTTCGCGAGCATCGGCGAGATGAACTCCAGCCGGGCAGGAGGCAAGGATTCGATTTTCTCTGCGTTTGATCTGGCGGAAGATCCGTTCTGTGGTCCATGGCTTTTTGGAACGCGGTTGCTTTCCCATTCACGATCGGAGGCGAGCGCGATCTCCTCCATCGTCCGCTTTGTAAGCGCCGATTGATCGTCTTGTTTTGCAGAAAGCGGACGCAAGTCCGACTCTACTTTTTCCAGGTACCATTTGTTGGACCTACTGTTACCCTTGTCCTCGTTCTCGCGGGACTTACGCAAGCTCCACTCGCCCTTCAGTTTTTTCCCTTTCAAAAAGAACTTCAGATATCCTTTGTAATAGTTTCCTTCGATCAACTCGTAGGTTCCGATGTCCCACACCATTACCGTTCCGCCCCCGTACTGGCCCTTGGGAATGATTCCCTCGAAGTCGAGATATTCCAGCGGATGATCTTCTGTAGCCATGGCAAGTCGCTTTGTTTCCCGTGTGACCGGAGGACCTTTCGGAACTGCCCAGGATTTGAGCGCACTATGCATTTCCAATCGGAAGTCATAGTGCAAGTGACTAGCCGCATGCTTCTGAATCACAAACCTCCTGCGGCTTCCCTGAGCGCTGCGGGTCGGAATGTCCGGGGCAGGCTCCGGCGTCTTTGTGAAGTCCCGTTTCTGGCGGTATGTTTCCAGAGATGCGGCAGATCCCTTTGAACGCGACTCTATTGCTTGAACAAATTCCGATGGCACCGTCTGCCGGAGCTTCAGAATCGGCGCAAATAGGTCCTTTAGACGATCGACGCGCTTCACCGCCTCGTCGGGTTCGAAATACAGATTTTTCGCATTTTCCTTTTTCAATGCGTATGCCAGCTCATCCCAGGTCACCGGAAGCGAAACATACGGTCTCTCCGACTTGGCCCTCAATGAATACACGCTGACGGTGGTCTTGAAGTCGCTGTTCTGACTCCAATCGATGAAAACTTTCTTCGCGCGCAGGTCCTTGGCCATCTTGGAAATAATAAAATTGGGGTGACGTTCTTCCATGAGCTGCGCAACCGCTCTCGCGAACGGCTTGGTAACCGTATAGTCGGTTTCGGTGTTCAGTGGCACATAGACTTGCAGGCCCTTCGAGCCTGATACCTTCGGAAACGAATCAAGCTTCATCTCTAATAGAAGGCCGCGAACCAGCATGGCCGCGCGCGTGCACGTCAGCACGTCCGTTCCCGGGCCAGGATCGAAGTCAAAGACAATGCTGGTTGGCCTTTGAATGTGCGGAGCGCGGTGCAGGAAAGGATGAAGCTCCAGGCTTGCCGTATTTGCTACCCACGCGAGCGTCGGAAGATCATTGATAACGATGTAGTGAATTTCGCCCGTGCGTCCGCGACGCGGTACCGAGAACCTCTTTATCCATTCGGGTGTGAAGCTCGGCGCATCTTTTTCGTAGAAGAATTCTCCCTTCACGCCATCGGGATATCTCTTCAGCGTGACCGGCCGATTCTTCAGATGTGGCAGTAAACTGGACGCAATGCGCACATAGTAGTCAATGACCTGACCCTTGCGGAACTTCGCCGCAGGATAAAGCATCTTGTCGATATTCGAGATCGCTATTTCTCGCCCTTCGATCTCAACGATTTCGCGTTTGCTTGCCAAGATGCAGGCACTTACAGGTGCTCTCTCCCAATCAGAACTTGCATGGAGTGGAATGCAGAACAACGGCGAAACGTCCGTCGTTGCGCTTGGCGGGGACCACAAATACGATGCTTGAGGCTAAGAAATTGGCCGTCTGCCTCGATTTTCATCTTTGAGTGCGCGAATCGGCTGCTAAGAAGCTCTATGCGGAAGTAGCAACTCCAAAACCAAAGCTTGCGGTATTTCGTTTAGTATCTGCGGATCTGAAACCCGTCGAGGGGCACATCCGAAACGGAGGCTCGGCACTTCTATTGCGCCGGAATCATGCTAAGTCAGCCACTAATTCCGCCGAAGCACAGGTACTTAATCTCTAGAAATTCCTCGATACCGTACTTTGAACCTTCTCGCCCCAACCCTGACTCTTTGACTCCGCCAAACGGCGCGACTTCCGTGGAAATCAGCCCGGTGTTGATGCCTACGATCCCGGATTCAAGCGCTTCCGCGACGCGCCAGACGCGCGAAACATCGCGCCCGTAGAAGTACGCCGCGAGCCCGAATTCCGTGTCGTTAGCCAGCGCGATCGCCTGTGCTTCCGTTTTGAAACGAAACAGTGGCGCCACGGGCCCGAAAGTTTCCTCGCGCGCAACGGCCATTTCGGGCGTCACTTCGGTAAGAATGGTCGGTTCGAAGAAGCGCCCCCCAAGGGCATGACGCGCTCCACCGGCCAGCACCTTCGCGCCCTTCGATTTTGCATCTCGAACATGGCTCTCTACTTTTTCGACTGCCGCGTCATCAATCAGCGGGCCTTGCGTCGCGCCGGGCTCCAATCCTGACGCCGGCCTCAACGCTTTGACTGCCACTGAAAGCTTGGATGCGAATGCATCGTAAACCGAATCCTGCACCAGCACTCGATTGGTACACACGCAGGTCTGGCCGGTGTTGCGATACTTGGACGCAATCGCGCCTTCCACTGCCGCATCGAGATCAGCATCATCGAATACAATGAACGGCGCGTTTCCGCCCAGTTCCAGCGATAATTTCTTAACTGTGCCCGAGCACTGGGCCATCAAAAGTTTCCCGATCTCCGTCGAACCGGTAAACGACAACTTTCGAACAATCGGATTCGACGTCAGCTCACCACCAATTTCCTTTGCCGGCCCGGTAACAATATTAAAAACGCCTTTTGGCACGCCCGCGCGCTCCGCGAGCTCCGCAAGAGCAAGCGCAGAAAATGGCGTCTGCGTGGCGGGCTTGAGTACGACCGTACAGCCCGCCCCCAGCGCAGGACCCGCCTTGCGCGTGATCATGGCCAACGGAAAATTCCAAGGCGTGATGCACGCCACAACACCAACCGGCTGCTTGATCACCACAATGCGTTTATCTGGTTGATGCTGTGGAATCGTATCCCCATACACACGCTTCGCTTCTTCGCCGAACCATTCCAGAAACGCAGCGGCGTACGCCACCTCACCGCGAGATTCGCTGAGAGGTTTGCCTTGCTCGATGGTCATCAGTCGAGCCAGATCCTCCTGATGAGCCATCATCAAATCGAACCAGCGCCTCAAAATAATTGCCCGCTCTTTCGCAGTCTTCTTGCTCCACTGAGGAAACGCCGCGTGCGCCGCCTCGATGGCTTGTCGGGTCTCCGCGGCGCCAAGTTTCGGCACCTGCCCAATCGTTTCGCCCGTCGCAGGATTATCAACCGCGATCGTCCCACCCGATTTCGCCTGAATCCACTGGCCGTCCACGTAGCAGGCTTCGCGGAACAGCCGTTGATCCTTCAACTCAACGGCCGCGCTGTCCGGTTTAGTAGCTGTGTCTTGCATCTCAAACTCCTGAATCCTTTTCCAGTTGGATGCGTCGAGCAACCAGACCGGTTCCTTCTCGCTCGCATTCGCCATCGCCTATGCGTGCGAAAAAGCCGCCTCTTTTCGCGCAGGCACCGATGTCAGCGCGGCTCCGATTACCGCAAGCCCTTCATCGAACTGCTCATCGGTCACCACCAGCGGCACCAGAATACGAATCACATTGTTGTAGGTCCCGGCGGTAATCAGAATGAGTCCGTGCTCATAGCAATAGCGCGCGATCTCCTTGGTCTCCACATCTGCCGGCTCGCGCGACACTCGATCGCGCACCAACTCCATCGCGCACATCCCGCCAAGGCCTCGCACATCGCCGATCAGCGGCCACTTTTGTTTCCA
>C688J35102_120989955_pt1 | contig 16775 bp, 15 predicted proteins | sample HopSoiMetagenom2_FD_35102 | JGI IMG/M metagenome (IMG submission 35102)
CCGCCGCTCATAGAACCAAATCCCGCACCGTTGAGCCGAAAGCGGCCGGGCGACGCCATCGACTCGTTCAGTCCGCTGGCGTCCGCACCGTCCATAGAGATGTGGCAGGACTACCACTTAAACTGGCGCTCGAGGGTTACGTCTGTGTTGGCAACGGCTTGGACTAGAGCCGAAGGCATCATCTTGGCCGACCACCAGGTCGACCAAGAGGAAGCGTTCGCACGGCTGACACAACACTCCCAGCACGCCAACATGAAACTCCGCGACGTCGCCCGCCGGATGGTCGAAGAATGCGGTCCGTCCACGACGCCTGACCGGTCGAGCAAACCGGCGCGCGACGATACGGACAATCAAGCGGTTGTTAGAATGTCGGTATGGCCGAACGGTGCGAAGTTCTGTGTCTCGACCTGCCCCGCGCGGAGGCTCTTCGTCGCGAGCGGCGAAGTGGCGAGGGGATTGGCACGGCGGCAAACCGGGCTCGGGCTCTGAGTGATCCCACCCGGTTCGAGGTCGCGAGCACTCTGCTGGCCGGCGGGGAACTGTGCGTGTGCGATTTGGGGTGGATCATCGAGCGCTCGGACGCGCTCGTCTCCCACCACCTGCGGCTTTTGCGAGCCGCCGACCTGGTGACGTCGCGCCGAAACGGAAAGATGGTCATCTACCGCCTCACCGATCGGGGGGTCGAACTGACGAGCACGTTACTTGGCGACGTGGCCGTGCGCGCATGAGCACCCAGCTCCGCGGCGTCCTGCCATTGATTACTCACCAGCCGCGCATGTCAGCGGCTCAGCGCGCTGCACTTGAGCGACGGGCGAGGCTGCTGGCATGGGGCGGAAACGCGTGGCACGTGATCGAGTTTGCGATCGCGATCGCTGCGGGCATCTCGGCGAGCTCGGTCGCGCTGGTCGCGTTCGCGGTCGATAGTTTGATCGAGGTGCTGGCCGGCGGTGTGATCGTATGGCTGTTCTCCAGCGGCCGAGGTTCATCGCAGACCGCGGAAAGGACAGCACAGCGGATCATTGCCCTGTCGTTCTACGGCCTTGCTGCCTACGTCGTTGTCGAGTCGGTTCGGTCATTCGCGGGAGGGCATCCGGACACGAGCTGGGTGGGGATCGGCCTGGCGCTGCTCACGGCGCCGACGATGCCGTTGCTGGCCCGCGCGAAGCAGAACGTCGGTCGAGCGCTTGGCTCCCAAGCGACGGAGAGCGAGGGCCAGCAGAACATGCTCTGCGCCTATCTCTCGATCGCGCTTCTGGTCGGTCTTGGCGCGAATGCGCTGCTTGGCTGGTGGTGGGCCGACCCGCTTGCCGGACTGGTCATCGCCGCCGTCGCCGTTCGGGAGGGCCGCGAGGTGTGGCGCGGTGAGCTCACATCATGCGACTGCTGCTAGCCCGAAAAGCCGGCGACCAGGTGAAGCGGCCCGAGGGACTGCATCCCGGAAATCGGCCAAACCATGGCCGCTCGACCACATATCGTCGAGGTACACGACCTCCACGTCCGGGAGGTGGGCTCGGAGTCCCCGTCCCTATCCGCGCACGTGCTCGTCCCACCCGGCGACGACCGCCACCAGGTACGTCGCACCTCGAGACGCTGCTTCAGGAACGTTTCGGGATCACCCACACCATGCTGCAGGTCGATTATCACGAACCCCAACTGGTATCCATCCGGTCCGCCGGTTGATGGCCTGTCCGCTGGCCAGTGGTGGGGATAACGGGCGTGGCCCTGTGTCGGGGGCGATCAGCCAGGGATTGACGGATAGGCGGCGAGAAGCTGTTCACCGGGCGTCAGGAGATTGCCACCGGGCTGGAGTTGTCGACGCCGGTGACTCGCCACGAGCCGGCGGTGTAGCGCAGCTTGTATGTGATCCATTGCCCGTTCAGGCCGGTGGCCCAGCGGTTGTTGGGAACGCTGGCTGTCTGTGGGCCTGTCCACCTGACCGGTGCCAGCGTGATCAGGACACCGCGGTTGGCTACCCGACCTGGCGGGCTGCCGATCATTGCGGCTCCTCGTGTCGAGACGAACGTCACCGGAGGCAGTCGTTTCAGCGCCGCAACGATCTGAGCTGTCAGCTTGGACGGGAACGGTCGGCCCGGTTTGGAGACGAGGACGCTGGCCCGGCCGGCACCGGGCACGGCGCCGTTGAGCACGTACACCTGACGGTAGGGAGAGGGCGCCGCTCCAAAGCCGTGATCCTTTGTGACTAGGCGGCGGATCACCGCGGCATAGATCACCGCAGTGGTCGAGGACTCAGCCGCGGCCTCTCCGACCTGCGGTCTCGTGAAGGATTGTGCCGCTGATGGTGTGGTGCTCGATGCTCCGGTGGTCGACGCGATACACGCTGTCGCCACCGGGAGGAGAAGCAGAGCCAGCGCCATACTGGAAAGAACCGCTCGCCGTTGTGGTGTTCGGTCCGGCTGCGTGATCGCCACGTGTCTCATCTCCCTGTGTCGTCGACGGCCGCGAAGGTGCCGGCCATAACACTTCGACCATCGAAGGGCTGGTCTGGTTCCCGGATCGGGGCTACCCATGTGCTGTGCGTGGGTCACGGCATGGGCTTTGCCGCGGGCGATCAGCCAGCGGTCGACAGGGTAGGCACCCACGTTCATCCACCCCCACACGGGCGACGTCGTCAAAATCTCCAGCCTGTCCGACTCCTGCTACCCCTCCCAATATCAAGGAGCAGTGAGAGTCGCTGGATAACGGAGCTCTCTCTCGGCTGACCAATCTGCCTGATGCGTCCGTCGCCGAGCATCGCGACGCGGGCAGACAGCGGGAGCGCTTCGCTCGGGTCTAGGTGACATGGAGGAACGTCGTGCGCCGGATAGCGCCGCCGGTCAGCGGCTCCCGCTCGGAGTGTTGGTTAGTTCATCAATCGTCCGCGTGTCGCGTGCCGTCGTATCTGGAGTCTCGCCAGGCCAGCGCCGCCTTCAATCCCTGGTCGCCGGCTATCCGATCGAACTCCTGCTGTTCCGGTGTCTCGGCTGAGTTGAGGATGGCCGCGAGGTCGATGTGAGTGTCGATAGCAGCTCGGAGGCCGCGGTGATCGTTCGCCCTGGCAATCGCGAGCTTGGTCATGGCGACGACGGGAAGCGGCGTGGGAGCGATCTTGCCGACCACTGCGTCGACCCGGTCCTCAAGCTGGGCGTTCGGGACGACGTGGTTGACGAAGCCTGCGCTCTGCGCCTCGGTCGCATCGAGCGTGTCGCCGGTGAGGAGCATCTCCCGCGCTCTCTTCTCGTGGATCAGAAACGGCAGGATGAGGGTTACGGGGCCGGAGCCGTACTTGATCTCGACGTGGCCGAACCGTGCATCCTCTGCGGCGATGATGATGTCGCAGGCCAGTGCGAACTCGAAGCCGCCGCCGACGCAGTGGCCGCTGACAGCTGCGACGATCGCTTTCCGAAACGCCAGTAACTTCTTGACGACCTGGAAGTGCGTCTCGAGAAAGCCGTGCCAGCTGTAGGCGCCGTCGAGTTGGGCGGCGACCTCCTCCTGGAGGTCGTGGCCGGCGGAGAAGGCGCGACCCGAACCGGTGAGGACGACCACCTTCACGTCGTCGTCGGCGCTGGCGCGGTCGAGCGCTTCGATGAGGCGATCGTTCATCTCGAGCGTGATCGCGTTCAGCTTGTCGGGCCGATTCATCGTGATCCAAGCCGCTGGCCCGCGGCGGTCGTAGAGCACACTTTGACTCACTACTCGCCCGTCTTCAGTCTTGGAAAAGCCTGTCTGCATCCGGCCTTTCAACTACCAACCACGGCGCTTCGCAGCCGGTTTTGGAATCGCTCGTCGTCGACCACGAAACGGGCATGGCGGCCCGCCGCGATCCGGCCGGAGCGGTCGGTAGCCGTCGTCGTGAACCACACCTTGGGGCCGTCCACCGCGTCGATCGTTGCTCTTACCTCGACTTCGGCACCGACCGGCGTTGGCGCTTGGTGCTCGACTTGGACGACGCTCCCGACCGTTCGCTCGCCGGGTTGGATCAGTCCGTCGAGTGCCTCCATCGCAGCCCGCTCCATCAGGCCGACCAGAGCAGGTGTGGCAAGGGCAGCGAGCCCAGGGTTCCCGTACGAAGCCGCGCTGTGGCTTTCGTCGACTCGTACGGTGACTACGCCTTCTCGGCCGATTGCGTCTTCAGACACCGGCATGGCAGCCTCCTCAGGCGGACCGGAACGCGTGGGGTTGGAACCGACCGTGCGGCAGGATCGCCGGATCTATGCTCTCGTCGTAGGCGAAGTAGTGCGTCGAGAAGGCGATCCAGACGGCGTCGACGGCTTGATCCATCAACTGCTGCATCTGGATGTACATCGCTGTCCGCTTGGCGTCGTCACTCTCCCGCAGCGCAGCGGCCTGAAGGTCGTCGAACTGCTTGTTCGACCAGTACATCCAGTTCCACTGATCAAGTTGGTCTGACGTGAACCAGACGGTTGAAAACGACGGGTCTGGCTGGGTCTCGTAGTTTCCCCAGAACAGCTGGCGGTCTCGCAGCTTCTTTCCGATGTCGTAGTAGCTGCCGGGGTCGCTCTTGTCCAGCTTGACGTCGATGCCTACGTCCTTCAGGTTGGCCTGAAGGATCTCCGCCACCTGGTTCGCGCCCGGCTCCTCTGTGTACGCGTACGTCAGTTGAAGGCCGTCCGCGCCTGCCTGCTGCACGTATCCCCTCGCCTTGTCCACGTCGTGGCCGTACTGCGGCGCGTCAGGCCAGTAGCCGACGCCCATCGCCTCGGGCAAGATCGCGTAGGCAGGCTCGTAGCGGCCCTCAAAACCTGCTTCCAGCATCGACGGCACGTCGACGGCGTAGCGCACGGCTTGGCGCACGTTGACGTCTTGGAGCTTCGGGTCGAGGACGTTCATCCCGATCCAGATGTAGCCGAGCGAGAGCCGCTTCGCCGTGCCAAACTTGTCGTTGGAGGCGAAGCGGTCGACAGACTGCAGCCCGATCTGGCCGAAGTCAGCGGCTCCCGTCTCGATCGCGATGTCGCCGCTGTTGTCCTCGGCGATCGGGAGGCAGACGATCTCCTTCCACTCCGGGTCAACGAAGCCGGTCTTGTAGTGGGCGAACCGGTTGAGCGTCAGCTGCTGCTTGGGCTTCCACTCGCCGAACTCGTACGGCCCGGTTCCAATCGGATGAGTGGCATAGCTCTTGCCGCGCTCTAAGACTGCTTTCTTGGACAGGACGTATCCAGAGGTCACCGGAAGCGTCGAGTGCATCAGCGCCGCGAACGGCTGCTTCAGGATGATCGTGCCCGAGTACTTGTCCTTGACTCGTACCTCCTTCAACGCTTCCCAGTCGCCGGCGTAGACGGCGTCGATCTTCGGCTTCGTCAACCCAGCGATCCGCTCGTACGAGAACTTGACGTCATCGGCGGTCAGCTCGCCGTAGCCGCCGTGAAACTGGATCCCCTTCTTGAGCGTGAAGTCGTAGGACAGGCCGTCCGGAGAAGGGGTGAACGTGTCGGCCAGCTGGTTTACGACCTCGAACTTGTCGGTGTGGGGCTTGTAGCCGACCAGCCCCTCGCAGATCGCCGACATGATCGGCTCGTCGGTCGAGGTGTTGGCGAAGAAGGCGGGATCGAGGTTCGTGATGTCGCTCGTCAGCCGGATCTTCAACGTTGCGTTGCGGCTCTGCCCGGCTCCGCTGGAGCCGGTCGCGGCGCTGCCGCCGCAGGCCGAGAGCAGTGCGCCGGCGGCGGGAAGCGAGATGCCAAGTGCAGCTGCTCGCTGTAGGAACGCCCGCCTGTCGAGTGCCGTCATCCGGCCGCGATCTTCCATCACCGATCCTCCTTTGGGGATTCGTATGATGAATGATCAATCGGCGGAATGCAACCGCCGCCCCCCTGGGTCTTTTCAGCGGCGGGCGAAACGGCGGAAGCGTCTCGCACCTTCTGCCAGTAGTGGCAGGCGACGGTGTGGCCGGGCGCAACCGGTTGCAGCTCTGGCATCTCCGTTCGCGAACGGTCCTCCGCGTAGGGACAACGGGTGTGGAAGCGACAGCCTGGCGGCGGGTTCTTCGGGCTGGGGATCTCGCCGGCGATCAACAACCGCCGCGTCGTACCGGCTTCGCCGGGCTGTGGCACGGCGGAGAGGAGCGCCTGCGTATAGGGGTGAGCTGGTGCGTCAAGGACGCTCGCGGTCGGCCCGACCTCGGCCAGCCGACCGAGGTACATGACGGCGATCCGGTCGGCGAGGTACCCAACCACGTTGACGTTGTGGGTGATGATCAGGTAGGTCAATCGGAGCTGGCCGGCGAGGTCGTTCAGCAAGTTGAGGATCGCGCCGGCGGCGGAGACGTCGAGGCCGGCAGTCGGCTCGTCGGCGATCAGGAACTCCGGCCGCAGCGCGAGGGCGCGGGCGATGCCAACGCGGCGGGCCTGCCCGCCGGAGAGTTCGTGGGGGTACTTCGCCGCCTGCTCGGAGGAGAGCTCGACCATATCGAGCAGCTCGGCTGCGGTGTACCGCTCGTCGTCGGGCACCTTGTTGATGGTGTAGGGCTCTTTCAGCAGGTAGGAAACCTTCAGCCGCGGGCTGAGGCTCGAGTGCGGGTCTTGAAAGACGATCTGCAAGCGCCGGCGAAGGCGGCGCAGCTGCCGCCTGTTCAAGTCACTGAGGTCCTGGCCGTCGTACTCGATCCGCCCGCTTGTCAGCGGCGCCAGCCGCAGGATCGTGCGGCCAAGCGTCGTCTTTCCTGATCCGGACTCCCCGACCAGGCCGAGGATCTCGCCGCGCCGGATGTCGAGGTCGACGCCGTCGACGGCGCGAACGGCGCCGAAGCGGGTGTGGACGTTGCGCAGCCGAACGAGCGGGTGACCGCCGTCGGATGTGCTCACGAGACGTCTTCTCGCCGCGGTGGCGACTGGTAGCCGGACGTTGGGTCGTAGATGTTGCAGCGAACGCGCCGGCCGTTCCATGCGACGTAGTGAGGTTCGCGTTCACGGTTGACCGGCTGCACAAATGTGCAGCGGTCGGCGAAGGCACAGCCGTCGCTCGGCGCTGAGAGGCTGGGGACACGACCGGGGATCGTCGCCAGCCGCTCGCCGCGCTGGTTCCGCGACGGCACAGCCGCCAGCAGCGCCTTGGTGTAGGGGTGAAGCGGCTCTCGGAAGACCGATTGCACGTCGCCTTCCTCCACGGCCTGGCCGGCGTACATGACCATCATCCGGTCGCACACCTGCGAGACGACGGTCAGGTCGTGGGAGATGAAGACGATCGCGGTGCCGAAGTCGTGGCGCAGCTGCTTGAACAGTTCGATCATCTGCGCCTCGAGTGTGGCGTCGAGCGCCGAGGTCGGCTCGTCGGCGATCAACAGCGACGGCCGCAGAAGCAGCGCCATCGCGATCACGATCCGCTGCCGCATTCCGCCAGAGAACTGGTGCGGGTAATCGCCGAACCGCTCGGACGCGTCCGGGATGCCGACCTGGGTCAGCATCTCGACGGCGCGACGGCGCAGGTCACCTCGCCGCCGTTGGCCGCCGAGGTGCGCTCGCTGCACGTCGAGCAGTTGCGTACCGATGCGGATCGTCGGGTTGAGGCTCGTCAACGGGTCCTGGAACACCATCGCGATCTGGCCGCCGCGAAGCTGGCGAAGCTCGCGGCGTCCCAATCCGCGCAGTTCGCGACCGTCGAGCCGGATCGAGCCGCTGGTGATCTCGCCGTTCGCTGGCAGCAGGCCGATCAGTGCCGCCGAGAGCGTCGACTTCCCGCAGCCCGACTCGCCGACGACGCCGAAGATCTCGCCAGCGGCGATGTCGAACTCGACGCCGCGCAGCGCCAGCAGCGATCGTCCGCGGACGTGGTAGGCGACCTCGAGTTGCCGCACGTCGAGCAACGGCTGGGATCCGGTCACCGTCGTCCCCAGCGGCCGAGGCGCGACAGCCGGGGGTCGAAGACGTCGCGGAGTGTCTCGCCCAGCATCGTGAAGCCGAGGGTGGTGATCATCAGGGCCAGGCCGGCGCCGATCACTGGCCACGGCGTGTCTCGTACGCGGTCGAACCCCTCGGAGAGGATCAACCCCCAAGACGGCGTGGGTGGTTGGACGCCGACGCCGAGGAAGGAGAGCCCGGCCTCGACGGTGATCGCGCTGGGGATGTCCATCGCCAGGAGGATGAACATCGGAGCGACGATGTTCGGAACGATGTGCATGCCGACGATCCGAAGCGTGCTCGCGCCGAGCGCGCGCTCCGCCTCGATGAACGGGTTTTCCTTCGTCGACAACACGAGGGCGCGTACCACGCGGCCGTAGCTGGGCGCGAACGAGACGACGATGACGATGATGACGTTCCGAAGCGAGGCACCGAGCACCGTGAGCAGCGCCAGCGCCAGGACAACGGCCGGAAACGCCTGCAAGGTGTCCATGACGACGATCAGCGCGCTATCGACCCAGCCGCTGATGTACCCGGCGGCGAGCCCGAGCACGAAACCGCAGATCATCGCTCCCAGTACCGCCGGCACCGCGACGGCGAGCGCGATCCGCGTCCCGTAGATCAGCCGCGAGAACAGGTCGCGGCCGAGCTCGTCGGTGCCGAGCAGGTGGTGAAGCGAAGGCCCCTCCAGCCGGTCGGGAATCGCCTGGGCGGATGGGTCGTATGGCGCCAGCAGTGGAGCGAAAACGACGACGACCAGTAGGCAAACGACGATCGATAGGCCCAGCAGCCCGTTCGGTCGGCGTACCACCTCGCGCAGAAGAGCGGCGCCGGGCACCGCTCGGCGCGGCCGTGCCGGCGACGCGGCGAGCGACATCGGTTAGCTGCCCTCCAGCCGAATGCGCGGGTCGAGCAGGCGGTAGGACAGGTCGGCGACAAGGTTCGCGAGCACGGTCAGCACGACGATGACGAGCACGGCGCCGCGGACGACCGGGTAGTTGCGCGTCTCGATTGAGTCGACCAGCAGCGTGCCGATACCGGGACGGGCGAAGATCACCTCGACGAACACGGCGCTGCCGATCAGATTGCCGAAGCCGAAGCCGAGCACAGCGACCGTTGGGATGATCGCGTTCTTCAGTGCGTACTTGTAGAAGATGAGCGATCGCCGAAGGCCGAACGCCTCGGCCGTACGGATGTACGTAGAGCCGAGCACCTCCAACATGCTCGCCCGCACCAGCCGGGCGAGGTAGCCGATCCAGGTGATGGCCAGCGCGATCGCCGGGAGCACCAGGTGTCGTAGGTAGTCGACTGGGTCCGAGAACGAGCCGGCGCCGATCGCCGGAAAGAGCTCCCAGTGGACGGCGAAGAGAATCAGCAGGAAGAGGCCGGCGACGAACGGTGGGACGGTGATCATCGAGACCGACAACGCGCCCAGGATGCGGTCGAGCCAGCTGTTGGGGTGAGCGGCGGCGTAAACGCCAAGCGGGATGCCGACGCCGACGGCGAGGGCCAGGCTTGAAGCCGCGAGGATCAGCGTGTGCGGCAGCGCTTCTCCGATGATGGAAGAGACCGAGACCTGGTTCAGAAAGTCGATCCCCAGGTCGCCCTGAAACGCTCGCTCGATGAAGTGCGCGACCTGCTCATAGACCGGCAGATCGAGCTCCATCTGGCGGCGGATCGTCTCCGACAGCCCTTCGCTTGCCCGCGGTCCCAGGATGATCTTGACTGGGTCGCCGGGGACGAGGTGGACGAGTAGCGCGAGGAACACCATCGACAGAACGACCACCAGCAGCGCCATCGCCAGTCGCCGGATGATGTAAAGCCCCATCCTCACGTGATCAAGAAGCCCAGGTCAACGGGAATCGCAGTGCCTGAGATGCCCGAGCCGCGGTCGCTGGCCAGGAACGACATCAGCTCCGCAACCTCCTCGGGCTCTGAGGCGCGAACCGGCTGGTACATCTCGATCCGCTCAAGAAGCTGCTCTCGCGTCAGCCCACGGAGCCGCATCTGCTCGGTCAGCTGTCCCTCCATCAGCCCTGTCCAGACGAGACCAGGTAGCACCGCGTTCGCGCACAAGCCGAGCGGTCCGCCCTCCAGCGCCGCCACCTTGATCAGGCCAACGACGGCGTGCTTTGCCGCCACGTATGCCGCTTTGTACTCCTCGCCGACCACGGAAAGGGCGGATCCAGTGGCGATGATCCGACCGCCTGGCCGAGCGGTGAGGTGGCTCCACGCGGCTTTGATGGCGAGGTGTGGCCCTTTGACCAGCACGTTGAATAGCCGGTCCCACTCCTCCTCGGGGAACTTGTCGATCGCCGCCAAGTGCTGAACGCCGGCGTTCAGGACCAGGGTGTCGAGACGGCCGTGCCGCTCAAGCGCTTCGTTGACCATCGACTGCGTTCCCGCACCGCTGGCGACGTCGGCGTGGAAGCACCCCTCGCCTCGCAGGTCGACGGGGACGACCTGCGCTCCCTCGCGGGTGAAGACCTCACAGATCGCACTGCCCACGCCGCCTGAGGCGCCGGTGATGATCGCCACGCGGCCGTCGAGTTCACCCATCGGTACCCGGTTGGCAGATTGGTGTGCGGACGGCACCCTCGTTTATCATCGTAGGTATGATGAACACGATGCTGGAAGGAAGTCAACCACACGAATGACAACGCCGGGCCGAACAGCCGCCGGGGAGTTTCCGCGAATCGGCGGTGGGCGCCTCAGCGACCGCGTCGCCGCCGATCTGGAGGATCGGATTCTCAACGGCCGTCCAGGGCCGGGCGAGCGGCTACCGACCGAGGCAGAGCTGTGTGAGCTTTTCGCGGTTAGCCGAAGCGTCGTTCGTGATGCGTTGCGAACCCTGAGAGCCAAAGGGCTTGTGAGCGTTGGCCCGCGAGAAGGGATCGTCGTCCTCGCCCCCAGCGACGAGCCGTTCGGCCAAGCGCTGCTTCTGCTCCTAGCACGATCAGGGTTGACGATGCGCCAAGTCACCGAGGCGCGAGCTGCGATCGAGACGAACATCGGCCCGCTCGCCGCAGAGCGCGGCACGGCGGCGGACTGGGCCCAGATGCAGGAAGACCTCGACCGGTTCGGGACGGCTGTCGATCAAGGGCGCTGGCGAGCAGCGCATGACAGTCACCTCGCCTTTCACCTCGGGCTGCTCCGTGCCGTTCACCTCCCTGCCTTGGAGATCCTTCTCAAGCCGATGCACGAGGTGATCGTCCTCTCCTCCGTGCCGCCGGCCGCAGACAACCCAGAGCTGTGGGACGTCGCCACCCACCCGCCAATCCTCGCCGCGCTTCGAAGTGGCAAGCCACAGCGGGTGCGCCAGGCGCTCGAGGCCCACTTCCACGGCTTTCTCGACGACGCGCGCTACGCCCAGTTCGAAAGCCAGCCGTTCCGCGACGCGGGTATGGAGGCCATGCGCTACCTCAACGACAGCGCGCGGTAGCTGCCATGGCGTTGACCGCGTTGGAACACCGGGTGGTCGACGCGATAGCCGAGCGGCGAGACGAGATCGTCGCTCTCGCCTCTGAGCTGATCGGCTTCGACACAACCGCCCGCGACGTCGGTGATCCGCCGCGAGACGAGGCGGCGCTGCAGCACCGCCTCGCCGATCGCCTAAGCGCCGCCGGCGCGGAGACGGAGGTGTGGGAGCCGTCTGCCGACGAGCTGGCGGGGCAACCGATCGTCCCGCCTGGCATCGACTTTCAGGGCCGGCCGCAGATGACCGCTCGGTTCACCGGCGCAGGCCGCGGCCGCACACTGCTCTACAACGGCCACATCGACGTCGTCTCCGTCGAGCCACGCGACCAGTGGACGACCGATCCCCACCGAGGCGACGTACGCGAAGGCAGGCTCTACGGCAGGGGCGCCTGCGACATGAAGGGCGGCATCGCCGCCATGACGGTTGCGGCAGAGACGCTCGCCAGCCTCCCGATCGAACTGGCGGGCAACCTAATCGTGGCGACCAACACCGACGAAGAGTCGTCAGGAGCCGGAGGGATGGCACTGGTTGCTCACGGCGTCCGCGCCGACGGCGCCATCGTCCCCGAGCCGACCGGCTTCGACACCTGGATCGCCTGCCGCGGCTCAACCTTCGTGACGATCCAGGTGCCAGGCCGTCCCGGCCACGCCGAAATCGAACAGCCACCCTGGCACGAGGGCGGTGCCGTCAACGCGATCGAAAAGGCGACTATCGTGCTCGCTGAGATCGAGCGGATACGCGCCGACTGGCGATCCCAGCCGGAGCTTCGCCACCCCTACCTGCCGCCGGCCGACATCGTACCGACGATGTTCACAGCCGGCGAGTGGGGTGCCACCTACCCCTCGATGGCGAAAATCCTCTGCACCGTCCCCTACCTCCCCATCCAAGCCGACGCCGACGGCTGGAACTCACGCATCCGAGAGGAAGTCGAAGCGCGGATCACCGCTGCCTGCAGAGCGGACGACTGGCTGGCCAGCCACCCGCCTCTCCTCGCCTGGTCGGCAAACGTCATGCCGATGGAGCTCTCCCCCGAAGAGCCGATCGTCACCACGATGATCGCCTCCACCGCGGACGTCGGTCGGCGCGGCATCCTCGCAGGACTCAACTCATGGTTCGATGGAGCGACGTTCTCCGCCCTGGCCGCAACACCGGCGATCGCCTACGGCCCCGCGGGCCGCGACGGCACGCGGGTGGTGCTCCACGCCATCGACGAATACGTCCCGGTCGACGACCTCGTCGTCTGCTCACAAGGCTTGGCCGTCGCGGCTCTGCGGTTCTGCGGCCAGACCGGTTAGGCCCGACCCGCGGGCGATACATTCCAGCCACGCTCCACACCATTTCGCGGCCAACGACGTCCACAACGCCATCGACTTGTTCGTACGTGATCTCCAGACGGGGCAGGCCGCACGGCGAGCGGCGACGAGCGCCGCGGTTACGCCAGCGCATACACGACCCCTGCGCACGGCAAATCGGGCAGTGTTCTCCACCGTGACGGAGCCGGACGATACGAACCGCACCGCACCTCCGACGCGTATCTTCGCGTGCCCCTGCTGCCATACGCCGGTGTGGAGGCGCGGGAGGGAGCCGGCCCTCACCACTAACGTGGCGCCGATCGACGAACCACTCGCCACGCACTCGCGGATACCCCGGGCCAGCCGAGCTGGATGACGGCGACCACAAGCAGCAGACATCCGGCCACCAGCAACAGCATCGGACGCTCCGTGGACCGTGCTCTCCCGACAGCGACAGGCGACGACTGGAGCGCCTGGCTGGGTTGGGTCGTTCCAACTGCGCCCTTCGACCGGTTAGTCCGCCGGCTGTCCGAGGACGGCGGTTCCCCCGATCTGTCAGTGCGCGTAGCGGCCCCGCCGTTGGAGCCGCTCTGACCGGAACGTTGGTTCGTAGATTGTCCGCTGGACGACGCTGGCCGCGAATCGGAGTTGGACGGTAGCTGCGGGGTCGGCGGAATGTCGAGGCCCATCGCAGGCGATGCCGCTACTAGTGCGGCGGCCGTCACGGCGACTCTAACCCCAAGCACGTTCCTCGCCAATGGCACGCCTCCTTATGCCCCACCCTACGGAGCCATCGGCGGAGTTTTACCACCCAAACCTCTGGGTGGCTCAACGAGCCGGTTTTTGGAGGTCCGAAAATCCTGAAAGAGCAGGCATTCGACCTTCGTACTCTGCCTCCGGTCCAGGCGGAGAGGCGAGGAGCCGTGCTCAGAAGGAGTACGAGGCCAAGGCTTACTGGACTCGCTGACCGAGGCCCGGGAAGTCTGGGCGCTGCGGAAGATGGGCTACTTCAAGATCGGTCAGCGCTCGTAGCGCGCAATCATTCGGACGCTTCAGGTGCGCGTGGCTGCCGTGAGCGTCGCTGGAGGGTTCGGTTCGACCAGGGCGGGCTGGCAGTGGCACGTGGCACCGACATGGCGCGCGGCGGCGCGTTCGCCGAAACAGGACAGCTACCTCAGCGACGACATTCGTGGCTCGGACGGCGTGTGCGCGACGAAACCTTCTGGGATGATGTTGCCCGATTCAACCTGGGAGGCCCGCGTGGCTACCGTTTCGTCCCACCTCGCGCCAAACGTCAAAGACGCAACCGATCGTGTCTCGTGGTGGACTCTCGCCTGCATCGGCGTAGCCCAGTTCATGGTGATCCTCGACGTCACCGTTGTAAACATTGCGCTGCCGTCCATCAGTCAAGCTCTGGAGTTCTCGGCCACCGACCTGCAGTGGGTCGTCACCGTCTACGTGCTCTTTACCGGCGGTCTCATGCTGCTCGGCGGCCGATCAGCTGACTTGTTCGGGCGACGCCGCGTGTTCCTGCTCGGGTTGCTCATCTTCACCGCCGCCTCGCTGTCTAGCGGACTTGCCTGGTCACCACATGCGCTGATCGTCTCGCGGGCGACGCAGGGCTTGGGTGCCGCCCTGTTGCTGCCGGCCGCCTTGGCGATCATCACAACGACGTACTCCGGGACGCAGCGAACCGCGGCGCTTGCTGTATGGGGCGCGATTGGTAGTGCTGGAGTCGCCATCGGGGTGCTGCTCGGCGGCGTCATCACGATCGCTTTTGGCTGGGAATGGATCTTCTTCATCAACGTCCCGATTGGACTCGTGGTCGCGGTCGGGGCGATCCGGCTTGTCCCGGCGGGGCGCGCGCCCCGGTCGGCGGCGACGCTGGATCTGCTTGGCGCAGTAGCGCTGCTCGCAGGTCTGATGACCCTGGTATACGGGGTTGTCGGAACGGCGCAACACGGCTGGGCGTCAGCGCGGACGCTGCTGCTGCTCGGCGCAGCCGGTCTGTTGCTGGCGGCGTTTTTCCATATCGAGCGCAACGGCTCTAAGCCACTGGTGCCGCCCGCGACCTGGCGGGTGCGCTCACTGGTCTCCAGTGCGGTCGTCATGCTCGGCACGACAGGCGTCTTGGTCGGCGCCTTCTACCTGAACACGCTGTATCTCCAGAACGTGCTTCATTACTCGGCGCTGAAGACAGGACTCGCGTTTCTGCCGCTCGCTCTGGTGATCCTGGCTGCCGCCCACCTTGCAGCGCACCTGCTTTCGCACGCCGGATCTCGCCTTGTGGCCATAGTAGGCTTGGCCCTGACGGCTGGGGGTGCGCTGCTTCTCGCGGCTGCACCCGACCGGGCAAGCTACGCGACCGACATGCTGCCAGGATTCCTTCTCCTAGGAGTCGGCGTGGGGCTTGTCTTCGTGGCCGTGACGGTCACGGCGATGGCGGATGTCAGCCATGAGGAGGCGGGTCTGGCGTCTGGGATCATGACGACGGCCCACGAGCTTGGGGCCGCGCTCGGTGTTGCCGTGCTGGCCGCCGTTGCCGCGTCGAACAGCAACCCGGTCGGTGACTATGGGGACGGCTTTTTCGTGGCGGCGGCGATCGCGGGCCTGCTCGCTCTCGTAGCTGCTTTCGCGCTTCCGGTTCTACGGCCGGCGCCGGGGACGCACGTTTCCATGCATTAGCGGCCGGCTTGGCTGGCTTTCCTACTTGCTGTGATGTGCTGGGCGATGTATCGGGCGTCGTCGCTGCCGAGACCGAGTAGGGCCGATCCGCGGGTGTGTTGCCACTGCAGTCCGAGGAAGTAGAGCCCAGGCTGATCGGTGACTCCGCGACGGTGCCGCAGCTGGCCCTGTTCGTCGGCAATGGACAGTTGGATCCAGGAGTAGTCCGACTCAAAGCCGGTGGCCCAGATGATCGCGTCGGCTTCGACGCTGGTGCCGTCGGCGAACTGAACGACGCGTCCCGAAGCGTCCAGGGCGCGTGGCTTCAGCGTGATGCCTCGGCGCCTCGCCTTGGCCGGGCTCGACCCAATCAGCGTCTCCCGTTCGCGGAGCCGTCTGCCAAGACGCGAGTCGATCGTGATTCGCTGCATACGGAGCTTGGTGAGCCACCAGAAGATCTGCCGCCCCAGCAGCCGCCGCGGCAGCGGAGGCTGCCGTGACCCTACCGCGAGCACGACAGCGTGATTTGCGGCCAGTTCCTCGGCGATCTGGTAGCCGGTGTTCCCGCCTCCGACCACGACCACGCGTCCGGGTGGGAGGTCGCTCGGGCGCCGGTAGCCACTGCTGTGGATCTGGCAGACGTCCGAGTCAACTGACGAGGCAAAGTCCGGGACGCGCGGCCGCTGGAACGGGCCGGTGGCGATGACGACGTGATCGGCCTGGATCGTCCCGGTTGGAAGCTCGGCGACATATCGGCCTTCGGTGTGGTGAAGCGCAGTGACGGCGCTGTTTAGTTGGACGGGTAGGTCGAACTCAGTCGCGTAGCGGTGGAGATAGGCGATCACCTCGTCGCGGGTCGGCTCCTGATCGGGTTCGCCGGTGAACGACAGACCCGGCATCGCGTTGTATCGGCGAGGTGTGAACAGCACCAGTGAATCCCATCGCTGTGCCCACGCCGAGCCGACTTGATCGGCTGCGTCGACGATCAAGAACCGAGCACCGGCCTGCCGAAGGTAGTACCCCAACGTCAGCCCGGCTTGACCGGCACCGATCACGAGCACGTCGTAGCCCGCTCGCGGATCGGCTTTCGGATCTGTCGCTGGAATCGGTTGAGTGTCGGGCAACGTCATGGTGACACCGGTGAGCCCATGCGGACGGCGGCGACCACCGCTCCGATCGCTCGAGCGCTGACTGTGGCGTAGCGCTGGTCATTGAGCAGCGCCACGTGCGTGGCGCCCTGCGCTGTCTGATGGGCGCTGTTCGTCGACAGCGTCGCCAGTCGGCCTTGGGCGGCGAGCCATCCCGATTCCTGCCCGGAGCCTGCGGTCAGGACGAACAGTGGTTTCCCATCCAAGCTCTTGAGCGCCTTCGCTTGACGAAGGACGGTTGGCAGCTCGGCGAACTCGAGGCGGTTTGCACTCAGTTCGCGAGGTGAGGATGCGAAGGTCTGCGCCTGGTTTTCTGCATCGGCGGGTAGCGAGCCGC
>C688J35102_120989954_pt1 | contig 16745 bp, 15 predicted proteins | sample HopSoiMetagenom2_FD_35102 | JGI IMG/M metagenome (IMG submission 35102)
CACCTTCGTCTTCCAGAACGCCGGGCAGCTCGTGCCTGAAAACCAGGTGCTGATCGGCGGCTCGCCCGCCGGCACGGTCGAAAGCATCGGCCTCACCGACAACAACCTGGCCGAGGTCCACGTCGAAGTCGAACAGGAACTGCACGAAGGCACGACCGCGGTGATCCGCGCCACCTCCCTCTCCGGCGTCGCCAACCACTACGTCTCCGTCAGCCCCGGCCCGAACAGCAACCCGCCGCTGAAGGAAGGGGCGGAACTCGGGCTCTCCTCAACGACGACGCCGGTCGACATCGACCAGTTCTTCAACACCTTCCCGCCCCGCGTCCGCGCCGCCCTCGCCGAATTCATCAAGGGCAACGCATCGATCTACTCCGGCCAGGGGAAGAACGCCAACAACTCCTACAAGTACTTCGGCACCGCGCTCAACCGGGTCAGCGCCTTCGCCCACGAACTGAACGCCGACCAGCACCTGCTCTCCCGCTTCATCGTCAGCTCCTCGCGGCTGACCACGGCGATCGCCGGTCGCGGCGAACAGCTATCGAGCGCGGTGTCCAACGCGAACACCGCCTTCAACGCGATCGCCGGCCAGACCCGGGCCTTCGACGCGACCCTCCGCGAGCTGCCGCCGGTGATGCGCCAATCGAACACGACCTTCGTCAACCTGCGGGCGGCGCTGGACGACCTCGAACCGCTGGTCGAAACGGCGAAGCCGGACACCAAGGAACTGGCCCCGTTCCTGGCCGAACTGCGGCCGGTCTTCCAGAAGCTGATCCCGTTCACCCACAACCTGCGCCTGATCGTCCACCGGCCCGGCAAGGGAAACGACGCCGCCGACCTGTTGGCGACCCTGCCCGGAGTGCAGGAACTGACCTCGAAGGCGTTCCCGCATTCTGAAGCGGGGATCCGGGCCTTCCAGCCGAACCTGAACTTCATCCGCGCCTACACGCCGGACTTCTTCAACGCGTTCGCGAAGTTCGGCGAGGTCGCCGGCTATTACGACGGCAACGGCCACTACGTGCGGGCGGCGACCGCCGCGCAGAACCTCTTCCGCTACAACGCCGCGAGCGGGGAACTGGAACCGATCAAGAAAGCGCAGCAGTACGAACCGTTCGGATCCTCACCGCACGTGCACCGCCGCTGCCCCGGCGGCGCGACCCAGCCCGCTGCCGACGGGTCCAGCCCATGGGTCGGCGGCGGCAGCGTCAGCTCCTCCGAATGCAACCCCGGCGACGTGCCTCCAGGCGAATGATCCGGAAGCTCCTACTTGCGGCAGCAGTGGTCGCGGCGATCGTCGTGGTCGTCCTCCTGGTCTCCGGCGGCGGCGAATCCGGCGGCTACCGCGTCCGGGCGATCTTCGACAACGGCGCCTTCATGGTCCACGGAGAGCAGGTGCGGGTGGCCGGCGCCAACGTCGGCGAAATCGAAGAAGTCAGCGTCTCGATGCCCGGGGAAACCGTTGTCTACAAGAACGGCAAGCCGGTCGAAAAGCCGGGCAAGGCGATCATGGTGATGAACATCACCGACCCCGGCTTCCGGGACTGGCGCCAGGACGCCAGCTGCCTGATCCGGCCGCAGTCACTGATCGGCGAGAAGTTCGTCGACTGTCAGCCCACCACGCCGAGGGCGCCGGGCGCCGAACCGCCGTCGCCGCTGAAGAGAATTCCCGACGGCCAGCCCGGCGAAGGCGAGTACCTGCTGCCGCTCGGCAACAACGGCACCAGCGTCGACCCCGATCTGATCAACGACATCAACACCCTCCCCTACGCGCAGCGCTTCCGGCTGATCCTCAACGAACTCGGTGCCGGTCTTGCCGGCCGCGGCAAGGACATCGAAGTCCTGGTCAAGCGGGCGAACCCGGTCCTGCGTGACGTCGATCGCGCCTTCGGGATCCTCTCCGCCCAGCGCAACCAGCTCGCCCAGCTGGCGAGCGACTCGGAGGAAATCCTGCGGCCGCTCTCGCGTGAGCGCTCGCACTTCGTCGGCTTCCTCGCCAACTCGGGAGCAGCCGCCGAAGCGAGCGCCGAAAAGGGCCCGGAACTGGAAGAAGCGCTGCAGAAGTTCCCCACCTTCCTGCGCGAGTTCCGCCAGACGATGGTCAGCCTCAAATCCTTCTCCGACGCCGGCACGCCGGTATTCGAAGACTTCGGCACCGCGGCGCCGTCGCTGACCGACGCGACGCGGACGCTGACCCCGTTCTCCGAATCGCTGACGGTCGCGTTGAAGAGCCTCGGCAAGGCGGGCGAAGAATCGGGCCCGATCTTCGCCAAAGCCGACCCGGTTATCCGCAAGGCGGCGACCCTCGCCAAGTCGGGCGTGGTGCCGACGGCCGAGCTGGCGAAGCTGCTGGTCAACCTCAAGAAGACCGGCGGTTGGGACGGGCTCGTCCAGTTGATCTACAACACGACCGCTTCGCTTAACGGGTTCGATCAGTACGGGCACTTCGGACGCACCCGGGTAACCCTCTCCACCTGCCTCGAATACTCGGCCCGAAAGGCCGGAACCGAAGGCGGGGGATGCGCTGCCCGGTTCAACGGCCCCGGGGTGGCGGAAGCTGAAACCAGCACCGCGGCCCTCTACCGCCTGCTGCAGCAACGCCTGGAAGAACGCAGTGGCGGCACCGGGGCTGAACCGGGTCCCGCGATCGGCATCGGCCAGGGCACCAGCACCGGGGCGAAAGGCGAAGCCGAAGGCAAGGCCGGCATCTCGCAGTCCACGAAGACCGGCGGCGGCACCGAACCGCTCCTCGACTACCTCCTGGGCCCATGAGGAACCGCAGCGGAATCGGCGGCGTCGCCAGCAGCCCGATCCTCGTCGGGGCGGTCACCGTCCTCGTCGTGATCGTCGCCGTCTTCCTCGCCTACAACGCCAACAACGGCCTGCCCTTCGTCTCCACCTACAACCTCAAGGCGCGGGTCCCGAACGCCGACGCGCTGGTCAAGGGCAACGAGGTGCGGATCGGCGGCGTCCGCGTCGGGATCGTCAAGAAGGTCATCCCCGTCCAGCTCGAAAACGGCGAATTCGCCGCCGAACTCTCGCTCAGCCTCGACAAGAGCGCCGAACCGCTGCCGGTCGACTCGACGATCACCGTGCGGCCGAAGTCGGCCCTCGGCCTGAAGTTCCTGCAGGTGACGCCGGGCAATTCGAAGCAGGGGTTCAAGGAAGGCGAAAGGATCCCGGTCAGCGCCACCCACCCCGAACCGGTCGACATCGACCAGTTCTTCGACATGTTCGACAAGCAGACCCGGCAGGCGATCCGCCAGAACCTCGCCGGCTTCGGCAACGCCCTCGCCGGCCGCGGACCCGCGATCAACGAAGCGATCGGCTCGCTGCGCCGCTTCGCCGTCACCAGCCAGCCGGTGCTGCGGAGGATCGTCGAACCGAGTACCGACTTCGCCGGCTTCTGGCGTGCCCTCGAGGACCTCTCGGCGACTGTCGCCCCGGTCGCCGAGACGCAGGCGAGCATGTTCGTCGTCCTCGACCGTACCTTCGGCGCCTTCGCCCGTGTCTCGCGGCCGTTCATCCAGGAAACGATCGAAAAGAGCCCCCGCACCCTTGACGAGGTGAACGCCGACCTGCCGGCGATCGACCCCTTCCTCCGCGACACCGGCCGTTTCTTCACTGCCCTTCGCCCGGGTGTGAAAGCGCTGGCGGAAACCTCTCCGGTTATCGCCGAATCGCTGCACGCCGGCGTCCCGGTCCTCAAAGCCTCGCCTGTCCTCAACGCGCAGTTGCAGCCGACGGCCCAAGCGTTCCTTGACTTCCAGGAAGCGCCAGGGGTGTTCAACGGGCTCGAACTGCTGACCGACACCAACCGGCTGCTGAAGCCTTCCCTGACCTACATCGTTCCGAGCCAAACGGTCTGCAACTACTGGTCGCTCGCCTTCAAGGAGATCGCGAACGCTGCCAGTCAAGGGAACAGCAACGGTAACTGGCTTCAGTTCGTCTCCTTCACCCCTCCGGAAGGACCGAACAGCGAGAGCACCTTCGCCAGCTCTCCGGCTAACGACCCAAGCGATCCCGAAAACCACCTCCACTACAACCCGTACCCGCAGACGGCAGCACCAGGGCAAAAAGGGGTGTGCGAAGCCGGCAATGAGAAGTACGTCACCGGAACGACGGTCATCGGTCACTCGCCCGAACTCTGGGGGACCACGACGCGAGGCCAGGTGGAAAAGTGAGCCGGCTGCCGGAGCGCGACAGGCGGGCGGCCGCGGGGGGCAGCGGGCGCTTCCGCTGGCGGCCGAGCAACTCCCTGATCGCCATCCTCTTCATCCTCATCTTCACGGTCGGGCCCTACCTGGCCTTCACCAAGCACGTGCCGTTCACCAGCTACGGCTACGAGCTCCACGCCACCTTCTCCAACTCGGCGAATATCGCCACCAACTCGCCGGTGCGGATCGCTGGCGTTGACGTCGGCAAAGTCGTCTCGACCAGCCGCGACGGCAACGACACCACCGTCACCTTCACCGTCGAAGGCCCAGGGCAACCGATCCACGACGATGCCTTCGCCGCGATCCGCCCGCGGATCTTCCTCGAGGGCAACTTCTTCCTTGAACTCGACCCGGGCAGCCCCAGCGCCCCGGAAATGTCGAGCGGCGAGACGATCCCGGTCACCCACACCTCGATCGCCGTCCAGCTCGACCAGATCCTCACCTCGCTGCAGACCCCTGTCCGCGCCGACCTCAGCCGCCTGCTGGAGAGCTACGGACAGGCGCTGACCCACAAGCCGACCGCAGCAGAAGATGAAACCCAGCTGCCCGAGGTGAAAGGAAAGAGCGGCGCCGAAGCCCTGAACGGAGCCTTCCGCTACGGCGGCGACGCCGGCCGCTACAGCTCGCAGGTGACCAACGCGTTCCTGGGGACCGAAAAACGCGACCTCGAACGGCTGGTCTCCGGCGCTGGCCGGGCCTTCGGCGCCTTCGCCAGCCGCCAGCGCGACCTGCAGGGCCTGATCGTCAACTTCAACACCTTCACCGGCGCCCTCGCCACCCAGTCGGCCAACCTCTCGACGACGATCCGGCTGCTGGCGCCGACCCTGAGGGTCACCCACGCCTCGCTGGTCAGCCTCAACCGGACCCTGCCGCCGCTGCGCACCTACGCGATCGAGCTCGAACCCGCGGTCGAAGAGCTGCCGGCGCTGATCGCCTCCTCGAAACCCTTCCTCGCCCAGGTGCGCCCGCTGCTCTCGGCCAGGGAGGCCGGCGGCGCCGTCAAGCTCCTGCGCGAAACCACCCCAGCCCTTGCCGGCGCGGCCCTCGTCAGCAGGCGGAACACGGTGCCGCAGCTGAACCAGCTGAGCGTCTGCACGACCAAGGTGATGGTCCCGACGGGGAACGAGGTGATCCAAGATCGCTTCAGCACGGGCGGCCCGAACTACCGCGAGTTCCTCTACAACCTCGTGAACTTTGCCGGCATGGCGCAGAACTTCGATGGCAACGGCCCCTACGCGAGGGCGCAGGTTGGAGGCGGCCCCGTGCTGGTCGGGGAACCGAATCCGAAAGGGAACCCAGGCACCTTGAGCGACTCGATCAACTACGCCCACACGATCGAAGATCCGCTCGGTACCCAGCCCCAGCTGAGCGGCCAGCCGCCGCTGAAGCCGGAAGTTCGCTGCTACACCAACCCGGTACCCGACGTGAACGGACCGCTGGGCCAGGTCGGGCCGGCATCGCCGTCGGTCGCGGGGGTGAACCCATGACCGAGCCCACCCGCGAAAGAGGTCGCATCGGCCACTCCTGGGCCTGGCTGACGCGGCAGGCCCGCGGCCGCCGCACGGACACGATCGCGATCGTCGTCCTCGCGATCGCCGGCATCGTGATGATGCTCGGCATCTTCGTCAACCAGAAGGCCTCGCTGCCCTCCTGGCTGCCGGTCGTCGGCGAAGAATTCGAACATATCTCCGCCCAGTTCTCGACCGCCCAGGCGGTGACGCCGGGGCAGGGGCAGGCGGTCGACATCGCCGGCGTCCAGGTCGGCAAGGTCGCCTCGGTCGATCTCGAAAACGGCCACGCCGTCGTCGGCATGGAGATCGAGCCGAAGTACATGAAGCTGATCCACCCCGACGCGACCTTCCTGTTGCGCCCGAAAACCAACCTCAACGACATGATCGTCGAGGTCGAACCGGGGCACCAGCAGGGCCAGGTCGAAGACGGTGCCGAATTCACCCTCGCCCAGACCGAACCGAACACCAACCTCGACGCCTTCTGGGCCACCCTCGACGCCGACACGCGGCAGTACCTGCAGCTGCTGCTGGCCGGCGGCGCTCAGGGCATCGGCGGCCGCGGCAAGCAGCTCTCAAACGCCTTCCGCCGCTTCGAGCCCTTCGTCCACTACACCGCGAAGCTGAACAAGGCGGTGGCAGGTCGGCGGGTAGCCCTGGCTCGGGTGATTCACGACTTCGGCCTCCTCACCACCGAACTCGGCCGCCACGATGCCGAGATCAAGCGCTTCGTCACCTCCTCGAAGGACGCTCTCGGCAACTTCGCCAACCAGCAGGAATCGCTTCAGGCCGCCTTCAAAGAATTCCCCGCCACCCTCCAGGCCGCCCACGCGGGGCTCGCCAGCTCCAACCGCTTCTCGAAGGTCGCCTACCCCACGCTGATCAAGCTGATCCCGCAGACGCAGGCGCTGACCCCGGCCTTCCGCTCGACCGAGAAGCTGTTCAGGGAAACGACCCCGCCGATCCGCGACCAGATCCGTCCCTTCACGCGCGAAGTTCGTCCCTTCCTGACGCATGGGGCGGAAGCGGCGAAGCCGTTCGAAGAGACGGTGCGGAACTTCGGCAACTCCCTCGGCGGCTTCAACTCGTTCCTCAACGAGCTCTCCTACAAGCCGAAAGGGTCGAAACAGAGCTTCCTCTTCTATCTGCCGTGGCTCAACCACGACTTCAACGCCGCTTTCAACCTGCAAGATGCCGGAGGGCCGATCCTGCGAGGCATGGTCCTTATTTCCTGCACCGGCGCGAGCCTCGGCTACGGCTTCGTTGCCGAAAAGACCCTGCAGGGACACCCGTACCTCCAGACGCTGCTGGAAGTGCTCGGCGTGCCAAGGGCCAAAGAAATTCCGGTCTCGTTCCCAACCGGGGAACCTGGCAACACTTGCAAATACGTCGAAAAGACCAAATGAGCAAGCGCGCCCCCAGCACCACGCAGCTCCTGGTCATCACCGGCTTCGCGCTCTCCTGCTTTGGGATATTGCTCTTCCTCTGGGTCACCTTCGGCGGCCCGACGCCGTTCCGGGCCAAGAGCTACGAGCTCAAGGTCCCGTTCAACGAGGCGACCCAGCTCGCCGAACAGTCCGACGTCCGCATCTCCGGCGTCAACGTCGGCAAAGTCCAGAGCATCGAACTCTCGCCGAACGGCAAGCAGGCGCTGGCCAGGGTGGCGCTCGACGACCAGTACGCGCCGCTACCGGAATCCACCCGGGCGATCCTGCGGACGAAAACCCTCCTCGGCGAGACCTATATCGAACTCACGCCGGGCTCGAGGAATGCGCCCGAGCTGGGGGACGGCGCCACCCTGCCCGAGGCGAACGTCGCCGAATCGGTCCAGCTCGATGAGATCTTCCGCACCTTCGACGCCCAGACCCGCGCCGCCTTCCAGGAATGGATGCAGGAAGCAGCCGTCGCGATCAACGGCCAGGGCCAGAGCTTCTCCTACGCGCTCGGCGGCCTCGAACCGGCCTTCGACGAATTCGAAAAGCTCTTCCGCGTCCTCAGCACCCAGCAGGTGGCCGTCGCCCAGCTCTTCCGCAACGGCGCCACCACCTTCCGCTCGCTGCGCGGTCGCGAAGGCCAGCTCGCCGACCTGATCCGCAGCTCGAATGCCGTCTTCCAGACCACCGCCCGGCGTGATCGCGACATCGAAGCCCTCTTCCGCGCCTTCCCGACCTTCCTCGACGAGTCGAGGCTGACCACGAGCCGGCTCAAGACGTTCTCGCTGAAGGCCGACCCGCTGATGCGCCAGCTGGTGCCGGCGGCCGAACAGCTCTCCCCGACCTTCATCGCACTCTCGAAGCTGGCACCCGAATCGAAAGCCTTCTTCGAAGGGCTGGGCCCGGTGATCAAGCTGGCGCCCGCGGGCTTCGCCGCCTTCCGCAAGATCTTCGCCGACGAATTCCCGCCGCTGCTGCGCGCACTCGACCCGTTCATCCGCAACCTCAACCCCATCTTGGTGGGGCTCAAGCTCTACAGGCCCGAGTTGACTTCGTTCTTCGGCAACCTTGCCGCAACCTTCAGTGGTGAACTTCCGCCCAGTGGACTCGCCGGCGAATCCGAAGAACTCCCGCACTACCTCCGGGTGATCGGGCCGATGAACCCGGAAACGCTTTCGACCTACCCGCAAAGGCTTGCGATCAACCGCAACAGCCCGTACAGCCCGGCGAAATGGGCGGAAGGTCTTACCTCTGGATCCCTCCCCACCTTCGATACGCGGCAATGCACGAGCGGGATAGCCGCAAAGCTGAACCCCGAATCCGCCAAGAGCGAAGCGCTGCAAGAACGCGCCGCTTCGACCGAAAAAAAATCTCAAGCAGAAAACGCCGAAGAACTCTTCAAACGGATCCAGGAATACGCCTTCGGCGGCAAGGTCAGCACGTCTGAACTCGCCGCCCCCCCGTGCACCCAGCAGGCACCCTTCCAACCGATCTACGGCAGCGGCCCGTCGACGCAGTACCAGCACACGTTCGAACAGAGGTAGCGCCCATTCATCCTCGCAGGGGTGGCAACCTCAGCATTATGCTGGCTAACCCTCATACTCATATGGTTCAGCCGACTCTCGGCAGAGTTCATCGAATGCGAGAGCGGTCTCAACCTCAGCGGAACTCGCGTGCAGTGGCCGGCCTATGCACTCTTCGATCCGCGAAAGGCGAACGCTAACAGTCCGACGATGCAGCCCAAGCGCAGCCGCAGCCGAGGAAACATTCCCTCCAGCGGCGAAGTAGGCTCGAAGAGTGCTCTTTGCTGCAGTGCCTCGGTCCCGGTCCTCTTCCAACGGCGCAATATAGGCTTGGCGCAATGACGAGGCGAGCAGATCATCCTGAAAAACGCTCGCTAGCAGAGCTACATCTTGATACCAAACGCAAACCTTTGTACTACGCTCAGCTATGAAATGAGCAGCGGAGGCCTGCCTATGACTAAGCCGCCACCCGGCCCAACCCTTTCCCGCTTCGCCGCATGCGAGAGATGCCGCGGTAGGCCAGTCGAATTCTGCGATCAGCCTTAGTTCCTCGCGATCGAAAGGTATCCGCCCCCCAAGCCAAGCCCAGGTCGAGTGGGAATCAGGAGAAGCCACCAACCGTCTTCGATCAATCTTCCGAAGAAGAACGTCTAGCGATTCTTCTAGCTCCTGACCGGAGGCGACAATAGCCAAGTGATAACCCTCAAAATCGTAGTCAAGCTCGGACGTATCAAGGGTCTCGCCACGGATTAAGCGGTGCAGAATTACTGATCTGCGTTCGTGACCGGTGCGGGCTTGTTCCTCCGCTTCACGGCCGTACTCCTCACTAACTGCCGCGACAACACAATCTAGTCGGTGACTTAGAGCCGACAAAGCGGCTCGTAAGTCATGCAGGCCGATCTCAGCGGAAGCGGCCTCTGCAATGATCCGATCTGTGAGCAGTCGGTAACCAGCGGTATAGCGTCGCAGTATGACCTCGAGCCCAACGGCATTGCGTGCCGCGCGGCGTGCCTGAGTCAACAGATTGACTGGTACAGGCTCGGGCGGGGAAGGAGGTGGGCTCCCGATTGCCCCTAACCCATAATCAACCGCTGCCGTGATTGCTGAACGGAGCCCAGAAAGGTAACTAGTCTCCGCCGTGTCAGCAGGATCCGCGATGTCTCTTACGCTTAGCCATATGGCGCTTTCAATCTCGTCACGCTGAGCTCTGACGTTGCGCAGTAAATTTTCGGCGGGAAACGCGACTGCCCTGTTTACACGCGACGAGTCCATGAGCAGAGTGGCGTCCTACCCGACGGTGCACGACGCCTTGTCGGCCGGAACCAGATCCGTCATGCGCAGCTCAGCCGTCAGCGCTTTACTGCGCAGCCTCGCTCGTGCACCGCATCCTCCTTCATTAGTCGTGGTCATGCGTTGAAGGGTAATAACGGAATCGCAGGGGTCATACGAAGGGCCTCTCCGAACCCGCTGAAAAAGAGTTAGCACCGAGGCCTGAGACACATTGGGCGACACAGGCAGGTCTCCAAGCCGGCCGGGCTCTGGCTGACTAGCGCCATTCCCTACAACAAGCGACGACGATGGTACGGGCGGAATGGCACCGACCTGTTTACCCACATTCATCCTATGGATAGAAAGGATGGTGGAGCAGAAACTGAGTCGTGCAACACAAAACCTCCCTGAGGACCTACTGCTACTGCGATCGTCTGCCTGCCGGTATGCACGAAAACCTTGTGAGCTCGATCAGGTGCTATTCCGGTCACTGAGCGACGGGTAATCGTGCCGCTAGGCGGTTCCTCCAGAGTGACTGATGCCAGGCCGTGCCTTAAACAAAGGCCCGTAGGGGCGCAGGTTTGCATCAGACCAGACTCCTTAGCCAAGATACACAGAAAGCCATTGCCTGGGAGCAACCAGTAGATACCGTGCGCAGCGATTGGGAGCCGTTGGGCTAGATTCCAGTTGACACCATATTCTGGCCGATGCATCACCCGCCTTAAGGTGGCCGGAATGGGCTCCGGTTTCGAGTGAACCACCGCAAAGGCCTCTGCCTGGGCAGGCTGAACATGCCTGGCAATGGGCACTGAATCCGGATTGCGAACAGCCGAGCGCCATACAGAAAAACGTGGGGGCTGGCGAGGGGTGGCGGGGAGACTTCGCGAATAGCCAGGCCGTCCAGACACGAAGGCCACATCTATTAACACAATGCCGGCTACAAAAAAAAGGAAGAGGCCAGCCTTAAATGGCCAGCCTCCCCTTGAGTCAGCGGTATCATGTTTACGTAGGACCGACATTACCGAGTGTGGCCGCGTCACCCATTTGCACATTCATAGGTCCAGCACCACGTTTGTTTGCCAGAACCATGGTTAGTGTCGGCGGAAGCATTGTTACGAATAATGCCATTCGTGAGTATGGTGGGGGAAACCCACTTGGTTGATGAGGTATAGGCACCCGAGGTGCAGCCCCAAGTAGCGACGAGGCCAGATTTGGAGGTATTAGTCGTCACACTCCCACAGGTGCTGTGTTCCTCCGCCCAAAATTGAATGACGTAGTTGTAGTGCTTGTCATTAGCGGCGCAGTTATCGTCAGGTTGACCGTAGCGATCAAGCCATGCATGCGTGCAGAAGTCCTGTTCAGTAGCATTAGCCATCGCAATTGGCCCGAAATAGGTAGCTGCAGCAAAAAGCGTTGCCATGCAGAGGAGCACTACGGGCAAGTAGCGAAACTGTGCAGGCGCAAGATTGGGGGTGGGGGCAGGTAGTGACAAAGATCCTCCTTCGGTCAGATGCTCCTGATTTAGAGCAAGAGATTGCGCTTGCTGGAGTATTGTGTTGGAAGACCGTCTTGACAAGCGCCAATGTGGTGCGTATGGATGGACTGTGCGTGACGGACTGCGAGGTGTCTGGCCTCTCGAGCCGGTGGCTGGGAGATAAGTGATATGGCCACCGCAACGCAGAGATAGCGACATCTCGCTGTCCCAAAGCGGCGACATAAAAGCCACGTGCCACGGTGCACTGTGTGCGTGGCAGACCTTGCGACAAAAGTTTGTGGTGAACCCGGGGCCTAGCGTCGGCTCGATCAGCGCCTCGAAGACCGGGGGTTCGGCACGATGAGGGGGTGGAACGCCTGCATGGACTGGTAATTGGAGTCGCGAAGTCCCGCTGGAGCGCGTTGCCCTCCAGCGGGACTTTCGCGAGCTCACGCCGGCGCGGCGGGTCAAGCGGGTCTTCGAGCTTTCCAAGTCCATGAAAAGCCCAGGCGGAAAACGCCGAAGAACTCTTCAAGCGGATTCAGGATTACGCCTTCGCCGGCAAGGCCAGCACGTCTGAACCGCCGCGCCGCCGTGCACCCAGCAGGCGCCCTTCCAGCCGATCTACGGCAGCGGCCCGTCGACGCAGTACCACACACGCTCGAACAACCCTCGCCCTGAGCGAGGCAGTTCCTAGGCTTCGTTGCGGGCTGCTTTCAGGCTGTTGACGTCGATCTCATCTTGGGGGCGTCCGGCGGCGCGCTTCATCCTGATCAGATCCTCGTAACTGCAGAACAAGCACTCGTAGCCGAGAAAGCTGCGGGTCACCGCACGAGCTGCGAGCTCTTGCCAACCCCCGCCGTCGGTGCCGAGTCCCTGAATGTGCTGCATGACGTCGAGTCGCCCGTACTTGGTGCTGAGGGTCCAGTTGCCTCCGGCCTTGAGCCCTTCGAGATCGGGCTCGAGGTCGAACTCGCCCGCAAACTCATCGAGGCCGATCGGCTCGGCCTCGAGCTCGACCAGTGCTCCGGCTAAGCGCCCCAGGTTCTCTAAGTCTGGATTCGGGCAGATGTCGACATCCTTCGTCGCCCTTACGAAGCCGTGGGCGGCAACGGCGTAGCCGCCGACGACGATGAAGGCCACTTCATGCCGGGCCAAGGTGTCGAGGAGGGGCTCTAATCGGAGGGGGTGCGTCACCCTTCTGTTTCTACCGCAAGCTGCGTACTCACTTCGCTCAACTGGGCCGCCTGCGCAAGGCGCTGCGCGGGAGTGACGCCTTGGGCGTCCTCCCGCAGCTCGGCGATCGTCTGGTTGCTCCCGCCGGGCGCTGGTGCGTTCAGGCCAACCGATTGGATCGAAAGGGTCTCGCCCATCGCTTCGAGAATTCGGTTGAGGGTCGCGAGGCTGGGCGAGACTGCATCCCGCTCCAGTCGGCTGATCGCCGGCTGCGCCGTTCCCACCCGCCGCGCCAGGTCGGCTTGGTCCAGACCGTGGCGCTGGCGCACCTCGCGGATGAACGCACCGCAGCGGATAGGAGGAGTTGCCATACTGAGATATATAACAGAACTGGTATTCGTCATTCAACCTCGCGCGTAGCGCACCAGCGAAATTCCGTCGCCGAGGGTCTTCGACTCGATCAGGCTGAGGCGGCGCTTGGTCTCGCCGTCCGGGAAGAGGCGCCTGCCTTCGCCGAGGAGGACGGGGAAGACCATCAGGCGGAGCTCGTCGAGGAGGTCGTGCTCGATCAGTGATTCGACCAGGGTGGCGCTGCCGGCGACGAGGATGACGCCTTCGACTTCGTCCTTGAGGGTGGCGATCGAGTGGGCGGGGTCGCCGCGCAGGACGGTGGTGTTCTGCCAGTCGGCTCGCTCGAGGGTGGAGGAGACGACGTACTTCGGCATCGCATTCATCTTCTGCGCGAAGCCGGAGTCGTCTTCCATCTTCGGCCAGGCGGCGGCGAAGCCCTCGTAGGTGACGCGGCCGAGCAGCTGGGCCTCGGCCTCCTCCAGCTCTTCGCGCTTGAACTCGTCTCCCTCCGGGCCGCGCTCGATCTCGAAGGTCCAGCCGCCGTGGCGGTAGTCCTCTGCTCCGCCGGGGTCCTCGATCACTCCGTCGAGGGAGATGAACTCGGTGACGACGATCCTGCCCATGGTCTTCCTCCTCAGCTCGCAAGGTCGGTCTCTTCGGCCCCTTTTACCTCAGCGACGAACAGAGGGGGGAGAAATCGACGCCGCCGGCGACTTAAGGACGCGTGCCGCGACGGAAACTCAGGAAAGGCCGGATGCTCCCGGTCCACGAGCCCGAATGGGAGCCGCTGCTCAACTTTGCTGCCGACCACGTCGGCGACTTCATGTGGATGTTCGCCGCGGAGCTGACCGACGGGACGAGGCTGCAGGCCTACAAGCATTGCCGGACGCGGGACTACCTGCACCTCGACAACGAAGGGCGCACGTTTATCTATGCCGGGAACGAGCGCTACGAGGAGGTCAACCCGCCATGGCTGTTCAGCCGGATCCTCGGCGAGGAGCTGGAGCGGCGCTATAGTGTCAGACAGAATGTCTGGCCAGACCACACGGCCATCCGCTTTGCGCGCTCGGCGACGAGGCACCGCATCTCCAGGGAGCGGTCTCTCCACGTCATCGAGCGCTGCGGATTCCAAGTCATCGATCGAAACCGCCTCAAGGATCCGGATCAACACGTGCTGTTCCTCGGCGACGATCTGGAGGGTGTAGCGCTGGAGGTCTTGACCGCAGAAGCTGAGCAAGAGGAATTCACCGTGATCCTCGCGATGAACCTCAGGCCAAAGTTTCGGGAGCTCTATGAGGAGGCAAGGAAATGGCAAAAGTAAGAAAGACGAAAGCGGCAGGCGACAAAGGCCTGGGTGTGATGCCCTCAGGGACCGTGATCACGGAGGAGCTCGCGGAACAGTGGGCCGAGGAATTCGAGAAAAACCCGCCTGACCCGTCTCAGCTCGAGCGCCGCTATGTCGGGCGTCCCTCGCTGGGGAAAGCGGGCCAGTCGCCGCGGGTGAGCTTCCGCGCCTCGCCGAAGCTCTTCAAAGCAGCTTGGAAACGGGCTGACAAAGAGGGTCGCTCGCTCAGCAGCCTCGCCCGCGAGGCGCTGGAGCGCTACCTGGATTCGTAGCGGCACGATCAGATCGGCGATAGGTTCACCTCCATGGAGAGGGACGCGGCCCTGGAAGCGGTGTTCATGCCGGTCCAGCCGGCGAGCACGTTCGAGGAGACCGTCGAGCGTCTGGGAAGCGCAATCCGCAGCGGCCTGCTGGCGCCCGGCAGCAAGCTGCCCCCGGAGCGCGAGCTGGCGCGCCGGCTGCGGATCTCGCGCTCGACCCTGCGCCAGGCATTGACGGCGTTGGTGCAGAGCGGGCACCTGGTCTCGCAGCGCGGCCGCACCGGCGGCACCTTCGTCGCCGAGCAGCCGCCGCTGAGCGAGCAGGGGGACGAGCCGCTGGACCAGGGGGCCTGGGCGGCCCTCGACTACCGGGTCGCGATCGAGACCGGCACCGTCGTGCTTGCGGCCGAACGCGGAGACAAGCCGCAGTTCGACCGGCTCGAGGCCCTGGTCGAGAAGATGGGCGGCGAGCTGGAGGATTTCGGCGAGTACCGGCGCACCGACATCCGCTTTCACATCGGCATCGCGGAGGCAGCCCACTCGCCGCGGCTGCTGAGCGCGATGACCGACGTGCAGTCGCAGATGAGCGACCTGATCGCGTTGATCGCCCATCCGCCAGAGGTCCTCACCAGCTCCAACGAGCAGCACGCGCGCCTGCTCAAGGCGCTGCGCAAGGGTGACACGGCGCGGGCGGTGCGGGAGATGCGCGAGCACACCGAGGCAACCGAGCACATCCTCGCCGGCCTGCTGCCGGCGCCTCTGCATCTGAGTTCGACGGGCGCCTGAGCCGAGCTTCAGCGAATAAGCGAGTTCCTTTACCGCACACTACGGTGGATGAAACTGTTCGGCGGAAAGGAAGGGCAGCAATGAACGAAAACGGATTCAAAGTGGAGTTTGGCGAGTTCCATGCCTATCGTGACCACATGAGCCACACCTTCATGGTGACTGGCGAGCTTGTTATTGCGGGAGGTGGAGTAGCGGCAGAGCTGCTTCCTCATCAAGGGCCATCGGGTTTCAACGACCGCATTCTTCCCCTCGACCTCGTATTCACTGCAACCGGAGAGTCACCGTCTGAGCAGACGGTTGAGTGGAAAGGAGATTGGGACGACGACCGGTATGAGGAGGTTGAATTCCGCCTCAAAGGGACGGAGGGAAGGGCCCCGTCGCCTGTGAAGGTGGAGACACTCGAGTAGGCAACGCGGCTGGTTCCTCACCCAAAAGCCGCCTATTGCCGATCCCACCGATCAGCCGGCGGCACCCGCAGCCCATTGACAGGGGTCAAGTGGAGGATCTAGGCTCGCTTCGACCCCGATAGGTCGGGTCGACAAACCTTTTATCTCAGAGCCTGGGAAGCTCGGGAAGGGAGAGGTAGATGGAGAGCGGTGTTTCTACCCACGATCACGACGAGCGGCGGCTCGCGGAACTCGGCTACAAACAGAGCCTGAACCGAGCCTGGAGCGGCTTCTCCAACTTCGCGATCTCGTTCACGATCATCTCGGTCCTCGCCGGCTGCTTCACGACCTACTTCGTCGCCTGGAACAGCGGCGGGCCGATCGCGATCTCCTGGGGGTGGCCGATCATCTGCGGCCTGATCCTGCTCGTCGCCTTCTCGATGGCCGAGCTGGTCTCCAAGTTCCCCACCGCCGGTGGGATCTACTACTGGTCCTCGCACCTGGGCGGCACCGCCTGGGGCTGGTTCACCGGCTGGTTCAACCTGATCGGCCTGGTCGGGATCATCGCCTCGGTCGTCTACGCCTCGGCCCAGTTCCTCTACGCCCTGCTCAGCCTCTACGGCCTGGACCTCGGCTTCGTCAACTTCGGCGACAGCAGCCACGTCCTGCTGGAGACCTTCTGCCTGTTCACGCTGATCCTCGGCGTCCACGCCCTGATCAACATCTACTCCTCGCCGCTGGTGGCGATGCTCAACAACATCTCCGTCGGCTGGCACGTGCTCGGGGTCGCCGTGATCATCCTCCTCCTCGTCTTCGTTCCCTCGCACCACCAGAGCGTCAGCTTCGTCTTCGGGCACACGATCAACAACACCGGCTTCAGCCACGGCATGTTCTGGTTCTACGTGCTGCCGCTCGGCTTCCTGCTGACCATGTACACGCAGACTGGCTACGACGCCTCCGCCCACATCAGCGAGGAGACGCAGGGAGCCTCCGTCGGCGCCGCCAAGGGAGTCTGGCGCTCAG
>C688J35102_120989952_pt1 | contig 16728 bp, 13 predicted proteins | sample HopSoiMetagenom2_FD_35102 | JGI IMG/M metagenome (IMG submission 35102)
GAGAAGATCGCGCTGACCGGCGATGATTGCCGAGAGGGCCTGACGGCAGTGCTGTCGGTGAAAGTGCCGGACCCGAAGTTTTCCTCGCAAACAAAGGACAAACTAGTCTCCTCCGAAGTGCGGCCGGTGGTCGAGAATGTGTTGAACGAGGCCCTCGCCGCATGGTTCGAAGAACACCCGAGCGAGGCCAAGATCATCGTCAGCAAGGTGGTGGAAGCAGCCGCCGCCCGCGAGGCCGCGCGCAAGGCGCGCGAGCTGACGCGGCGCAAGGGCGCGCTCGATATCGCCTCGCTGCCCGGCAAGCTAGCCGATTGCCAGGAAAGTGACCCGGCCAAATCAGAACTGTTCATCGTCGAGGGTGACAGCGCTGGCGGCAGCGCCAAGATGGGCCGCAACCGCGAGTTTCAGGCGGTGCTGCCGCTGCGCGGCAAGATTCTGAACGTCGAGCGTGCTCGTTTTGACAAGATGCTGGGCTCCGAGCAGATCGGCACGCTGATCACCGCGCTCGGCACCGGGATCGGCCGCGACGATTTCGATCTGTCCAAGCTGCGCTACCACAAGATCATCCTGATGACCGACGCCGACGTCGACGGCGCGCACATTCGCACGCTGCTCCTGACGTTCTTCTTTCGTCAGATGCCCGCACTGATCGAAGGTGGTTTCCTCTACATCGCACAGCCGCCGCTCTACCGGGCGACCCGCGGCAAATCCGAACAGTATCTGAAAGACGAGCGCGCGCTGGAGGACTACCTGATAGTGACGGGCCTTGAGGACTGCGTGTTCAAGCTTGGCTCGGGCGAGGACCGCAAGGGCCGCGACCTGCAGGCGATGGTCGAGGATGCCCGGATCATCCGGGGCACGCTGCACAATCTGCACAGCCGCTACAACCGCAAGGTCGTCGAGCAGGCCGCGATCGCGGGCGTGCTCAATCCCAAGATCACCAGCGATGTCGCGACTGCGAGCGCGGCCGCGGACTATATTGCGCGAAGATTGGATGTGTTGGCCGACGAAGTCGAGCGCGGCTGGACCGGTCGCTTCACCGAGGGCGAGGGTTTCGTGTTCGAACGCACCGTGCGTGGGGTTAAGGACGTTTCCATTATCGACGACGCGCTGCTCGGATCCGCTGACGCGCGCAAGCTCGACGATTACGCCCCGAAGCTGCAGGAAACCTATCCCAAGCCGGGAGTCTTGCGCCGCAGAGATACGGAATCCGCGATCCATGGCCCGGTCGATCTGTTTGAAGCCGTGACCGGAGCCGCACGTCAGGCCGTAAAGTTGCAGCGTTACAAAGGTCTCGGCGAAATGAATCCGAGCCAGCTGTGGGAGACCACGCTTGACGCTAACGCGCGCTCGCTTCTGCAAGTGAAGATCAAGGAGGTCGACGAGGCCGACGACATCTTCACCAAGCTGATGGGAGACATCGTCGAGCCGCGCCGCGAATTCATACAAGACAATTCACTCACCGCTAACGTCGACGTGTGAGACCGCGCGCAGTTGCCACCCTTCGATACATCGTTGAAGGTGGGCACCTCCTGGCGGGCACCATGATCGAATGTGGCCATGACTGGCTGGAGGAGCGCTTTGTCGCCCTCGGCGCCCTGACAATGCGGGCTGCCGGAGCGGACGCTCGAGGCATGATCGGGCCGGCATGAGCTCCCTGGATGATATGGAACGCGCAACCGTCCCCGGGGCGATTACCCGAGGCCTACTCACCGCCGAACTTACCGAAACGCTCAAGCTGGCCGTCCCGATCGCGCTGACGCAGCTGGGGCAGGTTGGCATGATGACCACCGATCTGGCCTTGATCGGACGTTTGGGGGCGCAGGCTGTCGCCGCTGCGGCGCTGGCGCATACCGTCTTCCTCATCGCCTTTACGGTCGGCCTGGGACTGATGTCAGCGGTTGCGCCGTTGGCCGCGCAGGCGTTCGGCGCACGCAATCCGCGGCTGGTGCGGAGGGCGCTCGGCGTTGGGCTTTGGGCAGCCGTTCTGATTTCGCTGCCGATGATGCCGCTTCCGCTTTATGGCGAGCGCATTCTGTTGGCGTTGAACCAGTCTCCGGTGACGGCGCGCTTCGCGCAAGAATATCTCTCGGGTCTGACCTGGGGCATTATCCCCGCATTATGGCTCCTTGCCATCCGCGGCTTCATGGGTGCTGTCAATCGCCCGCAGCCAGGCTTGTGGATCACGCTTGCCGCCCTTCCCGCGAATGCGCTGCTGGTCTACCTGCTGATCCACGGCGAATGGGGCCTGCCGCGGATGGGACTGTTTGGCGCGGGGCTTGCCACCACGATCATTAATTTCATCATGTTCGTTGTCAGTCTCTGGTTTGCGCACGCCCGCCGGCCGTTCAGGAAGTATCATGTGCTTGGCCGCCTCTGGCAATTCGACTGGCTGCTGATGCGGCAGTTGATCTTGATCGGCGCGCCGATATCGGTCTCGTTCCTGCTGGAGTTTGGCATATTCGCCGCCGCGGCGCTGCTGATGGGCCTGATCAGCACCAACGCGCTGGCATCACATCAAATCGCCCTGCAGGTGACCGCCATTCTCTTCATGGTTCCGTTCGGCATCGGAATGGCCGCCACAGTTCGGGTCGGCCATGCCGTTGGCCGTAAGGACGCGCCGGCGGTCAGGCGCGCCGGCCTGGTCGCGATCTTGCTCGGAATAGTCCTCGTCTCCGCTCTGACTCTTGCGGTATTTCTGGCTCGGTTTGCGATCGGCCGGTTCTTCCTGGGTGAGGCCCTGGAAGCCAGAGGCGCGGTCATCGACCTCACCGCAACGCTCCTGATGGTGGGCGCGACATTTTTCGTGGCCGACGGCATCCAAACCGTCGCGGCGGGCGCGCTGCGCGGCATGAACGACACGAGGATACCGCTCGTGTTCGCTGCGGTTAGCTATTGGGCCATCGGATTCACCACCGCCTGCTGGCTCGCCTTCTGGACCGAGCTAGGGGCGGTCGGCGTCTGGGTCGGGTTATCCTGTGGGACCGCGATCTATGCTTTTCTACTGACCACGCGTTTCCGGCGGCTTGCAGGCCAACTGCGATACCCGAGCATCATTAAAGAACAGGCCTGAGGTCGGGGCTGACCCGCGGCCGACGATGTTGACGACGCGGGCCGATCCCCCTACGAAATCGATGGGACGATGGACAAGCAAAGCAAGCACGAGCAATGCCATGGCCAATGAAACCGCTACGCTCGCCGCCTACGTCGCGAACCTGAAATTCGCCGACATTCCTTCAGAAGTGCTGGAGCGCGCCAAGGTGCTGACGCTGGATTTCCTCGGCAGCGCCATCCGGGCGCGACGCGATGCTGAATCCACGCCCTCGCTGTTGAACATGCTCGAGGCGCTGGCGCTGGATGGCGGCGGCAAGTCCACCGTGTTCGGCGACAGCAAGACGTGGACGCCGGCGGTGGCTGCGCTGCTGAATGGTGCGCTCGGCCACTCCCTCGATTTCGACGACACCCATGCGGATTCCTCGCTGCACGCGAGCGCACCTGTGGTTCCCGCGGCGTTCGCAGTCGGCGAATTGGTCGGAGCTTCCGGCAGCGACGTGCTCACGGCGATCGTGGCTGGCTACGAGGTGTGCTGCCGACTCGGCAATGCGCTCGATCCGACCTCACATTACGCGCGTGGTTTTCATCCCACGGCCACCGCCGGCACGTATGGCGCCGCAGCCGCGGCTGCCAAGCTGTTCGGGCTCTCGCATGAACAGATCGTGGCCGCGTTCGGCGTTTCCGGAAGCCAGGCGGCCGGCTCATTGCAGTTTCTCGTTAATGGCGCCTGGAACAAACGCTATCAGGTCGGCGCCGCCGCCATGAACGGCGTAATCGCGGCCACGCTGGCCCGCAATGATTTTGTTGGCGCAACCGAATCGGTCGAAGGCAAACACGGCCTGCTGGTCGGTTACAGCGACAACGCCCACCCTGAGAAGGCGGTTGCGGAGCTCGGAAGCACCTATGAGACCATGAAGATCGGCGTGAAGCCTTATCCGAGCTGCCGATACACCCACGCCGCGCTGGACGCGCTTATCGCCATGCGCCGGGAGCACAACTTGACACCGGACCAAATCAGGCGGGTCGAAGTTGGCCTGCACCGCAACGGCATCACCTTGACCGGAGACGCTTCCACCAAGCGACACCCGACGTCCATCGTCGGCGGACAGTTCTCGATGTTCTTCACCGGCGCGGTGGCGCTCGATCAGGGCCGCTTCGGGTGGGACGATTATGATCGCCTCGGAGACGCCGCCGTGGACGCTCTGGCCGACAAGTTCGAGGTGGTGCAGGACGACTCGTTGGAAACAGGGCGCAGCCATCCGTTCGGTGCACGGGTCAGGATTATCACCGACGACGGCGTGCATGAGCGGCTCTACGCCGATCCGTCCGGCGAACCCAATTCGTTCCCGGATGCCCAGGCGATGGCGGAGAAATTCCTGACGCTTGCCCGGCCGGTGCTGAACGGCCGAGCCGACCAGCTCGCCGACGCGATCCTCTCATTGGAGCGATACGAACGGGTCGACCAAGCCACTCAACTCGGCCGGCACTAGCCACAATGCTAGGTCCTGGCCTGCGCGGTCCAGGCCTCCCGGCGCGTCACCCACACATCCGCTGGATGCCCGAACAATTCGAATTCGCGGTGCTTTTCAGCCCCGAGCCGGCGCGCGACGGCCTGCGAGGCGACGTTCTCGTGGTCGATGCAGTGGATAATCCTGTCCAAAGCAAAAGTCGCAAAGGCCCAGTCGATCGCCGCGCGCGCCGCTTCGAGCGCGTAGCCTTTACGTTGAGCTTGCTTGGCGATGCCCCAGCCGATCTCGAACTCCGGCCAGCCCGGCGGAAACCACGGCCCGACGCGGCCGACAAAGTCACCGGTCGATTTCTCCTCGACCACGAACATGCCCGCGCCATGCAGCGCCCAGTGGCCGGCCATCACCACAGTGTGCCGCCAGCCCACCATCACATCCTCGACGGGCTTGCCGTCGACCGTGATGAACCGAGCGGTGCCGGGGTCCGCCAGCATGGTGGTGTACGGCGCCACATCTGCCGCTCGCCATTGCCGCAGTATCAAACGTTCGCTCTCGATGACGGGACCGTTGGGTGGCGCAAGCGTGATACCGGGCCGAAGGGGCACGATCATGATTCCGTCCTCTGCATCTTCGTTGAAAAGTGATTACCGCAGCTAGTTGAAATTACGCAAGCACCAGAACACACCGGCTAGTCGCTGTGGCGCATTGCCTTGAGCGGCGTTCGTTTGCCTTCCGATCTTACGAGAGGTCTGCTTCTGAGTTATAAGGAGAGCTCTTCGGGCGGGCGGCTGGAGACATCGTGCCGCCCCGATTGAACGATCCTGTTTACGTGTGCCGCAAAGATGAGGGATATCCGATGAGTTGGCTTCCCAACAACGATCCCGTGCTCGGCGATGTGCAATCCTGCGATGCCCTCGAACTGGTGATCGTGCCGCGTACGCGCGATCTCGGCGATGGTTTCGAAGTCCGGCGCGCGCTGCCGCATGGCAAGCGTCAGATGGTAGGCCCCTTCATCTTCTTCGATCATTTCGGACCGGTGCAATTCATGTCGGGCAAGGGCATGGATGTCCGCCCACATCCCCACATAGGACTGGCCACCGTTACCTACCTGTTCGACGGCAGGATCATGCACCGCGACAGTGAGGGCAACATCCAGGAAATCCAGCCGGGCGCGATGAACCTGATGACCGCAGGCCGGGGCATCGCCCACTCCGAGCGCACCCCCGACGTCCAACGTGCCGGCGGCCAGAAGATGCTCGGGCTGCAAAGCTGGATCGCGCTCCCTGCGGGTTCGGAAGAAATCGCGCCCTCGTTCCAGCACTACGCGGCTGGGGACTTGCCGTTGGTAACGGACCTCGGCTTTTCAGCTCGCGTCATCGCAGGCAGTACCTTCGGCATAAAATCCCCTGTTGCGATGGTGTCACCCTGGTTTTACACCGAGGTGACGGCGGCGGAAGGAATCAGCGTTCCGCTCGATCCGGACCATGAAGAGCGGGCGATCTATCTGGTGGACGGAGAAGTTGAAATCGCGGGCGATCGCTTCGAGGGACCGCGCTTGCTGATCTTTCGTCCCGGCGATCGCATCACGGTGAAGACAACTAAAGCAACGCGCATGATGTTTCTGGGCGGCGATGCCCTCGAGGGACCGCGCTACATCTGGTGGAATTTCGTCTCCTCCAGCAAGGAACGGGTCGAGCAGGCCAAGCAAGAATGGAAGAGCGGCCGTTTCGCGCAAGTGCCCGACGAACACGAATTCATTCCGCTGCCGGAGTGAACTTCCCTCAGCTGCTTGGCGCCGCCGCCATGCGCGGCGTTGCGCCTTTGAAAGTCTGCCTATGACCCCCATGCTCGCCAGCGACCTGCCCCTTCCACGTATCGGACGCGGCAAGGTCCGCGACATCTATGCCGTGGGCGACGAGCGAGTGCTGCTCGTGACCACTGACCGTATCAGCGCCTTTGACGTGGTGATGGCCGAAACCATCCCGATGAAAGGCGCGGTGCTGACGCAAATCAGCGCATGGTGGTTCAACCAGCTCGAAGGCATCGTCGATCATCACATGATTAGCGCGGATGCCGACCAGATCATTGGCGAGGTTCCGGCGCTGCGAGAACATCGGCCTTCACTTGCCGGTCGCGCCATGCTTTGCCGACTCACCGCCGTGTTTCCGATTGAATGCGTGATCCGCGGTTATCTGTCGTGCTCAGCGTGGAAGGAATACACCCAGAATGGCACGCTGGCCGGTGAAAAGCTTGCCGACGGCCTGCTGGAGAGCGGCAAGCTCGATCCACCAATTTTCAGCCCGGCGACCAAGGCCGAAACCGGCCACGACGAGAACATCACCATTTCGCGGATGCGCGAGATCCTTGGCGAGGAAGTGACACACATGCTCGAGAGCATGACCCGTGCGGTTTATACAGTAGGCGAAAAGATCAGCCACGATCGAGGCATCATTATCGCGGACACCAAGTTCGAATTTGGCAGGGATAAAGACGGCCGCATCATCCTGATCGACGAGGTGATGACACCGGACAGTTCGCGTTTCTGGGCGGCTGACCGGTACCAGCCCGGCCAGGCGCAGCCAAGTTTCGACAAGCAGCCGTTGCGCGATTATCTCGAGGCGGAGCGTCGTGCCGGGCGCTGGAACGGCGAAGCGCCGGCGCCTTCTTTGCCCTCCAGCGTCGTCGAGGCCACCAGCAAGCGCTATCTGGAGGCCTATCGACGCATCACCGGTAGCGATCTGAAGATCGCTTAGACGATGGGTCGACCGAGCCGGCGAGAGCCCCTCGGCGTAGGGCTCCATCATTCACTCTCAACGCAATCGGATCGGTGGCATCGCATTGCCTTTGTTGCGATGGAATTGAACAAGCTAAGTCGCTAGGCTCCCGGACGCTGTCAAAGCGGCGCCAGGAACAGCCGAACCGGAGCGAATTCCATGACCGATACCGATGCCGTACTCATCGAACGCGATGGGCCCGTGACTATTGTCTCCATCAACCGGCCGCATTGCCGAAACGCGGTCGATGGCGCAACAGCGCGAAAACTGTTCGACGCATTCCGCGCCTTCGACGCCGACGAGGATGCGTCCGTCGCGGTATTCACCGGCACGGCAGGCCATTTCTGCGCGGGCGCCGATCTCAAGGCGGTCGCGGCCGGCGATCCCAACAAGAAACGCGAAATCGGCGGGCACGATTCCATTGCGCCAATGGGTCCGAGCCGGCTGCGCCTGTCAAAACCCGTGATCGCCGCAGTCGAAGGCTTCGCCGTCGCCGGCGGAATGGAATTGGCACTGTGGGCGGACATGCGGGTTGTCGCCGAGGATGCCACGTTCGGCATCTTCTGTCGCCGCTTTGGCGTGCCGTTGATCGACCTCGGCACCATTCGGCTGCCGCGATTGATCGGCCATTCCCAGGCCATCGATTTAATTCTCACGGGCAGGCCGGTCGGCGGACCGGAGGCGCTTCGGATCGGCCTTGCCAACCGGCTGGTACCGAGCGGTGAAGCACGCACGGTCGCGATTGCGCTCGCAAAGGATATCGCCCGTTTCCCGCAAAGCTGCCTGCGCGCCGACCGGCTATCCGCGTTGCGGCAATGGGACCTTGCGGAGCCGGAAGCCATCGCGGCGGAAATGCGCGGTGGGCTTGAGGTGATAGCTTCCGGCGAGACCCTGTCCGGCGCAACTCGATTTGCGTCTGGCGCCGGCCGCCACGGCGCCTTCGCGGGCGCCGCCGAGGATTGACGTGGTTGAAAAGAACGGCGCCCGGGTTGCTCGCCTGGACGCCGCTTAGTTCAGATGCCAGCCATCATCACGTATTTGATCTCGACATATTCTTCCATGCCATGATGCGAGCCTTCACGGCCGAGACCCGACTCCTTGACGCCGCCGAACGGCGCAACCTCGGTAGTGATGAGTCCGGTGTTGACGCCGACCATGCCCGATTCAAGCGCCTCGGCGACCCGCCACACCCGGCCGAGATCGCGCGAATAGAAATAAGAGGCCAGTCCGAACGGGGAGTTGTTGCACATCGCGATCACGTCGGCCTCTTCCTTGAAGCGGAACACCGGCGCGAGCGGCCCAAAGGTTTCCTCCTGCGACACCAACGCATCGGACGCAACGTTGGCCAGCACGGTCGGCTCGAAGAAGGTTCCTCCGAGCGGGTGACGTTTTCCGCCGGTCACGATCTTCGCGCCATGCTTGACGGCGTCGGCGATATGCTTTTCGACTTTGTCGACGGCATCCATGTTGATCAACGGACCCTGCGTGACGCCGGCTTCCGTGCCGTCGCCGATCTTCATCGCCGCGACCTTCTTCGAGAGCTTTTCCACGAATTGATCGTAGATCTTGTCCTGGGCGTAGATGCGGTTGGCGCAGACGCAGGTCTGCCCCATGTTGCGATACTTCGAAACCATCGCGCCATCTACCGCGGCGTCGATGTCGGCATCATCGAACACGACAAAAGGGGCGTTGCCGCCGAGTTCCAGGCCCAGCTTCTTAACGCCGACCGAAGCCTGCTGGTAGAGGATCTTGCCGACCTCTGTCGATCCCGTGAAGCCGACGAAACGAACGGCGGGATGTTCGCACAGCACCTTTCCGATCGCGGACGAATTGCCGGTCAGTATGTTGAACACGCCCTTCGGCACGCCCGCCTTCTCCGCCAGCGCCACCAGCGCCAGTGCGGTGAGTGGCGTCTCGTTGGCCGGCTTGAGCACCACTGTGCAGCCCGCGGCAAGCGCCGGCGATACCTTGCGGGTGATCATCGAACAGGGAAAATTCCAGGGCGTAATCGCGCCGCAAACTCCGATGGGTTGGCGGATGGCCAGTAGCCGCGCGTCTGGCCGTTGCGACGGAATCGTCTCGCCGTAGACGCGCCGGGCTTCTTCGGCGAAAAACTCGACATACGCCCCGCCGATATCGACTTCGCCCAACGCTTCCGCCAGCGGCTTGCCCTGCTCCGAGGTCAGGATGAGCGCCAGATCCTCGCGATTGGCGATGATCAGGTCGAACCACTTGCGCAGAATGTTGGAGCGCTGCTTGGCCGTGAGCTTGGCCCATGCCGGAAATGCGCGTTCCGCGGCTTCCACCGCTTGCGTCGCTTCGGCGGTGCTCATCCGCGGAATCTTTGCAAGTTCAACGCCGTTGACCGGATTGGTGACGGGAGTAGCCGGCGTGCCAGTCCATGCGCCGTCAATGTAGCAACGGTCGCGCAGCAGCGACGGATCCTTCAGACGATCGCGCAGCGATGGCGTGGAGGGTTGCGAACTGCGTGCAGCAGCGGTCTGGGACATGGCGTTACTCCTCGGATTTTCTTTGGTGTTGATCCGAGTATAGGCCGAAACCGTGCACAATGCACCGGCCGAGAAACCGCGGCTGCTTCAACAAATTTTGCGGGGTGATGGCGCGCCGTTCAGGCGGCGCCGCTCATGTAGGTTTCGCGACGGCCGATCATTCGCTCGGCAGCGGCTTTGGCATCCGCCTTGGTGGAAGTCGCGCAGGTGCGGTATTCGAGGTCCGGGATGCTGACGGGTCCTCGGCGACTGAACCACGATTTGGAGCCGGCGCCCAGTTGCGCCAGTGCTTGGGCCACATTGTCGACGGCTCCAAAGGAGTGCAACGCACCGCTGGCTGCATCGCGGACTTCGTAAATGCCCGGGGAAATCGGCGCTTCGATATTCTCGCCGCGGTCAGCCCGAGGATACCGCTTCCATTCGCTCCAGGTCGAAATCATTGTGATCCCCTCGCGGCTACTGAAGGCCGCAATGAATTAGCCAGAATTTTCCGCCGAAAACTTTTTGTATTGCGATCTGAACGCCTTACACCGAAATCGGTTCCAGTTCAGCGGTCGAACATACCTCGCGCAGGGTGGCAGGTCATCGGATATGCGGGCCAATCCACCGCAATTATGGCCATGCTGCTGTTCAATCCTTCGATCGGATTGATCACGAGATCGCGAACGGGCGCGCGTTGGGTAAGCGTGCTTGCGGTAAGTGTCTGTCAGGAGGAAGATCGCCCGGTGCAAAAAAACAAACAGGAGGCGACCCAGTGGAACGCAATGCTGAGATTGACGAGGTCCTGCGCCAGAAAAGCACCGACCAGGAAATTCCTGGCGTGGTTGCGATCGCGGCGAACGGCAGTGAGGTGATCTACCAGGCTGCCTACGGCAAGCGCGACCTGGCCAAGGGCGATGCCATGACGCTCGACACTGTGTTCTGGATCGCCTCGATGACCAAGGCGATCACGACCGCCGGGGCCATGCAGCTCGTCGAGCAAGGCAAGCTCTCGCTCGACACGCCGATCGGCAAGGTGCTGCCCGATCTGGCGTCACCACAAGTGTTGGAAGGCTTCGATGCCGCTGGCGAGCCCAGGCTGAGGCCCGCGAAGTCTCCGATCACGCTGCGCCACCTGATGACCCACACCGCGGGTTTTGCCTACAACATGTGGAACGGCGACATGGTGCGGTACCTTGAAAAAACCGGGCTGCCCGCCGTGACCACCTGCAAGAACGACGCGCTGAAAACACCACTGACATCGGACCCCGGCACCCGTTGGGAGTACGGCACCAACATCGATTTCGTCGGTAAGGCTCTTGAGGCCGCAAGCGGCAAAAGGCTCGACGCTTATCTGCGCGATCACTTGTTCATCCCGCTCGGCATGAGCGATACCGGCTTCCGGATCGGCGACCCGCAACGACAACGCCTGGCCGGGATGCATGAGCGCGGCCCGGATGGAACACTGACCCCGATCCCGTTCGAACTCGAGCAGGACCCGGAATTCCATATGGGCGGCGGCGGCCTCTACGGCACCGCCGCCGATTACATCAAGTTCACCCAGATGATCCTGAACAAGGGCCGGGGCAATGGCCAGCAGGTGCTCAAGCCAGAGACGGTTGCTATGATGGGTCAGAACCACATCGGCGATCTCAATATGACCAAGATGACGTCGGCGGTCGCGTTCGCGACCAATGATGTCGATCTGTACCCGGGCATGGACAAAAAATGGGGCCTCAGCTTCATGATCAATACAGCCAGGACACCTGAGGGGCGCAGTCCCGGCAGCCTCGCCTGGGCCGGGCTCGCCAACACCTACTATTGGATCGACCCCACTCGCGACGTTACCGGCGTAATCCTGATGCAGGTGCTGCCGTTTGTGGACCAGAAGTGCCTGGAGGCGTACTCGAGCTTCGAGCGTGGCGTCTATGCCGGGCTCGACTCGGACCGGCGAGCAGCCTGACCGCGCGTGTGGCGCTTTCGCCATTCCCTTTCCTGCGGGAGAGGGAATAGCGTGGCGACAGCTTAGACCGGCAATCCGCTCTGCTGCGCCAATTGCTTCAGCGAGGTCTGTGGCCGCGCGCCGATGTGCTGGATCACTTCGGCAGCGGCAAGTGCTCCCAACCGCGCAGCGTTTTCATATCCTGCGTTGCGCGACAATCCGAACAGAAATCCCGCTGCGAACAGGTCGCCGGCTCCGGTGCTGTCGATAATCCTCTCCACCGGAAACGCCGGCACCGCGATTACGCCTTGTCGTGAAGCGACCACGCAACCCTTCTCGCTGCGCGTGACCACGCCAAGTTTCACGTCAACCCGCAATTGCTTCAGCCCGGTTTCGAAATCGGATGTCTCGTACAGCGAATGCAGTTCAGCTTCGTTGGCGAAAACCAGATCGACCGTCCCGGTACGCATCAGGTCAAGAAACTCGCCGCGAAAACGATCGACGCAAAATGCGTCCGACAGCGTCAGCGCGACCTGGCGGCCCGCGCCATGTGCGATCGTCGAAGCCTTCACGAAGGCCTCCTTGGCGTTCTTCGGGTCCCACAGATAACCTTCCAGATAGATAACCGCCGAGGCCGCGACCTGCGCATCGTCGATGTCGGCAGGCATCAAGTCCTGCGCCGCGCCAAGATATGTGTTCATCGTGCGCTCGCCGTCCGGCGTAACCAGGATGTAGGAGCAACCGGTAGCGGGACCGTCTGTAGCGGGCCTGGTCTCGAACGAGACGCCTGCGGCGCAGATATCGTGCGCATAGAGTCGGCCGATCTGGTCATCCCTGACCTTGCCGACGTATGCGGAACGCGCACCGAAATTGGCGAGTCCTACAATCGTGTTCGCCGCCGAGCCGCCGGACATCTCGGTCGCCGGACCCATATCGCGGTAGATCGCAGTGGCGCGCGCCTCGTCGATGAGCGCCATGCCACCTTTCGTCATGCCATGAGCGGCGAGAAAAGCCTCGTCCGTCTGCACCAGTATGTCGAAGATCGCATTGCCAATCCCGAGAACGTCGTATTTCGTTGAAGTCATGCATCGGTCCTGTCGGCGATCGCGATGGCGCGGAGTTCCGCGCCAAACGTCTACAGTCGAGTGCAGCGGCCTATCACGATCAAGCATGCGCCAGCAAGCGCGGGTGCTATAGAAGCCCTCCATGATCCGTTCTTTCCTCACCGTATCGGCCGGAACGCTTGCCTCGCGGCTGCTCGGATTTGCGCGCGACTCGATGATCGCCGCACTGCTCGGCGCCGGCCCGGTTGCCGACGCGTTCCTGCTGTCCTTTCAACTGGTGAATGTCATCCGGCGTTTGCTGACGGAAGGCGCGCTGAACGCGGCGCTGGTGCCGGCATGGCTGCGTGTGCGGGAAGCCGAAGGCGCCGCTCGAGCAGCCGCCTTCGCCGGGCGCGTGCTTGGCACCGTAAGTGCTGCGGTGATCGCAGCCACAACAATGGTCGCGCTGCTGATGCCGCTGATCATTGCGGCGGTGGCGCCCGGATTTCGAGGGCACGCCATGCTCCAGTTTGCCGTACAAGACGTCCTGTTGATGCTTCCCTATGTTGCATTCGCAGGTCCGGTTGCAGTGATGATGGGCCTCATGAACGCACAAAACCGGTTTGCGCTAACCGCCTTCTCACCGCTGCTGTTCAATATCGTGCTGATAGCGGTGATGCTGGTCCTGATCGGCTGGCGACAGGATGCGGCTCGTGCTGCGCTGATCGTGGCGGCCACGGTTGGGGTTGCAGGCGTGTTGCAGCTTTCGATCCTGCTGCTCGGTCGCGGCGGCGGGATCGCCAGACCGGTTCGCATCGCCTTTGATGCGGAGATGCGCGGCTTTCTCGGCAAGGCGATACCTGCGATAACAGCCACCTCCGGGCCGCAACTGCTCGTACTGGGTGGCGCCTTCATCGCTTCTTCGTCGCCCGCTGCCCTGACCTGGCTTTATCTTGCCAGCCGCCTAGCCGAAATGCCGCTTGGTGTCGTCGGCGCCGCCATGAGCACCGTGCTGGTGCCAGAATTGACGCGGGCCTTGCGCGCTGAGAATCACGCAGCCGTCGCGCATGCCGAGTCGCGCAGCCTCGAACTCGCAGTCGGCCTGGCTTTGCCGGCCACGCTGGGATTGATCGTGCTTAGCGAACCGCTCGTGCGCTTGTTGTTTGAACACGGCGTCTTCACTGCTTCCGACGCCGCGGCGACCGCGCAAATGTTGCGATGGCTTGCGCTCGCCTTGCCGGCGCATGTGCTGGTCAAGGCAATGTCTCCGGCGTTCTTCGCCCGCCAGGATTCGCTGACGCCGCTTTTCGCAATGCTCAAAGGATTGGCGGTCGCGATCGTCTCGGCCCTCCTCCTCGGGGAAATAGCCGGCCCGGCCGGGGTAGCAGCAGGCATCGCATGCGGGGCATGGAGCAATGCGCTGGGGTTGATCTGGAGCGCTGCGTCAACGTTCGGATTGTCCGTCGATCTCGCGGCGCGACGGCGGCTGCCGCGTATCGTCGCGGCGGGGTTCGCAATGGGCGGGCTGTTGTGGTTGGTCCAGATGGCATTGCCCGCGCCGGGCGGGGACGGCATAGGTCACGCGCTGACTGTACTGGTTTTGATAGTATGCGCCGTCGCGGTTTACGGCTTGCTCTTGGGCTTAACGGGCGTGATCAGCCGGGACACGCTGGTCAAGGCGCTCAGACAGGCTGAGGTCTCCGACTTGCACGACCGCGGGCCACGTGGCAATTGACGGCGCGCCGCGCTTGTTGGCAGATCGAGGCCGAAGCACAGGCAACCCCAGGAATAGATCATGGCATTCGTCGAACGGGTTTTTTCTGGCGTCCAGCCAACCGGTAATCTGCATCTCGGAAATTACCTGGGCGCGATTGTCAACTTCGTGAAACTCCAGGAAACCCATAACTGCCTTTATTGCGTGGTCGACATGCACGCGCTGACCCAGCCGGTCTCGGTATGGGGCGGCCCGGCGGAGCTCGCGCGCAACACCAGGGAGGTCACGGCGGCCTTCATCGCCAGCGGCATCGATCCAAAAAAACATATCGTGTTCAACCAGAGCCAGGTGTCCGAGCACGCCGAGCTGGCGTGGGTCTTCAATTGTGTGGCGCGGATCGGCTGGCTGAACCGAATGACGCAGTTCAAGGAGAAAGCGGGCAAGGACCGCGAGAATGCGTCGGTGGGACTCTACGACTATCCCGTGCTGATGGCGGCGGACATTCTTCTGTATCGCGCCACTCATGTGCCCGTCGGTGAGGACCAGAAGCAGCACCTCGAGCTCTCGCGCGACATCGCCCAGAAATTCAACAACGACTTCGGCGACTCGATCCGCAGCCACGGATTCAGCGACGGCTTGTTTTTTCCGCAGCCCGAACCGCTGATCACCGGCCCGGCCACACGCGTGATGTCGCTGCGTGACGGCACCAAGAAGATGTCGAAATCGGATTCGTCGGATAACTCGCGGATCAACCTTACCGACGATGCTGACACTATCGCTCAAAAGATCCGCAAGGCCAAAACCGATCCCGAACCATTACCGGGGGAGGAAAAGGGGTTGGACGGCCGACCGGAGGCGGACAACCTAGTCGGCATCTTTGCCGCGCTGGCGGGGCATACCAAGGCGGACGTGCTCGGCCAATTCGGCGGCGGCCAATTTTCGAGCTTCAAGAATTCGCTCGTCGAACTCTGTGTCTCCAAGCTGTCGCCGATCGCCTCCGAGATGAAACGGCTGCTCGGCGAGCCCGACCATGTCGATTCGATCCTGATCGACGGCGCCGACCGAGCCCGGACCATCGCCGCTGAGACCATGAAAGCCGTAAAGGACGTCGTCGGTTTCGTCCGCAGGCGCTAGATTGCTCGGTTGGTCAGTGCGCGCGCCCTGTTCGCGCGACGGCTTGTCGAGGATGGCCGTGCCATGGCAGCATGCGGTCTGCTTGGCGCAGCCCCGGGACATGGCATGACCACCCAGCGACGACGAAGCTATGAGACGGGTCACAAGCCGAAATGTCTGGTTATCGTAGATGACACCGCGGAATGGGACCGGGCGGTCTATTACGCCAGCCGTTGGGCCATTCGCGTTGGTGGTGGGGTGGTGATGCTTCGTGTAATCGAAACCGAGGACCAGAACCAGCAATGGCTCGGAGTAGCGGAAGTCATGCGCGCCGAGGCGCAGGAAGAGGCCAATGCCGCGCTCGACCGCGCTGCGGGCCGCGCCAACGGCATTGCCGCGATCACGCCGGAGCGCCTGATCCGCGAGGGTGAGCCGACCGAGCAGATACTCGATGTCATCGACAATGACGTCGATATCGCGATGCTGGTGCTCGCCGCCAATCCTGGGCCGGAAGGGCCCGGCCCGCTCATCACGCTGATTGCCAATACGGTCGGTTCGTTCCCGATACCGATCACGGTGGTACCCGGCGATCTGAGCGACGAGGATATCGACGCCCTTTCATAGTTAAACGCCGACCCAGGCCATTGATGCGACTACCGAACTCCCGGTCTGCGACCCTTGACCGTGCATCGCGCATCGCCATCTGTTAAGGGTTGCTCATACGCCGGCCTTGAACCGGCGTCGCCGGAGAAAGCCATGTTCATCCAGACCGAAGCCACCCCTAATCCCGCGACTTTGAAGTTCATCCCCGGCCGCACCGTGCTCGACGGCGGCACCATGGAATTCACCAGTCGCGAAACCGCGGCCCGATCGCCGCTGGCCGAAAAACTATTCAGCGTGCCAGGCGTGACCAGCGTATTTTACGGCTCCGATTTCGTCACCGTGACAAAGGACGCCAGCGACTGGCAACACATGAAGCCGGCGATACTCGGCGCCATCATGGAGCACTACATGTCGGGAGCGCCGCTGTTGGCGGACGGCACCGTAGGCAGTGACGAGGCGGCCGACGAGGAAGACGAGTTCTTCAACGAGACGGACGCCGAGACGGTCGAGATGATCAAGGATCTCATCGA
>C688J35102_120989950_pt1 | contig 16545 bp, 11 predicted proteins | sample HopSoiMetagenom2_FD_35102 | JGI IMG/M metagenome (IMG submission 35102)
TCCGCGAGGGGAAGGTGAAGATCCTGATCGCCACCGACGTGGCGCAGCGCGGGATCGACGTGGAGGGGATCAGCCACGTGATCAACTTCGACGCCCCCAAGGACCCCGAGGGGTACGTGCACCGCGTGGGCCGCACGGCGCGCGCGGGCGAGAAGGGGGTGGCCATCACCTTCATGTCGGGCGGCGAGATCGGCGACGTGGCGGCGGTGGAGCACCTGCTGGGGTACCGCATCTCGCGGGTGCACGTGCCGGGCTTCAGCTTCCACGCGCCGATGGACGGCGACGAGGGGGGCGAGGGGCAGGAGTTCGTGGAGCTGCCGCCCACCGTGCAGGAGCAGAAGGCCTCGCGCGGCCGGCGCCTTGGCGCGCGTTCCGGCAAGGAGCTCACCCCCGAGGAGCTGGCGAAGCTGCTCAAGGTCGGCTGATTTCCCGGCCGGCACCGAACGAGAGAGGCGGCCCCGCGCGGGGCCGCCTCTCTTGCGTCCATCCTCCACGCAGCGTCCGACCGTCTTCTCAAACCATCGTGTCCGCCGATTGACCGTGCATTCGCCGGGCAAACTCAACAGAAATCTCTCACAGGGGTCACAGGGGACGCAGAGGAAAGCCGTTGGCAGTCCTCCGTGGCCTCTGTGACCCCTGTGAGAGCCAATTCAGTTCTGCGTTCATCCTCCGCGCGGAGGGTCAGCGGGAAGACGAGGTGATGTGGACCACGATCGCGCCGGCGGGGTTCCCCGGGCCGAGGCGGTAGCCGGCCGCGGCGGTGTCGAGGAACTCGATGCTGGTGACCGTGCTGGTCAGGATCTCGCGCAGGGCGTTCACGTTGCCGACCAGGCTGCGCTCCACGTACACGCGCACGCCGCCGCGGGCGTCGGGGTTCGACTCCTGCTCGGCGCGCTCCGCGCGCGACTCCGTCTCCGCCTTGGGCTGCGGGCGCTCCGACGTCGGCCACTGGCCGGGAGCGCTGGCGCGGTCGCGCGGAGCCTGGGCGCGGGTGGTGGGGTTCGGGTCGAGCTCGGCACGGGTGTTGGCCTGCCGGGGGCGCAGCCACTGCGGCCGGAGCGATTCCACCAGCTCGTAGACGTTCACCGCCGTCGACCCGCGCACTTCGGCCGGGCTGATGAGCTGCGAGCGCAGGTCGGCCGCGGTGGCGCCCGGCGCCAGCACCCGCTGCCGCGGCGAGCGGTGGGAGAGCAGCGCGCCGCCCAGCGCACCCAGCGCGCTTCCGCCCGCGATCACCACCCTCCTGCGGCCGCTGAGATCGGCGTTGTCCTTCGAGTCGAAGTCGTTCCAGGCGAGCTGCGAAACCAGGTAGCTCATCGCCCCGCCCACCAGCGCCCCGCCGAAGGCGCCGAGCACGGGCGAATGGCCGCGGGCCGCCGCCGGCGAGCGCGTGGCCGAGGGCGCGGCCAGCCGTGCGTGCTCCGCGCCGGGAGCGGAAGACGAGGCCGCGAGGCTGGCGGACGCGAGGTCCATGCTCGCCCGCTGCGCGCCGCACGGGGCGGCGACGGCCACGCAGGCGAGAAGTGCGGGAAGGAATGCGTGCTTCATGGCGGGCTGGGGGGTGCGGGTGACCGGCGGGGACCTGCGGGGATGATGGAGAACGCGCGACTCGAGAGAACGTGGACGCGCGATGGACGAATGATGCTTCCGGCGCGGCCGATGCGCCAGCGGGTCGACGTCCTCTCCGAGTGAAAAAAGACGGCCTCACGCAGAGACGCGCAGACGCGGGAGAGGCACGGCGGCTCTCTCCGCGCCTCTGCGTCTGCGCGTGAGATCCATCCTTTTTTGCCGTGGCACGGCGGATGCGCCTGCAACCGGGGGTTTGCATGGCTTTGACCCGCCGCGGCGGCGCACCGTAGATTGCGCCCGCTCCGCCCTGCCCGACACCGAACGGCTGCCCGAATGCTCGCTCGCGCCGCGCGCGGCACCCTGATCGACCCGGCCCGGCTGCGCGGCGCGGTGCTCCTCTGCGCCGCGGCCGCGCTCTCCGCGTGCGCCGCCAACCCGGCACCGGCCGGCCCCTTCCCCGGCCTGGCCCAGTACCAGGGGAAGGAGATCTCCGGCGTGGAGGTCTCCGGCGACCTGGCCGACGTGCCGCGCGACTCCATCGTGCGCGTGCTGGCCACCATCCCCTCGCGCTGCCGCACGCTGGGGCTCCTCCCCGTCTGCCTGCCGCTGCTCGGCAAGCACCAGGTGCACAAGCTCGACATGCAGGTGCTGGGGCGCGACGTGGTGCGCATCCAGCTCGTGTTCCGCGACAACGGCTACTACGGCACCCGCGTGGTCCCCACCGTCGACGAGCTCCCCGGCGGCAAGGTGGACGTGCGCTTCAACGTGGTTCCCGGCGAGCTGGTGCGGCTGCGCACGCTCGAGGTGACCGGTGCCGAGCAGGTGGTGCCCACCGAGGCGCTGCTGAAGAAGCTCCCGCTGCGGGTCGGCGAGCCCTTCCGGCGCAACCAGTTCCTGGCCTCGGTCGACACGGTGCGCAACGCGCTGCTCGACGCCGGGCACCCCTACGCCCAGGTGCTGCGCAACTACCAGATCGACACCATCGCCGACGTGGCCGACGTGAACCTGCAGGCCGCGCCGGGCCCGGTGGTGACGGTCGACACCATCCTCTTCGACGGGCTCGACCGCGTCTCGGAGAAGCTGGCGCGCCACCAGCTCACCTTCCGCGAGGGTTCGCGGGTGCGCGGGCGCGAGCTGAGCCGCAGCCAGCGCAACCTCTACGACCTGGAGCTGGTGCGCTTCGCCACCGTGGACGTGGCCCCCGAGTCGCTGCAGGTGACCCCCGACTCGGCCGAGCTGGACCGCGACAGCATCGGCAGCACGATCCTGGTGCGCCTGGCCGAGGCGCCGCGCTACGCCGTGGACGCCTCCGCCGGCTACGGCACGGTGGACTGCTTCCGCGGCTCGCTGCAGCGCACCGACCGCAACTTCCTGGGCGGCGCGCGGCGGCTCACCCTCACCGGCTCGGTGGCCAAGGTGGGCGTGGGCGCCCCGCTGAACGCCGGGCTGGAGAACTCCATCCTCTGCAAGGCGTTCCGGGTCGACTCGCTCTCCGACCGGGTGGACAGCGCCATCTCGCGCGCGCTGAACTACCGGCTGGCCGCCGACTTCCTGCAGCCGCGGCTGTTCGGCACGCAGAACAGCGTGACGCTGGGCGCGTACGCGGAGCAGATCTCGGAGCTGGGGCTGTACGTGCGCAAGTCGCGCGGCGGCAACCTGGGGGTGGTGCGCGAGATGGGGCGGGGGACGCTGCTCTCCACCACCTACACGGTGGAGCGGGGCTCCACCACCGCGCACGACATCTTCTTCTGCGTGGTCTACGAGGTTTGCCAGCCGGAGGAGATCGATGTTCTGCAGCACCCGCGCTGGGCGAACAACGTCTCCACCGGGCTGGTGCGCACCCGGGTGCGGCTGGACCCCTTCCCCAGCGGCGGCTACCAGTTCCGCGTGGGGAGCGACCTGGCCACCCCCGTCATCGGCTCGGACGACCGCTACCTGCGCTTCCTGGGCGACGGCAGCATCTACCGCCAGCTGCGCAGGAACTGGGTGGTGCAGCTGCGGCTGATGTCCGGCACCTTCGTGAACGGCGTGCTGGACTCGGACCGCGGCTTCATCCCCCCGCAGAAGCTGTTCTACGGCGGCGGCCCCACCACCGTGCGCGGCTTCCGCCGCAACGGGCTGGGCCCGGTCATCTACGTCGACCGCCCCAACCTGAGCGACTCGACCAAGCGCGACACCGTGATCTCGGCCGCCGGCGGGCGGCGCATCGTGGTGACGACGGTGGAGCTCACGGTGCCCTCGCCCTTCCTGCGCGACCGGCTGCGGCTGGCGGCGTTCGTGGACGGGGGGCGCGTGTGGGACGCGGCCAACCCCGAGCTGGTGGACCCGGGCTTCCGCATCACCCCCGGCATGGGGCTGCGCGTGGCCACGCCGGTGGGGCCGATCCGCCTGGACCTGGCCTACAACGGCTACCCGCAGCCGCACGGGCCGCTCTACCTGATCGACCGCAAGGGCGACATCGTGGGGAAGGTCGCCGACGACTTCACGCCGCTGCGGCCGCTGAGCTTCTTCCAGCGGCTGGTGCTGCACGTCTCCATCGGCCAGACCTTCTGACCATGGCCCGCCGCCGCTTCCGCCTGGACCGGATCGGCATCCTCCTGCTGGGGGTGGCGGCGGGCTTCGTGGCGTCGCTGCTCATCCTCTACCTCTGGTTCAACCACGCGCGCACCCGCGTGGTGGAGGAGCGCGTGCGCCTCTCGCTGGGGCTCCCCGCGGAGGCGTTCACGCTGGAGAAGATCGAGCCCGACGGCACGCTGCGCATCGCGCTGCACGACGTCGCCTTCCTGGACCGCAACCGCGACACCATCCTCTCCGCCCCGCTGGCGCGGGCGCGGCTGGTCACCTCCACCCTGAACGGCGGCGCCATCGTCTTCGACCAGGGCGAGGTCGTCCGTCCCTACCTGCGCCTGCAGCGCGACGCCAGGGGGGAGTGGAACGCGCTGCAGATCTTCGCCGTGGAGGCGGGGGGGCAGCCCGTCCGCGGCGTCGGCGGCGCACAGCCGAAGGGACGCACCTTCGACTTCCGCGGCCTGAGGATCGTGGACGGGCGGGTGCGCATGGTCACGCCCACCACGCCGCCCCCGCCGGGGCCGCAGCCGCGCTACGCCTCCGGCCGCACCCCCGAGCGGGTGCGCTACGCGGGGCGGTGGCTGGCGGTGCACACGCTGGAGAACTTCGACGCCAACCTCGACCTGGTCCGCGTGAAGGGCGAGGGCGGGTGGCGGGTGGAGATCGGCTCCGCGCACGCCCGCGTCACCAACCCCGACACCCGCATCGACGCGCTGGCCGGGTGGCTGGAGCAGGACACGAAGCAGAACCTGCGCTTCGCCATCCGCGAGTTCCGCACCCCCTACTCCGCCTTCGACGGCGCGGGGACGCTGAACCTGGCCGGCGCCACGCCGCGCTACGACGCCCGGCTGCGCGCCCACCCGCTGGACTTCCGCGACCTGGCGGGGATGGGCTTCGCGGTGCCGCGCCAGGGGACGGCGCGCTTCTCCCTGGCGGTGGAGACGCTCTCCGGGAACCGCACCCGCTGGGCGGTGACCGACGCGCAGGTGGCGGTGCTCGACTCGCGCGCCTCGGGGCGGCTGACGGCGATCACCGCGCCGGGGGCCGACCCGGTGTTCACCGACACGCGGCTGCGCCTGTCGCCGCTGCGCATCGTGGACCTGGAGACGCTCGGCTTCATCGCCAGGGCGCCGCTGGGGGGCGAGGTCACCGGCACCATCGCCTCGGTCGACGAGGTCGGCGCGGCGGGCGGGTCGCTGCGCGTGGACCTCTCCGCCGCGCTCGTCCCCCGCTCCACGGTGGACGGCCCCACCTCCACCGTGGCCGCGCGCGGGCTGGTGCGCTTCGGGCGGAACGGGCTGGCCTTCGACGGGCTGCGGGTGGACGCGGAGCCGCTGGAGCTCGCCACGCTGCGTCCCCTCTTCCCGCAGAACGCGTCGATGCTGCGCGGCACCGTGCGCGGCGGGGCGACGCTCACGGGGACGCTGAAGTCGTTCCGCATCGCGGGCGGCGACCTGGCCTACGTGGTGGGCACCGCCCCGGCCACGCGGCTGCGCGGGCTCAGCGGCACCGTGTCGATGGATCCGAAGCTGCGCTTCGACCTGGACGCGCGCGCGGACCCGCTGGCGCTGGCCACGCTCACGCAGCTCTTCCCCGCGCTCCCCTTCCGCTCGGCCACGCTCACCGGGCCCATCCACCTGGCGGGGACGGCGGAGCAGGTCGCCTTCGACGTAGACCTGAACGGGAGCGCCGGCGGGCTGGCCGCGCGCGGCACCATGGGCTTCGGCGGCGCGGCGCCCACCTTCGACGTGACGGGGCGCCTCTCCGCCTTCCGCCCGGGGCTGCTGGTGGCCAGCGCCCCCGCCGCGGCCGACTCGCTGAGCGGCACCTTCTCCGCCCGCGGCAGCACCGAGGACTTCCGCTTCGGGGTGGACCTGACACAGGCCGCGGGGCGCTTCAACCTGGCCGGCACCGTCCGCCGCCCCGGCGGGGGCCCCGCGCAGTTCGACGTGGCCGGCCGCGTCGACAACTTCCGCCTGGGGCTGCTGCTCGGCCGGCCGACCCTCCTCCCCGGCCCGGTGAGCGGGCCCATCCGCCTCTCCGGCGGCGGGCGGCAGCCGTACCGCTTCGACGTGGACCTGCGCGGGCCCGAGGGGACCTTCGCGCTGAACGGCAGCTACGCGCCGGGGGCGGTCCCCGTCTACGACGTCCGCGGGCAGATCGCGGGGATCGACCTGAGCGCGCTCCCGGGGCTCTCCGCCTTCCCCCGCACGCGGCTGACCGGGTCGATCCTGCTGGCCGGGCGGGGGACCACGCCGGAGACCTTCGTGGGCCGCGTGGAGTTCGTCGCCGCGCCGGGGTCGACCGTGGGCGGGATCGCGCTCACGGCGGGGACGGTGAAGCTGAACAGCGACGGCGGGGTGCTGCAGGTGGACACCCTCCTCTTCGCGGGGCGCGGCTTCCGCGCCGAGGCGAAGGGGTCGCTGGGGCTCACCCGCAACGCCGGCCCGCTCACCTTCTCGCTGAACGCGCCCAACCTGGCGCTGCTGCGCCGCTTCGTCCCCGGCTCCGACACCCTCCCCGAGGTGGCCGGCTCGGTGGCCATGTCGGGCACGGTGACCGGCACGCTGGCGCGCCCCTCGGTGGGGGTGGCGGGCGAGGCGCGCGGCTTCCGCTACGGGGCCTACGCGGCGCAGGCGCTGACCTTCACCTTCGCCGGGCTGAAGGGCGACGGGGGATGGAGCGGGAAGACCACGCTGAACGGCACCGGGCTGCAGGTGCGCACCTTCAGCCTGCTGGGACTGAACGCGCAGGCCGAGCTGCGGCCGGGGAGTGCCACCTTCTCCCTCTCCGCCCGGCGCGACGTGGACACCGACCTGACCGCGGCGGGGACGCTCGACCTGGACGGTCTGAGCGTGCGCGGGGCGCTGCTCGACGCGCTGGCGCTGCGGCTGGGCGGGGCGGAGTGGCGGCTGGCGCAGCGCGCGCGCGTGGCCTGGAGCGCCGACCGCGGGCTGGCGGTGGAGACGCTGCGGCTGCAGCGCACCGGCCCCGGCCCGGCCGGGATCATCGAGGCCGACGGCGTGCTCCCCCCCACCGGCGTGGCCGACTTCCGCGTGCACTTGGAGGGGATCTCGCTGGCCGAGGCGCGCCGCGTCTTCCCCGCCATGCCCGACGCGGCCGGGGTGCTGCGGCTGGACGCGGCGATCCAGGGCGCGGTGACGGACCCGCGGCTCACGGTGAACGCGCGCGTCGACTCGCTCGCCTTCGGCGGGGTGACGTCGGACTCGCTGCAGATCCGGGCGGAGTACGCGGCGGGGCGGATGGGGGTGAACGCGGGGGTGCGGGTGGCCGGGCGCGAGGTGGTGAACGCGGTGGCGAGCGTGCCGATGCGGCTCTCGCTGGGCGGGATCGTGCCCGGGCTGGAGCTGCTGCGCGACCAGCCGCTCTCCGCCACCCTCACCGCCGACTCGGTGCCGCTGGGGCTGGTGACGCAGGCCTTCCCCACCTACGTGAAGAACGGCGCGGGGACCATGCGGGCGCGGGTGACGGTGGGCGGCACCCCCGGGCACCCCAGCGTGGCGGGCGAGGCCACGCTGGAGAACGCCGCCATCACCCCGGTGCAGCTCGGGGCGCAGTGGACGAACATCAACGGCCGGCTGTCGATGCACGGCGACACCGTGCGGGTGGACTCGCTCACCGCCTGGAGCGGAAAGGACGGCCGCGGCTCCATCAACGGCACCGTGGTGCTCGACGACGCCACGCGGCCGCGGGTGGACCTGGCGGTGACGCTGCACGACTTCCAGGTGGCCGACAACCCCGACATGGCCAAGATCCAGGCCGACGCCGGCGTGCGCCTGTCGGGGCGCATCCCCGCGGTGATCGCGACGGGGAGCGTGCGGCTGATGGACGGGACGATCTACATCCCCTCCCTGAACGACACCCGCGAGGCCGACATCGTTGACGCCGACGTGGGCGCGCTGGGAGGCGACACCCTCGCGACCCCGACCACGGCGCAGCGCATCCTGGGGGCGCTGGTGCCGCGCGACCTGAAGGTGACCATCGGCGAGAGCGTGTGGCTGGAGTCGACGGACGCGCGCATCCAGATCGCGGGCGACCTGGTGATCGACCGGCCGGGGCAGACCAACCTGATCTTCGGCGAGCTCGACGCGGTGCGCGGCACCTACAACGTGGTGTTCGGGCCCATCAGCCGGCAGTTCGACATCGTGCAGGGGGTGGTGCGCTTCTACGGCACGGCGGAGCTGAACCCGTCGCTCGACATCACCGCGGCGTACGCCGTGCGCGGCGGGAGCAGCGAGCAGCCGGTGACGGTGCTGGTGCACCTGGCGGGGACCATGCAGGCGCCGCAGGTGGAGCTCACCACCAACAACCGGCAGCCGCTGTCGCAGAGCGAGCTGGCCTCGCTCCTCCTCTTCGGCCGCACCAGCGACCAGGGCGGCTCGCTCTCGGAGGAGCTGCTGAGCGGGGTGGTGCTGCAGGAGGCGCTGGCCAACCTGCTCGCCGCGCAGATCGAGAACGCGCTGGTGCGCACGCACCTGGTGGACTACGTGCGGGTGAGGACGCGGGCGGCCACGGGCACCGCGGGCGCCGGCGCGGCGTCGTTCGGGCTCGGCTTCCTGGGGCCGATCACCATCGAGGTGGGGAAGGAGATCATCTCCAACGTCTACGGCACCCTGGAGCTGGTGGACCTCTTCTCGGGGCAGGTGAAGCTCGGGGCCGGCATCGACTGGCAGATCTCGCCCACGCTGAGCCTGCGCGCGGCCGACGAGCCGGTGCAGCGCGACCCGCTGGTGCGCAACCTCTTCCGGGTGAAGCGGCAGGTGACGGTGGACCTGCGCCGCCGCTGGGAGTACGGCCGCCCCCGCGCGCGCCCGCACCCGCAGCCGCGGCGCCCTGCCACGGAGCCGGCGCCGGGGCAGCCCGCGGCGCCGCCCGGGCAGCCGCCGCCCAATCCGCCGCCCGAGCTGGAGGGCGACGACCCCGGCGGATAGACTTCGGCCCGCCTCCCATGCTGGGGGGCGGGCCGATGCTCTTACCGAACGTTTCATGCAGAGACGCAGAGGAAAAGAGAGAACGCGGTCGATGTTCTCTCGGTTCCTCCGCGTCTCTGCGTGAGACGGCAGTTTTCAGTTGAAGTTTACAGCGGCCGCGCGAGGCCGTCGCGCATGCTCCAGCGGGGGAGCGCGCCGCCGTGGATCTGCACGTCGGCGGGCTTGGGGGAGGTGAGGATCACCTGCCCGCCCTCCGCCGCGTCGATCCACTCGATGATGCGGCGCGAGCGGCCGGGGTCGAGCTCGGCGAACACGTCGTCGAGCAGGATCACGCTCTCGCGGCCGCGCGTCTCGCGGATGGTCTCGGCCTCCACCATCCGCAGCGCGATGGCGGCGGTGCGCTGCTGCCCGCCCGAGCCGTAGGTGCGCAGGTCCAGCGGCTGCCCGTCGGCCTGCGCGGTGGTGAAGCGCAGGTCGTCGCGGTGCGGCCCGGCCAGCGTCATCCCCCGCGCGGCCTCGCGCTCGGCCACGCGTTCCAGTTGCGCGGCGAAGGCGCGCGCCACCTCGTCCACCGCCGGCGTGGCGTCCGCCAGGTCGACGGAGGGGGCGAAGGCGACGAAGCCGGGGTGGCCGCCCGCCACGCGCGCGTAGTGCTCCGCGAAGCTCGCCGCGCGCGCCGCCACCCAGCGCGCGCGCGCGGCGACCACGCGGCTCCCGGAGGCCACCAGCGCGTCGTCGAAGGCCTGCACCAGCGCGCGCGGGCTCGCCTGGCGCAGCAGCGTGTTGCGCTGGAAGAGCGCGTGGCGGTAGCGCTGCAGCGCCGCCAGGTACCCCGGCTCGGCGAGCGAGAGCACGATGTCCAGGAAGCGCCGTCGCTCCCCCGGTCCCCCCGCCACCAGCTCCACGTCGGCGGGGGAGAAGATCACCGCGCCCACCATCCCCAGCGCGTCGCCCAGCCGCTCGGGCTCGGCGCCGTTCACCGTCACCTTCTTCTTCCGCCGCCTGCGCTCGAAGGCCGCCGCCAGGGTTCGCTCCGGGCCGCCGGCCGGGTCGCGCAGCACGCCCTCCACGCGGAAGACGTCCTCGCCGAAGCGCACCAGCTGCTCGTCGGGGGCGCCGCGGAAGGAGCGGAAGATCTCCAGGTAGTAGATGGCTTCGAGCAGGTTGGTCTTCCCCTGCCCGTTGTCGCCGATGATGGCCGCGCCCTCGGGCGGGAGCTCCAGCACCTGCTCCGCCGAGTTCCGCCAGTTGCGCAGGTGCAGCCGGGAGAGGTACACGCTATCGCAGCCGGCTTACGCCACGTTGGCCGATCTGGAACTGGAACGGCCGACGTTCGGACCCCGCAAGGCGCTTGAGCTCGGGCCAGTAGCGAATCACCGTCTGGACGATCTGGCAGACCTTGGGAGAGCGCTTGCCCGGCAGGAGAAAGAAGGCGCCGACCGCGGCCTCGCGGAGCGCCGTCTGTTCATGCGGACGGCGCCTGATGTTCATGTCGCGCGAGATGATGCACATCTCTCGCTCGCCGGCGTAGCGGATCCAGGTCTCGTCGGAGGTGCCGGGCGGGAAGAGCTTGTTGACGTGCTCGACAGGTTCGCCGAGCGCGATGAGCGCGTCCACCAGCCCGGGCGGGAGGTGCGCATCGAAGAGAAAGCCTACGCGGCGCTGAGCCATTCTTCGAAGCGGGTGGCCGCGTGCACGTGCCGCTCGGGAATCTTGTACACCCACGCCACCCGCTCCAGCGCCGTCCTGGGATCGTACTCGGTCTCCGCCTCCAGCGCCTCCGCCAGGACGCGTGTGGGTATCCCCGCCTCGGCCACGATCGGCTGGCCGAACGACACGGCCGGATCCACGACCACGCGGCCCTCCTTGCCCAGCGGCCACCACCGTGTCGGCAGCTCGGACGGGGCGAACTCGAGCTGTCCGAGGTACGGGCGAACCAGTTCCGTGAAGACGTGCTGACCGCTCCCTACCAAGCTCACCAGCGACTCTCCGCCGTCCACCTCGCGCAGGAGCGCATAGACGCCGCCCGGATCGGCGAAGAACTGCCGCATCGCGAACGGGTGCTCCGTCTCGAAGAGCCGCGCGGCGACGGAGGCGGCCTCGTGAATCGTGTTCCACGATGCGCCCGCTTTGCGGAAGCCCTTGATGAACATCATCTCCACCAGTTCCACGAAGGTCAGCGCCTGCTGTCCCTCGATCGTCGGCAGGGCGGTGCGAATCAGCGGCTCGTAGTGCTTGCGCCCGCCGTCACGCACGCGCGAGTAGCCGAACGCCCAACGGCGCACCTCGGCGGGCGGCGCCTTCAGCAGGGCGGCGGCTTCGGCGGGCGTGTAGATCCCGGTCCCGAGCATGGTGACGGCGGAGCGAGGTTGGGTGCGCATCGACCAAAGATAAGCCGAACCGCACTTCGGCAGAAGACTTCCGGTGCTGGTCGGCAGCGATCAGCGGACGGACACGCCCTCGTGGCGCAGTAGCCAGCGCTTGGTGTCGACCTTTTTCCCCGCGGGCCCGTCTCCCGAGTAGCCGCCGATGCCGCCGACGGCGACCACGCGGTGGCAGGGGATGACGATGGGGATGCGGTTGTGCCGGTTCGCCTGCCCGATCGCCTGCATCCCCCGCGGCGCCCCGACCTGCGCGGCGATGTCGCGGTACGTCCGCGTCTCGCCGTAGGGGATGGAGCGGAGTGCCGCCCAGACGCGCTGGCGGAACTCCGTCCCCTCGGGCGCGAGCGGAAGGTCGAAGTCATGCCGCTTCCCAGCGAAGTAGTCCTTGAGCTGCTCGGCGACGCGCCAGCCGAGCGCGTCGTCGCGGCTTGGCTCCACCCGCGTCCCCGCGGGCGGGTGTTCGCCCTGCGGGAAGTAGTGGATCGCGCGCACCGCCTCGCCGTCGTGCTCCACCAGGAGCGGGCCGACGGGGGAGGGTAGCAGCAGGCGTTTCAGCGTGGACGAGGGCTGCAGGCGCATGGCGACGCTGGAAGGTGGCGGCCGAACAACGCTTCTAGGCACTAGGCACTAGGCACTAGGCACTAGGCACTTGGCACTTGGCACTTGGCACTTGGCACTTGGCACTTCCTACCGCCCGGTGAACGCGGCCTTCCGCTTCTCCAGGAAGGCGCTCATCCCCTCGCGCATGTCCGTGGTGGCGGCGAGCAGACCGAAGAGGTTGGACTCGAGCGCCAGCCCGTCGTCCACCGACATCTCCATCCCCCGCGTGGTGCACTCGATCGCCAGGCCGACGGCGACGGGGCCGTTGGCGAGGATGGTCTGCATCGTCCTGCGCGCGGTGTCCATCAGCTCCGCCTGCGGCACCACCTTGTTCGCCAGGCCGATGCGGTACGCCTCGTCGGCCTTGATGAATTGCGCGGTGAGCATCAGCTCCAGCGCGCGCCCCTTCCCCACGATGCGGGGGAGGCGCAGGGTGCCGCCGTAGCCGGGGATGATCCCCAGCTTCACCTCGGGGAGGCCGAACTGCGCGTTCTCGCTGGCGATGCGCAGGTGGCAGGCCAGCGCCAGCTCGCACCCGCCGCCGAGCGCGAAGCCGTTCACCGCCGCGATCACCGGCTTGCGCGACAGCTCGATGCGGCGGAACACCTGCTGCCCCAGCCGGCTCACGTCGATCCCGTCCACCGGCCCCATGGTGGAGAGCTCGGCGATGTCGGCGCCCGCCACGAAGGCCTTCTCCCCCACCCCGGTGAGGATCATGCCGCCCACGTCGTCGCGCCCGGTGAGCTCGTCGAACGCCTCGCCGAGTTCGCGGATGGTCTGCTCGTTCAGCGCGTTGAGCTTGTCGGGCCGGTTCACCGACAGCACGGCGACGCGGTCCTGTACGTCGAGCAGGAGGTTGCTGTATTCGGCCATTCGGGGAGATGCCTGTCGGGTCGATGAAAGGAGTCTCGGAGCGGCGACAACGTAGCGGCGTCCCGGGTTCGCTGCAACGCAGATGACCGCTCGAAAGAGGCCGCTGAAACGACCTTGCACCGGCGGATCAAACGTACAAATTGGACGTGCCGGGATCAGTGCCGCAACGAACAAGGGAGGCCACCCAGTTACTGGATGGCCTCCCCAACCTCGGCATGATCGGACCGCTGACCCGGAGGCCCCTGCGCGGACGACCACGTATCGAGGAATAACGCCCCAAGGATAATCACACCATGCCATCTTCGCAACTCCCCGTCGCGAGCCTCGCGGCAATACACAAGGCGTTGTCACAGCAACGCATGGACGCCTACGGAAGCACTGCCGACGCAGACGAAGCCGACAGTGTCGCGCGCTACCTCTGGAACATGGCTCTCTGCAGCGGGCTTCATGGCTCACTGCACGTGTTCGAGGTCACGCTCCGAAACGCGATCTACAATGCCTCCGTCAGGCTGGTCGACACGAGCAAGCTCCGGATACCCGACGTCCAGTGTTGGCTGGACGCGCGGAACTCGACGCTGCTCTACAAGCAGGAGGCCGCCGATGTGGCACGGGCGAAGACATACCTGTCGAGCGACGCAACGCGTAGAACGCCCGGTCACCTGATCGCCAAACTCACCTTCGGTTTCTGGACCCAGCTGACCTCGCGCGTCTACAGCGAGCTTCGGGCCGACGGGCCTCGGCTGTGGCCTCGCGGCCTTTCCATCGCGTTTCCCTTCAAGTGGCCCCCGGGCTCGAAGAAATCCGTTCCCGACCACACCGACCGGGAGAGGGTGTTCGATCGCCTCAACCAGATTCGAGAGCTGCGAAACCGCATCGCGCATCACGAACCGATCTGGGATCGCGACCTCGCCGGCAGATACGACGTCATCCTGGAGGTTCTCGGTTGGATGAGTCCCAGAATGGTGGCGGCGGTCACAACGCTGGACACGTTACCGGATCTGCTGGCCGGAGGAGCAAATGCGTTCCGCCCGCAAGCAGAACGATTGTTGATCGGGCGAAAATAGCGCGCGACACGTAGGCTCAGGTTGGCCGTGGCGCGGTCGTGCCCAGCCCCGCGGCCGCAAGCGCGTCCTTCACCTTCGGCAGATCCTTGGGGCGCAGCGGCTTGAGGGGGGGACGGGTGGGGCCGCCGTGCATCCCCAGCTCGTCGAGCGCGGCCTTCATCCCGGCGACGCCGAGGTCGGCGACGATGGCGCGGTGCACCGGAGAGAGGCGCTCCTGCATGCGCCCCGCGTCGGCCAGCCGCCCATCGGCGTAGGCGCGGCAGAGCTCGGCGCACTCGCGCGGCGCGAGGAGCGCGATGGCGAGGATGCCGCCGGCCGCGCCCGCCTCGAGCCCGCCGTAGAGCGCCGCGCCGCTGCCGACGAGCACCTGGCCGTTCTTTCCGAACGCGTCCACCAGCCCGGCGAGCGCCTTCAGGTCGCCGTGCGAGTCCTTGATGCCGACGATGTTCGGGTGCTTCGCCAGCTCGCCGACGAGCCCCGCGGGAAGCTCGACCGTGCTGAAGCGCGGCGGCACCTGGTAGAGGACCACGGGAACGGGCGACGCGTCGGCCACGGCGAGGTAGTGGTCGCGCAGCGCCTCCGGCGTCATGGCGGGGCGAAAGTAGGCGGGGGGCTGCACCAGCACCCCGTCGGCGCCCGCGGCCGCCACGGCGGCGGTGGCGCGGATGGTGGCGCGGGTCGACTCCGCGCCGGTGCCGGCCAGGAGGAGGCGCCCGCCGTCCACCACGTCGCGCGCGGCTTCGGTGAGGCGCGCCTTCTCCTCCTCGTCGAGCAGCGGCCCCTCGCCGGTGGAGCCGAAGAGGACGACGCCCGCGAGCGGCGCCTGCAGCCAGCGCCGCAGGTTGGCCCGCATCGCCACCAGGTCGGCGTCGCCGGTGACGGCGTCGAAGGGGGTGGTGACGGGAGCGAAGACGCCGCGCAGGTCGATCGGGTCCATCGCGTCTGATCTCCTGGTGTGGAAGTGCGGAAGTGCGGAAGTGCGGAAGTGCGGAAGTGCGGAAGTGCGGAAGTGCGGAAGTGCGGAAGTGCGGAAGTGCGCTGAGCATCGTCCGGACGCCAGCGCACTTCCGCACTCACGCACCCACGCACTCGTCGACTATCTCCTCGGCACGTACCGCCGGAAGCGGTCCGCCAGGAGCTGCCCCGAGGCCAGGTCCAGGTGCTCGGCCGGGGCCTGCCGCTCCAGCGCGGCCACGCGGTCGGCCGAGGGCGGGTGGGTGGCCTTCATCTCGGCGAGGAAACGCCCGCGCCGGGGGCTGGTCTCGTTCGCCTGCAGCCGGCGCACGAAGGTGAGCAGGCCGTCGGGGCGGTAGCCGGCGGCGGCGGCGTAGAGCATCCCCAGCGAATCGGCCTCCAGCTCGGAGCCGCGGTCGAGCCCCTTGAAGATGACCCCGGCGAGCGTCTCCACCGCCTTGTCCATCACCGGGCCGTTCAGGTCGGCCTCGCTGGCCGCGCCGGTGATCATGTTCCCCTTGCGCACCTGCTCCAGCACGTGCTTCTGGTCCACGTGCGAGATCTCGTGGCCCAGCACCCCCGCCAGCTCCGCCTCGCTCTCCATCAGCTCCAGCGCGCCGCGGGTGACGAAGATGTACCCGCCGGGCGCCGCGAAGGCGTTGATCTCGTCGGTGTCGAGCACCGCGAAGCGGAAGGGGAGCTCGGTGAAGCGCGGCGACTGCTGCGCCACCACCGTGCCCACCATGTTCACGTAGTCGGTGAGCGCCGGATTGTTCACGGGCTGCCAGCGGCCGAGGACGACCCCCGCCACCTCGCGCCCGATCTGGCGCTCCTTGTTGAGGCTCATGGCGAACGAGCTGGTGGCGGCGCCGCGCGCGGCGCCGCCGAGCCGGTTCAGGATCCCCCCCTGCGCCCGGGCGGGGAGGGCGAGCACCGCGGCCAGCAGCGGCGCGGAGAGGTACGTGTGGATGCGTCTCATGGCGTGGTCTCCTCCTTCACCGGTGCCGGCTGCTCCAGCCTCCCGCCGCGGACGAACGCGTCGACCGCCACCGCGTCGACCGTGCGCGCGTCCATCGCCGCCACGGCCTCCATGTTCGGGTTCACGGTGATGCGCCCGCTGGGAGTCTCCACGTTACGGGGGCCGACGCCCCGCGTGCCGGCCGTCATCGCCAACCCCTGCGAGCGGTTGTCGGCCACCTGCCCGGTGCCGCGCTGCACCAGGTCGGTGAGCGTGCGCCGCCCCCGGCTCATCGCCAGCAGCCCGTCGGGGAAGTCTGCCTGCATGGCGGGGCGCCGGGCGAACACCCGCGCCACCTTGCGGTCGGCGTCGCGCACCACGATGCGGCCCAGGCCGGGCTGCTTCAGCGCGCCCGCCGCGTCGAACTGCGCGACCACGGCCTTCACCAGCGGGTCGTCCTTGGCCGCGTTCTGCGCCAGGTCGGCCGAGGCGACGCCGGTGAGCACCGTCACCCGGTTGCGCTCGGCCACCAGCACCAGCGGCTCGCCCAGCCGCTGGTCGGCGCCGATGCGGCGGATCTCCGCGCGCCAGCGGGGCGCCTTGGCGTAGCCGTCGACCTGCGC
>C688J35102_120989949_pt1 | contig 16525 bp, 10 predicted proteins | sample HopSoiMetagenom2_FD_35102 | JGI IMG/M metagenome (IMG submission 35102)
GGAAAAACTGATGCTGCTCGACGACGCGATCGCCGAGTGCCAGTCCAACATCGATCAGAACCGCAACAATGCACAGGTCCGCAAGCAGTTGCTCGCCATGTACAGCGAGAAGCAGAAGACGCTGCACGACGTGCTCAGAGAGGGAGACCATGTACCGAATCCGTAATTTCTTCACCGTCGCGCTGCTCCTCGGCGCCACAGTGCCGCTGTACGCCAACAACGAACAACGCTACGAGCGTCCTGTCGACAAGACCGTGCGCTACAACGGCGGAAAGATCTTCATCGACAATGCATTCGGCGGCGTCAACGTACACGGCGGCGACTCCGGCGAAGTCGAAGTTCACGCCGTGATCCGCGCGTCGGACAATGAGCTCAAGAACGCCATCAAAGTCGACATCAGCAGCTCCGGTGAAGGCGTCACGATCAAGACCGATGTTCCGAACGTGATCCGTAATTCGTCCTTTTCCGTGTCCGTCGACGTGGCGATTCCGCCCAATGCGCCGGTGTCGGTCAAGAACCGTTTCGGCTCGACCGATGTATCCGACACGCATGGTTCCGTGGAAGTGGTCAGCCGTCAGGGCAGCGTCTCATTGCACGACGTGGTCGGGCCGCAGAAAGTCGACAATGCATTCGGCTCGATCGACATCGAAGACACGCGCGGCGATCTCATTGCCCGCAATGCGAACGGCAGCATGAACATCCATGGAGTGCAAGGAAACGCCGACGTTGGCAACCGATTCGGATCGGTGGAGATCAATGACGTGCGTCAATTGACGCTGACGAATGCCAATGGCAGTGTCGAAGTGCACGGCACGCACGGTCCGGCAACGATCACGAATTCGTTCGCGTCCGTCATTGCGACCGACATCGGCGGCACGCTCACGGTCACCGGTCAGAATGCAAAGGTCGTTGCGAGCGACATCGGCGGCCCCGCCAATATCTCCACCACATTCGCGCCGGTCGAATTGAGCAATGTGCACGGGCCGGCGGTCGTTAATAACTCCAACGGCAACGTCACCGTGTCCGAAATCCAGGGCCCTCTCTCCGTCGACACCCGCTTCGGCCTCGTAAAGGCGACCTCCATCCGCGGCCCCGTCGATGTCGACAACCAGAACGGCGGCGTCACGATCAAGGACGTTGCCGGCAGCGCCAAAGTCCGCACCAGCTTCGGTCCCGTCCTCATCAAGGAAGTGCGCGGCTCCATCAAAGTCGAAAACCAAAACGGCTCGATCGGCGTCGGCATCGCCGCCCCCTGTCACGACACCCACCTCCAGACCAGCTTCGGCTCGATCAAGGTGGAAATCCCGACCGGCGGCTACAACGTGAACGCGCGCACGACATTCGGGTCAGTCAATACCGAAATGCCGCTGTCGAACATGCAGTCAACCGGCGAGACCCTGACCGGGACCATTGGCAACGGCGGGTGCAAGCTGGAGCTGGTCGATCAGAACGGCAACATTACGATTGAGAGGGAGTGAGGCAAGACGCGGAGAGCGCCTCAAGGAAACTGGAGGCGCCCCTTTTTCCACTCCTGAAGCGTCATTTGTGCATTGAAGCCGGTCAGGCCGGGAATCCTGGCGATCTCCTGCAGGACCGGCTCGCCGGCGGCAGGAGCGAACTCCAGCGCATGCGCCGCGGCCCAGCTCCGCACGCCGGCGTCAGGATCATCGAGTAACGACAATAGTTTGTTTTGCGCACCGGCACCGCGCTTCCGGAGCTCGCGGTACGCAGCCGCGAGGATGTCGTGTTGCCGGTTTGCCGCTCGAGGTGTTCCCTCGAGCGTCTCCCGGTGATGACGCGCCGCCGCGGCAGCGTACTGCTTGATGAGCTCTTCGTCGGACTGACGCTCGGTCACTTGATCACTCCGAATGTCTTCAGGACCTGCATACCGAATTCGAACTGCTCGGCGTATGACTTTGTTGCCAGCCATTGCCGGACGGTCAAGCCTGCGGTGAAGGCCTGTTTCGAACTGTAGTAAGCCGAAATGCTGCCTTTGCCGCGGTGAACGTTCTTGAGGACTTTGAACAGATTGACTGAATTCTGGATCGCCTTCTTGCCGAAAGCCTTGATATTGCCAGGATTCTGCTCGACGATGTGATGCCAGTCGAAGTCCGTCCCCGCGTCTCCCGCCCATTTCTTGAAGGCTCTGAACGAATCGAACGCCAGCCCCTCGGCCGCATCTTCTTCGGCGGCCGTTTCCGCGATCTCTTCAATCGCCGCCTCAATGACGACTTCCCCTTCTCCTCCTCCTGCCGGCAGCGAAAGAATAAAGCCTACGACCTGGAGCTCGGCCTTCGACATCTTCTGCATGCTCGAGGCGAATACGCGATTGACTTCGGTGTAATTGAGCCAGCGCCACTGCGCGCTCTCGGCCGAGAACTCCTGCGCTTCCCGATCGCAATCGCCGCAGGGTGGCGGACCTTCCGCAGTGATCACGATGCCGTCCCGCCCGGTCGGATCGAACGTCACGATCGGCGAATTACGGACGTATGCGTATCGATTGAAGCTCTGCGGGTTGTTCGTCATCCCTTCAACGGGGTCGACGGACAGGAATCGCTCCCACGCAGTCCGGTAATACCGGGCATGCATGTAGTCGATGAAATTCGTGTTGTCGTATGACGTCCCTTCTTCGAAGTCGCGCTCGTGGCCGGTAAAGCGCATCGGATCTTCGCGATCGAAACCGTGCGCCGTCTCCTGAGACAGCACGGACGCTTCGAGTCCGAACGGCCGGAAATCGTGCTGGGCGACGAGGACGCCGTTCGTGCCGGTGATCAGGCGCGGAGAACCGAGGTGATCGAGGTGGAAATGACGGCGGCCGCCTTCCTCCGCTACGCGTTGTGCACCGAGCAGCATGCCGTCGCGATAGACATAGTCCTCCAGCCAGAGCCACGGCATGTTCGGATAACTCTCCGAGCTGCGGTATTGGCGAAGCACCTGCCCGTCGAAACCGCGCAGGCTCCATGTCCATGTATCGCCCTGCGTACGGGTACCGATCCGCTCGTCGTTGACGTCGTAGACGTACAGATCCTCGTTGTACGAGTAGTTGTACTGCCGGAGCATATTGAACGGATCGAACGTGTAAACGTCCGTTCCGACCTTCCACAGGTTGCCGCCCGCGTCATAATCGGCGCCGATGATGTGGTTCGTCGCGGGATCGGTGAAGATCTGCTCCGGATCGTTGCTGTTGATCTTTTTCTCGAGCAGGTTGCCGTAGGGATCGTATGTATACGTTTCGACGTCCGACAGCAGATCCGTATTGATCGTAGCCCGGGTCAGGCGACCGAGCGCATCGTACGTATACGTGTTCTGGCGCTGATCGCTGCTCGGAATCGCAGCGGTGCCGATCGCGTAGATGTTGCCCGAGTCGTCGTATTTGTGCTCGCCGGAATTCCAGAGGGGCGGCGTGGTGTCGGCATGCGCCTTCTGTGCATCCGAACCGATGCGCATGATCGACGGCGCCGCGCCGTCCGAATCGGACGGATAGACGACAGGCTGCGGACCGCCGGCGACGCGCTGGAGATATTTCACAGCCGGATTCGAGCGCAATGCCTCCACGGCGCCAGGCGGAAGGCTGACCACGATCCGCCCCGGCACCTTGTAATCGACATGCCCGCCGGCCCTGGTCACCTCGCCGTCATCGAACGGCTTCGCGTTCGCGCTCGGCGCGCGAAAAACAACAATGTACTGCTCACGCCCGCCGCCGGCGGCGTCGGCAGAGACGGACGGCGGAATGCCGGCGAATACGGCGCCGCCAAACAGCGCCGGTATCGCGAAGGTGAGGACAATCAGAAATCGAGTCGTAGTGCGAGTCATGTTCGTGTTCTCCGTCACTGCATCCGATCCCGCAGATCTTGAATGTGGATGCGTTTGATCGGCACGCCGGTGAGCGACGGGTCTGTATACGCAGTCGTCGACATGCCGAGGGCCAACAGCGCTTCATCGAGCTTCGTCCTCAATGCCGTGACGTGTGCCTTGTTGATGATGACGTTCGAAGCGGGCGCCGAAGGGGGCGGTGTGGGGAAAAGGCCGTTCCATGTCAGTGCCGTCCAGCCGCTGACGAGGCGGACGGCGTTGATCCCTGCAAGGACCTGATCGAAGTGCGCAAACGCGATCCTCGTCGTGGTCGTAATCGGAGTGAACATGATCGTAGTGGCGACGTCGAGGTTGCTGAAGGACGACGCACTGCCGCCGTTCGCATCGACCGCGCGAATCTCGTACACATAGGAAGTGGATGGCGCGAGCAGCGAGTCGGTGGTGGAGACTCCGGTCACGTCCTTCAGCTTCGAGAACTGCGTGCCGTTGGTGCGGCGCCAGAGCTCGTAATGGTTCGCACCGGTAGATGCGCCCCACGAGAGCGACACAGACGAGGTGCTCGTGGCCGTTGCCGCCAGTGCGGCGGGCACCGGCAGCGGAATGGTGATCACCGCCGTCGCGGAATTGACCTGACCGCATGCGCTCACCACTTTCACCCAGTAATTCGCCGATGCATACAGATTGGGCGTGACGAACGTGCTGTAACCGCTGCCGGCCAGTGTGCCGTTCGGCGCCGTTCCCTGGTACCAGTAGTAACTGAACGGTCCGGTACCGGCCGGAGTCACCGACAGGGCCACGGCCGCGCCGTAATTGATGGTCTGGCTCTGCGGGCCTGACGAGATCGTCGGCGGCGTACAGAAGCTCGTTGTGACCATGTTGCTCATGACGAGTCCGCACGAATTGAAGATCCTGACGTAATACGTCTGGGCCTGCGTGAGCGGCGGCGTCACGTACGTGCTGCCGGTCGCGCCGCTGATCGGCTGCGCAGTATCGTCATACCACTGATACTGCGCGCTCGTGCCCGATGCGCTCACGGTGATCGTCGCGCTGCTGCCGTATGGCACCGGAGAGGTCGAGGGCTGGGACGTAATGCCGGGCGCGGCGCAGGTCGAGAAATTTCCAAACTGCACGGTCTTCGGTCGCGGACGTCCGCTCCCATCGCTTTCATACGTATCGGTTACCCCGTTTGCGTGCACCACAGTGGCAACCATGCCGGAAGGCGCATATGTGATGTTGCTGGCGAAACCGCCGATGGCCTTGAGACCACCGTTGCTGAGCGTGGAAACGAGCGCTCCCCAGGTGCTCACGCCGCAATTGGATGTGCACGAGGGATACGTAATGTTCGCCGCCGCGCCGGAGTCGCTGAATATGCGGCTCTGGGCGAGTGTCTTGATCGCCGTCCCGTACGTCGCATTGCGGATGGTGGTCGATTTGTCCGTGACGGCTCCGCCCGCATCGGTGTAACCGAACGTGTCGGTCACGGTGATATCGCCTTCGGACGGGATGTAATTGTGCCTCGTCGCCGTGGCGATCTTCCCGAAACCAGGCGTCCCCGGCGTAGTTCCGAATGTGAACTCTTTCGACGGACGGAACGTCGTCGCCGCATAAGGATTTCGGGAATCGATCTCCTTCAGCCGCTCTGCCTTGTCGTAGATCTGCTGCAGATCGAACGGGGTGTTCGCGTTGTTGGCGATTTTGCCCAGCATGTGACCGCGCGAATCATAGGTGTACGTGAACGTACCGGTCTCCGGCTGGACCTCTTTCGTCAGGAAACCGCGTCCATCGTAATAGAAATCACGGGTCTGGCACGGCGATGCAGCCGTATTCATACAGACCTTCGTCAGGTGTCCCATGACGTCATACGTATAGCTCGTGACCACATTGTTCGCGTCCGTCAGCTGCGTCATGTGACCGCGGAAGTCGTACGCCTCCTGAGTGGTGGCGTCGACGAATGACGGACTCGACGAGCTCGTGCCATTGAAGATTTTCGACGTGCGCGAGATCGCGGTACCGCCTGTGTAAGACACCGTGCCGCCGGCTCCGTCGGTGGCCAGCGCCGACGTCAGGCGGCCGAGTCCGTCGTATGCGATCGTGGTGTAGTGCGTCGGATCGGTGGACGCCTCCTGCTCCGATTCCGTCGCTTTACGACCCAGTGAATCGTACGTGTATTTCCTCGTCACCCAGCTACCGTCCGGCATTTTCCGGCGGAGGCGCAACGTGCGTCCGAAATCGTCGAACTGCGTTTCCGACTCGATCGTGCCGCTGCCGTCCGTCACTGCCGTCGTGCTGTGTACTTTGCCCGGCGTGAAGGTGGTGCCGGACACGGAAGGGTTGCTGTACGTGATCGAGGTCGCCGCGCGGGCGTCTGGTGTACTGGTAGTCTGGCGGCCGGTGGCGTCGTACTCGAACGTGGTCTGCACACCGGCCGTATCGCGAGTGCTGGTGATCAGACCACTGTACGGATCGATGGTCCGGTCTACGCTCTTGAACGGCATCGCCGCGCCGGCACTCGTGTCGTAATACGTCGTCGAGCTGCGCAAGCCGGCCACCGACGTGTGGTCGAGGCGGAACTCGGGCGTGCCGAGGGATACCTGCCAGAGAGGGTGACTGACGTCGAGCGCCTGTGCGGACGCGTCGCCGCCGTAGGACTCCTCGCGCGACAGATTGCCGTTCGTGTACGTGTAGCCGACGATGATGTCGTTCGTACCGATGGCCGGAGCTTCGTTGTCGGCTCGCGGTCCGGCCGCCATGATGCGCTGGCGCTCCAGCAGGGATGTCGTGGGATTGAACTGGTACAGCGCCTTGACCGATCGCGTGAGGTTGTTCGCAGTCTCTTCCACGAGCGTGCTGCTGAACGTGTTCAATGCCCAGGGTGAGGTGTCAGGAATCGGGACGAAGCTGCCGGGGAACGAGCCGACGTTCGGTGCGGCGCCGCTGTGTACGAGCGGATCGGCCTTGTTGTAGGCGGTCGTCGACGTACGGGTGATGCTGCTGCCGAATCCGGCGCTCTTTTCCACACGATAATGACCAAGTCCGTCGAAATCAGACAGATCGGTGGTGACGGACGCACCGTTCGCGTCGTCCACACGCATGGAGGCCATGCGCTGATCGAGCTTGTCGTCGTAATACGGCACGTCGACCGGAGCGTCGGCTTCGAACCGCATCCACGTACGGCGCACCAGACTGCCGCTCGAATCGTAAAGCTCGGATGAGAGATACCGGCCGGGCGACGAACCGTCGGGATTGGGGCGTCCCGCCGCGGTGCGCATCGTCATCGGCATGCCGTAAAGACGGGGATTGCAGTACGGGCACACTCCGGTCGGGTCCATGTTGAAGTACTGCACGGTCCGCGCGTTGTAGGCCGCGTTGTTATCCGTTCCGGGCGGCACCGTATCGTCGCTGTTGCGCTGCGTGACGGTGCTGATGGTTTCGTAGGCGTAGTAATTGAACGCCGGCCGCGGGTCGTAGCGCCATACACCGTTCAGCGTGCCGGTTGCGGAATAGAGCCTGCGCTTGAAGACACCGCCGACGTTCGCGTAGCTCGAGAAGTGCGAGTCGTCTGCGCCGGTGGAGAACGAGTACAGCTGGTAATCCCAGGCGATCGAGCCGAGCGTCGGGAGAACCAGACGCTTGATGTTTCCCGAAAATCCGAGCGGAGCTCCGCCGGTGAGATAGGCGTAATGCACGCCGTCCCCTGTGTCGTAGTCGCTCGTATTTGCCGTCCACGACGTTCCATCGGGCTCGGTCACGGACGTCAGCAGAGTGGCCGTGACATTGCCGGGAATCAGGGGGTCGGGCGGCCCGGCACCGGGCATCAGACGGGAGATGTCGGTGTCGGACGTCGTAAACCGGTAGCTCGCGTAATTCTGGGTGGATTGTGTCTGCGGCGTCCACGCGGGGAGATCGGCGCGGCACAGCACATCGCCGAGCGCCGCCTGCCGGAAATAGATCTTGTTGGTCCGGCCGGCCGAATCGGTGATCAGCCAGTACCTGGCGGAGTTGCATTCCGTGTCGGTCGAATCCGGATAGGTAATGCTCACTGAGTTCCCGAATGCGTCACGCATCCCGGAAATCGCTCCATCGAGCGCGAAGGTGTGCGTCACGCCGACCGGAAAATCGATCTCCACCGAGTTGGCCAGCTCCCGCAGACGAAGATAGGTGCCGTCGCGTGTGTACCAGACGCCGGCCTTTTTGGTCGTATCCGAATCCGAATCGTGCAGCTTTGGCTCGAAACAGTGCTGCGCGCCGTCCGGACTCGTATAACAGCGTCGCTGAAGCGGACTCGCATTACTCAGCTTCCCCAGGGAGAAGCCCCAGCCGAGACCGGCGTTCGCCGAATTCGTATCGATGAAGACCTGCGTGTAATTCGTATTGGTTTGCGGGTCCAGGCGAGAGTCGTAGCGCCAGTTGTTGCCGCTGTATGTGAGCTGAAACCGGTACGACAATGGACCACCGACGGAATACACCGGACCGATCGGAATGGCGATGTTCAACGAACCATTGAAAATGTTGACGTGATCGACGTCGCCGCCCGACATCACGTCATTACTGCCGAATCCCTTGCTCGCGTTGGGACTCTGTTGTGCCATTGCCCCGGCTGCCGCGAGAAATGCCATGAAAACCAGAAAGGGTCTCACGGACGCACCCCCGCTACGAAGTACGCGAATTCATGGGTCTCGACGCCGATCACGACGTCGCCGGGACGGAATTGTTTAGGCACCGGCGCCGACGCTCCCTCGACCGCCACGAGCTGGTCGACGTCGATGGTGACGGCGCGGTCGGACGCGTGATCGTGATCCGACGGACCGCCGTCGCCTGTAATCAGGTTCCATGCGCCCACGCCCGGCCTTACGACGAGCAGCTGGAAGAACTGTCCCCGTTTCTGCAAACGGGTCAATTCGCCCGTGATGCCGCGCCCGACTCCACGACCGTCGTCCGCCAGCTGGCGCGGAACGAAGTTGCCGCGCGAGCCGATCGCCATGCGGCCACTGTTCAATTCGACGGCGGCGATGATGGACTCGGGCGCAATCCGATCCTGCGGCTGGAAGGTGACGGTTCCGGCCCGCTCGGTATCGGCGACCACCGCCTGATACCGCCGCACCAGCGGTACGTAATCGTGCGTCTCACGAGTCACGCAGAAAATGATCACGGACTCGCCCGGCGTAATGCCGGTGACGGTCACGGTGTTGTCGCCGACGGTCACGCGGAGTGTTTCGCTTTGTGCCGCCGATGCAGTGACGGCGGTAAGCAGACAAACAAGGAGTGCAGCTTTCAATAGAAGGATTCGCATGCTTTTCTCACTGAAGACTGAGCAGGACGAGAATGTCCCCTTCACCGTTCGGCAGGGCCTCGAGTGCTTTGCCGATCACAGTGCCGGGGCGATGAATCGGCACGCCGCCGAGATCGAGCGGCACCGATTTCATGGCCGTTCCGCGCTTCTTGCCGGTGACGAGGAGATCGCCGATGACGATCGCCGCCGCCGTGGCATCGACGTGTACCTTCACACGGCCGGTCGTCGCGATCTGCGCCTTGCCGTCACTGGCCGCGCCGAGAATTACGCCGGGCTTTTCGGAAACCACGCCGGCAACGGCGGTGTCGTAGCCGTGCATGGAAGGCATGACGGTGTTCTCGTGCTCTCGATCGAGCACGACCACGGTCCCGGGTCTCATTTTTTCCGTCGCCGGGACCCATTCCGCAACGTCCTGGTACGAGGCGCCAATGACCTGATCCGCGCTCAGCGTGCCGTGGAACGTCGCGGCGACGGGGGCGCTGCTGCTGCCCACAGTCATATTTCCGCTGCCGTCGATCGTAAGACGAGCGGTGGAGCTCGTACCAAGGATCAGCGGATTCGTGCCGCTCGTGCCAATGGCGAGACCATTGCCGCCCCACGCCAGCATCTCGTTCCAGCCGCCGAGTGCCACACCCCAGCGGCTCACGGTTCGCGACGATGCGTGCGCGGAGAGATTCACTCTGGCCACGTCGGCCCACGTGCTCACGACCGCCGCCGCATTGACGGTATTCGAGGTGTTCTGCAATAGCAGAAACTCCTGTTTGTCCGCGGCGGTGGAGACGTGCAGGAACGACTCCTGATTCGTCGAAAGCACGCCGCCCGGATTCGATGTACCGATTCCGACCGTGCCGTCTCTCGTGACGATCATCCGCTCGATGTTCTGCGTCATGAAACGGAGAGACGGATTCGGGAACGTGGCGCTGGCGTCGGGACGGACATTGAGAAAACCCGCGCTGCGGCCGAGTGACGCGCCTGCATAACCGAAATTGAATGACGGTCCTGCCGATGGATCGGGCCCCATTCCGCCGATGGCATCGGTCGTTGCGGTACTGAACACATGAAATTTCCCCTTCGGCGTATTCGTACCGATTCCGACATTGCCGTCGCTCTGCACGTACAGCAATGACGCGGCGCTCTGATTCTTGACGTGCAGCGCGCCGGTGGCGCCGGTTGATCCATAGCCGTTGATCACCGTATTGGCGTTGCTGAGCGAGATCGTTCCGCCCATGCCGTACAGGACCAGGCCGCCGTTGTCGCCGGTGATATACGGACCGCTGATGTCCGGCCAGAAGACCATGCGCGCATTGATGGTCGACAGAAAGACATTGCCGCTGCTTTCCGCCATTGCCGCGCCGGTTTCGGCCGTGTTGGTGTCATTCATCTTGATTACCTGATTGGCGGCCGTGGCGTTGGTAGCGGCCTTGAGATGACGCTGATCGTCTGCAACGACGATCTGCGATACGAAGGTCAATGCGAAGACGGTGATGGACAGCATGGAACGGTGCAACGATGGCCTCCTCACAGACGCGCCGGCACTCTGCGTCGATGCCTGCCGGCGCCGGAACACTCTTGTTTGAAATCGGATCTGGACGTAACGACTTCGCGCCTTACTGCAGCGAAAGCAGCACGAGAATGTCTCCCTGGCCGCTCGGCAGAGGTTCGAGTGCTTTTCCGATCAGCGTTCCGGGACGATGGAACTGCACACCGCCGAGATCGACCGGCTGCGACTTCATCGCCGCTCCGGCCTTGTCGCTGGTCACGAGCAGATCCCCGATCGCCACGGCGCAAGTGGTTGCATCGACGTGCACTTTGACCCGGCCGGTCGTCGCAACCTGCACCTTCGAGTCACCGGCGACACCGAGTACGAAGCCTGGTTGCGCCGAAACGACGCCCGCCACTGCAGTGTCATACGCCCGCGCGGACGGCATGACCTCGTTCTTGTGCTCGCGATTGAGCACGACCACCGTTCCAGCGATCATTTTTGTCGTTGCCGGCACCCATTCCGCCACGTCCTGGTACACGGCATTGACGACGGTGTCCGCGGTGAGCGTTCCGTGGATGACCGTGTTGCTCGGCGCCGCCGTACTGCCGATGGTGATCGCGCCGTTGCTGTCGATGGTCACCCGTGACTGCTGATTTGTGCCGAGCACGAGCGGCTGATTGACATTCGTTCCGATCGCCAGACCACTGCCGCCGACGGCAATGATCTCGTTCCATCCGCCGAGGGTGACGCCGTAGCGGCTGACCGTGTTCGCGGTTGCGTGACTGGCGATACTGAGGTTCGCGGTATCGGCGACCGTTCTCAGGACCGCCATTGCATTCACGCCGTTGGTCACATTCTGCACCTGCAGAAACGTGTTCTTGTCGGCCGTGCTGTAGATGTGGAGCGGAGACTCCTGCGTTGTCGCGAGATTGCTGCCGGGCGATGTCGTTCCGAGTCCTACTCTTCCGTGCACATACAGATCGCCGCCGTATGTCGCCTCTTTGACCGACACTTCGTCCAGTTCGAACCAGGTGTGTGCCGCCGGCACGCCTCCTCCTCCCGGCGCATAGAAGTCGAGCGAGGGGCGGTTCTGAATCGCGGGGCCGGCAAACATTACGACCTGGACCGCGTCCAGCGTGTTTGCCGGAAGCATCGTCGCCTGTTCGTTGTCGCCGAACACGACCTGCAGCGTCGACGTCGAGCGGTACTTGAAGGAAATGCGATAGACGTGATTCTGCAGGAACGTAATCGCCTGATACAGCTTGCCGATCGGCGTCCCGGTCACTGCGTTGTATTCGACGTGCTGGTACGGGCCGGTGAATCCGTTGGTGGCTGACGGGATGGACGTCGCGAACGTGATCGTTCCGCTACCGGCATACGCTGTCGACCAGCCAGTGGCCAGCGAACTGCCGCTCCAGTCGACGCCGTTCGTGACCATTTCAGCGCCGCTCGCCGGTGCATCCATGATTTCGGCGCTGCCGCCGATGCTCAGCTTCTGAACCGGCGTGCTGTTGCCAATACCAACTTTCCCCTCGGTGAAAAAGATATTGCGATAGTCCGACAGCGTGCGGACCCATTGTCCGTATACGGCGACGGTCGTGGTCATGATGACGAGAAAAAACACCGGTATCCGATTACGCATGATCCCTCTTATCTCCGCCGTGTGACGTATGGCGGCGGAGTTATGGCTTCAATTGAGATGGCTCGGCTTATGGACGACGCGCAGCGACTGCTCGTGTACCCGATCCGCGAATTGTTCGGAGGAACGGAAATCTTGGATGGCGGGACAATATACCCATATTTGCGTAAATGGCAAGCCTGCGGATATCGTGCTCAGACGACTGATATTTCACTCCTGAAAAAAGCAGCAATGCTCGTCAACGCACACCGGATCGGATAGTCAGGCTGCGGATATTCTTCCCATGTGGAGCACCGGCGATAAGACGCCGAAATTCGCTCAAAACGTCCGCTTGTACGTGAAGATGAACGCCCGCGGCACACAATTGCGGATCGGGGCGATGAACTTTGCCCCTTTAATCTCCCGCTGAGTAAGAAATGCGAGTGAATCGTCGCCTGTGGAATTGGACATCACGCGAGTGCTATTGACGCGGCCGCTCGTGTCGACATCCGCCTCGACGACTACAAGGCCGTGTTTCCCACTGTCGGAAAAAGACGGCACCGGTGTCGTTGCAAATGCGAAATCGCTGTCGGCGGGACAATTTCCCTTGCGTTGACGCACAGCAGGTTTCTTTACATCGCCTTCACGCGTCACATGCCGGGATGACACCCAGCCACTGTCGCCTGTGTCGAGACGCACTTTCATCCACGACTCGGTCGATGCGAGCAGTGCGAGCTTCTGACCGCGCTTGACGAGCGTGATGACATCCGCAGTTCCCGACGGCTCACGCCGCACATTGAGCGCGGACGCCGTGACTGTGACGGTTTCGAGCGCAGGTGTGGGCGTGGCCGGGGCGGCGGCGGGCGGCGGGGCGGGCGTGGGGACGGGGGCGGGAGGGGGCGGGGCGGCGCAGGAAACGAGCAGAGCGACAGCGACTGCGAGTCGGAATCGGACCATCGTTGGTAAGCTTACACGCACCACATGCCCGGTCCCACAGCGCGTCATTGCATCCATCATCCGCAACGGCTGGCGTTCGCCGTCTGCATGACCTGCCGCAATACGGTCTGTCAGTCGTGCGCGACACAGTGGGACGGCATCTACTACTGCACGGCATGTCTCGCCGCGCGGCGCAGCGCGAGCACGGAGCGCAATTCGCTCCTGGGATGGCTGACGCTCGCGGCCGGCGTCGCGGCGATGCTGTGGCTCGCGGCACAGACGATGGTCTGGGCCGGCGCGCTGATCGCGGGACTGTTTTGATTCGCGCGCCCCTCTCCACGACCTCCGTGCTCGACGAAATGGCCGCCGTCGTTTCGCGCGCGGCAGCTCCGTGGGCCGCAGTCGTCGCCGCCACGTCGCTCCCCTATCGATTCATGCAGGTCCTGTTCATCGAGCGCGTCGCCGACCTCGGCACCGACGCAGTTCACTATGGCCACGCGCTCGGCATGATCGCGAACGCCACGATCCTCGCCTTCATCGTTTCGCGATGGGGACGGGCCGTATGGGCGCGTGCGTGCCGCTTGTCGGAACAGAGCGACGCGGCGCCGGGACGCGAAGTGTGGCGCGTGCCGTTCGTCGCATTCGTGAGCTATGTCTTCATCGCGGCGATCACCGAGGTGATTTATTACGCGACGGCATTGACGGGCATCGGTCCGCTGCTGGCGGTGATGCTTGCAGGACTGGCCATCGGCACGATCGAATTGAATACGAAGCCGGGACTGTTCGCGCCGTGGCGCGTGATCGGGCGCTATTCGAAAACATCGAAGCAGCTCGCCTCGTTCGTCTTCGTCTTCTTCGTTGGGACGATCATCGCGTTCGTCAATCTCGGCACTGCATTCGGCGCCGGCTCGTGGCTCGTGCACGCATTCACGGACGTCAATCTCGCGCGTTGGGACGTGTTGCTTAGCACCTCGAATCGTCATTACGTGCTGCTCCTGATCGCCGGCGCGGTCGTGCTCGTCGAGCCGTTCTGGATCGCGGCGCATGTCGTGCTCGTGCGGCGCGCAGGTGTCGCGGAGACCGGCGAGGATCTGCGGACGTGGTTCCGCGAGCTCGTCATCCCGAGCGTAGTCGAGGGACCCGGCAGGAAGGGCGGCGCGCCAACCGCCCGCACAGGTCCCTCGACTACGCTCGGGATGACGGTGATCGCCGCACTCCTCTTCGCAACCACCGCGCATGCGATGACGCTCAATGACTACCTCGCATCACTCGAGCGGATGCGCGACGAGCCGCGCGAGATCGCGGCGGCCGAGGCGAAGTCGCTGATCGGGACACAAGTCGAAGCACCGGCGGGCTCGTTCGCCGCCGACACTTCAGTACTCGATGCGATCGTGAACAAACGCGCCGATGCGATTCCGCGACTCAACGCGACGATCGCCGCGCTGAAGAGCACGCGCGGCGCGGCGCAGTCGAGCGGGGATCCGAAACTGCTCGAGCGTCTGCGCAAGGAAGAAGAGATCCGCGCGTTGCAGCGCGGCGGCGAAGTGTTGTCGCCGCCGAACTCGAACAACACCGTGCTCGATCCGATCGCGGATCACATTCGCAAGGCGTTCGACTGGCTGGTCGACGAGTTGGGCGATTTCTTCGACTGGCTCGGCAAGTTCTGGCCGAAGGCGGAGCATGAGCAAGAGGCCGACAAGCCGTCGGGCGGCGTGCCGTTCATGGTCACCGCGCTGGTGATCGCGATCGTCGTCGTGCTGTTGATCTTCGCGCTCGAAGTGCTGCGCCGCAGCCGTAAATCGAAGGTCGAGCCGATCGCGACAAGCGATCCGATTGCATCGAAACGCGACGAAGATCCGCTATCGCGCGGCGCGACGGAATGGGAGCGTTACGCCGCGCAGCTCGCCGCCGCGGGCCGCATCCGCGAAGCGATCCGCGCCTGGTATCACGCAGTGCTCGTGACGAGCTACAGCGCCGGCATTCTCAGCTTCCGCAAAGGCCGCACGAACTGGGAGTACGTATCGATGATGCGCGCCGAGGTGGCGTGGCGGCCGCAGTTCGCGGACCTGACGCGGAAGTACGAGCGCGAATGGTACGGCCGCGCCGAATCGACGTTCGAAGCGCTCGACGATTGCTCGGGCCGCGCGCAACTGATCCTCGGCGCGATCCGCCGTCGAGGTGAATTCTGAAACGCGTCCTGCCGCTGATCGCAGTCTTCGTCGCATACATCGCGGCGACGCTCATCTGGATCGGCAACGATCGCCGCATCACCCAGAAGACGTTCGACACGTTCTCCGCCGAGAACACGTCGAAAGAAGGCTACTCGCTGGCGATGAAGTACCTCGCGCGCAGCGGCCGGCGGAACGTCAACATCTTGACCATCATGCCGGACGCCACGCTGCCGGCGAATGCCGTCATCTTTCGCGCGATCGCAGGAAAAGAAGGGTTCAGTCTGAAGGACTTCTTCGCGCGCGGCGATGACGACGACGAAGAAAACGAGCAGCCGAAAAAGAAAGAGAACCCGAAAGACAAGAAGCAGAAGGCAAAACCGAAACCGAAAACGAAGCACATCGAGCCGTTGCTGTCGGACGACGAAGAAGCGTTCGTGCGCAACGGCGGACGCTTCGTGATCGCCGTCGGCGGCCGCTACGACATCAATCTCTCGACGCGCAACGTCGTGCCGGCGAAGAAGGCGACGAAGGTCTTCCCGATCTGGCCGGGCATCGATCAGATCCTGCTCCCGAACTGCCGCACGTTGCTCGCCACCGACGCGCTCCGCCGCGCGCACGTGCTCTACGCGATCGACAACGATCCGGCGATCGCACGCGTCCTCAGCGGCAAGGGCGAATTGATTCTGATCGCGGCGCCGGAGCTGTTCGACAACGCGCACATCGCGCAGCATCTCGATCTGCTGACCGCGCTCGCCGGCGACCGCCGCATCGTCTATTTCGACGAGACGGTGCACGGCATGCTGAGTCAGACCGGCACGCTCGATCTGCTGCGCCAGTGGCGCCTCGGACCAACGCTCGTGCTGCTGCTGCTCATCGCGATCGTGATGATGTGGCGCGGTGCGCGGCGCGTCGGCCACGCGGAAGACGATTACCGCGACACACGCAGCGATGCGGTCGATCTCGTGTCATCACTCGGCGCGCTGTACGACGAATCGACGTCGCGGGCCGAGGCGCTTGCGCTGTATCACCAGGCACTCACGCAGAGTGTGGCCGCGCAAACCGGATTGCGCGGCGAGGCGCTGCACAAACGCGTATCGAAGCTGACGAATGATTTGCGTCCGCCCGCGAAGAGCGAGCGGGTGGAGATCGAAGATTTCAACGCAATGCTGACGACATTGAATGAAGGGTTCAGGAGACTGGAGCATGCAGAGCAT
>C688J35102_120989948_pt1 | contig 16509 bp, 15 predicted proteins | sample HopSoiMetagenom2_FD_35102 | JGI IMG/M metagenome (IMG submission 35102)
CATATTTTAGAGAGCAAGCGCTGGCCCTTCGATCCGCCGCCCTGCGCTAGCTTGCGGCTCGTCAGCAACCATACGATGCCGAGATACTGGATGAAATGGCCGAGCAGCATTCCCAGCGTGGCTAGGTTGGAATCCGCCACCCAGAGATAAGGATGAAACAGCAGCAGACTGGCCAGCAAAAAGCCCAATTCCGCCACACTAAAATGGGACCGGTTTCGAAGCCGATGTACAATCGAAACGCCGAGAGCTGCAAGGCAAACAACTGCCGCACCGAGCGTCAGTCGCGACAAAACGATCGGAAGATAGGGTGAAATCTTCAGCAGAGTCGTATTTAGCGCCGGGTACCAATCAATATGAGCCAGCGCCATTGCAAAACTGGTGCTCAGGATGGCGAAATTGGTAATGCTGCGATGACGAACGTCGGAATACCCCGAGCGACGTCTGTAGATCGAAAGAATGCCGCAGCTCTGCCGCGCCACGTGGTATGTATTCCAAAAGAATACGACGACGACTATGACAGCGGGAATCTCGAACAGCGCGACCACCCCGACCGCGGCCACGATCAAGATCGGTACAAGAAAATAGGCTATCCAGCGCTGCTTCTGGTAGGCAGCGGTGTCGTCGAAAAAATAGAATGAATACGTCGCGATGTAGTGCGGGCCACCAATCAAGGTGGCAGCCGCGAGCGCGAGCACTGGACCGACGCTGGTCGGCGCCGCCAGGATCACCGCAAGACCGGCTATCGGCGACAGAATAAAAAAGGCAAGATCGAACTCAGGCGACTGAATCCAACCGTCCGAATCTGTGGCGCGCGCCCCGAGATCATTTGCCGTTCCGAGCGACATAAGCCGAGAGTCCTGTTGCCGCGTTCGGGTTAACGAGACTAGGCCCGCGCGAATGTCCAACCGCCTAAATTAGCGAAGGACGAGAGCGGCTGGATGTCAAGTTTATCCAGCCGCCCTGTCCAGCTATCGACAGCAGCTTAAAAATGTTGCCCGGCGTGAGTCTCGGGCCCATAGTGAACTCAATGCAGCCTGCTTGACGTTGCCCATCCACGAACCGCAACATGTTAGAACATTTTTGGAACCACCTGACGCAAGTAAATGCTGACCTTGCGGCCTGGCTGACGCCGTATCCTGTCTTGCAAACCCTCTATGGCGGCGCGCGTACCCTTTTCGTCATTTTCATCGCCATTTTCCTCATCGAATGGATTACGGGCGGGCGGATCAGCCGGTACTGGAGTCGCAACTTCCGCACCGACGTTCTCTATGGGCTGCTCTATACAGGCGGCATTTACAACGCAATCATCTATGCGCCGCTGATCGCCGCCATGGCGTTTCTGCTGCCGGCCTTCCAGTTCCGAGTAATCGACCATTTGCCCGCCTTCGCGGGCTTTGTTGCCTACTGGCTGCTGACGGATTTCGCTGGATATTGGATTCATCGCCTCTACCATCAGAGTGATTTTCTGTGGACCTTTCACAAAGTCCATCACGCCCAGACGGAATTGACCTTCGTAACGTCGTTTCGAAACCACGTCATCGAGCAGATCGTCTCTAACATTATCATGTTCGTGCCCGCGATGATTTTTGGTGTCCCTGTCTGGTATTGGGGCCCCGTTTTCCTGGTGCAGAACTTGTTCGAGGGACTGCAGCATTCGGACCTTAGATGGCGATACGGCTTGCTTTATCCCGTCTTCGTCAGTCCGGTATTTCACTCGATCCACCATTCGCCCGAGCGCGCACGTCATGACAGCAACTATGGGAAAATTCTCAGTATTTGGGATTATCTGTTCGGGACCATGTCGGTGGGCGAACGCCCCGTGCGCTATGGCTTAGGCGGCGACGCGATACCGATCTCATTCATTGGGACATTTGTAGAACCATTTGCCGAGCTTTGGCGAAAGTGGCGAAGAGAACTGCCGAAGAAAGGCGCAGTGACTCCCCCTGTAAGCGCTGATCCCTGAATCGTGGCCCAACAGCCACATAACTGAGAAAGATGGGGTCTCTCCGGCCGGCAGTCGACCATTGGGTTGACGGACTGGAAAACTGTCGACTATAGATTACGGCAGGGGGCAAACGGAATCATCTGCTTTCTTCCTGGAACTATTGGGAAGTCGCGGTCGCAAGGGCTTGCGGCGACGTCCAAGCGCTGTTCTAAACCAACGTTAGGGGAACGTTATGAAATCCGAAGACACCTTTGTCGAATCGCGTAACCAAATCACTGCGGCTGCTCACTCTTACGAGAAGCCCAGCATCCGCGAGCTCGACGAAAAGGAAGTGTTGAGCGCGTTCCAGGTGACCGTCGCTGCCGTCACTTGGTGGGTAATGTAGGTAGCATTGCATGGGGATGCGTTGGTGCCGTGACATCGAATGCCTGGTGGGCGCACGCCTCCGATCTCTCCGATGCAAGCGACCGAGCGGTTCCCGAACACGCTGAGAGTATTTGGTACAGATTCGCCACCGGTTGGCTCTGCTTAATTTGCGCAGAGCCGACCCTGTCGAATAGGTTTAACCAAATATATCCCGAAGGGGCAGTTTCAGGGCCGGCTTCAGACTGTCATATAAAAGTAACTTGCCGGGTGCGCCCGCTACCGGGCGTGTCGTTGGCGAGAATTGATTTCGACGATCCCGAACCGCTGGATGCGTTCGCCTTCTGCCGGACGCTATTTCCAGATCGCGGTTATACCGAGGGACCGGCCGGCCTCGATGGCTGGCGTACGATTTCAATCAACGACGGTTCTGCGAGCCCCTTCATCGCTCTACGAGGCCCGCAGGCAATCGTTGATCTCAACCAGAATTGGCAGCCCTTCGTCGCCAATTACGCAGTAAGCCGCGTTCTGCGGCTGCAACGGCAACTGCTGTTTTTTCATGGCGGATCGATTGGCATTAACGGCCGCGGCCTCATGATTACTGGTGCGAAGAACTCCGGGAAAACCACGACTTCCATGACTCTCGCAGCCCGCGGGCATAACTTCCTTGGCGACGAGATGGCCGCTATTCATAAAGACTCCGGAGCCATGTTCCCATTCAGGCGTGCTGCCTCGATCCGGACCGGACCTCGAGCCGATCGAGTTGATGAGGAAATAAAAAAACGGAGTTTCCGGTCCGAACGATTTCCAGATGGCGGAGAACGCGTATTGGCCGATGTCGGCGAGATGTTTCCCGATGCCGTCGCGGCTTCAGCCACGCTGACCTGCATTTTTTTTCTGCGCGGATTTGATAGCAAACCGGCAGCATCCCCTTTTCTATTCGGAGTAGAACATTTCCACATGCTTTCTCCGCTAGGGTGTAGTATGTGGGGCGTCCCGGCAGTCAAACGAATGATGGATATCGCAAGGCTGGCTGGCCGCACCAAATGTTATGCCCTCACTCTGGGATATCCAGACGATACCGCTGACTTGGTAGAACAAATTGTGTTTGGAGGTATCTAGTGACGATCAGGTTGAACGTTAAACAGCGAGCCGCCGCCGTCGGGACCCTTCGTTTCGTGAGCGTCTTCTTGATGGAGACAATTGCGCGCTGGATTCCTGCCACACCGGAGATGGAAGTGAAAATGTTGCTTTCACGACAGGTGTGGAGAATGGCTCAGCAGGCGGACAGGCTTGGGCGGCGCGCCCGCGAGCTGCGCGCGCCGCTGCATTACAGCCGTAAACCCCAGGCTAACTTTGCCGAGGCACTGAAGCAGCTCGCCTCGATCTCTGACACCGCTGATCGCGTGGATGCGTTTCATCTCGTGGCGTTGCCGGTGCTGGCCGAGCAGTACCGCGCGTATCTGGCGGAGACTGACAAGGTCACTGACGAACCGACAACGATGATCTGCGACCAGGCATTGCTAGAGATCCATACCATGATCGATGAACGAAGCAGCTGGGGCGACGAGATCCCGCCTTCACGCGCCAGCGATTCAGACGCGCTACGAAAGCTCAAGCGGGCTTTCGCTGAGGCAAAGGAGATGGTCGATTATAGCGAGCCAGCAACCCGCGCGGCGCCCTTGGCTGCTCGTGCATAGCGAGGACTGACATGGACCCGATCGAAACCAAGATTGTTCGCGGGACGAAAATGCGTAAGGATCCCGCGCGCGAGGCTTGCTTCATTGTCGCCGATACGGACGACCAAATGATCTCCTGGCCAGACTGGTCCGAACAGTCGAAGCGGGAGCGCATTCATCGGCATATGAACAACGAGATGACGACCACTGAGGTCGCCGCACAGTGTCTCGCCGACTTCCCTGACACGGACTGGGATTTACGGATGGAACTCGCCCGGCAGGTGTGGGACGAGAGTCGTCACTGCATGGGCCTCTACCGTAGGCTCAAACAGCTCGGCGGGCGCAAAGGTGAATTCCCCATCGCGAATTTCGAATGGGCGGTCTCCTCGTATCTGGATTCGGTGGTCGGACGAATCACGGTGATGAACCGGACGTTCGAGGCCGGCACCATGGATTTGATGGCGTTCATTCCGGATGGATGGCGGGAAAAGGGAAACGATTATCAGACCGCCGAGCTGCTGGACGCGATCGCAGCCGATGAAATTCATCACGTTCGTTTCGCCAATCAGTGGGTCCACAAGCTCTGCGCCAATGACAAGCGCAATCTGTTCAAGGTCGCGCAGGCAGTAAGCTATATGGATGCCGCTCAGAAGGCACTGGCGCCACCGGAAGGCTCCACTAATCTGATGGGCGTCTCGGTCGAGGAGTTTTCCCAGACCGCGCCAATCAACGTTGAGGATCGCAGGCTCGCCGAATTCACCGATGACGAGATTTCGACGCTGCTTAGGCAACATGATCTGGAATCGTTGCTCGAGCAGCAGGAAGCGTAGGCGGATATGACCAGCGTTGGCTTAGACACCGCATTCCCCGACAGTCCATTGCGCGACGAACGGTTTACCGTGGTCGACAGGTGGGACCAATGCGCGAATTTCGCTGATGACGACCCGCGCAAGGTCCTGGAGTTCATGCACCGGCAGATGAACGAGGAGATGGACGCAACCGAATGTTCCGCGCGGGCTCTCGTCGAATTTGCAGATGCACCGTGGGAAGTGCGCATGTTCCTGGCGCGGCAATGTGCCGATGAAGCGCGCCACGCATTGATCTTCGCCAAAATGTTTCAAGCCCGCGGCGGTAAGCTCGGTGATTATCCGATCCTAAACTTCCAGTATCAGATTATCTGCCAAGTTCCGACTTTGATTGGCCGACTTGCTGTTCAGAATCGGACTTTCGAAGCAGAAGGAATAGATGCCATCGGTTATGGCATTGAAGAGGCCCGCGCACAGGGGGACGAGGAACTCGCCGAATTCTTCGATGGGCAATTCGCTGACGAGATCATGCATGTTCGCTGCGCCAACGAATTCATTCATGAGATGCTCGCCAAGGAGCCGCGTCTGGCAATGAAGATAGCGCAAGCGCTTTCCTTCGCGACCAAGGCGTTCGGCAACGTAGTGGGCGGGGACGGCACGGCTGTCGCCAAATACACGATCAGCGAGACCGGGCGCCTCGAGGCGGGCTTTCGGCCCGACGAGGTCAAGATCGCGAACCAGCTTGCCCAGGAACGCCGCGATAATGCCCTCGCCCGACAAAGCGGCTAGCATGACCAGCTCGCCCCCCCGGGGCGTTCTTGTTTCGGGGCCACTGTGGAAAGCCGGTCTTGAGGATCTGGCCCGCTTCCGCGCGCTGTCGAGGAAAGGCGCCGCAGGTATAGTCCACTCAACGGTTCGCGGGTCGAGCATGGGATCTTCATTGCCGGCCGGCTCGCAAATTCGAATTAGGTCGGGCTCCGATGAGCGCTGGAAAGCGGGGGACGTGATTGCCTTCCTCGGCGGAAGCAGGGTTATGGCTCACCGAATAGCCGCCTGTGGGGTTGCTGGACCTGCTAACGAGTATTTCATTGCGCACGGAGACAACAATTGGCTGTGCGACCCTCCCGTCCACCGGTCCGCCGTGATCGGCAGCGTGGAAGTCGCCACCCCAGAGGGCAACTGGGTTCCTGTCGGCGAGGCGAATGTACCTGGATACAAGAAAGGGGTCGCTCGGACGTCGCTATTAGTCATGCGTGCTATCCTTGAGCTCAATCCGCCGCTTGCGATCCGTGTTTCGCAATGGATCAGCTGGATGCGGATGGCGCCTCGCCTCGCGCTCTCCATTGCACATCGCTTGATCCGTAATGTGTGGAATTAGCGCGATCTTCCGGTTCGCCAGTGATCCAACCGAGGATCTCACTGATCTCCAGCGAATGCACGACGCGCAACGGCATCGCGGTCCCGACGGCGAAGGCGCTTTCGTCATTGGACAGGATTTTGGCGGAACCCGCTTTCATCAGATCCCCAGAAACAATGAACCCGTTCGGTTCGCTGGAGCTGTTCGGCGGCTTCGCATCTCTGATACTCGCCCCGAAGCCGATCAACCCATGGTGTCGGTCGACGGGCGCGTCTGGGTGATGCTGAATGGTGCGATCTACAACTACCGCGAACTCACCGCGGAACTGACCGCAGCCGGACACAAATTCCGTACGGGAAGCGATACCGAGGTGGTGGTGGAAGCGTATCGCCGCTGGGGTACCTCCTGCTTCAATCGGTTTGACGGAATGTGGGCAATCCTGATTGTCGACACCGAACGCAGACGCCTGATCGGATCGCGCGATCGGGTAGGTATTAAGCCGTTCTACTTTGCGATGGATGATGGACGCCTATTGTTTGCATCAGAACCATGGGCCGTGGCTCATGTTCAGCGCAAAGCCGCCGCCGTCGAGCCGGCGCGGTTCTTTGAATTCCTCAGCGGATACCCACCGCGATCGAGCGAGTTGACGTTCTATCGCGGCGTCAAGCCGGTCCCGGCCGGAACATGGTTCGAGCTTGCGCTCGACCGTCCAGCGCGAGACATTCGGTTCGAGGCCTACTGGAAATTGTCGGATTTCCATTCCGGCAACGGTCGGCCGCTGCCGACCTTTGCGGATGCATCCGCAAAGTTTTCCGAACTGCTCATGCACTCCGTCGCCGGTCAGAGTCTGGCCGACGTCAAGGTCGGGGCACTTATGTCGGGCGGCCTCGACAGTTCGACGATCGTTATGTTGTGGTCAGAGCTGGCGCGGCAGCGCGATTCGCAACGCCTCGATACGATTTCGATTGCCTGGGACGATCCGCAGATGAGCGAGCGCCCCTATATCGAGGCGATCGCCGCCAAAGCGCAGTCTGACAGCCATATCCTCGAACTCTCCCATCGGAGCGTGTGGAACTCCGTTGACGACGTAGTGCGTGCGCAGGCCCAACCACTGCTCGGTCAAGATTTGATCGCGCAATATCACGCCTACCGTTTTGCCCGGCAGAATGGGGATACCGTTGTGATGGATGGCAATGGTCTGGACGAAGTACAGGCCGGCCTTCCGAGCTATGAAGCGCAGATGGTGGTCGAGCGCCTGCAGAGGCTCGACCTCGTCAACTTTGTCGCCGAGTTACGGGCGATCGCCCGCAACTACGACCGGTCCTATGCCGGCGTTCTGCGCTCCTACGTCTACACACCGCTGCGGAGAAATTTCCGCGAGGCGAAGGCGCTTCCGCAATATCCATGGCTCGATATTCGCGCTTGCGACACCGCCGATCCGGCTTGGATTGCAGGCGCGACTGCGGACCGCGGCAACGATCCGTCGCATCTGAACCGGATGCTGTACCGGGAAGCGCGGCACACTAATATTCCCGCAGTGCTGATGCACAGCGACCGCAACTCGATGGCCCATTCGGTCGAAGCGAGGTTCCCCTACCTCGACCATCGGCTCCTGGAGCACTGCTTCTCGTTGCCGCCCGAATACAAGGTCGGCTTTGGACGGCGAAAGCGGCTGCTCTATGAAGTTGCCAAGACCAGGCTTCCCAGAATGGTCCTCGAAAACAAGCAGAAGATGCGCTTTGTCCTGATGAACAGCTGGATGCCGATGCGCGGCGAGCACGCCGCCGTCGTCCGCGAGGCGTCACGTCATCCAGCATTTGCGAAATTCGCCTACGTCGATCAGGCCAGGATGCACGCCTTCGTCGACGATTATCTCGCCGAAAGGCACGACAATGGCTATGCCGTATGGCGAATTTTTACAGCGTCACGCTGGCTTGATATCTTTGGCTTATGATCGGTCGAACCTCGCCCGCCATCGCGTTTTTCGGCACCCCGTCGCAGTTCAGCGGCCTTGCGCTCAAGCGCCTGAGCGCAAGATGGAAAGTTGTTTCGGTGATCCTGCCGAATTCCGGAGGCCTGCGCGGGTCGCTGTTGCGCAAAATCGGGTTCCAGCCGCCTTCGGCGATCGAACGCTTCGCCCGCAGCCGAGGCATTCCAACGGCGCACTGGCTGAGCGGCGACGAAGGCCCCGCCCCCGAATTGCTGCTGCGAACAAAGCCCGACCTGGTTTGTGTCGCCAGCTTCCCGAAACTGATTCCGTCCAGCCTGATTGGTCATGCACCGCTCGGTGCAATCAATCTTCATCCCTCGTTATTGCCGCGGCACCGCGGTCCGTTGCCGTTGTTCTGGACCTACCACGCCGATGATCGGCTGGCCGGAGTAAGCGTTCATCACTTGACCGAGGGCTACGACCGGGGGGACATCATCCTGCAGCAGAGCTTTCCGCTGGCCCGCGGCTATCCTGTAAAGCAGCTCGACTATGACCTCGCCGTTCGGGGCGCCGAATTGCTCGAGGCGGCCGTGGAAGCGCTGGCGACGAACAGTGCCTCACGCATCGTTCAGGACGAACAGGCAGCCACGCTGGCGCCACGGATCCGGCGCGGCAGCGCCATGGTGAATTTCACGGAATGGGATGTCGAGCGCGTCTGGCACTTCCTTGCCGCACTCTGCCCGGGCTTCCATGAGCCGTTGCAAGACCGTGACGGCCAACCGGCATTTTACAACTCGGTCCTGGGATTCGAGCGCAATGCGACAACCGCAATCGGGCAGGTGGAAAATACCGAGACTGGCTGGCGGTTGCATTGCCGTGGCGGCACGGTCCTGCTAGGAAAAGGACCTCAGCCACACAATCGGGAATAGCCGGACAGCCCTATCAGACTGCCAGCGGGACCGAAACCTGGCAATTCTTAATGGAGGTGCAATTTGCGTCAAAATCCGGATATTGAGACAGCGGAGCTGAAAGGCGAACTCCTCTTGTTGAATAATGCGGCAAGCAAATTCTACGTGATGAATTCGACAGCCGCCTTCATATGGGAAAAGCTGGCATCTCCGACCAGCGAAGATGAACTTGCTTCGGCAGTTTGCAGCAAATTCTCGGACGCTTCCCCAACAGGCGCGCGCCAAGACTTGGACGAGACTCTGAAAAACATGCGTGAGTTCGGATTGATCCTCGACGACTAGCGTGGAGTCCCGCTGCCAAATCGGAACAACTGGCAAAGAGTTGATTTCATCAGGACGGGACACGCTGATGCCGTTTTCTTTGCGAAGCCATACACATGGCGCCGAGGCATTGCTGTGAATTTAGCCAAGGCCTTGGTGTTTCTGACATTCGTGGCGCTCGGCTTGGCAGCTGCCTATTCAATTCAACGCAATCCCAAAACACGCTATGTCGTAAACCTGCTCATCGCATACACCATCGTCGTCTCGTTCGCGGTGGGTTTCACCCAGCGCGAAAATTGGCCTTTCTCAACTTGGCCCTTTATCGCAGGGCGGGTCGCACGCCCAGCGACATTTCCGCGTATTGTCGCGATCGACGCGGAGCAAAATGAACACCAGATCGACTATCGCGCTTGGGAGCCGCTCGAATTCGACGAATTGATCGCTTGGAAAGAACAGTTCTTCCAGCAGTTCGACGCCGCGGCCAAGGATCGCATTGCCGCCTATCTTCTGGACCACGTCGATACCGCGCGCAGGCAATGGTCGGCCGGCGAACGGCGGCACTATTTCGATCGTTTTTTCGGACCGCTCAGCGCGCCTCTTTTTCTCGGCCATCGCGCCTACTGGGATGCGGGCGTTCCCGATCGCGCCTTTAGCGGACTTCGTTTCTATAATGAGACCTGGGACGTTGAGGAACGCGCGCGCGATCCATCGAAAATCGCTCGACGTCTCGTCTATGAATATAGAAAGCCATGACCACTGCTATCGCAAGACTACAGGAGATATGGCTGCGCGCGTTCTTCTCGCCGCAATCCGCACTTAACCTGGCCGCCGCGCGCGTCATTATTGCATTTCATGCTCTCTGGGTTTTGCTGTCGCGCGATATTCCGGCGACGTCGGCGCTGCCGAAGGAGTTCTGGGCGAATATCGGCTCCGCGGAGCGATGGCGTTACCTTGTTGTGCCCGGCCATCCAGGCGTGGAATATGCGGTTCAATGGATCACGGTTGCCGCACTGGTCTGCGTCATTCTCGGCCTGCTCCCAAGACTGAGCTGTTTCGTCTCAGGCCTGCTGCTCTATCACCTTGCTGGGCTCGAGACGCTTTATTGGACCGCAAATCCGTTTCAGCGCGGCTTTACCATCAGCGTTCTCGCCCTCCTCACCTTGTCATTCTCCCGCTGCGGAGACGCGCTGCGGCTCGGCGCGCCAGAGGTTGCGCCCTCGCCGCAGTATTGCTGGCCGTTGCGCTTGATCCAGTTTCATTTGGCAAACGCCTATTTTCTTTCCGGGATATCCAAACTGCTCCGCGTCGGCATCAGCTGGCTCGAACCGCAAAATCTGCGGGAGTGGTTCCTGTTGTTCAGCCAGCAAGACCAGGTTATCCGTGAAGGGTTTATGTTCAACAATCTCGCGCCTTGGTTCGCCGATCATTATATCCTGTGCGCAATCGCTGGTTTCTTTGGCGTGGTTGCCAATATCTGCTTTATCGCCACGCCGTTCAGTCGATCCGCTCGGCGCATTCTGGTGCCGGACGCTGCGTTCTTTCATGTCATCGTGCTGTTCTCAATGAACATTTTCTGGAACAACATTATTCAGCTTCTGATTTACGTGAACTGGTCTTGGCTGGTAGAAAGGCTGACTGGAAGAATCGGGCTGCAAAGGAAGCTGGATGTGTGGGCTCAGCGCAATAGTTGAGTTCGGACCGGTCGGCGTCCTTCCTTTTCTACTGCAGATGCACGATCAGATCGCGCACCGCGGTCCGGATGGCGAGGGTTTCGCTATCTGGAATGCAGCAATGCAGGGCATTGTCACGCGATCCCGCGATGAACTAATCCAATCTGCGCCAGCAGAGCCGCGGATTGCTGCGGCATTTCGCTGGCTCAAGATCCAGGACCCGCACGAATCCGCGGCCCAGCCCATGCTTTCTCCCGACGGCTCCACCTGCCTGCTATTTAATGGCGAAATTTACAATTTTGGAGAAATCCGCGCCGAGCTTCAGAAACTGGGCCATCGGTTTGCTTCCGTCGGCGACACTGAAATCATCCTCGCCGCTTATGCGGAGTGGGGCCTCGACTGCTTCAAGCGCCTCAACGGCATGTGGGCCATTATTCTCATAAACCTCCGGGACCAAAAAATCATCATTTCGCGCGACCGCTTTGGCATCAAGCCGCTTTTCTATCATTTCAGCAGCAACCGTCTCGTCATTGCTTCCGAGATCAAGCAAATCATTGCTGCCGGCGTGCCGGCCAATGCTAATCGATCGGCGGTGGCCCGGTTCATACGGGGTATTCGCCCTCAACGGCCCGAAGAAACATTCTTTGACAAAGTCTATGCGCAACCCGCGGGCACGTATGCCGAGCTATCATTGGTTTCGGCGCCCTCCGAAATCTCGTTCGATCCTTACTGGCAATTCGAGCCCGTGTTGCGCAGCCCTACGCCCTCCCTCGCAGAGGCGGCTTCCGAACTCGAGCAGCTACTGCGGCAATCGGTTAGCGAGCACATGCTCGGAAGGGCCGCCTTAGGACACCTGATCTCAGGCGGCCTCGATTCCTCGGTACTGGCGGCGCTGGCTGTCCCGGTTTACGCCCGCCGAGGACAGCGCGGCGTTGGGGCGTCGATGGTTCTTGAACGGAACACCCCTCATGACGAGTCCGTCTATATCGATGAGGTCTCAAAAGCGCTGGATTTCAGAAGTTGCAGGTCCACTCTCACGCCCGCGTGGCTGAAAGCCAATATGGCACGCGCGACTTGGACGCAGGAGGAGCCGCTTGCAGGCATCGCCGTTGCCGCACAGTTTCTAGCCTATGAGACCGCCGGGCTGCAGGGCGTTCGCGTCGTTCTGGACGGCCAGGGATCGGACGAACTGTTTGCCGGCTACCCGCGCCACCAATTGGTGGCTCTGACCGATTGGCTTCGCCGCGGATCCCTCAGGCAAGTTTTGCGGGAGCTGACTTGGCTCGCCCGCCGCGATCCCGGCTTTTTCCGGGACTTCTGGCGGCTTCGGATCGTGCCGCGGCTGGCCGGTCTTATGCGGCTCGAACGCAACGACAAACAGCCGGATTTCCTTTTGAAGTACGGAGCCAAAACGACCGCAGCAAAGCAGGTCCAGGCCGACAACACGACCCCACTTACGCGCATGCTGATGACAGATGTATTCACATACAACCTGAAATCCGCGCTCGCTTTTACCGATCGAAACGCGATGGCACATTCGATCGAGGCGCGTGTACCTTATATCGATGCGCGAATAGCGGATTTCGCATTTGCGCTTCCCGACAACTACAAGATTGGCGGCGGCGAGCGTAAGCGTATCCTGCGCGTGGTTGGACGAAAGCTTCTGCCCCGCTCGATCGTGGACCGCGTGGACCGGGTCGGGTTCGGCGCGCCTATCCACCGCTGGGTCAGTGTCGAGTTCCGGGAAGAACTAGCCGCCCTTGCCCACAGCCCCACGTTTGCCAACTCGGCTGTCGTGGACCCGAAGCTGCTGCGGGAGTACATCGCGGCATTCCTCGCAGGAAGACACCGCGACGCCGCAACGATGTGGCGCGTGTACGCCGTCGACGTCTGGGCCAAAACTTATTCAGTCGGCGGCTTGTAACTCGGTCTTTCCAGCGAAGTCCCCTGCCCGGTCACCAATGCCAGCACACTTATCAGTGCTCAGGGCTCAGTGCGAAACATCGAGCTTGTGTTAAAACTGCAACACCCGCAACAGGATTTACATGCTACTTGGGATTGATTCATCAGGGGTAGACACGATGCGGCGCGCTTGGCTTTCGGCTCTTTTGCTAACTTCATTTACAAGCGGCTCTGTGCTCGCCGCGGACTTGGTGCGGAAAGCGCCCTTGTTGCCCGCGGTGGTCGCCTATGACTGGTCTGGTGTCTACATTGGTGGAACCCTCGGCGGCGTCTGGACAGAGGCGAACCGCTTCATGCCGGACCTTCCTCTGGTCCACGTTCCGCCCACAACCTTTACGGCGCATTCCACTGACGGAGTGTACGGCGCTGTGCTCGGCGCACAGTGGCAGATGGGGCGCTGGGTGCTAGGCGTGGAAGGCAGCTACAATGCAAGCTTCAAAGACATGCAGGCCAATGTATCGGTATCGCCACCCGAGCCGTTCAGCAAACTCTCCGCAACCACACTGATCACCGACTTGGTCACTATCGGACCGAGGATCGGCTACACTTGGGATCGGCTGATGGTGTACGGCACTGGAGGCTACGCCGGGGCACATCTCGACGGACGCTATACCTGCACGAATGGCGGCCAGTTCGTATTCCCAGGAAGAGCCCCATGCAGCTTCCCGTTGTTCGGCACGCAAGCGGATTTGAACCTGGGCGGCAGGAGCTGGAACAACGGTTGGTTTGCAGGCCTTGGGTTCGACTACGTCGCTTACCGCGGCGCCTTGGCGGACGTTCTTCTTGGCGCCGAATACCAGCACTTTGACCTCGAGCGTACAGTCGGGCTTCGATGCAATCCGATCGTTTGTCTGTTTCAGCCGCATCAGAGTTTCCTGCACGATGCCAATGGCGATATCGCGCGCGTCCGCCTCACGATCAGGACCCACGGCTGGGGAAGCGGTGGTTAATGGGCACTATGGACCAACATGCGACGCGGCGATCTCCGGCGGTCGCCGAGCCGTAATCTAATCCGGCCATGGACGTCTGAGGGGCGTAGCCCGCGGAGCCATCTTCGCCAGACTAGCCGCATTCATGCCCAGGAATTGAGCGAAAATCGAACTATCCCTCGGCGAGCTGCGATAGACTCTGAAGGAGGACGGTTTCATGAAAACGTTGTTCTTCCTTCTCAGCCTCGCCAACCTCTGGACCACTTCCGTTCATGCACTGACACTTGGTCTGGACGGCGCATTAGCTCCTGGCCTTGACGGTGCTTTGACTCGCGCCGCTCCCGTATGCATTGCCGATGACCTCCGCCCGGAGTGCGCTAGCCAGACGTTTGACGTCAACCAACCGACAAACGAGCAATATTACGTCGAGTGGGATAACTGGGCAAAAAGATGCGTCATCGAAATGTATAGGCTACCCCCTGAGCATATTATCGTTGGAGGGGGACCGTACGTATCGAGGGATGCGGCTAGAGCTGCTATCAGCACCGTCCCAGGCTGCAAATGATTTCCAGCTCATGAGGGATTTAGCCAGCACTACTTAAACCTGCGCATGGAGGACTGCGCGGGATGTATCCTAGGCGCAACACCCGCTAAAAAACGCGGACGCCGAGCGGTTTTCCTTTTGCATCGAGGCGGGGCCTTGAATATCGATTGCCTTGCGTCAACGAGCAACCATTTTCATGATTATCTGCTCCTGTAACATTCTCAGTGATGATGACGTCCGTAGTGCCGTTAATGCAGCGAAAAGTTTGCCGCGTAACGCAAAGCAGGTCTATGGTTGCCTTGGATGTAGTATCGAGTGTGGCCGATGCGCCCGCACGATCAAAACTATAATCGATGAGACGTTAGAGTCCGCATCAGCCCTGTGAAGTCCACCAGCGCTTTTCTTAGCGATGTCTCAATCTTTTGACACGTTCCCCCAGGATGCTCGACGGTGGCGTAAGCGCGCGCCTTATTGATAGTACGAACACGCCTTGTCCGGCAGGACAGGCATTCCGGAAGTGCCCGGTATCCCGGCCGTCACAGCTCCAGTCATTTATGAAGGAAGCTGCCCTGGTTCGGGACCTTCCGCCGGCGGCTCGGTTCACGCCAGCGGAAGGTTGGTCTATGCAACGGGCGGCCCTTAGGGCGGCGTGACGACCAACCAGGCTTGACCTGTGAATGGTGCGAGCGTTTTCCGCAACAGCACCGCGCTCACGCTCGGATGGACGGCTGGCGCGCGACTCGAAACAGCGGTTGGAAATGACTGGAGCGTGAAGTTCGAATTCTTGGCATCGACTTCGGAGCATCGACTTCGGACACATCACCGATGTGCTGGTTGGTGTCGCTCCGATTACACCAATCGCAATACAAACAGACATCGTGCGGGCCGGAGTCAACTACGGCTTGAGCGGCCCAATCGTTCGCATGCTGACCAGAAAGATTGTCGTGGGCAAAACCCGAAGATTCTTGACTCAGCCTCGGGGCTGGACGCCTCAAGTTTTGAGCGCACATCACAGCACGTATTGGTCAGGTTTTGTCCATGCAATGCGCGATTTCTGCTGGATAGTCACGGTGTTTTGGACCATAGCGGAGATAAATTAAGCTAGGCTTGGCTGTAGACTTGCGCGCCAGAGGGGATTGGGATGCCTGAAGCCGTGGGAAAAGACCCCCAGCTTTCGCTTTCATTTATTATGTCAGCCCGGCACGACCCGGTCGCGCGAATTTTCAACGTCGATTTGCTGTTCGTTTTACTCGCATTGTTGTTGCCTTGGTCGACGACCGGTGTCGCAATCGTCGCAGCGCTGTGTGTGGTAGCGCTGGTTCCGACGCTTGAGCCAACTGAGTTCCTGCAATCGCTGAAGCGGCCGGTATGCGTCCTGCCGATCGCATTGTTCACTTTAGCGCTGGTGGGAACGTTATGGTCGGATGCACCGTGGGGCGCTCGGCTCGACGCGGTGGGCCCCACCGCGAAACTGCTGGTGCTGCCCCTAGTGCTCTATCACTACGAGCGTTCGCCACGTGGTATGTGGGTTTTCCTGGCCTTTTTGGCCTCCTGCATGCTGCTGATGGCGGTATCCTTCGCAGTCGCGTTTGCCCCCGATCTCGCGCTCAAACCCTATCTCTCGCCCGGCCCCTACGACCCAGAGCGCGGGATTGCCGTCAAAAACCACATCGACCAGAGCCAGGAATTCGCTCTGTGCGCGGTAACGCTCGCGTATCCAATCACGACGTTCCTGCGAACGAACAAAGTTTGGCCGGCGGTTCTGTCGGCAGCCATCGCTTCAGGTTTTCTGCTCAATATGGTGTTCGTGGTCGTTTCGCGAACCGCCCTAGTTACGATGCCCCTCATGATTGCGGTATTTGCGCTGCGCTATTTGAGACTTCGGACGGCCATCGTCGGATTGTGCGCAGCGACATTGCTTGCGGTCGTTCTCTGGAGTCTATCTCCATCTTTGCGGACCACTATCTCGAAATTCACTACAGAATATCGGAACACCCAGATCTATGGGGACCCGAGCGGAGTGGGTTCTCGAGTAGAATTTTGGCGGAAATCGCTTCGATTTTTCGTCGACGCTCCACTGATCGGACACGGCACA
>C688J35102_120989947_pt1 | contig 16481 bp, 16 predicted proteins | sample HopSoiMetagenom2_FD_35102 | JGI IMG/M metagenome (IMG submission 35102)
AAGACGGCGACTGCCGATTACAGCGAGCGCAGCGGCTATCCGCGAGGGTTGCGCTCGGCCCGCGGCGCGGCAGGCGACTTCGACGTGCCCCGGGACTTCAAGATACCTGACCCACTCCGGCCCTACGCCAACTCCTAGCTGTCAGCGCCCGTCAGCAAAAATTGCGCGGCAGCGAATTGTGGATCTTGGTCGCGGCGATCGCGGCATGCCCGGTGCCGACGGCGATCTGGTGCAGGTCGGAAACCACGTCGCCGGCGGCGTACAATCCCTCCACGCTGCTGCGCTGAGAGGCGTCGACCTCGATACACCCGACCTCGTTGTGGCGCGCGCCGAGCGCTTCCGCGAGCTCGGAGCGCACGTCGCATCCGAGCACCGGGTAGACGACATCGAAATCTTCCCGCGAACCGTCGCTCATCATCGCAACGATTTGGCTGTCCTGGTGCTCGAAGCCGACCACATGCGCGGACGGCAGCCGCACCCCGGCGTCCGCCAATTCACCGCAGACCTTGTCGCCGGCCGGTTTGCCGTCGGAGGCGAGCAGCGTGACGCACCTCGAATAGGTGCGCAGGAACAGCGCCTTGTTGCAGGCAATGTCGGCGGGGCCGAGAACGGCGATCCGTTGCCCGGACGCTTCATACCCGTCGCAGATCGGGCAGTAGCGGACCAGTCCTTTCGCGATCGCCGGGCGCAAGCCGGGGATCTCCAGCGTGCGGTCCACCAGCCCTGTTGCAAGCAGCACGCGCTTTGCGAAAACCTCGCCGCTTGGGGACCTGGCGCTGAAGGCGCCGCCGGACCGCTGCAGGCTCTCGACGCGATCGTGCAGGATGCTGACGCCATAGGTTTCCGCCTGCGAGGTCAGTAACGCCAGCAAGGTCTTTCCCGAGACGCCGGATGCGAAGCCGGGATAATTGTGCGATTCGGGGATCAGCGCCGCGCGGCTCTCGCGGCTGTCGATCACCACGACACGGCGCCGGTAGCGCGCAAGGTAGATCGCCGCCGTAAGCCCCGCCGGGCCGCCTCCGATCACGAGGCAATCGAGTTCGTCGTGTGCAGTATCGGCCATGCATTCCATCCGATCGTTCGCGTGCGTCCCGATGGCCGCATGGCAACAGGGAACTCATCCAGCGCAGGCTTATTAAATGCACATCATCCGAGTGAGGTCCCGTGCGGATTCGTCATGTTTCGATAATCCTGTTTCTGGTCTCCGCAGTCGCGGGCGCTGCGGCAATCGGCGCGCCGGTCGCGTGGTTCATCACCAAACCCAAGCCGGCCTTTCCCAAAGAGGCGGAAGCCGCGCTCGAGCAGGGTGGGGACGCGGCGCGAGGGAAACTGATCTTTGCCGCCGGCGATTGCGCCTCCTGTCATGCCCAGCCGGGCCAGCCGGATCGCCTGCGCCTTGGCGGAGGACTGGCGCTCGCCTCCGCCTATGGCACCTTTCGCCCGCCCAACATCTCGCCGGACCCGGTCGACGGCATCGGAAACTGGAAGACGGTCGACCTTGCCAATGCCCTGTTGAGCGGCGTCTCGCCGGACCAGCAACATTACTATCCGTCGTTCCCCTATCCGAGCTACGCCAAGATGCAGCTCGACGATGTCCGCGACCTGATGGCTTATCTGCGGACGTTGCCTCCGGTATCAGGCAGGCCGCCGCCGCACGACCTCACGCCGCTGTTTCAAATCCGCCGCTTTGTCGGCTTCTGGAAATTTCTGTATTTCGACCGCAGCCCGATCAGCCCCGATCCGGCCCGCGGCGACTCCTGGAATCGCGGACAATATCTCGCCGAGGCTGTGGCGCATTGCGCCGAATGTCATTCGACGCGCGACCTGTTCGGGGCGATCAAGCCGAAGACGCGCTTTGCAGGCGGCGAGGATCCGAGCGGCACAGGTTACATTCCGAACATCACGCCAGCCCGGATCGGCGACTGGTCCGAACAGCAGATCGCCGAACTGCTCAAGACCGGCAATACGCCGAACCATGGCCGGGTCGGATCGTCCATGACCGGTGTGGTGACCAACACCGCCATGCTGCCGCAAAGCGACCGCGACGCCATTGCGACCTACGTCAAATCGCTGCCGGCGCGGCCGACGCCGAAACCTTGACCTCGCGTCATTGCGAATAAAGATAGGCCGCGACGTCACGCGCCTCCGCTTCGGAGATACCGGTCGCGGGCATTGCGGTGCGCGGCGAGAATGTCTGCGGCGACACCATCCACCGCGTCAAATTGTCCGGCGAGTTGAGGACGACGCCGCCGACATAGACGCGTTGCCTGAGGTCCTTCAGCGGCCCGCCAACCTGGCCGTCGCCGCCGGGAATGCCCGCAATGGTGTGGCATCCGGCGCAGCCATAGCGGCGTATCAGTTCGGGCGCGCGCGATGGATAGCCGCCGGTCATGGCGCTGGCGACATCTCTCGTTTGCTTCTGGTCTTGCCAGTATCTTGCTGCGCCCCCCGCCAGCGCGAGGCCGAGGATCGCGGTTGCCAGCATTGGCCAGCGGTAGCTAGAGCGCGCCAACTGCATCGCTGCGCCTCCGAATGTCCCCGGATTTGCGGATCCAGATCACCGTCAATGCCATGGCCGCCCCGGCATAGACAGTGCCGGCCGGAACCCACATGATCAGCCCGGCCAGTTGCTGGTCCTGCAGCGGCGTCAGGCCCCATTCGGCCGCAGTTGCGGTTTGCGCCTGGTAGAGGACCTTCGGCGCCAACGCCATCAGCGCGCCGAGGATGCTGGTGTGCATCATGGTGACGAACAGGTGCCAGGCCGCGGCGCCCGGATTGCTGCGATAAAGCACCGACCACCAAAACAGCATGGCGGTGAGCAGGAAGCTCAGGTGCTGCAGCCGGTGCATCGCCACGTTGGTCACCGCCGCGTCGAACAACGCCGGCGCATGCCACGCCCAGATCGCGATGCCATGCAGCACCGTCGCATTGCCGCCGGCGCTCAGCCACTCCCACGCATTCACCATGCTGCGATGGCGGAGCATCCGGCCTGCCGCGACCCGGGCGTTGCGCGGCAAGGACCACAGCATGGTGCCGATCGGCCGCGCCACGATCAACAAGGGCGCGGAGACCGCCATCACGATCTCATGCTCGATCATGTGGAAGGTGAACAGGTGCTCGCCGAGCCAATGCAGCGGCGAAACCAGCGCGCCGGCCAGCGTGACCCAGCCTGCGCCAAACAGCACGGCCTGCCATGCCCGCGCGGCGCCGCCAGCCCTTCGCCGGCGCCGCAGCGCCTGCGCGCCGAGTGCGTAGGAAAGCCCGGCGACCAGCAGCGGAGCCAGGACCAATGGATCGAAGGTCCAGGTCGCGCCGGAATCGTGCGACTCGCCGCCATGCGCCAGCGCGGCGCCGGCCCATGACGCTGCGAAGACCACTATGAGAACTATCGCTCGCATCCGCTCAGCACCAGTGACGCGACACCCTGCATCGAAAGCGCGAAGATGAAGACGAGCGCGGCAAGCGCGCTCAACGCGCCGACAAACCCCGAAACGGCCGTCAACGGGCCCGCACGTTGCGCGCGGCCAACCGCGCGCCAGGACACGACGGCAGCGAGAGCCGCGAGCAGCAGGGCGATAAACGAAGCGGCGGCGGAGAAGCGCGCGTGGTGCTGGCAATCGACATAGGGGAGGATTTGCCCGAGTTGCATATTGACCGCCCATGCCGCCGATGCGATGGCAAGCCCGGCGATCAAGGCGAAGCGGAGCAGCGTGCTGTGCGTGGTCATAGCCGCGGTATCCAGTAGATCAAGCCATAGATCGGAAGCCACGCCAGCACGACAAAGTTCCAGTACATCGCGTTGTCCTGCACGTCGCCGTAGCGCCGGGGGTTGTCGCCATGCCGCGTGAACATCAACGCGCCGAGAACCAAGGTGTCGACCAGATCGGTGATGATGTGGGCGGTATGCAGGCCGAGCAGCAGCCACAGGACCGAGCCGTAGGCGTTGGTGTCCCAATTGATCTTCAGCGCCGGGAATTCGAAGATGCGCACGATCAGCGGCGCGATCCCGAGGATCGACATCACCACCATTCCGATCTGCACCTTGCGCAAGTCGCGGTGTTCCGCCCATCGCGAGACCAGCATGTTCGGAACGACGCTGGCAATCAGCAGCAGCGTCACCAAGGTCCCCGGCAACAGATCGGGCTTCATCGCATCGAGCGGCCAGGTCGGGGCGATGCTCATCAGATACAGGTAGACCGCGAGCGCCAGCGCGAAGCCGGTGCCTTCGATCAGCATGAACGCCAGGGTGCCCCACCAGGTCACCGAGGCGGTGTGCAGGCCATGCATCGGCAGGTCGGACAGGTCGTTAGCGACGCGCTCTTTCATGCCTCGTCCTCCGGCGTGCCCTTGGGCCAGAACCACCCGATCAGCGCGATTGCGACCGGGATCGAGCCCCACACCACCGCCCACGGGCTGAAGATCGACCAGATCAGCATGATCGTGGTCGCAATCGCCGCGAGCAGCGGCCAGATCGAATTCCGCGGCGAGGATTCGCGCGCCTCGGGCCGCGCGGTGGTCAGGGTGGTGACCACCACTTCACGGCGGTCGGTCCTGAGCCCGCTCGCCACCGCAAGGGTGTCCGGCTGCTCCCACAGCGGATTGGAGCCGCCGACCACCGGGATGCGCGCAAAATTATAGGGCGGCGGCGGCGATGAGGTCGCCCATTCCAGCGTCGCCGCATTCCAGGGATTATCGCCGGCCGGCATTCCGCGCCGCGGGGCGCGGATCGCGTCGATGAAGAACACCACGAAGCCGGCAACCAGGATGACCGCGCTCAGGCTGACGAACAGGTTGAGGCCATGCCATGGCAGATCCGGCTGATACGTATAGACGCGGCGCGGCATGCCTTGCAGGCCAAGGATGTGCATCGGGAAGAAGGTGAGGTTGAAGCCGATGAAGATCAGCCAGAACGCCCATTTGCCGGCGGTCTCGCTCATCATCCGGCCGGTGATTTTCGGAAACCAGTAATAGATCGCGCCAAGCAGCGGGAACACCGCGCCGCCGATCAGCACATAATGGAAATGCGCGACCACGAAATAGGTGTCGTGCACCTGCGTGTCGAACGGCACCGACGCCACCATGACGCCGGTCATGCCGCCGAGCGTGAAGGTGAAGATGAAGCCGATCACGAACAGCAGCGGCGTTCTGTAGACGGGCCGGCCGTCCCACAGCGTGGCCAGCCAGCAAAAAATCTGGATCCCGGCCGGAATGGCGATCGCCATGCTGGAGGCGGTGAAGAAACTTTCCCCGAGCCGGGGCAACCCGGTGACGAACATGTGGTGCACCCAGAGCCCAAAGGCGAGAATCCCGGTCGCGATCAGCGCCATCACCAGCCCGAGATAGCCGAACACCGGTCGGCGCGCGAAGGTCGGCAGCATGGTCGACACCATGCCGACTGCGGGAAGGAAGATGATGTAGACTTCCGGATGGCCGAAAAACCAGAACAGATGCTGCCACAGCAGCACGTCGCCGCCTTCCGCCGGATTGAAGAAATGCGTGCCGACCAGCCGGTCCAGGATGAGGCTCGTGCTCGCGACCATGATTGCCGGCATCGCCATGATGATAAGGAATGACGTGACCAGCATCGACCACACGAACAGCGGCATGCGGTCGAGCGACATCCCGGGCGCGCGCTGCTTGAAGATGGTGACCACCAGTTCGACCGCGACCGCGAGCGCCGACACCTCGGTGAAGGTGATCATCTGCGCCCAGATGTCGGCGCGTTTTCCGGCGGCGTATTGCGGGCCCGACAGCGGCACATAGGCGAACCAGCCGACATCGGGGCCCATGTCGATCGCGAACGCGATCCACAGCAGCAGGCCGCCGGCGAGGTAGATCCAGTACGAAAACGCGTTCAGTCGCGGAAAAGCGATGTTGCGGGTGCCGACCATCAGCGGCACCAGATAGACCGCGACCGCCTCCATCACCGGCACGGCGAACAGGAACATCATGTTGGCGCCGTGCATGGTGAAAATCTGGTTGTAGCGGTCGGGCCCGATCACCCGCGCTTCGGGCTGCGCCAGTTGCAGGCGCATCAGGGCGGCCAGCACGCCGCCCAAGGCGAGGAAGACGAAGGCGGTAAAGATGTAGCGGCGGCCTATGATCTTGTGGTCGACGGTCGTCAGCGCGCCCCAGAGTCCCGGCGGCGTGCGCCAGGTGTGCGCCAGCGCTGCCTCGAGCGCCGGCCGCTCGAACTGCGTGTCGCGTGGCTGGCGCGCCTGGTGGCCGTTCCTCATTTCAGGCTCGCGAGGTAGGCCGAGATCGCGCGCAGTTCTTCCGGGGTCATCGGCACCATGGGCATGTTGTTTCCGGGCTTGAGCGTCTGCGGGTCGGCGATCCAGGCGGCGAGCGAGCCGCGCGTGGTCGGCAGCAATCCGGATGCGATCATGGTGCGGCCGCCGACATGGGTGAGGTCCGGCCCGGTCTTGCCGTCGGCCGCGGTGCCGCGGATGGTATGGCAGGCGGCGCATGGCTTGGACAAAAACGCCTGCCGTCCCGCGGCGGTCTCCTCATCGGGCGGCGCGGCGGCGCCTTGGCGCTGCGCATTGACCCATTGATCGAACGCCGCTTGGTCTTCCGCAATCACGAAGAACGACATGTGGGCATGCTGCAGCCCGCAGAATTCGGCGCATTGACCGCGATAGACGCCGGCCCGCTCGGCGCGAAGCGTGAGCTCGTTGGGACGGCCGGGGATCAGGTCCTGCTTGCCGGCGAGGCTCGGCACCCAGAAGGAATGGATGACATCCAGTCCCTCGAGCTGCAGGCGGACATTGCGCCCGACCGGGATGTGGATTTCGTTCGCCGTCTCGAAGCGCTGCTCCGGCGAGGCGCCGAAATATTCCACGCCCCACCACCACTGCAAGCCGCGTACCTTGATCGTGAGGTCGTCTCCGCCCGCGACGCTGAGCGCTCGCGTGGTGAAGAAGCTCGACACCGTAAAGACGGTGATGATGACGACCGTGGCTGCGACCGCCATCACCACGGTGATGGTCATCCGCCGCTCGGTGCCGGCATCGACCGCGACCGGCGGCTCGGCCCGCACGCGCCTCCGCAGCAGCGCGACGATCAGCGCGATCATCACCAGCGCCCACACCACCGAACAGACCGCGACGATCAGGATGATCAGCTGCTTCAGCGAGATCGCGGATTCGCCATGCACGTCCCACGCGGACTGCCAGCCGTCGCAGCCCGCGAGCATCAGCGCAAGCGGCAAAAGCGCTGCCGGCTTCATGACTCGCGTCATGGCGTCGGCCCCTGGTCCGGATGGACCGGCGTCGGGCCCTCATCGAACAGCTTTGCGGCAGGCGCCCGGTTTTCCGACGGCCGCGTCTGCTTCTCGTCGTTGCGGCTCGGCGCCGCCGTCTTCGCCCGGTAGGCACCGATGGTTTGGACGTAGCCCGCGAGCTGCCAGATTTGTTCGGTGGTCATCTTTTCGCGAAACGCCGGCATCCCGTGCGGACGGCCGTCGCGGATCGATGCGAAGATCGACACCATTTCGGGCCCGTAATACCACCAGCCGTCCAGGAACGCCGGGCCGATGCCGCCCTGCCCGTCGCCGTGACAGCTCTTGCAGGCGAACCAGGAATACAGCCGTTTGCCTTGCGATAGATTGTAGGCGTTGGACTCGTAAGGCTTGTCCAGCGCGAAATAGACGTTCGGCGGTGCACCGCTGATCCCGTTCGGCATCAACGCGATCTTGTCCAATGCGGCGGCGGTCGGCGGATCCAGCCGCAGCTCTCGCTGCTCCCGCTGGCATCCCGCCATAGCAGTCGCGATCAGAAGCACCAGAAGAGTCCGCATGAGGAAGTCGCAGAGCCGGGAACCGGGACTGTACAAACCTCGTCTGTGACTTAGGTTCCACGACCTCAATGTCCGGTGTCCGACAGAAAGCGCGACCGCTCGTCCGAAGGTATGAGGCCCGGAACCTTGGCCCGCGGCGCGCTTTAGAACTCACAACGGATCCAGCAATGAACCGGCCGCTCCAACACATCTCGCAAGGCGTGTGCGTTTCCGCTTCCGTCCAGGCGACGTGCCAGGACGGCGGCGGAGAGGAACGGCGGCTGGTCTGCGTTGCGGAAGAGACGCCGATCGCGTTCCGCTACAACGGTTTCGCCTATGCCGTCATGATGGCGACGCCGGATGATCTGGAGGATTTTGCGGTCGGCTTCTCGGTGTCGGAGGGCATCATCGCCCCGGCCGCGGAGCTTCCGGATGTTGCGGTGCTGAGCTGCGGCGACGGCATCACGATCGAGATGTCGCTCAGAGGCGAGGACCTGCATCGCTATCTCTCGACCCGGCGGATCAGGCGGTTGCAAGGCCACACCAGTTGCGGGTTATGCGGCGTGGAGGACCTGGACGATGTCTCGCGTCCGCATGCCCGCGTGCATCCCGCGGCGCCACTTGATGCCGATGCGATCGCGGCGGCGCTGACGGCGCTGCGGCAATGGCAACCGCTGAGCCGGCAGACGCGTGGCGCCCATGCCGCCGCGTGGGTGGACTTCGAGGGAGAGCTGCAGCTCGTCCGCGAAGATGTCGGCCGGCACAATGCGCTGGACAAGCTGATCGGCGCCATGATGCGCAGCCGCAATCCCGTCGACACGGGTTTTTGCCTGATCACCAGCCGCTGCTCCTTCGAGATGGTGCAGAAGGCGGCGGCGGCCGGTTTCCCGGCTCTCGTCTCCGCCGGCGCGCCGACGACGACCGCCATCGGCATGGCAAACGCGGCGGGACTGACGCTTTACACCATCGCGCGCGACGGACGGCCGCTGCTGTTCACGTCGCCGGAATATTCGGAGATGACCCATGACTAGAGCACGCAAACTCGCGCCCGGCCTTGAGGTGAAACCCTATGAGAATGCTTCCGGCGGCTGGGGCTCGGTTCAGTCGCTGGCCAAAAGCCTCGGGCGGGACCGCGTTCCGTTCAGCGGCCCGCGCGTGTTGCTCAAGCAGAACAAGCCCGACGGCTTCATGTGCGTCAGCTGCGCCTGGGCGAAGCCGGCCGACCCCCGCGTGTTCGAATTCTGCGAGAACGGCGCCAAGGCAACGACGTGGGAAATCACCACCAAGCGTGTCACGCCGGAATTTTTCGCCGAACACACCGTTTCCGATCTGGACAAAAATTGGGATGACCATCAGCTGGAGGCTGCCGGCCGTCTCACCCATCCGATGCGCTGGGACCCAGCCACCGACAAATACGTGCCGGTCGAATGGGCCGCCGCTTTCGAGGAAATCGGGCGCGAGCTGCGCGCTTTAAATCCAGAGAGCGCGGTATTCTACGCCTCCGGCCGCGCGTCGCTGGAAACGGCGTTCATGTACGGGCTGTTCGCCCGCGCCTATGGCAACAACAACCTGCCCGACAGTTCGAACATGTGCCACGAGACTACCTCGGTGGCGCTGCCCGAAAGCATCGGCGTTCCCGTCGGCACCTGCACGCTGGACGATTTTGAGCATACCGACTGCATCTTCTTCTTCGGCCAGAACGTCGGCACCTCGAGCCCGCGCATGCTGCACCAGTTGCAGGAGGCGGTGCAGCGCGGCGTGCCGATCGTGACCTTCAATCCCTTGCGCGAGCGGGGTCTCGTCGAATTCGTCAACCCGCAATCGCCGGCGGAAATGCTGGTCAAGCCGCCGACCCGCATCACCTCGCAATATCATCAGGTCAAGAGCGGCGGCGATACCGCGGCGATCGTGGGCATCGCCAAGGCGCTGTTCGATCTCGAGGAGAAAGCATCGCGGAACGGCGGCGAGCGCGTCATCGACCATGAGTTCATCCGCGAGCACACCCATGGCTTCGATGAATTCGCTTCCGCCGTGAAGAACTGCAGCTGGCAGAAGATCGAAACCCGGTCCGGATTGACCCGCAGCGCGCTCGAGGCCGCGGCAGCCGTCTACGCCCACGGCAAGTCGGTGATGTTCATCTATGGCATGGGGCTGACCCAGCACAAGAAGGGCGTCGAGACCATCCAGACCATGGTCAATCTCGCTTTGATGCGCGGCAATATCGGCCGGCGCGGCGCCGGCATCTGCCCGGTGCGCGGCCATTCCAACGTGCAGGGCCAGCGCACCGTCGGCATCACCGAGAAGCCGGACAAGGTGCCGCAGGAAAAACTGAAGCAGCTGTTCGGCATCGAGACCCCGCAGCAGAAGGGCGTCAACACGGTGGAGGCGTGCGAGAAGATCATCGACGGCAGCGTCCGCGCTGTGGTGCTGCTCGGCGGCAATCTGGTGCGCTCGGTGCCGGACCACCGCCGGATCGAGCCGGCGTGGCGCAAGCTACGGCTGACCGTGCAGATCCTGACCAAGCTCAACCGAACAGCGCTGGTTCATGGCGAGGTATCCTACATCCTGCCTTGTCTCGGCCGGATCGAGATCGACGTGCAGGCGAGCGGCCCGCAGGCGGTTTCGATGGAGGACAGCACCGGCTGCATGCACGGCTCGCGCGGCCAGGTGAAGCCGGCGAGCTCGCATCTGCTATCCGAGCAGAAGATCGTTGCCGAGCTCGCCAAGGCCGCCTGCCCCGCGGGTTCGAACACGATCCCGTGGGACGAGTGGGTGGCCGATTACAGCAAGGTGCGCGACGCGATCGCGGCGACCTATCCCGATATCTTTCACGATTTGAACGCGCGGATGTCGAAACCCGGCGGCTTCCACCGCCCGCTTCCCGCGCGCAAGCGCGAATGGAAGACCAAGACCGGCAAAGCGAATTTCATCACGCCGAAATCGCTCGCCGAGGATATCGATACGCCGGAGGAGGCGCGCGACATCGTGCAGCTGATCACGCTGCGCAGCAACGGGCAGTTCAACACCACCGTCTACAATTATGACGACCGCTTCCGCGGCATCTATGGATCGCGCCACGTCGTCTTGATGAACCAGAACGACATCGACCGCCTGGGCTTCAAGGAAGGCAGCATCGTTGCCCTGAAGACCGCAGTCGACGACGGCGTCGAGCGCAAGGTGGAAGGCTTGCGCGTGGTCGCCTACGACATCCCGGAAGGCTGCATCGGCGGCTATTACCCGGAATGCAATCCGCTGCTGCCGCTGTGGCATTACGCGGAAGGCAGCAAGACGCCGGCGGCGAAGTCGATTCCAGTCAGGGTGGAAGCTTAAGCATCCGGGAACGAACGCGGCGTGGCATGGTTCTGACTGCGCAAAAAGCCATGGAGCGCGCATGAATTATCCCAAACCGCCCTTCCCCGAACAGCAGCAGCCGATGCCGGGCACGACGGACGCCATGCAGCCCGTGCCGGACCACGGCGAGACTTCCTACAAGGGTAGCGGCCGACTGGCCGGCAAGCGCGCGGTGATCACCGGTGGCGACAGCGGCATCGGCCGCGCGGTCGCGATTGCCTTTGCGCGCGAAGGCGCCGACGTGCTGATTTCCTATCTGGAGGAAGACAAGGACGCGCAGGAGACCGCGCGCTATGTCAAGGACGCCGGCCGAAAGGCGGTGCTGGTGCCCGGCGACCTGCAGAAACCCGAGCATTGCCGGCAAGTCATTGCCAAGGCCGTCTCTGACATGGGCGGCCTCGACATCCTTGTGAACAATGCAGCGCACCAGGCGACGTTCAAGTCGATCGAGGACATTTCCGATGAGGAATGGGAACTGACCTTCAAGGTCAACATCCACGCGATGTTCTACCTGACCAAGGCCGCCGTGCCCCACATGAAGCCGGGCAGCTGCATCATCAACACCGCGTCGATCAATTCGGACGCGCCCAATCCGACGCTGCTCGCTTATGCCACCACCAAGGGCGCGATCCACAATTTTACCGCCGGTCTCGCGCAGATGCTGGCGGATAAGGACATTCGCGCCAACGCGGTGGCGCCCGGACCGATCTGGACGCCGCTCATTCCATCCACCATGACCGGCGACAAGGTGAAGAATTTCGGCAAACAGGTGCCGATGCAGCGACCCGGCCAGCCGGTCGAGCTGGCCACCGCCTATGTCATGCTGGCCGATCCGCTGTCGAGCTACGTGTCGGGCGCAACCATCGCGGTGACCGGCGGCAAGCCGTTCCTGTGAGCCCTACCATTCGCGCCGGTGACCGGCATTCGCGCTGCGGTCGACGGTCGAGGCTTTCTGACGGAGGTCGTCGATCAGCGCCTGCGCGCTTTCCCGCGTGTACAATTCGCCGGACTTGTCCGGAATTTCCGCTTCGCGGCAGAGCAGCTTGATCTCCTCGCGTTGCGCGTCGGTCATCGGCTTATCGGTGCTTTGCATCGGCATAGGTTCGTCTCCTCCGCTGCGAGCGGTCAACGCCCGGCTTTCGCACCCGTTCCGGGGCCGGTCTGGCCTACGCTGCCCGCGAGATACTGAATCAGGATCACCGTCTTGGCGTCGATGATTTCTCCGGAGGCGATCATCTCGGTTGCCCGCGGCAGCGGCATCTCGATTACCTCGATGTCCTCCCCCTCATCCTTCAGCCCGCCGCCATCGGAAACCTTGTCCGCCGGCGAATAGCTGCAGGTGAAGAATTCGACTTTCTCGGCCATCGCGCCCGGGCTGACATAGAGCGCGAACAGCCGCTCTACTTTTTTGATTCGATAGCCAAGCTCCTCCTCCATCTCCTTGACGATGCGCGTCTCGCCGTTCTCGCCGTCGAGCTTGCCGGCGCACGCCTCCAAGGTGGCCTCGAGCCCGTCCTGAAGATAGATCGGCAGCCGCAGTTGCCGCGTCAGAAGCACGGTTTTGCGCTTGGGGTCATAGGGCAGGATGGTCGCCGCATTGCCATTGTCATAGACCTCGCGCTTGCGCTGCTGCCACTCTCCGTCGCGGCGGCGCTGCTGGAAGGTGACGCGGGTCAGCTTGCCCTTGTCGTCAGAGAGCGTGTCGACCTTCTCGATTCGGACCGATGAACTTTTCGTCATGCCATCTCAACGCTCGAGGCGAGGTCTTGATCCAGCCTCAGGTCGCGCCATAAAGGTTATCCGCGAACATGTTGCGAACCGCCTGCGCGACCGCCGGCCAGCCCGACAGGCCATGCATCAACGCGATCTCGCCCTGCTGCTCATGCCGGATGGCATGCGCCATGATCCTCAGCCGGATATCGCCGCGGCTCTTCAGCTCCGCATCGGCCATGCGCACCGCGCCGGCGTGATGAAGGCTCATCAGCTCGACAAACAAATGATCGAATGAGGCCGGCGGCGCATTGCGAAGCTGCTCGACCTGCGCATCGCTCAAGAAGCCGGGCATCTCAGCGCGTTCCGCCGCGGTGCACAGCGCCATCGGCTCGTCGAACCAGCTTTGCCACCACGCGTCGAAAATCCGGTTCTCTCCAGCCTGGCTTGCAACCATCAGCCGGGCCAGCGCGCCGAGGTGTGGATCGGACGCCTTCGCCGCCGCCATTGAAGCAAGCTCTATTCCCTGCACGTGATGGGTGCGCATGTGACGCATATAGGTCTGGTCCGAAAGCCTGTCGCGGCCGGACCATGGCAGGTTATGTCCCGCCGCATGCATCGCGGCCGCCAATGCCGCTACCCCAAGCGCGGCTGCCAAACCGGTCATCCACCATTTCAGGAAAACGTCGCGGCGTGCCCGCTGCGACCACCTTAGCCCTGGAAATAGCGGATAGGCGACGGCCGATGACGCATGCACCATCAAGCCGATCCAGTAGGGCTGCTGCAGCGTAAAGATGGCTTGTGCGAACGGAAAGATCGGCACCAGCACGAACCATTCCAGCGCCGAGGTCAGCGCCGCCCAGGGCAAGGCCACGAGTGCGATCGCGGCCGGCGACAATCGCGAGGTCCATCTCCCGAGCAGGCCGAAGAACACCAGCGCCCAGGAAAAATCCGCCCATTGGTGAAAGGCGATGCCGATCGCAATGGTCGACCACGCCGGCTCGCTTTGCAGCGCCCAGTCGCGTGCCGGAATGGCGGCCACCGACATCCAGTCGACCGCGGCATCCCGACCGAGCTGAGCCGCCGCGAACTGGCTAATCAAGGTCGAATAGCTGCTGCTGATCAGGCCGAGCAGCGCCGCGGCGCGCCAATTCGCCCAATCGATCCGGCGCGGTCGCGAGGCTGCCATTGTTTGCGCGGTCACCGTGCGCCCGGCCTTGGTATGCGGAAGGCAGCCAATCTCATCATGACGTTTCTGCCTCATCCGGCCGCCATCCGCGGCGTTCAACCCGATAACGGCCACGATGTTCCGCAAGCCCCGGAACCACTCTCTCCGCCTGCCGTTGCACGTCCACCTCGACGCGCCCTTTCCGTCCGCAGCCGGAGCAGCCCCATGAAAGTCAGCGATTTTTTCGTCGGCCGCCTTCACGCATGGGGCGTGCGCCGGATCTACGGATATCCGGGCGACGGAATCAACGGCGTGCTGGGGGCGCTGCAGCGCGCGAAATCGATCGAGTTCGTCCAGGTCCGGCACGAGGAAATGGCCGCCTTCATGGCGGTGGCGCATGCGAAATTCACCGGCGAGATCGGCGTCTGTCTGTCCACCGGCGGGCCCGGCGCGACCCACATGATCACCGGACTTTATGACGCGAAGCTCGATCACGTCCCGGTGCTGGCGATTTGCGGCCAGGCCGAGGCCACGGTGCGGGGCAGCAACTACCAGCAGGAGCTCAACCTCGACCGGATGTTTTCCGATGTCGCAAATTTCGTGCAGGAAGCCTCCGCGCCGGCGCAGGTCCGCCATCTGATCGACCGCGCGATGCGGATCGCGATCGCCCGCAATGGCGTGTCGGCGATCATCCTGCCCAAGGACATCCAAGACACCGATTACCAGGAGCCGAAGGTCGCGCATGGATTCACCCGCTCCGGCGTCGGCTATTCGCGGCCCAAAATCGTGCCTGAGAGGACTGACCTCGACAAAGCGGCAGCGGTGCTGAACGCAGGCACCAAGATCGCGATCCTGATCGGAGCCGGCGCACGAGGTGCGGCAACGGAGGTCGTGCAAACCGCCGACCTTCTCGGCGCGGGCGTTGCGAAGGCACTGCTCGGCAAGGACGTGCTACCCGACGATCTGCCTTATGTGACCGGCGCGATCGGCCTGCTCGGCACCGAGCCCAGCTGGAATCTGATGCAGCAATGCGACACGCTCCTGATGATCGGCACCGGCTTTCCCTGGGCGGAGTTCTTGCCCAAGGACGAGAAGGTGCGCGCCGTGCAGATCGACATCGATCCGTCGATGCTGTCGCTGCGCTTTCCGGCGGAGGTCAATCTTCACGGCGACGCCGCCGAGACGCTGCGGCTGCTCAATCCGCTGCTGCGGCGAAAAGACGACCGCGGCTGGCGCGAGGGTATCGAAAAAGGCGTCGACGCCTGGTGGAAGAAGCTCGAGGAGCGCGCCAAGGCAGACGCCGATCCGGTCAATCCGCAGCGCGTGGTCTGGGAGATGTCGCCGCTATTGCCTCCCGACGCCATCGTCACCAGCGACAGCGGCTCCTGCGCCAACTGGTACGCGCGGGATTTCCGCATCCAGCTCGGGCAATCCTCATCGCTGTCCGGCGGGCTGGCCTCGATGGGCACCGCGGTGCCTTACGCGATCGGCGCCAAATTCGCTTTCCCGAACCGGCCGGTGGTCGCGCTGGTCGGCGACGGCGCCATGCAGATGAACAACATGGCCGAGCTGATCACCGTGCAGAAATACTGGAAGCAATGGCCGGACCCGCGCTGGATCGTCTGCGTCTTCAACAACGAGGACCTCAACGAAGTCACCTGGGAGCAGCGGGTGATGGAGGGCGATCCGAAATTCCTCGCCACGCAAGTGATCCCGAATTTTCCTTATGCGCGCTTCGGCGAAATGCTGGGCTTCAAGGGCATCTTCGTCGACAAGCCGGCTGACCTGCACGGCGCCTGGCAGGACGCGCTGTCCGCCGACCGGCCCGTGGTGCTGGAGGTGAAAACCGATCCGGACGTGGCGCCGCTGCCGCCGCACGTCACGTTAAAGGAAGCGCGCGCTTTCGTGACCTCGATGGTGAAGGGCGATCCCTCGGCAGGACACGTGATCGCCGACACCGCGCGGCAGGTGCTCGGCAAATTCCTGCACAAGGAGTGAGCCGCGGAATCTCTCGGCATTGGGCGGTCGCGTCGAATGGCACGCTCAGCAGCCCTTGCAGATCCCCTTGATCTTGGCGTCGACCTTGCTGTTTTCTTCGCGGATTTCAAGGTCGCCGCGCATCGAAGGACCGGGCGTCACGGTGCCGTCGATGCGTCCGCCATTGGCTCCGGACCTGTTGCCGGCGAGCCCGGTCGTAGTGCCCGTCGCGCCGCCGGCGGAGCCGGTAGAATTGGCAGTGCCCAACGTGTTCGTTCCTGGCGCCCCGGGTGGCCTGCCTGCACCGCTGGGATCCGTGACGGAATTGTTCAAGCCACCGGCGTTCCCCGGTCCCGATGGCACGCCGCTGACGCCGGGATTGCCTGCGCCGGCCATGCCGGCGTTGGAAGGTCCGGCCGCGCTCCCCGCTCCCGCGGCTGCGCCGCCTGCCGCACCGCCGCCCGAGGCGCCTCCACCCGAACCGCCGCCAGAGCCG
>C688J35102_120989946_pt1 | contig 16467 bp, 15 predicted proteins | sample HopSoiMetagenom2_FD_35102 | JGI IMG/M metagenome (IMG submission 35102)
AGCGGCAGGGCTATTTCGTGCGCGATCCGGACTCGGCGCCGGACCGCCCGGTGTTCAACCGCACCATCGGACTGCGCGATACGTTTGCGAAGGAAGTCGGCGGGAAGAGTTGAGTTGGGCGGACGCCAGGCACTTGGGTGGTGAAGTATTGGTTTGCAGACATCAGCCAGCCAAGAGCCACGGCTCTCCGCCGCCACGTGTTGTATCAGCCGTGCGGGCCGGTGCTCAGCAATAACCGTACAACCCGCACACGTAGGGTAGGCGCCCGCCCTCCGAGGCATAAGGTCCGCCGTAATACGGGCCGGGGTAGTAGTATGCCCAAGGCGATCCGTAATTGTAGCCTCCGCGATTCCAGGGCGGACTCGGAAGGAGATTGTAGGGAATAATCGGGGCAACATATTCCCGCACTGGATAGACGGCGGGACCCACCTCCACGGGGTCAGCGAATATCGCTCCCAGCCGGCTTTGCACCGGCAGGTCAGCGGCGCTTCCGGACGTTGCGGTGATAACGGTAACTAACAGGGACAGCATGATCCGGTGCGCCATGGCCGAGCCTCCGACTGATTCGGCGGATTTTAGCGCCAGGGCCGGTAGCAAATGTTAACGCGGGAGCGCGGCCATCAAGGCCGAGAACGGGAAGATACTGCCCCTCCCGTCGAGTCTTCCAAATGATTCTGCATCCGTTCCGGTATCCGGGCCAATGCTACCTAAGGTAGCATCCGCCCGTCTGGAGTGATGCGAGTGCCACCGGCATGGCGGAGCGGGATAGGGCACTAGGGCAGGGGCGTACGGCGACATGGCCTCCGCGGGAGCCGATGCGCGCCACCGGCATCGCGCCGTCCACTTTCGGCGCGTGGTCGTCGATCTCCCACAAATTGCGGGAATGGATACGAGCCGAAGCGGACGCAGGCCGCCTTTTGCCGTGGGTGCCCGTCGCGTTCGGCACCGGCATTGCTTTCTATTTCACGGCGGACCACGAGCCGGTTTTGGCTGTGGCGGCAGTCACCGCAGCAGCCCTTTGCGCCGGCGCCTTCCTGCTACGGCGGCAGAGGATATTTCCGCTCGTGGTGATGGTCGCGGCCACAGCGGCTGGTTTCGCAACCGCGACCTGGAAGACCGCGCGGGTCGCACATGGCGTACTGGCGCGGCCGGTGTATTCGGTCTCGCTTTCGGGATTCGTGGAGACCCGAGATATCCGCGAGCGCACCGACCGCTTTGTGTTGCGGGTACTGCACATGGAAAGTCCTCGGACCCAGGTCAAAATGGAGCGCGTCCGGCTGTCAGTGCGAAAAGGCACCGCGCCCGCGGTCGGCAGCTTTGTCGAGGTGAGGGCCCGGCTGCAGCCGCCGCTCGCGCCCATGCGGCCGGGCAGCTACGATTTCGGCCGCGACATGTATTTCCAGGGCATTGGGGCCTCGGGCTTTGTGATGGGCGCTATCAAGACGGTTGACCCGCCCGGGAGCGGCGGCCTGTCACTGGCATACGCTGCGCTGATGCAAGGTCTGCGTGACGCGATCGATGGGCGTATTCGCCTGACGCTTGATGGCGACAGGCGCGCGATCGCGACCGCTTTGCTTACCGGCCGTCGCGACGCCATCACCACGCCCGTCAACGACGCAATGTTTATTTCCGGCCTTGGCCACGTGCTGTCGATATCGGGTTATCACATGGCTGTCGTTGCCGGCGTGGTCTTCTTCGCCATCCGGGCGCTGCTGGCGCTAATCCCTTCGCTTGCGGTAGGGTTTCCGATCAAGAAATGGTCGGCCATGGCTGCGCTGTGCGCCGCACTGTTCTACCTTTTGCTGTCGGGCGCCGAAGTCGCGACGCAACGCTCCTTTTTCATGACGGCCGTGGTGCTGATTGCGGTGATGGTCGATCGCCGTGCGGTAACGTTTCGCACGCTGGCGGTGGCCGCGATGATCGTACTTTCGATCGCGCCCGAGGCGCTGGTGCATCCGAGCTTTCAAATGTCGTTCGCGGCCACGCTGGCACTGGTGGCGCTGGTGCAGATCGGCATGCCCCGCCTGTTCGCTTCACCCGAAAATTCCACGACTGCAAAGGTGGCGCTGTGGGGTGGTCGGGAGATCATGATGCTGGCGCTTGCGTCACTGGTGGCGGGACTAGCGACCACACCCTATGCGGCTTTTCATTTTCATCGCGTAACGCCCTACGGTGTTCTCGCCAATCTGGCGGCAATGCCGGTTGTTTCGGCTGTGGTGATGCCGGCGGGCATCCTCGGGCTTCTCGCGATGCCCTTCGGCTTCGACGGGGTGTTCTGGTCGATCATGGGGCTCGGCATCGATTGGATGATCGCGGTGACCCGATGGGTCGCCGCCTTGCCCGGCGCCATCGGCCGCATGGCGGCGTTCGGGATCGGTCCGTTGATTGTATCAAGTCTCGGGATCATGCTGCTGTGCCTGCTGCGCACGCCGCTGCGCTGGTCAGGTGCGGCGGTGCTGGCTGTATCAGTGGTTTGGGCGCTCACCGTGAAACAGCCGGATGTGCTGATCTCGGCGGACGGCCACAATGTTGGGGTACGAGGACGGGACGGTCGGCTGCATCTGATGCGAACCAGCAAGGATGAATTCCTTCTGAAGGAGTGGCTGGCAGCCGATGCCGACCCTCGGGCACCTTCAGATCCCTCACTTGCCGAAGGCGTCTCGTGCGACGATGCGGGCTGCGTGGTGCAGATGGCCGGCGGGGGTTTCGTTGCCCTGGCGCTGAAGCCCGAGGCCTTGGCGGACGATTGCGAGCGCTCCGCGCTTGTGGTGACGGCACGGCAGGCACCCCCCTCATGTCGATCGGCCGTGATTGCCGGTGATCACCTGCGCAGGCAGGGCGGGATGGCGCTGCGGCGAGCCCGCGACGGTTATGCTGTCTCCGCCATCAGGCCCAACGCTGTCGACAGGCCGTGGTCACCCGCGGTGGCGGGTCCGGCTGCTGAAGGCGAGATGATGCTCGCGCCCGGCGCCACAGCGCCCCGCACCGTGGATGCGACCCCTGCGGAGGCTGATCAGCAAGGAGAGGACTGAAGCCGCATCCAAGGCTTACTTCCCGGGAAAGGGCAGCCGTCGGGCTCCGCGGCTGGCTCTCTCGGTCCCGACCTCGAACTTGCCGAGATGAACCTGCTTCGAGGGAGTAATCGATACAGGTTCATTCGTGCCACCCGTCTTGAACCGAGCCGCGCGTACTCGCATTTCGAAAGCATCGAGTTGCAACGCAAACGTGGCCAGCGCGAGCCTTAGATTGCTTAGCTCCTTGGTTCGCGCGTCTTGTTCGTGTTTCATCTTGTGCTCGTGTCCCGTTCGCCGCCCGCTGGATCGTCGGCCGCCTTGAGCCGGCCGGCTCCATGCAGGTGTCTCAAACGGCGAGGGCTGGTGTCGCGGGCGGAGTGTCAATCGCCGGCTCAGCGCGATCGGCAGGCTGATGAACCATCGGTAACTGCAGCACCGTGACACGTTGGCCTTCACACAGCAGCGTCACCAGCACCCGGCTTCCGTCCGGAAACTCGATCGCGTCATGGTGGCGATCCGAAACATCGGGATCAACTTTGCCGAACTTGCCTTCGCGGAAGCCGACTTCCCGCGTCCAAATCCAGCGGTTATCATACTTGACGTTCTCCGCAAACGCGAGCTCGGTCCCCGGAAGCAAGCAGACCGCAGTATTGCGGTCGCTTTCGGATGCCAAACCGCGCGTCGAAGTCCCGCGGAAGGTGGTCGTGATCAGCGTCTCTCCGACCTGAGCGGGGCGGGACGCTAGAGCGTGCAGACTATAGTCACACATTCGGGTTGCTCCTCGTAAGATATAGCCGACCCGTGCCCCCTCGGAGGCGTGGGCCTCTATAAGAGTGGACAACAAAGTTCAGGACGTAGCTAAGTTCCGACCCTCCCGGCCGTTGTGGGCAATTATGCGGCTCGATCGGAGGGGCCCTGATCACAAATGCGTTTAGACGATTGCGCTGGGTGGGCGGTCAGTAGCCACGCGCACACCGAACGCGGCGCAGTCAGGGCTGCGCCGGATTGGAAATTTGACTTATGCCGCCACGCAACGCGCTGCCTTGGGAAGCATGGGTCGATGACCGACCACGCGAAGGCCTGAAATCCAAGCGGCGAGGGCGACTATTGCAAAGTGCGGACTAGTACTTGCGATACAGGCCGATCAACTTGCCCTGAATCTTCACGCGGTTCGGCGGCAGGATGCGGACTTCGTAAGAAGTGTTGGCTGGCTCCAGCGCGATCGAGGCACCGCGGCGGCGGAAGCGCTTCAGCGTGGCTTCCTCGTCATCGATCAGGGCGACGACAATATCGCCGGTGTCGGCGGTCTCGTTACGCTGGATCAGCGCCATGTCGCCATCGAGAATGCCAGCATCCACCATTGAGTCGCCGCGTACTTCGAGTGCGTAATGCTCGCCGGAGCTCAGCATGTCCGGCGGTACGCTGATTGTGTGACTGCGCGTCTGAATCGCTTCGATGGGGGTACCCGCGGCGATACGGCCCATGACCGGCACCGCTACCGGACGGCCGCTGTCGTCCTCGGAACCGCCTGAGCTGCGAACCCGTCCGAGGGTACCTTCGATGACGCTGGGTGTGAATCCGCGGCGGCCATTGCCGCTCCCGGATAGCTCCGGCAGTTTGATAACTTCGATTGCGCGCGCACGATTGGGGAGCCGGCGGATAAACCCGCGCTCTTCCAACGCCGTGATCAAGCGATGGATACCGGACTTCGAGCGCAGATCCAGTGCATCCTTCATCTCATCGAAGGAGGGCGGCACGCCAGCTTCCTTCAGCCGCTCGCTAATGAACCGCAGCAATTCGTACTGTTTGCGCGTAAGCATGTCGATCAATCCCCAAGTTGATAAAGGTGATTCCGAGATCGACTCGACGGCCCCGATTGAGGCCACCAGTCACAGAACCCGAAGTCACACAGCCCAAAGTCAGAAAAGCAAAAGTTCAAATCCGAATGTCACCAACCTCAAAGCCACCAAGCCAACCCACACACTCTCTAAAGGCCCAGTATTCGAAACAAATCATGAACATACACTATATGTTCCATATGTGTTCCGCAACCAATTAATTTTGGGTCAACAAGGCCCGGGCCTTTCGCGGGCAGCGCTCACCCACGGAGTCAGTCGGGGAGCCGAATGATGTGGCAAGCCGAGCCGGCCGGGGCCTCGGGTGCAAAAGGAGGGCGTATTAGAAGTGCATGTGCCGCAGCTAGATTCCCGACCAACGAGCTGTCTTGATGGTCGACGGGAAAGGCGATCAGGGCTCCGTCATCCCGGACCTCCAGCCGAACGCGCAGGTAGTCTTGGCGCAGGTCGTTGGGGCCGAGACCGGCCCCCAACAGCGCCCTCTCGGCATGGTGGTAAATGGCGCGGCGGCCGGACAAAGCGCGAATCAACGGCACCAGGAACAGGAATGCGCAGACATAAGACGATACGGGATTGCCGGGCAGGCCGATCACCCGCATCCCGCCCAGGCGTCCGTGCATCATGGGCTTGCCTGGCCTGATCGCGATCTTCCAGAAGGCCATCTCGACGCCTTCGGCCTCCAGCGACTGTTTCACCAGGTCGTGGTCCCCGACCGACGCGCCACCGGTGGTAATCAGGACATCGGCGGCCGCCTCGCGCGCCCGGCGAATACCTCTGGAGGTCGCCTCCAGGGTATCGGCCGCGATTCCCAGGTCGGTGGTTTCGGCGCCCTCCTGTCTTGCCAACGCGCGCAAGGCATAGCCGTTCGAATAGACGATCTGCCCGGGAGCCGGCGTTGCCCCGGGCAGAACCAGTTCGTCGCCAGTGGCGAGCACGGCCACCTTCGGCCGGCGGCGGACCGGAAGCTCGGGATAGTTCATTCCCGCGGCCAACGAGAGATCGCGATCGGTCAGGCGGCTTCCGCCGGCCAGCAGCACGTCACCCTTGCGGAAATCGAGCCCGGCCGTCCGGATATGCCGACGCGGCACTGCGGCCTCGGTGACCGTGATATGGCCATGCTCTGCCACCGTGTCTTCCTGGATGACAATGGCATCGGCGCCGGCAGGGACCACGCCGCCGGTAAAGATCCGGACGGCTTCGCCCTGGCCGACAGCTTTATCGAACGGCCGGCCGGCTGCGACCTCGCCGATGACCCTGAGCCGAGCGCCGATGTGCGAGGCATCGGCGGCTCGCAGCGCATAGCCGTCCATCGCGGACATTGGCAGCGGCGGCTGGGTGCGCAACGCGGCGATGTCGCGCGCAAGTACCCGGTGATGGGCGGCGTCCAGCGCTACCATTTCCTCCGGCAGCGGCTCGGCGCCGGCCAGGACGGCAGCAAGGGCGTCGGCGACCGGCATCAGCGCCACGGCAAACTCCTAGATCCCAAGCGCGGCCAGCGCCTCGGCCACATCATCGGGTGACCTTACGTGAATAGCCCTCAAGCCGCTGGCGCGCGCACCTTCGATGTTCTCGGCCAGATCATCGAAGAAGACGATCCGTTCCGCGGGCAAGCCGATCGCCTTCACCACATGATCATAAGCCTCCGGGTCCGGTTTCCGAAGCCCGATGGAGGACGAAAGATAGATCTTGCGGAAATGCCCGAGCACGCCGGCGTAACTTGCGGAGAAATGCTCGGCATGGGCGCCGTTGGTGTTTGAGAAGGCGTAGAGCGGCAGCTTGCGCGCGGCTCGCTCGAGCAGCGGGGCGATGCCCGGCATTTCTCCGGCGAAGATCGCGTTCCAGCCTTCCAGGAACTGCGCGTCGGAGATGCCGATGCCGAGCAACATGCGCAGCCCAGCGAAGAATTCGGCGTCGCTGATCTCTCCTCTTTCGTGCCGCTGATAGAGTTCATCGCGCGAAGTAAATCGCCCCACCAGACGGGTGGGTTCGCAGCCCGCGTGGCCTGCCCAACACGCTACGGTCTTGTCGAAATCGATATCGAGCACGACGCGGCCGAGATCGAACAAGAGCGCATCGGCGGCGCCGGGGGAGAGCAGGGGATGGTTCATTGCTGCGGTGTACGAAAAACGCGAGAGGGGTGCAACTTCGCAAGCTCGTTGTCTTGCCGAGCTTCATTAAAATGGCGCGACATACGCACCCGCTCTCTCAGTACCGATACGGTTCGATCTCCAATAGCGGGAATGCACTGAAGACATGGGGAATGTTGGTGGCGGTTGCCGGGTGTACATAGGATTTATCGAGTTCGGCGAACTTTGTGACGCCGAGCAGCCCAAGGCACCGGACAACCTCGTCCTCCAGCAACTCCATCATTCGCAATACGCCAGCTTCGCCCGCCGCAGCCAGCGCCCAGCATTGCAGCCGGCCGATGCCTACCAGATCTGCGCCAAGCGCCACTGCCTTGACGATGTCGCTGCCACGGCAGAACGATCCGTCGACCATGATCTTGGCGCGACCTCCTACGGTGTTGACGATTTCCGGAAGCACATGCATCGCGCCGCGGCCGTGGTCGAGTTGGCGCCCGCCATGGTTCGAAACGTAAATCCAGTCCACGCCATGCTCAAGCGCGATCAGCGCGTCTTCTGCGGTGGCGATGCCCTTGATGATCAGCGGGATCTTGAATTTATCCTTGATCAGTTTCACCGTGCGCCACTCCAGACCCTTCTGGAAGTCACCGCCGGTCGCGCGTACACGGCTCGCACGGACATAACGCTTGGCAATGTCACGCTCGCGGCGGCTGTAATGGGCGGTGTCTACCGTCAGGCAGAATGCCGTGTAGCCGTTGTCAACAGCGCGAGCGACACAGTCCTCCACCGAGGCGTCGGCGCCACGGACGTACAGCTGAAACATCCGGAGTGCGTCGGGAGCGGCCTCAGCGGTTTTCTCAAGGCCGGGCTCGGTCACCGAGCTAAGCATATGAGCGGCGCCGAACGTACCGGCTGCGCGAGCAACGCTCGCGGCCGCGCCGGGATCGAACAGTTCAAGCGCGCCGACCGGAGCCAGCACCACCGGAAGCCGCAACTTTCGGCCGAACAGATCGACCGAACCTTCGACCTTCGCGACGTTGCGCAGCACGCGAGGCCGAAACGCGATCTCGTCGAGTGCCATGCGGTTGCGACGCATCGTCGTCTCGGTCTCGGCGGCGCCGACGATGTAGTCCCAGGCATTCTGGTTGAGGTTCGCGCGCGCCTTGCGGACGAACTCGTGCAAGTTCTGGAACTCCTCGCCACTGGCGCCGAGTTCAACCGTGGGCGGCGGAATGCGGGTTGGCTCGTTCATCGTGTCCTCCTCGGATGCTTGCCTTCCGGGTATCGTGTCCGGCGCGTCCCGACAAGGCATGCCGTCTCCATGGCGCTGGTTGGCTGCCATTCGGGATTGCGGCTTTGCCGGCCCGGCCGGGCGCGTATATCGTCAGCCAACAAGACCGCACCCGGAATGGCCGGTGAGCCACAGTCCAGACAGCGCGCAGGGAAACGAACCATGTCAGAGATGTTGCTGTTCTCACCGCTGACGATCCGAGACCTCGAGCTACGCAACCGCATCGTCGTGCCGCCGATGCATCAATACTCGGCAGTGAAGGGGTTCCCGACGGACTGGCACCTGATGAATGCCGGTAAGTTCGCCGCCGGCGGTGCTGGCCTCGTCGTCGTCGAGTCCACCAAGGTCGAGCGGCGCGGCTGCGGCACCTTGGGGGACCTCGGCATTTGGGACGACGCTTTTATCGAGCCACTCAAGCGCGTCGTCAGCTTCATCAAGCAGCAGAGCTCGGCTGCCGGAATCCAACTCGGGCATTCCGGTCGCAAGGCGCGCGCCAGGCGTCCATGGGAAGGCGACGGGCCTTTGCAGCGGACGCCGGAGATTGACGACTGGGACGAGTGGGGTCCGGTAGCGCCAAGCGCAATTGCCCATAGCGATAAGTGGCCCGTGCCGAGGGCGCTCGAGCGTAGGGAGGTGAAAGACCTCGTGCAGGCTTGGGGCAGAGCGGCACGGCGGGCCCATGAAGCGGGCTTCGATGTGCTGGAGCTGCATGGTGCGCACGGCTATCTTGTGCATCAGTTCCTCTCGGAACGCTCCAACCAGCGCACGGACGAATACGGCGGCAGCGAGATGAACCGCATGCGTTTCATCACCGAGATCACCGAAGCGGTCCGGACGCACTGGCCGCAAGATAAGCCACTGTTTGTGCGGCTCTCAGTTGAGGATAATGCCGGATGGGGTCCGGAACAGAGCGCAAGGCTGGCGAACATTCTCAAGGCAAAGGGTGTAGACGTAATCGACTGCTCGTCTGGCGGGATTACCGACCAGGCGCCGATACTGGGCAAGGAAATCAAATATAACTATCAGGTGCCGCTCTCGGAATACCTTCGGAGCAATGCTAACGTCATGACGATGGCGGTCGGGCTCATCATCCATGGCGACCAGGCCGAGCAGATCCTGCGTGATGGACAAGCCGATCTGATCGCGGTGGGGCGGGAGATTCTAAACAATCCGAACTGGCCGATGGATGCGGCCTTGAAGTTGGGCGTCGAGGGTCCCTTCCGCAGCGTGCCCCCACAGTTCGGCTATTGGCTGGGCACCCGAGCCAAACGTGGTTTCGGCACGCAGCCCTCAACGTGGCAAAGTGGGCTGAAAGACGCCGGCAAGGTGTGGTAAAAACTATCCTGCCGCTGCTTTCGGCAGCAAGACCATGGGGGCGGCGTGGTGGGGGACACCGTAGCGAGAAGGTCTCGAACCAATGCGGAAGAATGTCCCTGTCCTCCTTGGCGCGGCAACAGGCGCTGCTCTGACGCTGCTGGCGACTTCGCCCCAAGGCACGCTCTCGGTCGCCCTCGCCAGGGCTGCCGCGGGATCAAATACGTATTCACATCTCAATCTGTTCGGTCAGGTTTTCGAGCGCGTGCGGGCCAGCTACGTCGAGAAGCCCGTCGATACCAAACTGATCGAGGGCGCCATCAACGGCATGGTCACTTCGCTTGACCCACATTCGCGATACATGAATGAGAGGGCCTGGAAGGACATGCAGGAGACGACTCAGGGGGAGTTCGGCGGCCTCGGTATAGAGGTCATGATGGAGAGTGGCCTCGTCAAAGTGGTCGCACCCATGGACGGTACGCCCGCGGCAAAGGCCGGCATCATGTCAGGGGACCTGATTACCCAAATCGATGCGACGGCAGTTCAGGGACTTACCCTGGAGCAAGCCGTGACCAAGATGAAGGGCCCGGTCGGCACGACGACCCGGCTCAAGATCACGCGCAAGGGCGTCGACCAGCCCATAGAGGTAACGATCATGCGCGAGATCATTCGCGTGCGTCCCGTCGCCTACCACACCGACGGCAGCGACATCGGTTACATCCGGATCACCTCTTTCAATGAGCAAACTACCGACGCCCTTAGAAGAGCGATTGGGGAGATTACGAAGCAAATACCGCAGGACAAGCTTGCAGGCTATGTGATCGACCTCCGCAATAATCCTGGCGGATTGCTCGACCAGGCCGTCTCGGTTTCGAGCACGTTCATGCCGCGCGGCGAGGTCGTCTCCACACGTGGCCGCACGGCGGAAGAAACCCGGCGTTTTAGCGCCAAGGGAGGCGATCGCACGAACGGCAAGCCTCTTGTGGTGTTGATCAACGGAGGATCGGCTTCTGCATCGGAGATCGTGGCCGGCGCACTGCATGACCATAAGCGCGCGACGCTGATCGGCACCCGCTCGTTCGGCAAAGGTTCAGTGCAGACGGTCATTCCGCTGGGCACCGGCAACGGAGCGCTGGCGCTGACGACCGCGCGCTATTTCACGCCGTCCGGTCAGTCGATTCAAGCACAGGGCATCAAACCGGACATAGAAGTTGTGCAGGATGTCCCCGATGAGCTGAAGGGCCGGCCCGAATTGAGCGGGGAAGCGTCGATGCGCGGCCACCTGTCCGCTGCCGGAACGGAGCAGACAGGTTCGCAGTCCTATGTCCCGCCGGAAGAGAAGGACGACAAGGCCCTTGCCGCGGCTTACAACCTTCTGCGCCGCTCCAGCGCCAACGCGGATCAGCCGTCAACCCGCAGGTCGGCTCTTCCGAACTAGCGCCGCGTCTCTGCGGATTATCTGACGCGGCTGTCGAGACGGCGCTACGCCTCTAACATTTTCAGTTCGATCGTTGTCGGCTGATGAACGCGAAATGCTTGCGTGAAAAGTTACTGAGGTTCATTCCGCAAGCAGTCGCCATTTTTTATTCGCGTAAGCCTTGCCAGAAGTAAATCACCATGCAGAGTCGTCCGGTTCCGTTCGGAACCGGACGCCGCGCCATTTGTTTCTAATCTGCCGCGCGGATGCGGCTCAGGAGGAACAATTATGAAGAAGCTGCTGATACTAGTCGCGGTTGGTTCGCTCGCGGCGACAATTGCTAATGCTCAAACCGCTACCGTAACTACCGGTGCGGGGAACGCGGCGGTTCAGATTGAGCCGCAATATCGAACCAAGATCAAAACCTACGTTACCGAGCACAAGATTCGCCCCGTCGAATCTCGAGAAAAGATCGTGATCGGAAGCAGGGTACCGAGCGATGTTGAACTCGTGGCCGTGCCATCCGACTGGGGTCCCTCTCTAACCAAATATCGGTACGTATATTCCGGCGATCGCGTGATGCTGGTTGATCCGGGCACTCGCACTGTTGTGCAGGAAGTCGACTAATCAGTTGCTTATATCGTGGACGGCCCCGGCACTTCGCTGGGGCCGTTCGCATGAGTGTTCCATGGCATCTGAGGTTCTTTCGGGCTGGTTCCAGCACTGCGTCAAAGGGAACTACGGCCCCCGCTACGCGTTTATTCCTCGTGGGCAACTGAGGAGGCGAATATGCCCGTTTTATTGCTCTGGGCTGTACCCGCGGTCGTCGTCATTGGCGGCGTCGGTTATTATTTGGTTCGTGCTGTGCATTAACTGATTTCCATTGTGGTTAAGGAAGAAGCCCGAGCCGGAAAACCGGACGGGCTTTTTTCTTGACGATGAGACTCGCTGCCGACGATCACCAAACACGGTGCGCGTACAGGCGATGTTGGTGAATGAGTCCGCGCGAATGCCAGCCTCGTCACCTTGGTTCGCGACGATAGTGCCCCGACTTGCCGCCCTTCTTTTCGACCAGATGTATGCCTTCGATGCGTACGCCCCGCTCGACAGCCTTGACCATGTCATAGATCGTCAGGCACGCCACCGAAACAGCGGTGAGCGCCTCCATCTCGACGCCCGTGGGACCTTTCACCTTCACGGTGGCCTGCACCACGCATCCGGGCAGCTTCTTGTCGGGCGTAATCTCCAGCGTGACTTTGGACAAGGCTAGCGGATGACACAGCGGTATGAGATCCGACGTGCGCTTCGCCGCCATGATGCCTGCGACGCGCGCAGTGCCCAGCACATCGCCCTTCTTTGCGTTTCCCGAAACGATCAGCTTGAGTGTCTCTCTGGTCATGACCACCCGGCCTTCGGCCACGGCAATCCGCGCGGTCGGCGGCTTGCCTGACACGTCGACCATCCGCGCTTCACCTTTCAAATCGACGTGGGTGAGGGCGGGTCCAGCTTTGTCGGCTTTGGGTGCCATGACTAGCCGGTACCGGTGGCGCGGGAGCCGTTGTCGCGTGCAAGCAGCGCGCGCGTTGCTGCTGTTACGTCGGGTTGCCGCATCAGGCTTTCGCCTACCAGAAAAGTCGATATCCCAACCCTGGCGAGCCGGGCCAGATCTGCGGGCGCGAAGATGCCGCTTTCGCCGATCATCAGGCGATCAGTCGGTATCAGCGGCGCCAAAGACTCACTGGTCGACAGCGTGGTCTCGAAGGTCCGCAAGTTGCGGTTGTTGACGCCGATCATGGGAGAGCGAAGTTTCAGGGCACGATCGAGTTCTGTTCTTTCATGGATTTCGATCAAAACGTCCATGCCCTGGGCGATTGCTGCCTCTTCGATGTCTTTTGCCGCACCATCCTCCACTGCCGCCATGATGATCAGGATGCAGTCGGCCCCGTACGCTCGTGCCTCGACGACCTGATAGGTGTCGAAGATGAAATCCTTCCGTAGCACCGGCAGGCTGCTGGCGGCGCGTGCCGCCACCATGAAATCGAGATGGCCCTGAAATGACGGCGCGTCCGTGAGCACCGAAAGGCAGGCAGCGCCCCCGTCTTCATAGGCTTTCGCAAGCGCGGGCGGATCGAAGTCGGGGCGGATCAGACCTTTGGACGGCGAAGCCTTCTTCACCTCCGCAATCAGCGCGTAATCGCCTCGATCGAGCTTTCTGCGGATCGCGCTAAGAAACCCGCGAGGCGGGGGCGCTGCTTTTGCCGAAGCTTCGACGCTGGAAAGCGGACGGGCGCGTTTGGCAGCCGCAATCTCCTCGCGCTTGTAGGCCTCGATCTTGGTCAGGATATCGGGCATGTCGAGGGCCTGTCCGTCAGCTGTTCGAGAGCGCGACCAGACGTTTCAGCTTCGAGGCCGCCGCGCCGGTGTCGAGCGATTTCAGCCCAAGCGCCACCCCTTCTTTCAGGTTTTTGGCACGGCCGGCGACGACGAGCGCCGCTGCGGCATTGAGCAGGGCGACGTCGCGATATGGGCTCGGCATGCCGTCGAGCACGCTTTGCAGGGCGATCGCGTTGGCGTCCGCGTCGCCACCTTTGAGCGCATCGACGCCGACGCGCGCAAGGCCGGCTTCCTCTGGCGTAACCTCGAACGTGCGGACATCGCCGTTCTCGAGCGCCGCGACGAAGGTCGGGCCGGTGAGGGTGATTTCATCGAGGCCGTCGGAGCCGTGGACCACCCATGCGGATTTGGCGCCGAGGTTTTTCAGCACCTGGGCCAGCGGCTGCACCCACTGCCTGGAAAATACGCCGACCATTTGCCGCGTCACGCCCGCCGGGTTCGACAGCGGCCCAAGCAGATTGAAAATCGTGCGCGTCGCCAATTCGACCCGCGTCGGGCCGACGTTCTTCATCGCCGGATGGTGAGCGGGTGCGAACATGAACCCGATGCCGGCTTCAGTGATGCAGCGGCCGACCTGCTCGGGCCTGAGGTCGATCTTGACGCCGAGCGATCCCAGCACGTCGGCGGCGCCCGAGCGAGACGACAGCGCGCGATTGCCGTGCTTGGCAACCGGAACTCCGGCTCCCGCGACGATGAAAGCGGCGCAGGTCGAGACGTTGACCGAGCCCGAGCCATCGCCGCCGGTCCCGACCACGTCGACCGCGTCACTGGGAGCCCTGACACGCAGCATCTTGGCGCGCATCGCCGACACAGCCCCGGTGATCTCCTCAACCGTTTCGCCGCGCACCCGCAACGCCATCAGCAATCCGCCCATCTGCGAGGGCGTGGCCTCACCTGACATCATGCTGTCGAAGGCGGATGCGGCCTCCTCGCGGGACAGTGTCGCGCCAGTGGCGACTTTCCCGATAATGGATTTGAGGTCGTCCATCGCCTGCTTTCGGTATCAGTTGGTTGCGCCCGTCACCTGCGCGAACGCGGTCTGGTTTATTGTCGTGCCAATGTCCGATTCAAGCTTCGTGACGTATTGCGCGACCTGTTCATCGGTCAGTGTGCGCTGAAGGGTTTCCTTCAGCTTCTTGATTTCGTCCGAGGCGAGATCCACAGGCGGCACGATCACGTCCGTCACGCGGAAGACGATCCACTCGTTTGCGCCGGCGCCGGCGGTCTGCCCGACACCATCCTTGGCGGTGCGAAACGCAGCTGTGATAGCGCCGGGAGGCACCCCGGGCAGCGAGGCGTCGCGGCGGACATTCGGGGCGGTCTCCACTTTCAGTCCGGCGGATGATGCCTCCTCGGCAAGCTTGCCGCCCTGCTCGAGCTTCTGAATCATTTCCGTTGCCTTCGCCTTGAGACGGGTGGTGATCTGCTCGTCGCGCCACCGTGCCTCGACCTGGTCCTTGACTTCCTCCAGGTTGCGCTCGCGCGAGGGGGTGATTGCGACGACGTCATACCAGACATAGCCGCCCTTGAACGAGATCGGATCGTTGTCCACGCCAACGTCGCTGTTGAAAGCCTGAGCGATGACGTCCAGTCCCTGCGGGACGTTGGCCAACTGGCCGTTCGGAAGCCGACCGGAACGATCGACTGCTTCGATGGTGACGGACGTCACCCCGAGTTTCTGCGCCGCTTCGACGACACTCGCCCCGCCGCCGCGCTCGTCCTCCATCTTGTCTCGCAACTCGGCGACCTTCGCGCGCGCGCGTTCCGTCGCGATCTCCTGCTTCAGCGTGGCCGCTACGCTTTCATACGACGGTTCGGTGCCGGGCTCGATCTTGCCGATCTTGACCAGGGCGACGCCGAACCTGCCTTGCACCGGCTGGCTGACCTCGGCTGCTTTGAGCGAGAACGCCGCGTCGGCCACTGCCGGATCGATGATCGCGGATTTCGTGACGAGGCCAAGGTCGACATCGGAAGCCGCGAGGCCGCGCTCCTTTGCCAATTCTTCGAAAGACATCCCGGCCCCGATGCGATTGCGCGCGGCCGTCGCCTCTTCGACGCTCGGAAGCACGATCTGCGAGACCTCTCGCTTTTCCGGTGTCCCGAGCCTGTCGCGGCGTTGTTCGAAAACCTTCTTCGCATCCTCGTCGGATACTTCGGACCATTTGCCGATCTCGTCCGGCGTGATCGCGACAAAGGCGATCTTGCGATATTCGGGTGCGCGGAACTGGGCCTTGCGGTCCTCGAAATAGCTGGCCAGCGTTTCCGGCGAGGGCGGGTCGATGGTCCCGGCGTGGGCCGCATCCAGTTTGACGTATTCGATCGAACGCTGTTCGTTCTGGAAGCGGCTGAGCGCCTCGATCATGGCCTTGGGCGGCTCAAGCCCGGCGGAGATCGTGCCGGCAATCTGCCGACGTAACGAGACCCGGCGCTGATCGGCGACGTAGCGCTGTTCACTGAAGCCGAATTGCCGGATCAACGCCTGAAATCGCTGAGGATCGAAGTTACCACCGACGCCCTTGAAATTCGGATCGTTGACGATCGCGCGCATGGTTTCGGCATCGGACTGCCCAAGTCCCAATCGGCGTGCGTCCTCGTCGAGCGCCGCCTCCGCGATCGTTTGCTGCAGCAACTGCCGGTCAATGCCGAAGGCGCGCGCCTGGTCCATCGTCAACGGCCGGCCGAATTGACGGCCGATCTGTTGCAGCTTGTCGGTATAGAGTTGACGGAATTCGTTGATCGAGATCTCGGTGCGTCCGACGGTCGCAACTGTCGATTGGCCGAATCCCTTGAAGATGTCTCCGATGCCCCAGACCCCGAAACTGATGATCAGGATGCCCATCACGATGGCCATTATGGTCTTGCCGAGCCAGTTTGATGAGGCTTTCCGCATTCCTCGAAGCATGGGTCCAACTTGTTGCAGGAGGGGACCAGGTCGCGCCTTGGCGAATTCGGGATCGAATTCACAAAAGGGCGTCACCGGATTGATATAGCATCATAAAGTGGCAGCCGCGCCGTCGCAACCTCAGCGGAGAGGCCATTTGAAGCAGCTGCCGGATCGATATTGCCGGCGGTGTCTGGAAGTCGCCGCCGCGCTCTG
>C688J35102_120989945_pt1 | contig 16466 bp, 20 predicted proteins | sample HopSoiMetagenom2_FD_35102 | JGI IMG/M metagenome (IMG submission 35102)
TCGGTCTCCAAAATCAAAGGCTCTACAAATGGCCAAAGCGGTCACCATCACGGTCAAGCTCGTTTCATCGGCCGATACCGGCTTCTATTACGTCGCCAAGAAGAATTCGCGCACCATGACGGACAAGCTGGTCAAGAAGAAGTACGATCCGGTTGCGCGCAAGCACGTCGAGTTTCGCGAGTCCAAGATCAAGTAAACATCTGCGAACCGTTGACCGCCTGCACGGGGCCTTTCCCCCGTTTCGTTTGCCGATGCGCAAGCTAAGCCGTAGCCGGTAATGGCGGTTGCGTCGGCCGGATCAGCGCAAAAGCGATCTGAATGATTCCTCCAGCGAGGCCCAAGGCCACACCGATCCGCCACGCCATCGTGTAGGAGCCGAGCGAGTCGTACAGCAGGCCTCCACCGTAGGCGCCGAGGAAACTGCCGAGCTGATGGCTCATGAACGCCAGCCCCTGGATCATTGCCTGCCATTGCAGCCCGAACATCTCCGCCACCGCGCCCGCCACCAGCGGCCCTACCCCCATCCACAGGAATCCCATCAGCGCACCGAACAGCAATGTCGTTGCCGGCGACGGTGGCAACATGAAATACCACGCGAGAATCAGCGATCGCGCCACATAGATTCCGCCAAGCAAGGCCAGCTTGTTCCAACGCCCACCGGCCCAGCCGAAGAACAGGCTGCCAAGCACGTTGAAGCCGCCGATCATCCCCAGCGTCTGCGCGCTGAGCATCGGATCCATCCCGCAAATCGCGAGGTAGGACGGCAGATGCGTCGTCAGAAACACGAGCTGCATCCCGCAGACGAAATACGCCAAGGTCATCACTACGAAAGATGCGTTGGCGAAAGCAACTTTCACGGCGACGGCGGCCGAGGTATCGGCGATGTCGTCGGCACCTCGCGGCGGTAGCGGAACCTTGTCGACCCTGCCGGCGTACCAGGCGGCCGGAAGCATCGCCACGGACAGAACAACAAAGCCGACCATACCGACTCGCCAGCCATAGCCCTCACTCAAAACCTGTCCGATCGGTGCTGACAGCAATGCGCCGAGCGAACCCGCCGCCGAGACTATGCCCAGCACGGTGCTTCGGACCGACTCCGGCACCGCGCGCGCAGCCACCGACATTGCTATCGCGGCAGCCGTACAGGCCAACGAAGTGCCTATCAGCACACCGCCTCCGATCATCACGCTGAGAAGGCCCTGTGCACTCGCGATCAGAGCAAGACCCACGATGTAGAACACCGAGCCCACCAACATGATGGGCCGAAATCCGTAGCGGACGGTCATCGCGCCGGCGAGCGGCTGCAGGAATCCCCAGGCGAGGTTTTGCACGGCAAGCGCAAGCGTGAAGTCGGAAACAGAGATGTGAATGTCTTGCGTCAGCGGCTGCAGAAAGATGCCCAACGACTGGCGAAAGCCCATGCTCAAGGTAAGCATGATGGATGCGCCGATCAGGATAGGCAGCGTGGGGCGGAGGATCTGCAGCAGGGGCACGATTATTTTTCTCCGTTGAGTCGCGGATTGCAAAAACCGCGACCTGCCATAAGGTCGTTCTTGATTACACCGACCTGTGTAATTAGGGTGGGAACGAAGTTGTTTGTCAAGGTTCACATCAACATTGCTGACATGTTCTTGTCCGATGTCACCTGCCCTATCCGCGTTGCTCTGAGACAAGCGCCTCTACTCGCGCCTGCATGGTTCTTCGCTGCAACAGGTCTGCGCAATGACATCACGACCTGAAGGGCAGTCGATGAAGGAGCGGATCCTGGAAACGGCGGACCGCTTGTTCTATTTGCGCGGCATCCGCGCTGCGGGAGTCGACACCATTGCCGCGGAAGTAGGGATCAGCAAGCGCACGCTCTACAACCACTTCCCCTCCAAAGACGAATTGGTCGAGGCCTATTTGAAGCGCCGCTTCACGCAGACCCCCTCATCCGACAAGCCTCCTGTCGATCAAATTCTGGCGACATTCGATCGGCTCGAGCGGGTTTTCGCCAGCAAAGGCTTTCGAGGTTGTCCTTTCGTCAACGCGGTTGCAGAACTCGGAGGCGAGGACCAGGCCGTCAAGAAGATCGCCGTCGCTTTCAAGGAGAGCCGCCGGATCTGGTTTCGGGACCTCTTGCTGCAACTCGGCGTGGTCGACGCCGAGGGGCTTGCAACACAGCTCACGCTCCTGGTCGATGGCTCGATCGCGCAAGATCTGGTGCGCGACGATCCCGCCATGGCGCGTGCCGCAAAGGAAGCAGCGCGGGTGTTGCTCAGGAATGCCGGAATCGAGGTTGGCAGCGCTTGAGGATCAAGCCGCCTGGGCCACCACGCGGTTGCGACCGTCGTGCTTGGCCCGATACAGCGCGATGTCAGCGCGCTTGAGCAGGTCGGCTATCGGTTCGCCGTTTGAGTGCAGCGTGGACAGCCCGATGGAAATCGTGACCTCGATGCGTTTCGCGCCCTTCTGAACCATGAAGGGTTCGCCTGCGATCGAGCGACGCAGCCGTTCGGCGACCATGCTCGCTACATGCAGGTCCGTTTCAGGCATGACGATGACGAATTCCTCACCGCCATAGCGGCAAGCCAGATCGATGCCGCGGATCGATTTGCGAACCCTGACCGCGAATTCGCGAAGCACGTCGTCGCCCGCGTCGTGGCCGTGATTGTCATTGATCGATTTGAAAAAATCGATGTCTAGCATCATCAACGTCAGCGGCTTGGCTCGGCTCGATGCCTGTTCGGCCAACGTCGCCAGATGGGTCTCCATGTAGCGGCGGTTGTGCAGCCCGGTCAGGGCATCGGTGATCGCCATCTCGATGGAATTCTGCACATTGTCGCGCAGATGGTCGGTATAGCGGCGTCTGCGGATTTGGGTTCGCGCGCGAGCCAGCAACTCGTTCTTGTCGATCGGCCGCAGCAGGTAGTCATTGACGCCGATCTCGAGACCACGGAGCAGCCGCGCATTGTTGTCGGCATCGGCGATGGCGAGAATGGGAAGCTGGCGGGTCCGCTCCAGCGAGCGTGCCTGGCTGCAGAGCCGCAATCCGTCAAAATTGTGCAGGCCGAGCGAGACGATCAGCAGATCGTAATTACCGTCGGCAGCTTGAAACAAAGCTTCTGAAGGATTGGCCTGCACGTCGACCGTATGTTCGGCGCCCAGCACCGGAGCCAGCCGTTCATAAGATGACGGCCGGTCATCGACCAGCAGGATACGCCCGCCCTTGCCGGTCTCGGCGATAGCGCTTCGCTCCGGCGCGTCCAGACCGATCTCAAGCGAGGTGATGGCGCGCATGCGGAGCTCATCGGTCATCATCTTGAGGCGAGTCAGCGAACGCACCCGCGCAATCAGCACCACATCGGACACAGGCTTGGTCAGGAAATCGTCTGCGCCCGCCTCAAGGCCGCGCACGCGATCGGCCGGGCTGTCCAGTGCCGTCACTATGACTACCGGAATGAAATGTGTTGCCGGGTTCGATTTTAACCGGCGGCAGACTTCAAAGCCGTCGAGATCGGGCATCATCACATCGAGCAGAATGATATCGCATTCGGCACGCGCGCAGATTTCAAGCGCCTGGGCGCCGTTGGACGCAGTCAGAACGTCGAAATACTCGGCCGACAACCTTGCTTCCAACAGCTTGACGTTAGCAGGGACGTCATCGACGACCAGAATGCGCGCGGACATCGAAGTTCCCCCTACCCTATAAACCGTCGGACTGTTTCTATGAATTTTCCGACCGAAATCGGCTTGGACAGATAGGCCTCGCAGCCGCCCTCGCGGATGCGTTCCTCGTCACCCTTCATTGCAAATGCCGTGACCGCGACTATCGGGATCGCACGCAATTCTGGGTCGTCCTTGATCCAGCGGGTGACTTCGAGGCCTGACACCTGGGGAAGCTGAATATCCATCAGGATGAGATCGGGATGGAGCTTGCGGACGAGATCCAGCGCCTCAAAACCATTAGAGGTACCCGACGTTTCGTAGCCATGCGCTTCCAACAGATCGCGAAAGAGCTTCATGTTGAGCTCGTTGTCTTCCACAATCAGGACGGTTTTTGCCATCCGTCCCTCCAATCCCAAGCTGCGGGCCCACCCATCGGGAAAGCGCTCGTAGCGAAAAGTGAAATCAAAGTAGCGCCAGATTCGCTCTAACCCGTTAAGCGGGAGTGGCATCTTCAAGCGAAGTGGTTTCCACTTGCTTGAACACGTTCCACAGACTCGGGCATGATGGTTTCAAAATAGAGACCATAAGTTACGGAAAGGCAAATACTGCCGTTGAAAAAGCCCATCCAAAACGCCCGTGAAGTAGCTGAAATCGTTGCGGTTCAGGCACTTTCCTTCATTGCCGGAGACCCAGAGCGTCTGGGCATGTTCCTGGCCGAAACTGGAATCGGCCCCGAGACGCTGCGCACGGCTGCGGCGGACCCGCGTTTTCTTGCGAGCGTGCTCGATTTCGTCATGCGTGACGACAGCACGGTGAAAGCGTTTGCGAATCTCTCGCAGCTTCACCCGACCAACATTGCGGCGGCTCACCAGGCACTGAATGATCCCCAATGGGAGCGCGATGTGCCGTGAATTCAGCCGCACCGGCAGTTCAGGGGCCGACCTGCTTTTGCCGGGACTGCCTCCGTGATCTGGACTTCGCAAGCAGGCGATGCGGCGAATGCGGTTCCCCTCGCCTGGTTCGCCACAAGCTACTGCCGTCGCTTGCGCTGGCCCATATCGATTGCGACGCGTTCTACGCCACCGTCGAAAAGCGCGACAATCCTGAACTGGCGGATAAGCCGGTAATCATCGGTGGCGGCAAGCGTGGCGTGGTCTCGGCAGCCTGCTACATCTCCCGCACATTCGGCGTTCGCTCCGCGATGCCAATGTTCAAGGCGATGGCGCTGTGTCCGTCCGCGATCGTGATCCCGCCCGACATCGCCAAATACGTCCGGGTCGGGCGGGAAGTGCGCCAGGCCATGCAAGCGCTGACGCCTTTGGTCGAGCCGCTTTCGATTGATGAAGCGTTCCTTGATCTCAGCGGCACCCAGCGCATGCACGGCTTGATTCCCGCCAAGGTACTCGCGCGATTTGCCCGCGAGGTGGAGCGCGACATAGGGATCACCGTTTCCGTCGGCGTGTCCTGTAACAAATTCCTGGCCAAGATCGCCTCGGACCTCGATAAGCCACGCGGGTTTGCGGCGCTCGATCAGGACGAGGCCCGGGCGATGCTGGCCGACAGAACGGTGGGCTTCATCTTCGGGGTCGGACCGGCCACGCAGGAACGGCTGATCCAACGCGGCTTTCGCACCATCGCCGATCTGCAACGCGCCGATGAAAATGAATTGATGAAGCAGTTTGGAGCCGAGGGCCGCAGACTGTGGCGGTTGGCCCGCGGCATAGACGATCGCAGCGTGATCCCCGATCGCGGCGCAAAGACCATTTCCAGCGAAACTACCTTTGAAAACGACATCCGCGATTTCGCCACGTTGGAAAGGATGCTGTGGCGGTTGTCCGAGAAGGTATCGTTGCGCCTGAAGCAGGGTGATTTCGCCGGCTCGACCATCACGTTGAAATTGAAGACTGCCGATTTCAGGCAGCGGACCCGCTCGCAATCGATCCAGGGACCTACCCAACTTGCGGCCAAGATCTTCGCCACCACCCGGGAGATGCTGACCAGGGAAATCGACGGCACGGCGTTCCGTCTGATGGGCGCCGGCGTCAGCGCGCTATGCCAAGGTTCGCAGGCGGACGACAGCGACATGCTCGACCGCCGCTCGGCCCACGCCGAACGTGCGATGGATGATCTTCGAAAGAAATTCGGCAGCGCCGCCGTGATCAGGGGTATCGCCTATGACGGGCCCGAGAAGCCAGGATAATGTATGTGATTGCCGCGATCCGCCGACGCTCACTTACACGGCCTGGAATCCTTGGCCTCGAATTTCCCGAGCGCTCCGGAAATGACGAAATCATTGTAGTCGAGCACCAGCGCTCTCGATACGCCGTTTTCAAACAGTTCAAATGACATGGCGTAAGCCGGGGTCTGTTCGCCGTCCTTCGCCCTGGCATCGCGATCGTAATAGCTCACCGTCACTGGCCAGCGGGCCAGCGATTTCATCTGATCATTGGTGGTGGACGGATCGGTTGACGGGCTAGCTCGATCTCCCACGATCGGCTGACCGATCACGGTCAACGTGTTGTAGACTTTCTCGCCGTTGTCGGAGCCGTCGTAGACCATCAGTTCAAGCAGGGTTTTCCCTTCCTTTGCCGCCGATATGATCCGCTGGATCTGTTCGGTCGGAAATACGGCGGAGCCCTCGATCGTGAACGTCTTGGCCTGCGGCTGTTTCAACTTGACCGTGATATGGTCGCCGGTCCGCTCGGCCAATCCGTCGACCGGAGCGGACGCGGTATCGTTCATCCGGCTGTCGATCTTGAAGCGATAGCTTTTGCCCTCAGCATCCTCCCATGAGGTCGAGCGAAGATCGCTTAACGTGACTTTGCCCTCGCCGCTGTTCAATTCGGAGACCTGCCGGAATTCGGAGGTGTACCCCTCGCACGCGCTGCCGGAGAAATTATAAAGGATGCGCCCGCGCGCGTTGTCGATGGCGGCCGAGCCGCGCGACTTCATCAGGGTGAGTTCATAGAGCGCCTGATGCGGAAGGAACGCGGCGCTCGAGGCTGTTGCCGCCCGCCCATCCGTGAAACCCGCCACGGCGCTAACGGCAGCTACCAAGAGGGACGTCGCAAAGGGAGAACGGAATCGGCCAGCCATCTGTCTTCCTCGCTGAGAATGCGCTTTGAATTGTCAGAGTATTTAGCGTTTTACCAGCCCTCGACTAGGGGCACTCGCAATATTATAGGCTTTAACCCGCGGCACTGCTCCGTTCGACGCCTTTTCCGAGGGAAACATGGGCTCACTTGCATGTGATGGCCCGATGGGCGAAATATCCTGCCCCGATCGCGAAGCGTTCGGGCAGATGTTGCAGCAACGGGGGACCGAACATGGCGGGTACGATCGAGCAGAAACTTGCGGCGCAGGGCGTCGCCTTACATGAGCCCGCAAGCCCCGTTGCCAATTACGTAGGTTTTGTCCGAACCGGGAACCTTCTGTTCGTGTCGGGACAGGTTTGCATCGACCCTCAGGGAAAGTTGATCGCAAAGGGCAAGCTAGGTGCCGGCGTCACCCTGGAACAGGGTAATGCGGCCGCCCGGGGGTGCGCGATCAACCTGCTGGCGCAAGTCAAGGCGGCGCTCGGTGATCTGGACAAGGTGGTTCGGGTGGTCAGGCTCGGCGGCTTCGTCAATTCGGCGCCCGACTTTCTCGATGGCCCGAAAGTCCTGAATGGTGCGTCTGACCTGATGGTTGCCGCGTTCGGCGACAAAGGCCGGCATGCCAGGACCACCGTAGGCGTTGCGTCGCTTCCGTCCGACGCGTCCGTGGAGGTCGAAGGGGTGTTTGAGGTCTCCTAGCAGAGCCGCCCCGATGCGCGCCCCCGATTGGCTGACGGCTCGACCGGTAGCTCATCGCGGACTGCACGATGCTGCGCGTGGGATCATGGAGAACATGCCCGCCGCGGCGGAGGCCGCGATAGCGCACAATTTCAGCATCGAATGCGACATCCAGCTTACCGCGGACGGCGAGGCGATGGTCCATCATGACGACGCGCTCGGTCGCCTGACAGTGGGTAGCGGCGCTTTGCTCGACATGACTGCTGCCGAACTCAGGGCGCTCGAGTTCAGGGACACTTCGGAGCGGATGATGTCGCTCGGCGATCTCTGCAATCTCGTCAATGGGCGGGTGCCACTGGTGATCGAGGTAAAGAGCCATTTCGACGGCGACCGCAAGCTTGTGAAGCGAATGGCCGACGTGCTCGCCTCCTATCGCGGCCCGGCGGTCGGCATGTCGTTCGACCCGGATCAGGTGCTGGCGCTACGGGAAACTATGCCGGAGCTTGCATGCGGCATCATTGCCGAGGCCGATTACAGCGGCGATTACTGGAAGAAACTGACGCCACAGCAACGGCATGACATGCTTCATTTACGTCACGCGTTCCGCACCAAGCCGCATTTCGTCGCGTACCGGGTCGACGATCTGCCCGCAACTGCGCCCTGGATCGCCCGCAACATATTTGGCTTGCCGCTGTTGACGTGGACGGTTCGCACGCCCGAGCAGCGCGAGCGCGCGGCACGATTGGCGGACCAGATGATCTTTGAAGGATTTTTGCCTGAACAATCTTAGCTCCGTTGGTCTGAGGTAACCCGCGGGTCGTGCTGATATCGGGTATGATGATCTTAGATCCGGTTCCGCTTGTCGGGGATGGAACAATCGTCCCGCCTGCTGCCTTGAACTTCCAAGCGTAACACCCGATGTTGCTGTCACGACGTGCGTCATCAAATGCCTCAGCATGCCGATGGCTGATCGCAACGAGTGACCGAGTCAAAATTCCCTTATGGATTCATCCGAAATAACCCTAGAATCCGTGCCGTCTGTCAGCGAGATCGCGGCCGCCGATTGGGATGCCTGTGCCAATCCCGGTCCCGTCCCTGACAGCATCGAACGGCTCGACACGCTGGCGGCAGCGGGCACGACATCAAAGCCTGCCTATAACCCGTTTGTATCACACGCCTTTTTTGCGGCGCTGGAAGCTTCCGGTTCGGCTTGCGTGCGAACCGGCTGGGGACCGCGGCATTTGATTGCCCGCGTGAACGACGATATCGCCGGTATCGTGCCTTGTTACCTGAAATCCCACTCGCAGGGCGAGTATGTATTCGATCGGGGCTGGGCCGACGCGTATGAACGAGCCGGAGGACGCTATTACCCGAAGCTGCAAGCCTCCGTTCCCTTCACGCCGGCTACGGGCCCTCGCTTGCTAATTCGCGACGGCTTCGACCGCGATGAGATCGGCACCGCGCTCGCCAACGGGCTCGCCGCGCTCTGCGGGATCACGGAAGCCTCATCCGTTCACGTCACATTTGCGCGGGAAGCCGAATGGAAGTTCTTGGCCGCACACGGATTCCTGCAGCGCACCGACCAGCAGTTTCATTGGCATAACCAGGACTACCGCGATTTCGACGGTTTTCTTGGATCACTCAACTCGCGCCACCGCAAGGCGATCAAGCGCGAACGGCGCGATGCATTGGCGAACGGCATCACGATCCACGCGCTCACGGGCAGCGGCATCACCGAGGACGTCTGGGACGCCTTCTTCGCGTTCTACATGGAAACCGGTTCGCGTAAGTGGGGTCGGCCTTATCTCACACGGGCGTTCTTCTCGTTGATCGGCGAAAGCATGGCGGACGACGTGCTCCTGATCATGGCGCGACGGAACGGGCGCTGGATCGCGGGCGCCATCAATTTCATCGGCTCCGATGCGCTGTTCGGCCGCAACTGGGGCGCCGTCGAGCACCATCCTTTCCTGCATTTTGAGGTCTGCTATTATCAGGCGATCGAATTCGCCATCCAGCGGGGCCTGAAGACGGTCGAGGCGGGTGCGCAGGGCGAACACAAGATCGCGCGGGGCTATCTACCCCAAACTACCTACTCCGCGCACTACATCGCCGACGCCGGCCTGCGCCGCGCGATCTCCGATTATCTGCGGCGCGAACGTGCCTACGTGGCAGAGGCAGGACGCGAACTTACCGAAGCCGGACCATTCCGGAAAACTGGCGAGCCTTCCTGAAAACCGTGCATCCCGGAGTCTCCATGACCGCCTATGACAACAACAATCCATTCGCGAAAATATTGCGCGGCGAATTCCCCAGCTACAAAGTCTACGAGCACGAGCATGTGCTCGCCTTCCTCGACATTATGCCCCGCTGTCCGGGGCATACGCTGGTTATTCCAAAGGCCCCTGCCCGCAACATTCTCGACATTTCGCCGGAAGATTTTGCCCATGTCGCCCGTGGCGCTCACCGCATCGCACGCGCCGCGATAACGGCGTTTAAGGCCGACGGCATCACGGTCCAGCAATTCAATGAGCCCGCAGGCGGACAGGTCGTGTTCCATCTCCACATGCATGTGATGCCGCGTCACAACGGAGTCGCACTGTTGCCGCCGGCGAGCCGAAAGGAAGATGGCAAGGTGCTCGAGGAGAATGCCGCCCGGCTGATCGCGGCGCTGAAATGAGTCCGGTATTGGAAACGTCCGTCAGGGTGGCGATCGACACCCTCACTCCGGTTCTACATCCAACATTTTTTGCCGCGCCAACGGCGTGAACTCGCAGCGGTCCGGCTTGAGGTCGATCAGCGGCGTCTCGTCGAGACAATCCAGGCCGCGGACGAAAACCGTGTTGTTCTCGACACCCACCAGCCTAACGATAGAGGTCCCGATCGGGTTCGGCCGCTGCGGCGAGCGCAGCGAAAAGGTGCCGCGCGTTGATTTGTTGTTCTTCGGACTTTGCAACACCAGATCGCGCCGGGACTGATGCAGCCAGTAGATCACTTCCAGTTGGCTGTAAAAATCCACCCCATTCAGGGCGGCTACCCACGGCTCGAAAATCTCGAGCCGGCAGACCGGGCCATCGTGGCGTCCCTGACGTGGCGTGTCCTCCCGCGATCTCCAGGGTGTTCGGATGCGGCCGATGAATATAAGGCCGGCATCCCGCGGCGACGGCGTTTCGACCGCGACCTCGCCCTCGCGCAGTTCACCTTTTCGAAGCATGGCATCAATCCAGGGTGATATTCTGAGCCTTGATCACGTCCGACCATCGCGCCCGGTCGGCCGCTATGAATTCAGCAATTTCGGCTGCGGTGCGCGGACGGAATACTGGGAAGCCGATCTTCTCCAGTGAGGCGCGAAACACGTCGTCGTTCAGCGCGCGGTCGAGGCTGGCGCTAATCTTGCGCGCGATATCGTCTGGCAGTTTTGAGGGCCCGGCGATACCGTACCAAACACTGACGCGATAGTCGGGGTAACCGCTTTCCGCAACGGTCGGCACGTCAGGAAGATCGGGACTGCGCTTTTCCGAGCTCACTCCAAGCGGGCGAACCAGCCCCGACTTGATCGGGGGCAGCGCCGTGCTCAGGGTGTCGAACATCACCTGGATGTTCCCCGAGATCAAATCGGTCAGAGCCGGGCCGGCGCCTTTGTACGGAATATGGGTCATCTCGATGCCGGCCATCTGCTTGAACATCTCGCCTGCGAGATGAATCGTACCGCCCGTCCCCGCTGATCCGAAATTGACCTTGCCCGGATTTTGTTTGGCGTACGTTACAAACTCCGCGACCGTCTTGGCGGGAACCGATGGATTGATCTCCATCACGACCGGTAGGTCGGTGACCAGTGCCAGCATTCTGAAATCCCGCACGGGATCGTAGGGCAACTTCTTGTAGAGCATCGGATTGAGCACGATGATGGAGGCCGCCGTAACGAACAGCGTGTAGCCGTCTGGCTCGGAGCGGGCCACCGCTTCAGCGCCGATCGCGCCTTGGGCGCCGGCTTTGTTCTCGATGACTACGGGCTGCTTCAAGTCCCTGCCGAGGAATTCACCCACCAGCCGACCGAGCACATCAGTCGGCCCGCCCGCAGCGTACGGCACCACCAGCTTGATCGGGCGCGTGGGGAATTCAGCGGCGCGGGAGTCAGCGCTTGCCGCAAACGCAGCGAGGACGCCAAGACAGAACACCAGGGTTGATCTTGCACCTGAATTCATTGGTTTTCCTCGTGTACCGTGGAATTGGGCCAACACTATCAGCCAAACCACCATTTGCCAGTGAGCATAAAGAGTTCGCCGCAGAGCACGCCGGCAAGTGTCGAACGTCGGGTGGCGAGAAAGGCCGCGCATCCGGCGAATACGGCAGCATAGCGCAGCCAGTCCGGCACGCTGGCCAGCGCGCCCGGCGGCTGAACCAAAATCTGCGCGATCACGCCGGCCAGGATCGCAGTCGCCACCGACCTCACCCATACCAGCAGCTCGGATCCTTCGTCGATGCCCGCGCCAAGCCAAAGCCCCATCACGCGCCAGACCTCATTGGGCAGGAAGCCCGCGAGCAGCAGTACGAGCAGAGCGTGCCAATCTCCGACAAACTCGCTCATTGCCGGTCCCGCCACCAGTGAACCGCATAAGCGATGGTGCCCGCGGACACGCCGCTGATCAGGATATCGACACCGGTGTGCAGCATGGAAACGAGCGGAAACAATGCCAGCCCGAGCACCAGCGCCAGCACGTCGCTAAGCTGGCGGCAGTTGCGCGCCGTGGAGAGCAGGAACGCCAAGGGCGTCAGCAGCAGAATAGCGGCGGCAAACAGCTGCGGGAGCCTTGCGGCGAGCCCGTAACCGAGCCCGGTTGCGACAAGGCAAACCGACATCAGACCGCACCCGAGTCCGTGCGTAAAGGTGATCCGATGCCCGCGCGGCACCTGCGGGAGCAACCGAACGCATTCAACCCATAAGGTGACGGCGATGAAATGGGTCACCAATATCAGGTGCCGCCGTTTTGTCCCGGGCGAGCGCACGCTCGGCAATACCGAGACCACCATAGGCAGCAGGCGGATGGCGCTGAGCGTGACCGCGACAGCCGCCTGCAGCAGCGTCGCGCCCGATCCGAGCGTCGAGATCAGGATGATCTGCGCAGGCCCCGCCCACACCAAACCCGTGCTGGCCAGCGCCCATCCCAGGCTGAAGTGGCTGTCATGAGCGAGCGCTCCGATGCCAAGATAGGTGGCAAAGAGCACGAGCGTCAGGACCGTTGAGGTGACCGACCACATCCCCCATGCGAATGCACGCACCGGATTCTGCCAAGTCGGGGAGTCGAGTGCGGGAAGGGCCACGGGCAACCGAAGAGCTGAGTGCTGCTCATAACCGGGACGAAAGCGGCGAAGTCAAGCGCAGCGTGGGCAGGTCGGCCCCGCGAGCCGTTCGTCGCCGTCTCCTAGACCGCAGTCTCCAGTCCAGGGGGCCTGACATCACACAAGAAGGAAGCGAGAAACATCTTGCCCAGGATGTGCTTGGTTTCAGGCGTGCCTGCTCTGAGGCGGCCTACGCGGATTGCCTGCTGGAAATCCTCGGCGTTTGGTGCCCGAAGGTCCGTATCGGCACAAATCCAAGAGGCCGCCGCCGAAGCGCTGAGCAGCACCCCGGCGTAATAAAGCCGGGTCAGCGCTTTGATCAGTTCCAGCCGAGCACGAGCGCCGGCGTCCAGCGAGCGCTTGAAGCAAGCGTCCAGGAATACGTGCTGCAGATCTTGTGAAGGCGCGAAATTATCCAGCATGATCGCAACGTCAACGAGCGGGTCGTTGCGGTAAGCCGATTCCCAGTCGATCATCCATAGTCGGATGCCATCGAACAGGATGTTGCTTGGTATCGAATCGTTGTGGCTGGACACCAACTCTGTCCCGCCCGCGTTATAGGCCTCGCGAAGCAGCTCCAGGCGCTCCACGTACCTGTCGAGCAGGCCGGGGGCAAATAGTCCCGTTCGGCACACATGCGCGAACAGTCGGGTCACGATGTCGGCGTAGTTGACGAACAGAGGAAAAGCGGGAGTTGCCTGGACGCGCGCGAGCAACTCTCCCAACGCTTGCGCCAGCGCACGAGGCCCGCCGGGATAGCTCCGCAGCGGCCGTTGCTGAACGAAATCCATAACGGCAATGCGGTTGGTCTCGTCGATATGATGAACCTTCGGCGCTATCCCCGCCTCCGCTGCGATCCGCAGCGAGACATACTGATGCGGATTGCGCAACGGACTTGGATGTCCCTCGAGCCGCAACAAAAACCGGCGGTCACCGAGGTGAAGCTGAAATGTGGATGCACCGGAGGCTCCGCCGGTAATGGGAGTCATCGCGGACACCTCAGCGGAGCCAAAGGCGGCGACAACCGCTGCCCGAACGGTCTCGCGATCCTGCTCGGAAAGAGCTTGCAATGCCGATTCGATCATGAGCCGTGGTTACTACAGGCGTTGGATCGGTGCAGCGCTTTTCGTCGGATTCAGCCGGCTTCAGCTCCTGACGCTCATGTTTCGCAGCACAAAACAGGCGCCACCCGCACGGCGGATGCGGTTGCAGAGATCGTCGGCCGCCGGGCGCGTGTCCGCGCCGATCCGTACCTGGTAGAACATCCGCGATCCCCGGGTGCGCATGAAGGAAGTCAAAAGACTAGGGTCCTGATCGCCGATGACGTTGCTCAGGCGCTTAATCGCCCGCGCATACATCGCGAGCGCTTTGCTGCGGTCAAAACCAGCGGCGAGTTGCACGCCCCACAATTTAGCGGCAGAAAGTTTCACATGCTGCTCCAGTCCGGTCACGAACGAATTTGGAGCCCGCTTGAGCAAGGCCATCAACTCGCGGCAGCTGGAGCGCGCAGCACGGTCAAGCATCTTGCCGTTGTGGCCGGCCGCCGCCCAGTCGTCTACCGACGTGCCGGTAATCGCGGCCACGTAGTTGCGGGTCTCCTGTGGCATGGGACCAGAACCCTGGAGCCACTCCTGGACGCGGCGCGGCCCCGCATTGTATGCCGCCGCGGCAAGCCCGAGATTCCCAAACTGGTTGCGTAACTCGCTCAGGAATTCTGCAGATTTCGGAAGCGCCTGCACCGGGTCGAACGGATCGAGCAATCGACGCTCGCTTGCGGTCCCCGGCATGAATTGCGCGATGCCTAGCGCCCGTTTGCCGCTGCGGGTGACCGGCCCGACCGCATCCGATTGAAAGCGGCTTTCCTGCCAGATCACCCGCGCAAAAAACTCCAGCGGAAGACCGTTGGCGGTCGCCGCCGATTCGATCATCAGGCACATCGCTTCGCGGGTATTTGTGTCTGGCGCACTCTGCACCCGGGTTTGCGTCGCTGCTTCCTCGACGCTTGGCCTTGCAACCTGCGTCTCGTCGGAAGGAGAGTCTTGCGCCAGGGCGGGCAGCCACAGGATCGTCAACCCGACACCCGCTAACGCCAGCCAGCCCATTGCCGTTTGCACCGCCATACCTGATCTCTGCGAGAGCGTGCTTGACAGTTGGAGCCGGCCCTCTAGCTATTCAAGGATGACGGGCGGGTGATGGGAGCGCAAGGTATGACCACCTCACTGGATGACCAGCTTGGCTTTGCATCTGACGAGGACGCTCCGATCCCCTACATGGTTCGGACGCGCGACTATTACGCGGCTATCGGGTACGCCACCCCTTATCGCTGGGCGCATTATGTGGATGCGCCTTTTCAGCCGCTTAAGAAGCCCCTCGCCCAGTCTCGCGTTACGATCATCACCACAGCGGCGCCTTACGATCCTGCCAAGGGAGATCAGGGCCCCGGCGCCAAGTACAATGGCGGAGCGAAATTCTATTCGGTCTATGATGGCGACGCATCGACGAGCCACGATCTGCGGATCTCCCACGTAGCGTACGACCGCCTGCACACGTCTGCGGATGACAGCCAAACATGGTTTCCATTGCCGCAGTTGCAGCGGCTTGCCACCGAGCGTCGCATCGGAGCTCTCGCGCCACGCTTCTACGGGGCGCCAACCAACCGTAGCCATCGCGTAACGCTCGAAACCGATGCGCCGGATATCCTTGCCCGCTGCCGCGCTGACGCGGTGGATGCGGCGGTACTGGTTCCAAACTGTCCGGTTTGCCACCAGACCGTCAGCCTCGTCGCCCGGCACCTGGAGGCCAACGGAATTTCGACGGTTGTCATGGGGTGCGCCAAGGATATCGTCGAGCACGCCGCGGTGCCGCGATTTCTCTTCTCAGACTTTCCGCTTGGGAATTCGGCCGGCAAGCCCCACGATCCGGACTCGCAGGCGTTCACGTTAGAGCTTGCGCTGCGGCTACTGGAATCAGCCCCCGGCTCCCGAACGACCGTGCAATCCCCGCTGCGCTGGAGCGCGGACGCGTCCTGGAAACGAGACTACAACAACGTCGCCATGCTCGGAGCCGAAGAACTGGCGCGGCGGCGCCGGGAGTTCGATGCTCAAAAGGACATCGCGCGCGGCTTGCGCGAGAGCGCCGCTTAGAAAGTGGCCAATGGGTACCCAAGCCCCATGATCGATTTACGTTAACATCGTATTTTGCGGCGCCCGACCTTTCGCACGCAGCCAATGCAGTTAAGGTCCTTTCTCTTCACCGGAGAAAAGTTCGATGCTGGACCGACGCCAGGACGCGCGCGAGAAGGTCGTTTATGGAGCCGTCGCGGAGATCGGCGAACGCGGAGCCACCAGGGATTGTTTGGTACGCGATCTCTCGGCAAATGGCGCTTGCATCGAATTCAGCAGCAGCATCCACCTTCCTCGGGAGCAGTTCTCGTTGAGGATCGCCCGGAAGGGCCGTTCGTTCCTCTCCAAGATCATCTGGTGGCGGGACAACTTCGTCGGCGTAGCCTTCAGCTCGGAGCGCCCCTACGAACTGCCCGGCTCCGATCTGGCGGAACGTCTGCGCAAAAGCGAAAAGAAAAAGCGGCAGCTGCAACGCCGGATCAACGAGCTACTGCGCGAAGGCTAAGAACGAGCGGCGTCCTGCGTCGCTGTTCGGCTAAGACATACACCACACGCCAAAAGCCGGCGCTCTTGCGAACGCCGGCTT
>C688J35102_120989944_pt1 | contig 16436 bp, 19 predicted proteins | sample HopSoiMetagenom2_FD_35102 | JGI IMG/M metagenome (IMG submission 35102)
TGGAAGCGGCGGGACGGTGAGCCCCCTCCACCATCCTTCGGATGGTCCCCCTCCCCGTGCCAGGCAGGAATTTCAGTGTACCCATCACTCGATCACCTTGGGCACGGCGAAGAAACCGTGCTGCGCATCGGGAGCGTTCGCCAGCACCTCGTCGCGGATATTGCCGTCGGTCACTGCGTCATCCCGAAGGCGCAGCTTCTGGTCGATCACGGTCGCCAGCGGCTCGATGCCGTCGGTGTTCACTTCGCCCAGCTGCTCGACCCAGCCCAGGATATTGTTGAGCTCCGGCACGAGGCGTTCGAGCTCCTCCTCACTCATCGCAATTCGCGCGAGCTTGGCGATGTGGCGGACCTGTTCGGGACTTACGGACATGCCGGGGGCGGATAGCGGCGGGCTGGCAGAGCGGCAAGCGGGCCCGGCACATGGCTCACGCGAGTGGGAAATTGCGCGTTAATTGATCTGGTTTGTAAGTGCGCTTCAGGGCGGTTCCCAAGGGTTCGCAACGAACAGGGTTACGATTTTAGTAACCGGCGCAGTTTCCCGCAGAACCGCGGCATTTCGATTTCCGATGTTTGCTGAGGAACAGGGTTAAGATCCTGCGAACCGGATAACTTCAACCAGTTTTGAAACCCTTCCTCCATTTTGGACCTTCCTTCAAATCGTGGGGAACCAAAGATGCGCTTTACTCTCTATCTCGCGGCCGCTGCCGCAACGCTCGTCGCGGCCTCGCCGGCTGCGGCGCAGTTGGTCACGGCGACCGGCAACCCGACAGCCAAGGGCGTTGTCGTGCTGCCGCTCACCCTGACCAAGACCTCCGACTTGGACTTCGGCACGGTGATCGCCAGCACGACTGCGTCCGGAACGGTCGCGATCAATGCTGACGACGGCAGCCGTGCAGTTACCGGCGGTGTCCTCGGCGTGCCGAACTATCCGGGTGGCCGCGCGGTCTTCCAGGGCGCCGGCACTATCGGCCAGCAGGTCCTCGTGACCCTGCAGGCGCCGAGCGTGCTGGTGAGCGGGTCCAACTCGATCACGGTGAACAGCATGTACTTCGACTCGTCGGCAGCCAGCAGTGTCAATGGCGTGACCGGCTATCTGGAAACGACACGCACGATCAACGGTACCGGCGCGTTCGACGTCGGTGTCGGCGGCAACTTCCAGATCGCAGTGAACCAGGCGAACGGCGTGTACAGCGCTCCGTTCGTCGTCACCGCTGAATACCAATAATACCCACTGGTCGCAGCGGTGGAGGGCGGCTGCCGGCTTCGGTCGGTGGCCGCCCTCTCCTTTTCTGAGCGAGTTGCCGCGCCCGACCGGCTCCACTAACCCGCCGCGCAATGTGCGCGCGGCGGTTCCTGATGGTCATCTTCGTGCTGACCCTACTCGTCGTCGCAGCGGCGTTCGCGATCTACCAGTGGGGCGGCAACGTGCTGCTCAAGAGCGCCACGCCAAAGGGCCATTTCGAAGCTGCCCAGGCCGGCGGCGGACCCGACTATACGCAACCGTCGAGCTGGGTCGCCCGTCCGGGACTCCCGGGTGATCCATCACTATGGCTGCCCGACGGCATGACGCCAGCCCGCAAGGGCGACGCGGCGATCTTCTACATCCATCCGACCACCTATCTCGAGCGCGACCGCTGGAACGCGCCGCTCGATCCCGGCGGTGACACGGGCTTCCGCACGCGCCTGTTCGTCCAGAGCCAAGCAAGCGCGTTCAATGCCGCCGGTCAGGTCTGGGCGCCGCGTTACCGGCAGGCCGCGTTCGGCGCATTCCTGCTCAAGAGCGAGGACGCGCAAAAGGCGCTCGATCTCGCCTACGGCGACGTGTCGGTGGCGTTCGACCAATTCGTGCGCGAGTCGGGCAACCGTCCGATCATCCTCGCCGGACACAGCCAGGGCGCGCTCCAGCTCGAGCGGCTGCTGAAGGAGAGAATCGCCGGTAAGCCGATCGCGCGGCGCATCGTCGCGGCCTATGTCGTCGGTTGGCCGATCAGCGCCACGGCCGACCTTCCGGCGCTGGGGCTCCCTCCGTGCGCCAAGGACGACGAAACCGGCTGCATCCTCTCGTGGCTGACCTTCGGCGATCCCGCCAATCCCGACCTCGTGCTGCACTCATACGAACAGTCGTCGGGATTTTCGGGAGTCCAGCGCCGGCGCGAGGACGTGCTGTGCATCAACCCGATCAGCGGGACCCGTAACGGAGTTGGCGCGCCCGAGACCAATCCGGGAACGCTCGTCCCCAGCGCGGATCTGGTTTCCGCAAGGATCGTGCCGGGAACGGTCGGCGCGCATTGCGACAAGGGACTGCTGATCCTCGACGGCGAGATCCCGCCGCTCGGCCCGTATGTCCTGCCGGGCAACAATTATCATGTTTACGATTATGCGCTGTTCTGGGGCGCAATCCGGCGCGATTCCGAGCGAAGGCTGGCGGCGTGGCCGCGCTGATCACCACCGACACTGCCGAATTCGCGGCTGCCGCGGCGCACGGAAAGTTCGCCGGACTCGACGTCGGCACGAAGACGATCGGGCTCGCCATCTGCGATGCCGGCTGGCACTTCGCCGGACCCGCCGACACCATCCGCCGCAGCAAGTTCACACAGGATCTCAAAGCACTTCAGACGTTCATCTCGCGAGAGAAAATCATCGGCTTAGTGATTGGATTACCGCTGAACATGGACGGCACGGATAGCCCCAGGACACAGTCGGTGCGCGCCTTTGCCCGCAACCTGGCACAGCTCGAACTGCCGATCCTGCTGTGGGATGAGCGCTGGTCAACGCAAGCCGTTGAACGGGCGATGATTTCTGCGGACATCAGTCGCGCTAAACGGGCCGAGAAGGTGGACTCGCTCGCCGCCGCGCATATCCTGCAAGGCGCGATCGACGCGCTGGCCAATCTCCCGCCTCCGCAATAAGCGCAGCGCTCGTGGATCTTCTCTCCATCGATTCGCTGACCGACGATCAGCTCGCGACCATTCTCGGCCGGGCGGACCATTGGTTCGCCGAGAACCGCGCCGGCCATTCGAACGATCACCTCAAGGGTCGGATCGTCTTCAACGTCTTCTACGAGAACTCGACCCGAACGGCGATGTCGTTTGCGACGGCCACTCACCGCCTCGGCGCGACTTCCATCCCCCTCTCGGTCGAGCATTCGTCCGTGAAGAAGGGTGAGACTCTGGAAGACACTGCGCGGACGCTGAACGCCATGCGCCCGGACGCGCTCGTCATCCGCCACCGCGAGAATGGCGCGCCTGCCGCGGTCGCGCTGATCATGGATGCGCCGGTGATCAACGCCGGCGACGGCACCAACGAGCATCCGACACAGGCGCTTCTCGACGCGGCCGCCATTCGCCACGGCCTCGGCCGCCTCGAAGGCGTCAAGATCGCGATCTGCGGCGACATCCGCCACAGCCGGGTCGCCCGCTCCAATGCGAAGCTCCTCCCCCGCCTCGGCGCCGAAGTGCGCCTTGCGGGCCCGGCCGAGCTCCTGCCGCCGGACATTCCGCAACTCTCCGTAGACGAGGCTATCGAAGGCGCCGACGTGGTGATGATGCTGCGCGTCCAGCGTGAGCGGCTCGAGGAGGATCTCGGCGACGCGCCCGGCGAATATCTCAGCCGCTACGGCCTCACTTCAGAACGCCTCTCAAGAGCGGCAGCTAACGCTTTGGTCATGCACCCCGGCCCGATGAACCGCGGAGTCGAGATCGACCCGCTGATCGCGGACAATCCCGGGCGCTCGATGATCACGCTTCAGGTCGAAATGGGCGTGGCAGTGCGGATGGCCTGCCTGGAGTTGCTGCTCGGCGGCGGGGCCGCTTAGCGCATCGCAATCTGGACCGGAGCGTCGCCCGCAACCTTGCGGACGAAGCAGGTCCCGCCGGCGCGGCGCAGCGAAGCGCAGAGCGCGCTCGCTTCATTGGCGCTGCCGAAGCCGTGCACCGAAAGACGGAAGACCGTTCCACGCGCGCTGGCGAAGCGGGCGCTCATCGGCGCGTAGCCGCGAAGCGTGCTGAACCGGCGAGCGGCAGCCGTCCATGCGGCGGCGACGCTCTTGGGATTGCTGTAGGCGCCGAGCTGCACGACCGCAGTCGAATTGCCGCGGCGAAGCGCTGCCTGGCGGATCGGCGCATGCTGCGCAGGAGTCGCGGCGTGCTGGACCTTCGCCGGCTTCGGCTTGGGCGCGCGTGCCGGTTTCGGCGCAACATAGGCCGGGCGCGCTCCCGGAGCCGCGGTCGCCATCGCGACGTTGACCGGCGGAGGCGGAGCTTGTTCGGCAAGCGCTGCAACTACTGGTGCGGGTGTCGGAGCGGGCTCAGCAACCGGCGGCTGCGGAACCGAAATAGCCTCGGCGATCTGCGGCTGCGGAGCGGGCGCGGGAGCAGCCTCGGCGAGCCGGGTGTCGGTCTTGTTCAGTGCGAGCTGCGTCGGCTGGCCCGGGTCGGCCACCGCGGGCTTGACGCCGGTAAGGGCGGCGATCTGGTCCGAAGCCTTCTTCGGGCTGGCGAGCTGCATCCATTGCTGAATGCGCGAATCGAGCTGGTCGGCAGGAACGTCCTGCGCCGCAACCGTGCGGGCATTGGTCCAATCGCCGGACAGTGCGAGCGCAAGCGCGAAATTCTGGCGGACCCGGGCGTCTGCGCCCGGCTCCCGAGCGGCGGCCTCGAGCACCCGGACGGCGTCGGCCGGATGTCCGGCAAGCGCCACTGCAAGGCCGTAGTCGGCCGGGTCGAGCACGTCCTTGCCGGCTTCGAGGAACGACAGCGCTTCGCCGCTCTTACCGAGCGCAATCTCGACCAAAGCGAGCTTCAGCACGACCTGCGGCTGGTTCGAGAACAAATTCAGCGAATCCTTGTAGGCGGATTCCGCCGACTGGAAGCGGCCGCCGGCGAAATAGGCATTGCCGAGCAGCGCGCGGAAGCCGGCGTCGTTCGGAGTCTTCTGAACTGCGCGCTCCGCGAGAGTGATCGCAGCCGGAACGTCGTTGGCATTCAGCGCGGCCATCGCCCGCGTGGCGAGTCCGATTTCACCGCGTGCCTTGCCGCCGAAGTCGGTACCGACTCGGGATTGAGACGTCGCGCATCCACCGACCATCGAAGCCAGAGCAACGAGCGATATTGCGGGACCGAACCGGAGAGCCCTCGACATAAGATTATCCCTTCCGTTTGGCCTTCTGCGCGAGAGCATCGAGCTCAGGCACGCCAGCCAGGAATTGATCGAGTGCGTCAGTGACGATCTGCTGGGCAGAACGGCCGTCAACGGCGCACGCGAGTCGCAGCTTAAGGTGCCTCTCAGGGTCCAAACGAAGCGTAAACGCCGCTTTTCCCTTGCTGCCGGAGGCAGCGCGGGGCCGGGGCGCACGTCGAGGAGCCGGCTCAGCAGCGTGAGCAGCAACAGGAACGACGATCGGAAGGGCTTCCGGCTGAGCTTCTGAATCATCATAGGGCTCGGCAGTTTCATCGAACTCTTCGACGCCGTCGTCAACGTTCAAACGGTCGGCAATTTCCGCCTGCTGATCGTGCACCGGCGATCCCACCGGCGTCAGCCCCGTCGGGTGCACGCGCGGATGCTCTTCGATGTCCTCGCCAAAGGCGTCATGATCTTCGTCGCGCAGCGGCACGACCGCCGGCTTGGGCGGCTCGAAGCCCATGTCGTTCCAGCCGAGATCCTCGAGATTGCCGCTGACCTGACCGAAGCCCTGCGGGCGCATGGCCGGGCGGGCAGCGCCCTTGCGGGCGAGCAGGCCGGAAGAGAGGGATGCGATAGGCTTGGGTTCGTTCACTGCGCCGGCTCCTTACTGGCCGACGACACGGCGGCCGAAGCCACCGACGGGACGCGGACTGGCTGGAGCAGCGCCCGGCGCCGCTCCGGGCGCTGCGAACACTGTCCGGCGAAAATTCTTTTCGAGACGATCCGAAATATATTCCCAGAGCTCGACCACTTCCTTGGCCGAGCGGCCGCCTGGATCGATTTCCATCACCGTGCGGCCGTCGATCATCGACGCCGCGAAATCGGTGCGATGGTGAAGGGTGACCGGGGCGACGGTGCCATGCTGCGACAGCGCGACCGCGGCTTCGTAGGTAATCTTGGCCTTGGGCGTCGCCGCGTTGACGACGAAGATCAAGGGCTTGCCGGCGCGGTCGCACAGGTCGACCGTTGCGCCGACTGCGCGCAGATCGTGCGGGCTCGGACGAGTCGGGATGACGATCAGCTCGGCCACCGCGATGACGCTTTGAATGGCCATGGTGATCGCCGGAGGCGTATCCACGACTGCAAGGCGGAAGCCCTGCTGGCGAAGCACTTCGAGGTCGGAAGCAAGCCGGGCGACCGTGGTCTGGGCGAATGCCGGCATGTCGGCCTCGCGCTCGTTCCACCAGTCGGCGAGGCTGCCCTGCGGATCGATGTCGATCAGAACCACCGGCCCGGCGCCGGCGAGCTGCGCCTGCACCGCAAGATGCCCGGACAAGGTCGTCTTACCCGACCCGCCCTTCTGCGATGCCATTGCCAAGACGCGCATGCTTTTCCCCTCGCCCACTAGGTCAGTTCACAAAGGGGAGTGGCACCAGAGCCTCTAAAATCTGGTTAACATTGTTACGACCCTGTTGCGGACTAATGGGTCTCGGCTAAGCTTCGCCAGGGGTCGTTAGCGGGTGGGTTTGCGCGTGATTCACAGATACTTGTTTGCCGTCGCAATGCTCTTGGCGACTGCTGCGCCGCTGTCGGCGCAGAGCGTAAAGGCAGGCATCGAAGCCTGGCAGCGGGCAGATTATTCGGCAGCGGTCGCGATCTGGCGTCCGCTTGCCGAGAAGGGCAATGCGGACGCTGCATTCAACCTCGGCCAGGCCTACCGCCTCGGCCGCGGCGTTCCGACCAACATCGCCGCGGCAACGACCTGGTTCGGACGAGCGGCAGCCAAGGGGCATGTCGACGCCGAGACGACGCTTGGGCTGCTGCTGTTCGAGAACGGCGACCAGGCCGGCGGCCTCAAGTGGCTGAAAGCCGCGGCCGAGAAGGGCGAGCCGCGCGCTTTGCTCGTCTACGGCACCGCGCTGGTCAACGGCGACGGAGTGAAGCGCGATCCGGTGCTGGGCTATGCATTCGTGAGCCGGGCGGCCGCGCAAGGGCTGGCCCCGGCGAAAGACACCCTGGCACAGCTCGATCAGATCATTCCGCTCGACGCGCGCAAGAAGGGCGTCGCGATCGCCGCAGCCAAAGCGCAAGCCGCGCCCGCGCCCGGCTCGAAACCGGCGCGGCCGGCGCCTGCAACCAGTTCCCCGGCGCAGGCCGGGGCCCAGCCCAAAGCAAAGAACGGCGCAGGAGCGCCGCCTGGACTCCGGCCTTCGCCGGGGAACAGCCAAACCGCGGCGGCAACGCCAGCTACTCCGGCTACCGGAGCCTGGCGAATCCAGCTCGGCGCCTTCTCCCAGCGCGGATCGGCCGAAGCCCTGTTCCACAAGCTCTCAGGCGCACTCGCCGGCCGCCAGCCCATCTACATCCCCGTCGGCCCCATAACCCGCCTGCAAGTCGGCCCCTACCCGACCCGCGCCGTTGCCCAGGCCGCCTGCGCTTCGCTCAAAGGCCAAGCGTGTTTTCCGGTGCCGGCGAAGTAGATTGGGTGGCTTCATATCTGGCGTAGGCGGCCTGGTAGCGTCCGCTTTCGACCCAAAGCAGACACTAGCGCACTTCAATTAGCTCAAAGCGCTTCGGAGGAGTGGTTGGCTCAACCCCTGAACCAATCCTTCCGCCGTACGCCCTGCACCCACAGCAAGGCATCCAGCCCGTGGTGCTTGAGCTCGGCGTCGGCGGCTTGGGCGAGCGCCGGTTTCGCCTTGTAAGCGATGCCGAGCCCCGCTTCCTCGATCATCAATCTGTCGTTCGCACCGTCGCCGACCGCAAGCACGTCCTCGGATTTGAGACCGAGTTGCTCGCGCGCCTCGATCAGGGCTTCCTGCTTGGATATTGCGTCGACGATCGGGTCGCCGACCTCGCCGCTGAGCTTGCCGCCGACGAACACGAGGCGGTTGGCTTTGACCCGGTCGAAGCCGACCGCCTCGGCGATCGGATTGGCGAAGGACAGGAACCCGCCCGAGACGAGGAGGCAGCTCGCACCGCCCGCGCGCATCGTCTGGACCAGGGTCTCGGCCCCAGCAGTGACATGCACGCGCTCGTCGAGACAACGGCTGAGGGCGCGCTCGTCAAGGCCGGCAAGCAGCCGCACCCGCTCGCGTAGGGCGCCCGGGAAATCCAGCTCCCCCTGCATTGCCCGTTCGGTGATCCGCGCGACCTTGTCCTTGAGGCCGGCATAATCGGCGAGCTCGTCGATGCATTCCTGGCCGATGATCGTCGAATCCATGTCCGAGACCAGCAGCCGCTTCCACCGCGGTTCGTCGGGCTGAACGACCACGTCTACGTCCTCGAGCGAAGAGAGCGCCCAGCGCGCCGCCTTGAAGTCGCCCGAGAAACTGAGGTCGGCCGCCTCGCCTTCGTCGATCCAGTGCCGGAACACGGCTTTGGGATCGACCTCGCGCAGCAGCCCGAGCGCGCGGTCCACCAGCCTGTCATCCAGACGTCCGGCTGCTATCAAAGTCGCAATCGCCATGGTCTCGAAACCCAAACCTCCAGTCGCCCTAATTGCCGGACCGACGGCGAGCGGCAAGTCGGCACTTGCGCTGGCGCTCGCCGAAGCGACGAACGGCGTGATCGTCAACGCCGACAGCGCGCAGGTCTATCGCGATTTGCCGGTCCTCAGCGCGGCGCCGACTCCGCAGGAACTCGCCCGGGCCGAGCACCGGCTCTACGGCTTCCTCGACGGGTCGGTTCCCTGTTCGGCCGCGGACTGGGCGGCGGCTGGGCGGCGCGAGATCAACGACATTCATGCGCAGGACCGACTGCCGATCCTGGCCGGCGGGACCGGCCTGTACCTGCGCACCTTGCTCGACGGAATCGCGCCCGTTCCTGAGATCGATTCTGAGGTTCGGCGGCGAGTTCGCGAAGCTTCGGTTGACGAGAATCGGCGCAAACTTGAAGACTTGGACGCGGAAGCTGCCACGCGCCTGAAGCCCGCCGATCGAGCGCGAATTGCACGCGCGCTGGAAGTCGTCCTCTCAACCGGACGCACGCTCGCCGAATGGCAGCAGCGGCGCGAGGGCGGCATCGGCGAGGCGATCGGGCTCCGACCGCTGATCCTGCTCCCGCCGCGCGACTGGCTCTACCTCCGCTGCGACCAGCGCTTCGCCCGTATGATGGAGCATGGCGCGGTCGAGGAAGTGAAGGCGCTTCTCGCCCGCAAGCTCGATCCGAGCCTGCCAGTTATGCGCGGCATCGGAGTGCGCGAAATCGCCGCCTTTCTCGCGGGCGAAATGTCGCGCGCGGAAGCGATCGCCGCCGGCCAGCAGGCGACGCGCCGCTACGCGAAGCGCCAGTACACCTGGTTCGCGCATCAGCCGCCAGCGGAATGGCCGCGATTCAGAGAAGCGCTTGAGGGCAAGCATTTGCCCGAGGCTCTGGCCCTGCTCCAGCCGACCAGCTAGGCGGCGCGCGATGGAGATGCTGCGCGACGCCGACGTGGACCCGGCCCCGCTCGCCGGCAAGCGCGTCGCTATCCTGGGCTACGGCAATCAGGGCCGCGCGCAGGCGCTCAACCTGCACGACAGCGGCATCGACGTCGTCGTGGGCCTGCGCGGCGCTTCCGGCAGCGCATCCGAGGCCGAAGCCGCCGGCCTCGAGATTGCCTTGCTCGAGGGCGCCGTCCGCTCGGCCGACGTCGTGATGATGCTTGCGCCGGACGAGATCCACGGAGCGCTCTACAGCGAGATCGAGCCGCACCTGCGTGAAGGCGCGGCGCTGGGTTTCAGCCACGGCCTGTCGGTCCGCTTCGGCTTCGTCGACCCGCGAGCCAACCTCGATGTCTTCCTAGTCGCGCCAAAAGGCCCGGGAACCGCGCTCCGCGCTCTCTACGCCCAGGGCAAAGGCATGATCGCTCTGTGGGCGGTCGAGCAGGACCCAACTGGCGCTGCGCGCGGCATCGCCCTCGCTTATGGCCGTGCTATCGGTTGTGGTCGCGCTGGACTGATCGCCTCGAGCTTCGCCGAGGAAGCCGAAGCCGATTTGTTCAACGAGCAGGCGGTGGTGTGGGGCGGCGTCCCCGAGCTGCTGATCGCCGGCTTCGAGACCCTGGTCGCCGGCGGCGTTTCGCCGGAGGTCGCTTACCTCGAATGCGTCGGCGAGCTGAAGCTCATTGCCGAGCTCATCGAGGAGCGTGGGATCGCCGGGATGCGCGAGGCGATCTCCAACACCGCCGAGCTCGGCGCACTTCTCGGTGGACGGCGCATCGTCGACGCCACTGTGCGCAAGCGCATGGCCGAAGTGCTCGAGGAAGTGCGGCAGGGCCGCTTCGCCGACGAGCTGCGCGAAGAGGAAGCGGGCAGCTACCGACGGCTGGAGAAAGCGCGCGAGGAGGCGCGACGGACCTTGCTTGATGAGACGTTCCGGCGCCTCCGCGGCACGGACGCATAATTCAGCCGATCGGCTGCGCCTGATACGGCCGGTCGCCCATGCTCGCTCGCTCGAGATAGGCACGCTGGAGCTTGCGATGGGCTTCGGCGACGTCCGGATTCGCTGCGGTCTGGGCGAGTTCCTGCTCTTCGGCGGCTCGTCGGGCGAAATAGATGCGGTCGTGGGTATCCATAGCGCCGCTCCTGCCGTGAAGCGGGGAACATAGCAGCAATGTCCTTAAAAGTCTCGGCTCAGCCGTCCTGCGCAGCTTTCGCACTGGCGCGTTCGATCGCTTCGGCGAGCACCCTCTTGGCTTCCTCGGCATCGCCCCAGCGGCCGACGCGCACCCATTTTTCCGGTTCAAGGTCCTTATAGTGGGTGAAGAAATGCTCGATCTGTTGCATCACGATGTCCGGCAAATCCTCTCTTCCGGCGACGCGCGAATAGTATGGGAAGGTTGAATCGACCGGGACGGTGATCAGCTTCTCGTCGCCGCCATGCTCGTCCTCGAGGAACAATACGGCAATGGGCCGCACCCGCACGACGCATCCGGGGATGAAGGACGAGCGGGCGACGACCAGCGCGTCGATCGGATCGCCGTCGGGCGATAGCGTGTGCGGAACGAAGCCGTAATTCGCCGGGTAGCGCATCGGGGTGTGGAGGATGCGATCGACGAACAACGCGCCGGAAACCTTGTCGAACTCGTACTTAACGGGCTCGCCGCCGACCGGGACTTCGATGACGACGTTGATGTTGTCGGGGGGATTATCCCCGATAGGGATGAGGGCGATGTTCATGGCAGATGCGCATGCGTCCTGAACAAGGCCAGGCCAAAGAACAAGGCGGAGACACTCGCAGCGACTGAGCCGACGATGTAACCGGCGGCGAGCGCATAATTGTGCCGCTCGATCAGCAACGCCGCGTCCAGCGAAAAAGCGGAAAACGTCGTGAAACCGCCGAGCAGCCCCGTCGTCAGGAACACTCTAAGGTGCTGCGGAATGCCGGGGCGGAAAGCGAAATAGCCGGCAAACGCGCCCATCACAAAAGAACCGACGATGTTCACGAGGAACGTGCCGAACGGGAATCCGTAGCCGAACAGCCGCACTGCGCCGACGTTCACTCCGTGGCGGAGAGCGCCGCCGATTCCGGCGCCGAGGAAGACGATCAGAAAGACCACGAGACGCCGCTTACCTGCGCCCGAACAGTTTTTCGATCTCGTTGTGACCGAGCTTCACCCAGGTCGGGCGACCGTGGTTGCATTGGCCCGACCGCGGCGTGACCTCCATCTCGCGCAGAAGCGCGTTCATTTCGGCGACCGAAAGGATCCGCCCGGCCCTGACTGAGCCGTGGCAGGCGATGGTCGCGGCGACATGATCGAGCTTGTCGCGGAGACTGAGCGGCCCACCGAGTTCGGCGATCTCAGCTGCGAGGTCGGCTAGCAAACGGCCAACATCGGTTTTGCCGAGCGCAGCCGGCACGGCGCGGGCGAGCATGGCGGTCGGGCCGAAGCGTTCGACGTCAAGGCCCATCTCCGCAAGATCGACCGCGGCACCTTCGAGACGGTCGCACTCGGGCTCGTCGAGCTCGACCACCTCAGGGATGAGCAACGCCTGGCGGGCGACCGCTCCGCCGTCTCGCGCCGCGCGCATCCGCTCGAGCACCAATCGTTCGTGCGCAGCGTGCTGGTCGACGATGACTAGCCCGTCTTTGGCTTCGGCGACGATGTAGGTCGCTGCCACCTGGCCGCGCGCGACCCCGAGGGGATAGGTTGGCACCGGTTCGACCGCCGGTTCCGCCCGGGCGGCCGGTGCGTGATCGAACAGAGCCCTCCCCTCCCTCACAAGGGAGGGGCTGGGGGTGGGTAATGGCTGAACCGGCTCAATGCCGGTGAAGACATACTCATGGGCATTGAGCCCATTCGCATGTTCCCCACCCCCTGCCCCCATCCCTGCGGGGAAGGCGAAATCGGCGCTTGTCGTCCACATCACCGGCACGGCGGCCTGCTCGCGGGCGGCGCTGCGCTGGCTTTCCTCATCGAGCGCGCGGCGGAGGCCGCCAACGATCAGCCCGCGCACTGCCGAGGGGTCGCGGAAGCGGACTTCGGTCTTGGCCGGGTGGACGTTGACGTCGACCTCCTCGAGCGGAACGTCGACGAAGAGGGCCGCGATTGGGTGGCGGTCGCGGGCGATGAGGTCACGGTAAGCGGCGCGTAGGGCGCCGACCAGCAGCCGGTCCTTCACCGGCCGCGAATTGACAAAGAGGAATTGCTGGTCGGCCATCCCGCGGTTGAAGGTCGGCAGGCTGATCACACCAGTGAGCCGCAGTCCGTCGCGCGTACAGTCGATCCCAATCCCGTGCCGTTCGAGCTCATGCGCGAGCAGGGCCGCGACCCGCGCCGGCGCTTCCGACCGCTGCAGCGTCAGCACCCGGCGGCCATCATGGTCAAAGGTGAAGCCGACGTCGCTCCGCGCCATCGCCAGCCGCTTCACCGAATCGAGGCACGCCGCATATTCAGACCGCGGCGAGCGCAGGAACTTGCGCCGGGCGGGGACCTTGTCGAACAGCCCTTCGATCCGGATTCGCGTGCCCGGCGGGAGCGCCGCCGGCCCCTCGCCCGCCGGCTCGCCATGGTCGACCGCAATTCGCCAGCCGTCCGCCCCGCGCACACGGCTTTCGAGCGTCAGGCGCGAGACGCTGGCGATCGACGGCAGTGCCTCGCCGCGGAAGCCGAAGCTCCTCACCTGGTCGATCGCATCGCCCGGAAGCTTCGAGGTCGCATGCCGCTCGAGCGCGAGCCGCATCTCGTCCGGATCCATCCCGCAGCCGTCGTCGGCGACCTCGATCAGCTCGAGTCCGCCCGCGCTCAGCCGCACCGCGACCTGAGTCGCGCCGGCATCGAGAGCGTTTTCAATCAATTCCTTAAGCGCGCTCGCCGGCCGTTCGACCACCTCCCCGGCGGCGATGCGATTGACGAGCTCCGGGGGCAGCCTTCTTATTGACATGTTAACCAATCCTAGCCCATTCGAAGGCCACCGGCGAAGCACTGATTTTTCGCGGAAATTCAGGGCGCATTCAATGGAAAGTGTTCAATTGGAAGTTAAGCAGCGGGCGCTCTGTCCGCCGCCTTCCGGGGAATAGGCGAGAGACGGGGATTACATGTTCTGGACGCGCTGGTTCAAATGGATGTCTCACGACATGGCGATCGACCTCGGAACCGCCAACACATTGGTTTACGTCCGCGGCAAGGGCATCGTCCTCAACGAGCCGTCGGTGGTCGCGATCGAGACGATCAACGGGGTGAAAAAGGTAAAGGCCGTTGGCGAGGACGCCAAGCTGATGATGGGCAAGACGCCCGATCAGATCGAGGCGATCCGTCCGCTGCGTGACGGGGTCATCGCCGACATCGACGTCGCCGAGCAGATGATCAAGCACTTCATCCACAAGGTGCACGGCGGCAAGATGCGCGCCTGGCGCTTTCCCGAGATCGTGATTTGCGTCCCTTCGGGGTCCACTTCGGTCGAACGGCGCGCGATCCGCGATGCGGCTTCGAACGCTGGCGCAAGCGCGGTCTACCTCATTGAGGAGCCAATGGCCGCCGCGATCGGTGCCGACATGCCTGTCACCGCCCCGATTGGGTCGATGGTGGTCGACATCGGCGGCGGAACGACGGAAGTCGCAGTGCTGTCGCTGCGCGGCCTCGCTTACACCACGTCGGTGCGCGTCGGCGGCGACAAGATGGACGAAGCCATCAGCTCGTACGTCCGCCGCAACCATAATCTGCTGATCGGCGAAGCCACGGCCGAGCGGATTAAAAAGGAAGTCGGGATCGCTAAGCCGCCGGTCGATGGCATAGGCAAGACCGTGCACATCAAGGGCCGCGACCTGGTCAACGGCGTCCCGAAGGAGATCTCTATCAACCAGGGGCAGATCGCCGAAGCGCTGTCGGAGCCCGTCGGAACCATCGTCGAGGGCGTGCGAATCGCGCTCGAGAACACGGCTCCGGAGCTCGCCGCCGATATTTGCGATCAGGGCATCGTTCTCACTGGCGGCGGCGCACTTCTGCAGGGGCTCGACGAAGTCCTTCGCGACGAGACCGGTTTGCCCGTCACTGTAGCCGACGATCCGCTGACCTGCGTTGCTCTGGGCACCGGCCGTGCGCTCGAGGAAGAGCAGTTCCGCGGCGTCCTGCAGACGGCCTAACGGAGTCATAGAGCGTGGCGACCGCGCGCCCCGGCTGGTCGCGTCGAGCGCAATACGGGCTGTTCTTCAGCTTCCTCGCCGTGATCGCGGGAATCGTCGTCGGCCTTGTCCTGCTCGGGCTGTCGCTGGTGGCCCCCAAGACGTTCCAAACCGTGCGCGGCGCGGCGCTCGACGTCACGGGCCCGGTCGCCGACGCGCTCCATGAGGTGACTGCGACCACCGAGGGCGTATTCACCGGCGCGGGCAATTATTGGGACGCGGCGCGGCAGAATTCAGAACTCAAGCGCGAACGCAAGATCATGCTCCAGCGCATGGTCGAAGCCAAAGCGATCGTGCTCGAGAACCGGCAGCTCAAGGCGACGCTCCAATTGCGCGAGCACGAGCGCAGCACGATCGCCATCGGCCGAATCGTCGGCTCGTCATTCAACTCCCCACGCCGCTTCGCGATTCTCTCGGTCGGCGCGAGTGACGGAGTGCGCATCGGGATGCCCGTGCGCTCGCCGGACGGGCTCGTCGGCCGGATTATCGATGCAGGCGCCCTCGCCTCCCGGGTCCTGCTCGTCTCGGACCGCGCGAATATCGTGCCGGCGCGGCTTCTTCGCGGCGGCATTCCAGTCATTGCGCAAGGGCGCGGCGACGGAACGCTCGACGTTCGTCCACTCGAGGTCGGCCGCAATCCGTTCAAGCGCGGCGACATCATCATCACGTCGGGCACGGGCGGGCTCTACCCGCCGCTGGTGCCGATTGCCCGGATCGTGAAGCTCGACGACGACGGCGCAGTTGCACTGCCGCTGGCCGACCCGGCGAACACCAGCTTTGCCATTGTGGAACCGCAATTCGAACCGGCCGCCGTCGCGGCTGAATCCGCGCCCTCGCCGGAGAGTCCGTAGTGCCGCGCGCAGTGCTCACCGGGCGCCAGCGCATCGGCCGTGACGCTGCGCCCTACGCCGCGTTCGTACCGGCGGTGACCGTCGTCGCAGCCTCCCTGCTCGCCGCCATGCCGATCATCTCGACCAGCGGCTGGTACCCCGATTTCGGCTACTTGGTTTTGATCAGCTGGCGCTTGCTTCGGGCCGACCCGTGGCCCGCGTGGTGGGCCGCGCCGCTAGGCCTCGTCAACGACCTGTTCACCGGATATCCGGTAGGTTTCTCAATAGCTTTGTGGAGTGCGACGATGCTGGCGCTCGACTTGGTCGATCGCCGCACGATGTGGCGAGATTACTGGATCGAGTGGATTCTGGCGGCTGTGTTGCTTGCAATTGACGAATGGCTGCAATGGCGGCTGGCGGCGGTGGACAACGCCGGCGTTCCATTTTTGATGATGGCTCCGCCGCTTGTCATATCGATTTGCGTTTTCCCCTTAAGCGCCTGGATCGTGTCGCGCATTGACGCGTGGAGGCTTGGGCGATGAGCAAGCCGATTCGACTCACCAACGCCCACCAGTCGATCACCTTCTCGCGCCGGATGCTGCTGCTCAGCGGCGCCGAGGCTGCGGTGGGCACCATGCTGATCGGTCGCATGGGCTGGCTGGCGATTGCGCAGAACGAGAAATACGCGCTGCTGTCGGAGAGCAACCGGGTCCAGCTGATCCCCGTCCCACCTCGCCGCGGGTGGATCATCGACCGCAATGGCAAGCCGATCGCGATCAACAAAGCGAGCTTCCGTGTCGACATCATCCCGCAGCAAATGGTCAAGGGCGTGGACATCGTCGGCGAGGTCACAAAGCTCATCGATCTTCCGCCCGACGAG